>Ga0335073_10008645_pt1 | contig 14292 bp, 17 predicted proteins | sample Lox_Sample_22_FD_207093 | JGI IMG/M metagenome (GOLD analysis project Ga0335073, IMG submission 207093) | Soil microbial communities from Loxahatchee National Wildlife Refuge, Florida, United States - Lox_Sample_2.2 | ecosystem: Environmental > Terrestrial > Soil > Wetlands | place: USA... | reverse complement strand
GTATTTCGCCGTTGCGATTAACCCCTGCCAATGGAAGGCTGATGCGAACTGATTAACGGCAGCCTCGTTAATAATTCCGTAACGTGCTGATCCAGGCCGCTAGTCTGACAGTCAAGCAACGCCGTGGTGGGCAGCGGCACTACACCTACTTTGGGATAGTGACGGCCTTCGAGCAGGAGCGCAAAGTGAAACGCTATACCTGCTGCAGGGTGACGATGGAGCCGCGATTAAGCCAGCTCGGCCGCTATCGTTATTCCGATTACTACATCAACAAGAGCGTGGCGGAGATCATCGAGGCGGTGCTGATTAACTCCGGACTCAACCGAGACGTGGATTTCATGATGCGGATGAACGGCAGCTACCCACAGCTCGACTTCGTCCGCCAATACGAAGAAAACTGCCTCGACTTCATCAGCCGGCTGATGGAGCGCGAGGGCATTCACTATTATTTCGAAAATGGCGAAGACCGCGAGCGAATAGTAATAGTCGATTCTCAGTTCGGGATGACGAAGAGCACGACCAACTTGATTTTTCGTGTGGAATCAGAACCAGAGCCTGGCCTCGATTCAGTGGTTTCTTACAGCTGTCAGCGCGTACTACCGCAGACCTTAAGCTGCGCAATTACTATTATGATAACGCGCAACCGCAGATCTACGGCGAGGCGCAGGTGAAAGGCGACGGCGTCGGTAGCGTCGAGATCTACGGCGAAGACCTGCGGACCAGCGATCAAGCAAACAACCTGGCGAGAATCCGGGCAGAAGAGATCCGCTGCCGCGAGCGGATCTACGAAGGTGAGACCACCGCCTTCGGGATCAGGCCAGGACTGTTCTTCGATCTAAAAAATCACTATCGCGAGGATTTCTGGTCGATGTGACCGGGCTAGTAATATATTTCAGCCTCGCTCGTATCATTTTGCGCGGAACACTTTTGTAACGGCGATCACGCTAGGACTGGCCGCTGCCAATCGGCGAACTTAAAAATCGACATCCCAGATGCCCGCGGCCTGCTCCAGATTAACCAGCGCCTGAGCCTCCCGTTTCAGCGCGTTGTAATAGTCCATGTAAAGCTGATCAAGTGCCTGATGCGCGTCGAGTATATCTATCAGGCCGACCGATCCTTTTTCCAACTTGAGCAGCTTGGATTTGTACAGGTTGTCAGCATCGCGCATCAGCGCGCCGCCGAACTCCTGCGTGCCGGTTACCGCCAATCGGTAATGCTGATAGGCAGTCCGGACGTCAATTTCCGCCTGGAGCTGTGCTGCTTCGAGCGCCTTCTGGCTCTGCAGCACCTGGTAATAAGCCGCATCCAGATTGCCGTGATTGAGATTGGAAAGTGGAAGCGGCACGGTGATTGACGCCACCACTGCGTCCCACGCTGGCGAGGGATCGATTGGATTTGTGACCCTTGTGAAATGGTCATATTCAGCGCCCAGTATCGGATCGGGGATTCTATCCGCGCGCGCCAGACGATATTGAGCCTGAGCGCTCTCGAGCGCGTAGCGCGCCGCGACCACGTCGTAGCGGCTGGCGACCGCCTTGCCGATTAGCTCATCAACTGAGAAATCGCGCGGCGGTTCTTCGAGATTACCTACTGGCGCGATTAGTCCCTCGGCCTGATGCGCACCCATGAATCCCATCAGGCCACCCAGGGTCTGGTGCAGGGCCGACTGCGAATCGAACAAGTCGCTGTGAGCTTCGAGCTCGGCGATCCGGGTACGCAGCAATTCATCTTCTGAGATCTCGCCCTTTTTCAAACGCTCCTGATTTACTTCGATCAACTGCCGCGAGCGCTCCAGGCCTTTGTATTCGCGCCGCAGCTTGAGAATTCCGATGACGCCGTCGATAAAGGCATCGGCGGCCTGCCCGCGCAGATTGCGCAGATAATCCGCAACGCCGGCATCGGTGGACTTCAAGGTCGCCCGCGCCGCGTCCTCTCGTGCTCCGATTTTGCCGCCTAGCAAGATGCCCTGGTTGAGCCCGGCGATTACGGTATTGACCTGTCCCTGACCGGTTATATCTCCACCCCCGCCGACCTGAAGCTGCGGATCTGGGTAGACGCGAGACGCGATCAGCTGCGCCTTGGCAATCGGTACGTTGTAACGTTCGGCAGCGAGTGCGAGGTTGGAGCTCTCCACCCTTTGCATGAATTCGCGGAACGTTATTGTCCCAACGATTACCAGCCCTGGGAGTTGTTCGCTGATCTCGGCCGCCGTGGCCGGCCCTGCTGCCGCAGCCACTATCGGCGCGCTTAGCCTCACGAGCGGTGTCGGTCCGCTTAGTGTATTTGGCCCGTGCTGTCCAAGCAGATGCTCTTGAGGCAACGCTCCGGAAGCGCAAGCAAGCGTTATGAGCATCGCGATTGGAAACGCAGCCAATCTTCGCAACATCTGGATTCCTACGGATCGTCCGCCGCAGCGGCTACGACCGCGCGGCGTCAAGTAGCGCGCTATGCTTGCAACCATGTAATCACTGCATGTTCGCCGGATTAAGGATACCGGCGCTCGCGTTCTTGCTAGTGGCGTGTGCCGCTGAAGCTCCGCAACAGAGGCAAGCCGTCAGGACGCGGCGGAGGCCGGATAGCTAATCAACTCGAGCAGGTTGCCGTCGGGGTCGCGGAAGTAAACACTGACCCCCTTGCCGCGCCCGCCGATTCGCGTGACCGGTCCTTCGATGATCTCAATGCCGTGATGTTTCAGGTGGGCGATCGCCGAATCGGGAGTTCCCGACCATACAAAACAGTAGTCGCCGCCGCCCACCGCCGGATGCGCGGCTTTCAGCGTGAAGTCGTTCGTCGCGGGATGAAGATTGAAGCGGTGATGTCCAAAGCTGATACTGACAATTGGCCATTTGCCTGCTCGCCACTTGTCGAGGCCGTCGGCGACGGCACCGAGCACGCGGCCGTAGAACGCCACCGAGCGTTCGATGTCCGCCACCGGCATCGCGACGTGATCGATTTCGATTTCCATCGTTTATCTCCAGAGCAAAACGCATCGTGCCCTTGCCAATAGCCCAGCCTCGTGCCGATCTCCGTCACGCCCCGCGGCACTCAAGCACGCGCATGACGTACAATCTGCCACAAGCAACCACTGAAATTAGTAGTTACGATGACCTGAAACATTCCAAAAGCCCGCCGGGTAAGCCCGTCGCCCGATGAAGCTCAACTTTTTGCGGCGAGCTTGTCCTGCGTCCGGGTATCGAAATCGCCAGCGTCGTGGCGTTCGTGCAACTGGCTCGATGGCTCCCCGTAAACGCGGTTGACCATCCGCCCGCGCTTCACACCCGGCCGCTCCATGAGCGAGTCAGCCCAGCGATTTACGTTCTTGTATTCGGGCACGCTCAGGAACTCGGCGGCGCCGTAAAGCACGCCCTTCGCCAGCCCGCCATACCATGGCCAGATGGCCATATCGGCGATCGTGTAAATGCTTCCCGCGATATACTCACTCTGCGCAAGGCGCCGGTCGAGCACATCGAGCTGTCGCTTCACCTCCATGGCAAACCGGTCGATTGCGTATTCGATCTTCTCCGGGGCGTAGGCATAGAAGTGCCCGAACCCGCCGCCCAGGTAAGGCGCACTGCCCATTTGCCAGAAGAGCCATGACAGGCATTCGGCGCGCGCCGCGGCCTCGGTTGGCACGAAGGCGCCGAACTTCTCAGCGAGGTAGAGCAGGATCGCGCCGGATTCGAAAACCCGAATCGGCGTGGCGCCGCTGCGATCCAGCAGCGCCGGGATCTTGGAGTTCGGGTTTATGGCGACGAAGCCGCTGCCAAACTGATCTCCCGCGCCGATATTGATCAGCCACGCGTCGTACTCCGCGCCGCTGTGCCCCAAGGCCAGGAGTTCCTCCAACATTATCGTGACTTTCACGCCGTTCGGCGTGCCGAGAGAATAGAGCTGCAAGGGATGGCGCCCGACGGGCAGATCCTTGTCGTGTGTTGGTCCTGCGATGGGTCGGTTGATGTTTGCGAACCGTCCGCCGCTCGCCTTGTTCCAGGTCCATACTTTGGGAGGAATATATTCGCTCATCGCTCACTTCTTTCACCGGTTAGACAATCGGGATGCGCGATTACTCCAACTGATTGGTTTTGTCTGCTGCGAGAAAGCATCCTAAGGGACTGCGCTCCCAACAGTTTAATGCCGTTCGGCGGATGTTTCCAAGCGCTCCAGCGTCCCGGCCATATCGCCTCGAGGGAATCTTTCGATGGCCACGCTTCTCTGCGATGCCGGGTTGCCAGGGGCCCGGTCGCGGCATACGAAGTGAGCGGCAAGACCACGAATATCGCGAGGCGTCTCATTGTTAGGAGTGTGAGATAGCCTTGCCCATAAGTCGTAGGAAGAACTTGGCTTCTACTCCGCGATCCCCGGCAATCTTAACTGACCTCCGACATGGAAGGTCTAATAACCAGGGCCGCTTTCCCATTCACCTCCAGCTTTAAGTGCCGCCTTGCGCAGAATGGAAGTCGCGCGCATCACATGATATGAAGGGGATTGGACTTGATTCTCTCCAGGAAGGTTAAACGTGAGTATCGAAAGCATCGTACAAGAACTGAAGAAAGAACGAGATCAGCTCGATCGCGCGATCGCTGCGCTGGAAGGCCCTAACTCCGCTCCTCGGAAGACCGGAAGGCCGAAGAGCTCAGCACCGAGCGCTGACAACAAAAAGCGCGCTGGTGGCATTACTGCGGCGGGTCGAAAAAGACTTTCGGAAGCTATGAAGAAGCGCTGGGCCGAGCGGCGAAAGAAAGGTTAACTGAACCGTTGCGGCCAGACCCTTGCGTCTCGCGCTTGCAGATGGGCGAGACGCAAGGTTGCTTTTGCCTTAATCAAATATCAGCCGACTGATTCATATCCGTCACCTTGATGCGCTTTTGAGCGAAGGTAACGCTTCACTCCCTTTCGAATTCCCGGTTCAGAAGAAAACATCGCCGGATAACAGGTGCCTTCGCGAATTGACCCTCGGCTGAATGCACTTGAGGTACCGATATCAAGAATTGGATCAGCCGAGGCGCCGGCGGGCTGAGGCTTCGGCCTTGTGCAAAAAAGTCGTGAAGCCATCGCCTGGAGGCATGATCGAGTTTTGCATCATGATCAAACCGATTTGCCCGCGATGGTATTCGCCATGAACTGTTATGTGCATCAGCATTTCTTCGCGTGACATGCGGCCCGGCAAGCCATCGGTAAAAGTAAAGTCGATGAGCTCGGCCAACTGCGCTTCATTCAGAAGCGATACATAGTTGATGTACCATTGATCGCTGGTCATGATCGCCGCGGATAGTTCTTCGATCGATGGCGCCTGGCCCGGGTTGGGCGAGCTGTATCCGTGCTCGGTTCCCGTCAAGTTCCCCGCGAAGATCCGGTCGACAGTATAAGTGTGGTTGAGGACCCGGATGGCGATCTCCTTTGCCGGAGAGGTATCGTCAAATTGTCGCATTGCCGCGAGAACCTCGTGGTTGGCCTTTGCCTTGTAGCTGAATATTCGTTCCAGCGTGCTGACTTGGTCCATGTTCCTGCTCCTTGTCCAGGTAATGGTATTTCGATCAGACTGGTTGCGAGGGCTTCCTTGCGGTCACGGTGCGTGCGGGTGGGAACGTCCAAAAACTGAGACCGGAAATTTCCACATCAACCATCTCCGATTTGCGCAACTCGTCGGCGTAGAGCCTGCTCCCGTTTAAGTCGGAAATCGCCACTTGGCCGCCGGGATTGAGGGTGCGCACGATTTCACGAATTGCTTCGCGGCGTCCTTCGTGGCTGGGAACGTTATGGATTGCGAAGTGGGCGACGGCGGCGTCGAAGCTGCGGTCGGCGAAGGGCATTTTGCACATGTCCCCGTCATGAACGCTGACTCGCTGCGCGACTCCTTCCAGCGCGGCATTTGTCAGCGTGGCTTCACGCGAATTGTCGGACTGCTGCCACTGCGACCACAGATCGATGCCTACCGCGCGACCTCGCGGCAGCAGCTTGGCGGCGGCAATCAGCAGGAGCCCGTGGCCACAACCGACATCGAGCACGGTTTCGTCGCCGCCGAGCTTGAGGCGCGCGATAATGCGGTCGCGTGCGTGGAACTTGCCGAAGCGGCTGCTGGCGAACATGAGAACCGCGAGGACCAGAAAGCTCAAGCCAACAATTTGAAGCGTGCAAGCCAGGCCGAGGTGCTGGCTCACAGTCCATCGTTCGAGAAGGAAACCGCCGATCGCCGCCGCCGGGCCAACGACGAACATCGCGCGAACGGCTCTGCCTCCATCGAGACCATAATCGGGTGTTTGTCTACTCATGGGCCTGCTTCCTGTTGGTCCGGGCATCGTTGTTACTTGCGTTTCCATCATTGCTAGAATATAAGTGATCGCTCATAATCAGGAAACTCGCATTGTGAGCCGGAACCGATGGCGCTGAAACTGCAAACAAACCCCAGAAAATCCGCCTCTCAGGAGCGATCGCGTTCTACCGTCGATGCGCTTCTCGAAGCGACTACTCGCATTTTGATAAGAGAAGGTTACGAGCGGGCGAGCACCAACAGGATTGCCGAGGTGGCCGGCGTCAGTATCGGTTCGCTCTACCAGTACTTTCCGAGCAAGGAGGCGCTGGTGGCGGCGGTTATTGACCGCCACATGCAGGAAATTTCCGCGGTGACGCGCCAGGCCCTGGTCAAGGCGGCGGCGCTGCCGATCGAGGCCGCGGCGCGCGAATTCGTTTCAGTTGCGATCGACGGTCACCGCGTCAATCCGCGGCTGCATGGCGTGCTTGCGGAACAGATCCCGCGTGTCGGACGGCTCGAAAATATCGAGGCCAATGTCCGCGAGGGCTATCAACTGGTTCGCGGCTATCTCGAAGCGCATCGCGACGAGATCGATGTAGCCGATCTCGATCTCGCGGCCTTCGTCTTGGTGACAGTAGTGGAAGCGCTGACCCATGCGGCAGTCCTGCGCCGCCCAGACATCCTTGCCGATAAGAAAGCGCAGCAGTTTGTGGACGACGTAACGCGCCTGGTGGTCCGCTACCTGCGAACCTCGTGATCTGACGGCGAAGCCTGAACGGCTTCACTGTTATCCGAAACAGCCCGCGTGCTTCGTGGACATTCGCGGATCGCTACCGGTGATGTGCAGATCCGACAGTATCGAGCCATTCACCAATATCTGACTCTGCATCAGATTGCCGCGGTGGAGCGATGGACGTGCCTCGAACCTGACACGCACTCGGCGCTATTATAAGGGCATCGAATGCCTGCTGGTCAGGATGAAATCTGTCCTTGAAGTGAAGCGCCTGCAAAGCATCGCTTTGCATCGAGCCCTGTGGCAGAAACAACCTTGCCAGCGCGCACTTCCCGTGAAAGATCCCGCTGCCAAATCAAAGTTCGACCAGGAACGATCGCAAGGATCCGTCACGCGCATACGTGGCTCCGTCATCGACGTCGAGTTTCCGTCGGAGCGACTCCCTGCCATCAACGATGCCCTCGAGATCGGGCTGAACGGGGACGCCCCAATAATTGTCGAGGTCCAGGAGCATCTCGATCGGCGCACAGTTCGCGGCGTCGCGATGCAAAGTAGCGCAGGCTTGGGCCGCGGCGCCGTCGTCCAGCAGACAGGCAGTCCGATTTGCGCGCCAGTCGGCGAAAAGGTGCTCGGGCGGTTGATGAATGTGCTCGGACTTCCGATCGACAATCGCGGCGCTTTCGGAGCGGAGATCACCCACTGGCCGATTCATCGGGCTTCGCCCTCGATCAGCCGTCAGGATCACAAGCGCGAGGTCTTCGGCACCGGAATCAAGGTCGCGGATCTGCTCGCTCCCCTCGCCCGCGGCGGCAAAGCGGGGATGTTCGGCGGAGCCGGAGTCGGCAAGACGGTTCTCATCATGGAGCTGATCCGCAGCACCGTCGAGAAATACTCGGGCATCTCGGTGTTCGCCGGGATCGGCGAGCGCTCGCGAGAGGGACACGAGTTGCTGGCCGAGTTGAGCGAGTCAGGCGTGCTCAATCGCACCGCGCTTATCTTCGGCCAGATGAACGAACCGCCGGGTGCGCGCTGGCGCGTGGCGATGACCGCGCTGACCGTCGCGGAATACTTTCGCGACGTTGTGGGGCGCGACGTGCTGCTGCTGATGGACAACATTTTCCGCTTTGTCCAGGCCGGCGCAGAAGTGTCCGGGATGCTCGGACGTTTGCCTTCGCGCGTCGGCTATCAACCGACCCTGGCGACCGAGATCGCAGAGCTGGAGGAACGAATCGCATCTGTGGCCGGCGCCTCGGTGACCGCGATTCAGGCAGTCTACGTGCCGGCCGACGACTTCACCGACCCTGCTGTCGTCGAGACTTTCCGGCATCTGGATTCCTCGGTCGTCTTGTCACGCGACATGGCGGCGCAGGGCCTCTACCCCGCGATCGATCCTCTGGCCTCGACATCGGTGCTTCTCGATCCGCGAGTCGTTGGCGCAGAACATTACGCGGTGGCCGAGGAAGTGCGGCGAACGATCGCGCGTTACCGGGAATTGCAGGAAATCATCTCGCTCCTTGGTATCGAGGAATTGAGCGCCGAGGATCGGCGGACTGTTGCGCGCGCCCGGCGCCTCGAGCGTTTTCTCACGCAGCCCTTCCTGGTCACCGAGCAATTCACCGGAATTCCCGGAAAAACGGTTGCGATTGAAGATACGCTCAAGGGCTGCACCGCCATACTCTCAGGCGAGGGAGACGACTGGGCCGAAGCTTCATTCTATATGATCGGCACTTTCGAGGATGCGCGGCAGAAGGAACTCGCCGCGCGCAAAGGGCAGCCCTGAACTGCGATGAAGTTCATCGTCACGACACCTACGGAGATCGCGATCGACGAGGATAACGTCCACTATGTGCGCGCAGAAGATTCCACTGGTGCGTTCGGCATCGAACCGCATCATGCGGACTTTCTCACCACGCTCGCGATTTGCGTGATGCGATGGCGTGACAGCCGGAACATCGAGCGCTACGTCGCGGTGCGCGGCGGCGTCCTGCGCGTCCGGGATGGCAACAGAGTCGAAGTCGCGACGCGCGAGGCGGTGGTGAGCGACGATCTTGCGACCCTGCGCGGCCAGGTGCTCGCGCAGATGATACGAAACGTCGAGGTTGAACAATCGGCGCGGTCGGGGGCACTGCGCCTCGAGCACGCCGCGATTCGGCAGATTTATAGATACCTGCGGCCGCTGGATCGCCCCATCAAGTCGAAACCGCAGGAATGACCACGGACCATCGTGAGCACCAATGAACAAGAAGACAGTGACGCGAAACCCGGAGAGGGCGAATTGGAGGAAGCGGTCGAGCTTGCGCGGCGCAGACGCGAGCATTGGTTAAAGTTCGGCGAATGGCCACTGGCGCGCTCGCTGGCGATGATGGGCAGGTTCGGGTGGACGATGGTTGCGCCTATTCTGTTGGGTGCCTTCGTGGGACGCTGGCTCGACCGAGCTTTTAATTCGGGGGTGTTTTGGAGTGCGGCATTGGTATTCGCGGGCGCGGCCGCGGGCTTCTGGTCGGTCTGGAAAAGGATGAACAGCGAATGAGCGAAGTTATCGTTGCGCGGCTTCTGATCTACAGCGTACTCGGCGCATTGATCGGCACCGGCTATTTCTCGGCGCTACGTTGGAACGTGGACCTTTACGTTCGCGGCGGCCTAGCATGGAAGGCGGCTGTCATTCACCTGGTGCGCATCCTGTTGATCGCCGCCGCGTTTACGCTCTGCGCCAGGCAGGGTGCGGCGGCCCTGATCGCGAGTTTCGTCGGATTCCAACTTGCGCGTGCGATGATGGTGAACAAGGACCGCGTCGCGATGGCGGGGAGCGTATGAACGAATCGCCGCTGCACGCCGCCGTTGTCTTTCACCTCGGTTTCGTCCCAATCAGCACCACGGTCGTGACGACCTGGGGATTGATGCTCGTGCTGACAACTTGTTGCTGGATCGCCACGCGCGGTTTTCAAGTGCGGGCCGGCAGTTGGCAGGCGATCATCGAAAGCCTCGTCCAAAGCATCGAAGAGCAGATTCAAGGCATCCTGGGCCGCGATCCCGGTCCGTTCGTGCCGCTGTTGGGCACGTTGTTTGTCTTCCTGGTAGCGGCGAACCTGTCGGGAATCGTGCCAGGAGTGAAAGCGCCCACCGCTTCGATAGAAACGCCGGCCGCTCTGGCGACGATCGTCTTCTTTTCGGTGCACTTCTACGGGATCCGCATTCAAGGAGTTGTTCACTACTTAAAGGGCTACCTTGAACCGAACCCGGTTATGCTGCCCTTGAATATCTTGTCCGAAATGACCCGCTCGTTCTCACTTGCGATGCGCCTCTTCGGCAACATCATGAGCGATGAGCTGGTGATCGCGATTATCCTGTCGCTGGCGGGGCTGCTTGTACCTATCCCGTTCATGGCCTTCGCGATCCTGGTCGGACTGGTGCAGGCATACATTTTCAGCGTTCTCGCCGCGGTTTATATCGGCGGCGGGATCGGCGCGATCGCGAAGTGACGGAGGTCTCGTAATGACGGTTCAGATGTTAAGCATAATCGGCGCGGTGATCGCGGTAGCGGTCGGCTCGATCAGTCCGGCCCTGGCCGAGGGTCGCGCGATCGTCGCCGCGATGGAAGGAATCGCGCGCCAGCCGGAGGCGGCTGGTTCGTTGTCGCGCACGCTGTTCGTCGGCCTCGCGATGATTGAAACGATGGCGATTTATTGTCTCGTTGTCGCGCTGCTGCTGCTGTTTGCCAATCCATTCGCCGTGAAATGAGTTTCAGTTGGTGGACATTCGCTCTGCAAGCAGCGAACTTCCTGGTCCTGGTCTGGTTGCTGCAGCGTTTTCTCTTCAAGCCGGTGAAGACAATCGTCGCGCGGCGCAAGGAAGAGATCTCACGGGCCTTGTCGGAGGTGTCAGCGCAAAAGGAAACCGTCGAGCAACTCAAGCTGGAAACCGAACACAGAAAAGCACAGCTCGAAAGCGAACGTCAGCAACTACTTGATCAGGCTCGCGCGCAGGCCTCAGCCGAACGTCAAAAGGTAATCGACGAAGCTCACGGCGAAGCCAAAAAAATCCGCGATCAATCGCTGGCGCGCCTCGAGCAAGAGCGCACCGCCGCGAGCACTGAACTCTACCAGCAGAGCGCGAATCTCGCGACGAATCTGGCCGAGCATCTGCTCCGCGAATCTACTGATGACTCGATCGAACACCAGTTTCTGGGGCGGGTTACCGCCTATCTCGATCGGATGCCGCCGCAAGAACGCGCGACGCTTCTGGCCGGGTCGAATCCCGAATCTTTGATCGTGACCACCGCGCATCCGCTCGTGGCTCAGCAGCAAACGGAGTGGCGCGCGCAACTGATGAAACGCCTTGGCACTGAGGTAAAAATCGAATTTCAGGACGACACGAATCTCGTTGCCGGTACTGTTCTGACTTTCCCGCACGCAATCCTGCGTTTCAATTGGCGCGACAGCCTGGCCGCGGCGATGAAGGAACTGCGTAGAAATGAGCACCCTGATTGAGTCGGTGAGCACGCGACTGCTCAAAGCGCAGGACGCGATCGATCGGCTTAAAATTGAACCTCAGCTCGACATGATCGGGCGGGTCGAGCGGATCGGCGACGACGTCGCGAGCGTTCGGGGTCTGCCCGATGCGAGGCTCGGCGAATTGCTGCTGTTCGAATGCGCCGACGGCGCCGAGCCGGTCGCTGGGATCGTTCTCACTCTTGATCCCGACTTGATCGGATGTGCACTGCTCTCGTCGGCGGGAGCAGTGGCGGCCGGCAGCCTGGTGCGCGGCACCGGCACCGTCGCCCGTGTTCCTGTAGGCGAGATGCTGCTCGGACGCACGGTCAATGCGCTCGGCGTGGCGCTGGATGGTGGCGCGGCAATCGAAGCTAAATCATTCGAGCCGGTTGAGCGGCCCGCGCCCGCGATCGTCGATCGCGATTTCGTAAACACCGCGCTCAATACCGGTCTTATTGTGATCGACGCGATGGTGCCGCTCGGGCGGGGCCAACGCGAATTGATCATCGGCGATCGCGAAACCGGCAAGACCGCGGTCGCGATCGATACGATGATCAATCAACGCGACACCGAGGTCATCTGCGTTTACTGCGCCGTCGGGCAGAAGACGTCTTCGGTCAACCAGGTGATCGACGCGGTGGAAAAATACGGCGCGCCGCAACGCTGTATCTTTGTTTATGCGCCGGCCGACGACCCGCCGGGCGTTCAGTGGCTGGCGCCGTACGCCGCGTGCTCGATGGCCGAGTATTTTTCCGAGCACGGCGGCGATGCACTGCTGATCATCGACGATCTGAGCAAGCATGCCGTGATCTATCGGCAACTGTCGTTGCTGTTGCGCAATCCTCCCGCGCGCGAGGCATATCCCGGCGACATCTTTTATATACATTCGCGGCTGCTGGAGCGCGCCGCCAAACTCAGTCGTGCTCGTGGTGGAGGTTCTCTCACCGCGCTTCCGATCGCCGCGACCGAGGAAGGCAACTTGTCGGCATACATACCTACGAACCTGATCTCGATCACCGACGGACAAATCGTCCTCGATCCGCGCTTGTTCCACGAAGGACAGAAGCCCGCGGTCAATGTTGGCAGAAGCGTTTCACGGGTCGGAGGAAAAACGCAGTCGCCGGCGATGCGCAAGCTCGCGGAGACTCTGAGACTGGAGTACGCGCAGTTTCTCGAGCTCGAAATCTTCACGCGGTTCGGCGGGATGATCGATGAACGCACGCACGCGATTATCGAGCACGGCCGCCGCATTCGCGCAGTCCTGACTCAGCCGCAATATGAACCGCTCTCGCTCGCTCACCAGGTGGCTTTGTTGATCGCGATTGACGAGAAGTTAATAGATCGCATCCCCCTCGACCGGGCTCAGGACCTGCGCCGGCAGGTAGGGGAATGGCTGAACGGAAAAGGCATCGAATGCGGCCGCCGAATCAACAGCACTGGCGATCTCGACCAGGATAGTCGCCGCGAGCTTGCCTCCGCGGTCGCGGCGATGGCCGGGAGATTGAGCGTGGGCGCTGCAGGTTAGCGGCATGGCCCAGGAACGAGAGATTGCGACGCGGCTGAGATCGCTCGATGAACTCAAGAACATCGTGGCCGCGATTCGAGCGATCGCGGCGTCGCAAATGCAGCAGGCGCTCAGGTCGCTCGAAGCCATACGGAAGTACTCGGAAATGATTCGCGAAGCGCTATCCGATGCCGCCGAGCTGCTGCCGGGCGCTCGCGCTCCCGCTCAGAGATCCGGAAATACCAAGTCCGCGATCATAGTATTCTGCGCCGAACATGGATTGTGCGGCGGGTTCAATGAACAACTGCTCCAGCATCTGACCAAGATCGGCGCGAAACCGTTCGTGTTGATCGTGGTCGGATCGCGCGGAGGTCAAATAAGTCACGAGCGCGGCTTGAAACCGGATCTCGTGCTGCCGATGGCGACCCACTGCGCGGGCGTCACCGCTGCGGCGCGACGCGTTGCGGCGGAGGTATACAGCAGGTTCAGCGACGGAAGAATCACGGAACTCGAAGTGATTTACGCGCAAAACGCCGGCAGTCAGTTCGCTCGAATTGAGCAGCGTCGGCTGCTGCCGCTCGAAGCGCCGCCAATCGGGAAGCGGCCGCTGCCGATGCCCCCGTTGATCAACCTGAGTCCGCAATTGCTGTTCGACGATATCGTGGGCGAATACTTTTTCGCATCGCTCGAGAATGCTGCGATGCAATCGTTCTTCAGTGAGAACTCAACTCGCTTTCGCACGATGGAAGCCGCGCATCAAAATATCGGAAACAAGTCAGAGGATCTCACGAAACTCGCGCGGCGCTTGCGCCAGGAAGCCGTGACCACCGAGATTCTCGATCTCATAAGCGGTGCCGAAGCGCTTTCGTCGACCTGAGACCAACCACAGAGTGCGGTCCGCGCGGCAGGCGGCCAAGCCGCTCGGCGACCGCAGCGGCATCTCAGGCTAGCGAACCGAGATTCAGTGCGATCGTGATCGCGCCGCGTCTGCCGCTGCGCAGCGGGACTTATGCTGTGTCGATGGTTACCATCCAAAAGACCGGGGGCGCTCGATTTGCGGGCTATATCGCGGGACCTGCAGACTAACGTCGAAACGGTTTTCCGTCGCACGGCGGGATCGCCATCCGGCCGCTCGATTCAATGACTAACTGCTGAATCTGGTGATTCAGATACAGCGTGATAGGAGGATGAATGGCGCCGGTCAGTCTCGAGCTGGATACCAAACAACTCGCCGAGGAATACGAACGAATTTCCCTGGAGCGTCAGTTCCGAACCGGAAAGCGATTGATCGCTGAAATCGGCATCAATCCTGGTG
>Ga0335073_10008644_pt1 | contig 14292 bp, 8 predicted proteins | sample Lox_Sample_22_FD_207093 | JGI IMG/M metagenome (GOLD analysis project Ga0335073, IMG submission 207093) | Soil microbial communities from Loxahatchee National Wildlife Refuge, Florida, United States - Lox_Sample_2.2 | ecosystem: Environmental > Terrestrial > Soil > Wetlands | place: USA: Florida... | reverse complement strand
CGGGACCACCCAGAGCTTCGTCACCACTTCATATGGGGTGGCGTAATAAGCTACTGCCGTCACCGAAATTAGTCCGGCGATAAGAAAACGATCTAGAGTGACCATTAGCGGGCCAACAACGTTGGTCACCGTCATCCACCCGCCGAACCGCAACAGCGGGCCAGCCGACGGTCCGTGCCACGCCACCCGCTCGCGCAGTTCCGGCACCACTCGAAAGCACACCAGCAAGTACGCCAGGCAGCTTGCCGCCCGTCCCGCGACAAGCACCCCCACAATGGGCGTCAAACTTCGCGAGAACGGCAGCACCATCAGCGGCCCGACGAACGTAAACACTCCCAGCGGAATGCGCAGCGCGCTTACCAGCTTGAACCGCTGGTGCGCCTCCAGCAGCCCGCGCAGCCCCGTCGAAGTGATAACCACTGGGATGGACAAACCCAACAGGTAGAACGCCCGAACTGTCTCCGCCTGGAGCACTTCCGGAATCTTGAGCGCGTGGTGCACCAGCCACGGCGTAATCGCCAGCACGACCACCGTGCCCACCGCTCCCAGCACCAACATCAATAATAAGGATGTCCACGCCAGCGCCGGTATCTCGTGGTCTTCTCCGCTCCCGAGCTTCTGCGCCACCAGTTGCGTCAGCGCTCTGCCCAGCCCCATGTCGAATAGGCTCGCGTACCCGATCAGCGCCCACGCCAGCGCGAGCACGCCAAATCTGTCCTTCCCCAGCCCGTGTATCAAAATGGGAATCGAGAAAACCGCCACGATCAGCGGCGCCCCGTTTCCAATCAGGTTCCAGACAGTATTCCGCGCCAACAAGCGCCCGCTCGTCAGGTGCAGATTCCCCGTATTCGCCGTGTTCTCAGCCATTTGCGTTCGCGCCCGGCTCCCTTTTGCGCTTCCCGTTCACCTTACCTGGCCTTGCCCGGCTCTGTCATTTCGAGCGTAGCGAGAAATCTCTCTTTTCTTTTCTTTTCTTCTCTTCTCTTCCCTTCGCTGTCCGCCTTCATCAGCCCGCCGCGTCCACTCGCTGCCCGGGCTGCCTCGCCGCCTTTCCTCTAACCCCTTTTGTTTCAGTATAATAATTTTTATATTGACAGATTAGCTAATCCATGCTATTTTTGTATATGATTCGGCGCCGCCCCACGCTCCTGTATTCCCCTTACTCTCGATCCACCATCCACCACTCCGTTGCTTCTCTCCGCGTACACGCAGGAAATGGCGCAAACCCTTTCCCCTCATGCGCTTACTTCATAACTCGCGGACACCGGGGGTGGGGGGTACCCTTCAGCAGAAGGTCTGTCATCCCGAGCCGGGCGAGGGATCTGCTTTCCTCTCCCCCTACTGGGGCGAAGCCAGAGGGCCGCTTCCTTCACAGCGTCTCCAAATCGGCCCCGTCCAGCTCCACCGCCATCGCCCGCTGGATCAACTCCAGCGAAATCACCAGCCGGTTTCCGTTTTTCCGCCGCACCACAATTCCCTCCAGCCCTTCGAGCGGCCCGCTGCGCACCCGTACTCGTCGCCCCGCCGTCAAGTACGGATGCGGTTCGGCGCGCATCCCCCGTCCCAGGCATCCGCGAATCCTGGCGAGCTCTTCTTCCGGCACCGCCACTGGGCTCCCCGCAAAGCCTACAAGGTACGCCACCCCCGGCACCTGCAACACTTTCAATCGGTTCCTCAGTGCCAAATGAACGAACACGTATCCAGGAAAGAGCGGCATCTGCAGGCGCACCTTGCGGTCTTTCCATTTGCGCACCGATTCGTATTGCGGAAGATAATTTTCTACCCCGCGCTCTGCAAGCTGGTCCACAACGCGGCGTTCGTGGTTCGCCCGCGTATAAGCTGCATACCACCGGAGTTGGAGGTACGACTCCGACTCAGCATCGGCGCCAGGAGTTTCCTTTTTTCTCGCGATTGCCGTCGTTTGCAACTCTGTCGAATATGTGCAGGTGCTCAGCATAGCGTTCTCGCAGCTTCGCCCCGTCACTTACAGGGCGATATGTGACCTAACCCTTTTTGTTTCTTAGCCTTACAGCCTATCTTACGGCCTATCGGACTCGCCGTTCGGCGGCTGATAGCCTCCGAGCCGGTCCAAATTTCTTTCACTCGATTTGTCGCCAGCGATTTCAGTCGCTGCCCCTGGTCCCGATCCGTTTCGCGAAAACCAGTGCGCCCTTGCTTTTATGGTGGCGGCAACTTCGCTCGCAAGAATCTTGCGCGGATCGTTGGGGTCTGCGGCGCGCCACTGCTCCGCGCCGAGCACCCACACGACGGACATAGAGAAAACCAAAAATGTTCCGAGGAACATGATTAGGAGGCGAGGGGGGAATGATTTCTTCTCCGGAACTTGCGCTGGGTCCAAAACTTTGACGCTGGGCGTTTCTTTGGCCTCTTCTACCTTGGCGAGTTCGTACTGCTCGGTGAGCATCTCGAAAACGGTCTCCTGGATTTTCGCACGGCGGTAGTAGTCCCCGTATTTGGCGCCCAGCAGGGGCAGATTGCGGATCGTAGGAAAAGGCATGTCACCGACTTTGCCTGACGACAATACGTCGGTGGCCGGAGTTTGCGGTGGATCGGCGCCCAGCGCGGGGGCACCCTTCGAGCCATCGCCTGTTGCGGCGTTCCCCCGCGTGCCGCCAAGCTTGTCGAGCTGCTTGCGAAGTTCCGAGACGCGCGCGTTCATGGCACGAACACGAGGATTATTGTCGGTGTAGATCTGGCGAAGTCCTTCGAGCTCTGACTGCACGGCGATCAACTGTCCTGCAAGGGTTCCAGCCGCGTCGAGCATTGCTTTGCCTTCGGTCTGGATGTCCAGCGTGTTGTTCTTGCTGGAAAACTGCGCGAGCTGACTGGAAGCATCGTCGAGATCACTCTTTGCAACTTTCAAGCGTCCTTCGAGGAACACGCGTTCGCGATGCGCCGCGGAAGTCGAAAGTTCGGCGACCAAGGCGTTCAGCTCATTCACATAGGCGTTGGCGATCGCAGCAGCGCGCTTGGGGTCGTGGTCAGTGACAGCAATCGAAATGATGCCGCTCTTGCGGTCTTCTGAAATCGAAGTGTTCTCGTCCAGCTTGGTTCGCGCATCGGTGATCAGTTTTTTCCCGTAGACTTTTTGAAGTCCGAACTCTTGGATGAGGCGCTCCTGGGAAGTTTGACTGCGAAGAACACCGATAAACAGCGCGCCGGAACTTTTCATTCCGAGCAGATCGCCAGCGACCGATCCGAGTCCCCCGCCAACTTTCGAGGCCATTGCGGCCATCATCGCTAACCCGGAGGAAGACTGCTCGTCTGGCGGCATGAGCTGCGCTGTCGAGGTGTAGGATTTCGGGATCAAAAACGCGATAAGAGTCGAGGCAACCAGAGCAACTGCGGCTGTTCGGAAAAGATTTCGCCGTGCATTCCAAAGCAGTCGGAGGAGTTTCGCTTGTCGCTCACGAACTTCCTCCAAGGACATTTCCTGCAAAGGAAGTTCGTCGATGACCGGGGTTTTCTCGGTCTCAAGTTGCGTCTTGGCAGCTGTCTGCGTCACGCGTCGTCCAGACCTTTTCCTTTCCATTGCTGTCTGCCATCATCGTGGCCCATCGCTAGCTCATCCCTTAGTTCCTAAATGAATTCATTTCCTCCAAGATTGCGGCCAGAAAGTCAGCTGCATGGAAGTCGTGAGATTGGTCTGTGCGCCTGGAGTGATCACCGGGTATAGCCAGCGTTCGTACTGGACACCGGCAGACACGCTCAAATCATTGCGAAGCCAAAAGTTTGCGCTCAGGTCCGCATCCGTGAGCGAGCCTCCGCCGGGCATAAATTGATGGCTGACTTTTTGGTGCCTGAAACTGGCCTGAATAAAACTTCGCGCACTGAATCGGTAGTTGCTCCATGCTTGAACACCCTGACTCTCTCTGCCCATCCAATTTCCCAGCAGATCGCCGTCATTCGTGTAAGAGCCGTCGGGGTATCGGCCATACGCGTAGAAAAGTCCGGAAGTGTAATGAGAGTTAGGGGTGCCGTTCTCGAGGCCACTGGGAAGATCCGTGTAACCAGCCTCAACGCGAAAATCCAGCTTATTAAATTTGGGGACTTGAGCAAGGTATAAGCCAGACCACGTGGCGGCATTGCGCCAATAGGCGATGGGCGAATACTCGTCCATGACAAAGGCTTCCGAGTAAAAGCTCAAGCCGTCCTTGACGCCGGGAATCCGGAACGTAAAATCGAGACCGGAATGGCGATCACCGGGATGACCAGGGTCGAGCTCGCTACCTCCGCCTACGGCCGTCGAATAGGTATTCAGAAAAGTGTGAGTAGTCAATGGAGTTGGACCACCGGCAAAGACCGCGGTGAGAGAAAGACCTAGCTCAAAATTAGGTAACGGCTTAAAACTGAATCGCGCACCATCCATGAAAGGCTGACGACTCAAAGGCTGGCCAAACTGGCCTACCAGCCCCGTATTGGTCTGGTCGACGAAATCATGTCCTGTGAGCTGCCCGAGAAACCATTCCGTACGCCACGGTCCCAGCCAGCCCAGAATGCTAGGAAGCTTGAAGGGAGAGACGCGGTTGATGCGAAGCATGTTGATGGGCGGGGCGTTATCGCTGAACATCAGTGGTCCGCCGAGGCTGGGGCCCCACCACAGAGTTTGCGGACCGAAAGTGATTTGCCAGTTGGAAAAATTCAGACCAACGTAAGTGTCCAATAATTGAAAGCGATTTACAGCAGAGATTGGCGTAGCTGGGGCAATCGAGGGGAGATTATTGCTAGTGGAAATGAATTGACGAGCGCTTTGTGATAAAGCGGGAGCCGAAGGGGCGTGCTCGTACTCCGCGCGGACGTAAGCCACCAAGTGGCCTTCGGTGGTCCAGGCCGAGAAGCCATCGGCGGAATTCACTCCTTCTTCGTAGGGTCTTCCATAATCATTGATGATTGTCTGTCCAAAGTTGAAGCCATCCGTGAGAGGCTGCCCGGCGATTCCGGTAACGCGCTCGTAAATGGACTCGACTTGCGCCCCTCTATTTTCGCCGGCGCTCATCTCTCGAAATTCACCGGCAAATTCCCTATAGAGCTGGGCATATATTTTCGTGGCTTCCGAGGAGCTGCTGTCCTCGATATTGTGATTTGCAGCTTCGTTGAGCAGCCGGGCGCATTCCAAGCGAGTCCATGGACGCATGCCGAGCATTCCGCTCCGGACATAACCCATCGCGGAGAGGCGATCGAAGGCGGAATAGATCCAGCTGTCCATGGGGACGTAGGGCGAACCCATATTGCTCGAGGTGAGATTTCCATCATTTCGAAATAGTTGACTGAGCGATTTCCAAGCCTCGCCGCCCAATTCGGGATCGTGATTTCGGGTGTAAATGTTCTGACCGATGAAGTTGCCCATCATGCTGCCGACAAAAACATCGGAGGGAAAATGCTGTCGAGCGCGAATCCGCGAGTAGTCCACCAGGGATGCGAGGCCATAGGCCATGATTTTCATGAAGGGCCCTGGATATTCATGTGCAACAACCCCAGCGATGGACCACGCAACAGCGGCGTGCTCCGAGGGAAACGAAGTGCCGCCTTGAAAGAAAGGGCCGGTTCCATCGCCCTGGTAGGGGCGCTCGCGGCCGAGGGAATACTTCAAGGATTCGACAGCGACGAGGCTATTGAGAGCGGCTTCTCCCGCAAGAAAGCCAGTCTCACTCCAGTGGTCGTTGTGCTTAACATGACCCAACAACCACATGCCGCCCGCTCCACCAACGAGGGCACCGATGCCGGCGTCAGAAAGATTCGTGTAGCGGCTAATGGTGGCAGGGCTCTTGGAAAGACGCTTGCTGTAATCGGTGTCGGTCACCAAAAGTCCGGCCGTAATGCCGCTGAGTGGCAAAAGCCACTGCGTATCGGCAAGGCGGATTTTTGCGGGACTCGCCCAGATCTGTTCCTGGTCGAGCAAGAATTCGTTTGCGAGCGCTTTAACGCCGCGCGGCGGCGATTCGCTAAATTCTGAATCCGGATCGTCCGCGATTTTCTTTTTCGGGGCTTTTTCCTTTACTTGATTCTTTACTTGATTGGCGGAGCTACTGCATTTCGAGTCCCCACCGCATTTCTGTTGCGTTTGCTCTTGCGCTTGCGGCGTAGCAGGCGAAGAAACCCTCGCGGTCAAACTAAGACTCGAAGCGATCCAGCTAAATGCCAGCACGACGAGAAACCCCCGCATCATGAAAATCCTTCGTCACGGATGGATATACGCCACTGCCAAAGCGACCGACGATGCCACTTGCGCCGATTGCAAGAGTGGTGCCCAGTTTCGACCTGCAATCTTCGGAGCCTTTTCGGGCACAACAATGGAATCGCCGGCCCGCAGGGTCGCTCTCATTGGATCGCCCGCCCACCAACCATCCCCGTTGTTTCTTGCAGCGATTACCGAGCCGTCGGCGCGGATCACAAAAACGGCTTTCTTATCCGCCAGTTGCGACATACCACCAGCCTGGCTGAGGTACCATTTGGCGCTCCTGCCGGGAACGAACGCGACCGCTGTGGGATTAAACACCTGACCGGAAACCGTGACATAGTTCGCGCTCTTGGGGATGATGAGTACGTCACCGTCCCGCACGGGAATATCTGCAGGCTTGTTCCGCCAAGATCGCACATCCGAGCGAACGTGAATAACCACACGACCAATCGGCGCAGCCATTTGCAGCTGATCCAGCGTCGATTGCGTCAGCGCGATCGCCGACAACTTCGCGTTTTTTTGATCCGTATCAGCTTCTGGCAATGTCCGCAGATAGTTTTGTTCAGCCTTCAGTCTCAGGATAAGCTCCACATGTGATTTCGCTTCAAGGTCGCGAACTTCTTTTCGAACTAGAATCGCGCCATAGGGATATGCCTCTGGACCGAAGCCTCCGCTCCTCGCCAAGACTGAACTAAGGCGTTCGCCAGGCTCGATCCCGTATGTGCCTGGGTGCAAAACTTCGCCGCGCACGGTCATGGATGCGCCGATATCGTTCCAACGTGGCAGCTGTCGGATGGTCAGGACGTCACCATCACGAAGGGGAACGTCGTCCGTGGCATCTCCACTCAACGCCGCCCTCAAGTTGACTTCCAGGCGATCGCTAGGAGTCGTTCGGGAAGCATTCGCATCAAAACGTGTAAGATCCGCGCTTTGCGTGTAGGCGCTCCGCTTCAAGCCTCCGGCTAAATGAATCAAGTCTTCGAGATGCATATTGGTGGTAAGTGGATAGCGCCCGGGCTTGGCCACTTCACCTGTGATGTAAACAGTCGGCGGGTCAACGCGCGCGGGGTTGCGATGGATAAGCAGACGGTCGCGCGGTTGAAGGAGAATATTATCCATCGGATCTCCCGCGAGCGCCTCGCGAAGATCGACGCTCAGAATTTTCAGAGTGCCATCGGGCTGCGTGCGGAAGAGTTGCGCAGAGTCGAGCGAGGCATCCTGTGTGACTCCGCCGGCCAGATAGATCGCGTCTCTCAAATGGGCTTCGCCGGAGGTGCGATACTTCCCTGGCTCTCGAACCTCGCCGCCAACCCAAATTTCTGGAGCTGGCTGAAAGTCGTAGCGGCTGAAGATCCGAACGGTGTCGAGCGGTTCCAGCTTCGGCGCGGAAGCAGGATTCGCAAGAGCCGCGGACAGATCGAAGCTTTCGACGCTTGGGTGAAAGTCGGGTGGATTCAACCTGACGATCTCGGCGTAATGCGCCGCAGGTTCCGGCAATAAATCTTTATACGAGCCAATGAGGTCAGACAACCTCATGCCTTGTTTGTAGGAATATCGGCCAGGACGCAAGACGTGTCCCTGAAGATAAATTGCATCTTCGTTATAAGGAGCTATCGGAAAGATGTGAATATCGTCGCCGTCGTTGATCTTGAATGCCTCGAGTTTTTTCTTCGCGGAATCCGCGTCCTCAGTGGGTGAAAGATCAAGGGCGAGCATGGTGCGTTTCTCGTGAGCTTCGACGCGCTGAACCTCGATGTGCCGAAGCGTGGCCGCGGGCAGGATTCCTCCTGCCAGTTCCAGCACGTCCTCCAGCGAAGTTTCGCCGTGTAACTCGTATATCGCCGGACGGCGCACCATTCCATCGACAGTCACCTGAGGTCCGACGGAAGGGACAAGCAGAGTGTCGCCGTTTTCCAGCCGACCCATGCCGGAACGCACGCCGTGCAAGAGCAAATCGTAAGCGTCCACCTCCTCAACAAGTTGTTTGCCACGATAGTGTTTGAGAGCTCGTAGCGAACCACCAGGAGTTACGCCTCCCGCGGCAAAGAGAGCGTTCAAGGGAGTGGAAAGCGAGCTGATGTCGTAAGCGCCGGGTGCTAACACGTCTCCGACCACGTAGACGCGAACCGTTCTCAACCGCGAAAGCGAGACATCGGCTGAAACATCCCGATATTCAGTCCTCAGGGCCTGCTGCACAGCAGACTGCACGTCACCCAGATTTCGCCCGCTGACTAGAAGAGGTCCGGCTTCCGGCAGCGAAAGACGGCCCTCGCGATCGACAACGCGGAACAAACGCTGGGAAACTCCACCCCAAAGGTCAATTTCGAGACTATCGCCGGGGCCGAGGACATAGTCAGGGCCGACGGGCAGATCCATGGGGATAGCTTGGGGGTCATTTGTGGTGTTCCGAAAAACGTCGAGCCCAAATCGCTCGATAGGACGCTGTCGAGAGGATGCCTGCACGTACATGTCGTACAGTGACGGGATATCCGCGTAGGGATTCGCGCGATGAACCATCCTCACCGGTGTCAGATCTTCTTCATTTTCATTCGTTCCACCCCAGGGAGATCTTGCAGGGGAGCGCGCGACGGTTGCGCTTCTGGTTGCTGGAATTCTCGAGTCATTGGTACGATCGGTAAGATTTGCAGGCAAGTTCCGTCCCGCCGGGAGCCCATCGAGGGTGCCTTGACCCATTGCTTGCGAGTTTGCCAAAGGATTGCTGTTGGCCATAATCGAACCGGAAGTCAATTGAAAGTCGGGCGAAACACTGTCAGCGCTCGTACCGTTGAGGGGATTTGCGTCCTGCGGTATTCCGTCGGCTCGCAGAATCCTCGAGGGGCTTTGTGATGGTTCTTGGTCGGGAAACGTCTGTGGGTTCGTCGCGGGCGAGTTCATCCCTCCGGGAATGGGCGCATTTTGGCGGCGGTCTGCTGGCGACTGCTGCGAACAATTTTCGTCTCGCCGAGGATCGCAGGTTGTGGTGCGTTCAAGGTCTTGATCACTTCTCTGCGGCTTGAGCGAATCTGCATCTTCTTGGGCCTCAATCTGGACCAATCGGCGCGCCCGTTCCTGAAGGACTAATTGTTTTTCTTTTGCGAAGTCCGAATCTGGATTCGGGGTGGGCATCAAGTAGCCATATCTCTGCAAAAGTCTTGTGGCTACTGACCGAAATACAATGTCCCGCTCCAATCGTTCGAAAATGGCTTGGTCCGTTAGCTTCGAATCTTCCACGACTTGGCCGTTATCGGTAGCCTCCTTCGCTACCCATCGCTTCAACTCGACCATCAGCCCCTCGTTTAAACTCAGGACCCCACGAATGTCAGTTGCAGAAGCCGCTACGCGATCCAGATTTTCCTGGCTCAAGTCGGGCGCGTGCTCTGAGCCGTAGTTATTCCTGGCCTGTTCGCGCGGTGCCGGTGGCATATCGGGTGATTGTTGTGCGAGAGCCGGGCAACAGAAGCAGAACGCCGAGACCAACGCTATGAGAATGCTGTTTGAAGTTTTACGATTTACCATAAGCTCATCCTCGTGCTGGGCACAAAATCCTTCAGTTCGCTCTCAGAGTGGCCATTGAGCTTCGCAAAACGTTCAACATTCCTTCCTCGGAGGCCTCGATCTTGCTCGAGTGGATATCGAGCGAGGCCCAGTAATACACGACGTAATTATTCGCGGGCGCCACGGCAATCACTCGCACTTCGGGATGTTCACGAAGAAGGGCATCACAGACTTGCGGCCTGCTCCCCGGCTGGTCGAGCGCAATGACGACGAAATTCGGCCTGGTTCTTTTCACGCTCTCGACAATCTCCGAGTCGTCCGCCACCTCGCCGACGATCTCTACGTCGGCTTGATCTGCAAAGGTCGCGAGAATCGTCTCGCGCATGAGCCGGGGACGGTTTGCCACTAGGACCCGAATAGTCTTTTCCATTGCGCACTCCATGTGGCCAAAGTATGCGAGCCGCAGGTCATCGACGTAAGAATCAAAACTCAACTAGTGGCATAAGCTATTCTGGAATCGAACGAGGAACCTAAGAACACTTGGTAGATACCAGTTATGACCCTAACCCAACTTAGTTCGATAACTAATTAGCTGACTGTCGACTAATATCGACACATCGCCGTCGACCGTTCTAAGGAATGAGCCAAGAAACTCATTGCAAGCGGACCCGGCTGCCTAAGGAAAAAAGTGCATGGCGGCATCATTTTTGGTGAAGCATACAGCACTTCATCTTTACTGGATTACCGGGAAATGAACTACTTTGCACTTGACATCAGAAAAGAATGGCTCTACCTTGTCTAACAACACTCGGCTTTGCGTTCATTTACGAATTGTTTACGTATTGCTCTTCGCCGAGTAATGTGTCCGGCAGAAACTGATGGGGCCAATGAACGAGCTAGTCCCTGGTTCGTCAATACGGACCTTCCTACTTATTGACAACCGACTCTTGCGTGAGGCGCTTGTCCGCCTTTTCTCGAAGCGCGCCGATCTTCTTGTGGTGGGGCAGAGCGGGTATGGGGACGCTTCCGCTTTGCGCGTGCTTGACTCTAAATGCGACGTATTGGTGATCGACTCCTTGCAAGTACCCTGGCTCTCGACCATCGCCGATGTCGAGAATGAAGAACGTGCCTGTTTTAGATTGGTCGTCATCGCCAGGGAACCGGGCGAGAAACACTTCCTGGCAGCGGTTCGCGCCGGCGTAACCGGCTATTTGTTGCAAGACGCGTCTGCTTCGGACGTGGTTTCGGCTGTGCGCGCGGTCTACCGCGGCGAGGCAGTGTGCCCTCCGCAACTTTGCTCGGCGCTATTTCGAATCGTGGCTCAAATGCCCAACGAAGCGCTGGCCCAAAACGCGCCGCCAAAGCCCGATCTCACTTTGCGCCAGCAACAGTTGGTCGCCCTCGTCGCCAAAGGCCTCACAAACAAGGAAATCGCTTCGCACTTGAATCTTTCGGAGTTTACGGTCAGGAATCACATACATCGAATCTTAAAACAGGTGGATGCCGGGAGCCGCAGCCAGGCCGTCGAGACCATTCGGTCCTACGGCTACTCGATCAGTTCTTGAGAATTTTCCGGCCCTCTTGCTAGCCAATCGAGGTATCATTTTGCAGATTTGTACCGCTAGGACGCGCGACGGAGATCTGAGGAGTTGAGGTGCAAATTGTAATTACTGCTGTCCTTGTTTTGGCGCTGCTGCCCTTCGTTTACTATCTGCTTTCACTCTATTGCGTGATTGGCCATTTCCGGAGAGCGCACAAAGCCCTGCAACCAGACCTTTCTTTCATGCCCCCGGCGAGCATCCTTAAACCCGTGCGCGGCTTGGACCACGAAGCCTATGAGAATTTCGCCAGCTTCTGCCGGCTTGACTACCCAAAGTATGAATTGCTGTTTGCCGTATCCGACCCCTGCGATCCCGTCATCCCCGTCATCGAAAACCTTCGCGCCGATTTTCCGGCCCTCTCCATACGCGTACTCACGAACGTTCCGCATGTGGGCGCAAGCGACAAAGTGAATAACCTTTGTCAGTTGGCTCAAAACGCAGAGTACGATCTCCTGGTCATGAGCGACAGCGATGTCCGCGTGGAACCTGACTATCTCCGGCAAGTCGTCGCTCCTTTCGCCGATCCCGAGGTTGGCGTTGTGACTGCCCTCTACAAAAGCTTAAGCGCAGGCACTCTCGCATCGCATCTCGACGCCCTTGGCATGTACATGGATTCCGCCCCGTCCGCCCTCGTCGCAAAACAAATCGAACGCCGGTTGAGCTTCGCTTTCGGCTGGACCATGGCCACTTCCAAAAAACACCTCGCCGAAATTGGCGGATGGGAAGCCATGGCCAATCACCACTCCGAGGATTTCGAGCTCGGCAAGCGCATCGCACAGCGCGGTCATCGCGTGGTCTTGATGCCCAAACCTGTCTCCATGATTTTTTCCAAAGAGACGCTTTCAGAATATATACGCCGAGAATTGCGCTGGTCGATCGCCTTGAAGAGCGCTCGGCCTTCCGGCTATCGCGGTCTCCTTTTTACGCATGGATTACCGTGGGCTTTGGCTGGCGCGGCGGTCGCCCTGTCCATTGATTCGCTGCCGATGGCCGCCTCTTTTCTGCTCACCTACCTGATTCTTCGCGTGGCCGTAACTTGGCTCGTGGGGAGGTGGGGCCTGGGGGATCGCCAACTCGCCAAAATGATCTCGCTTGTGCCGGTTCGCGATGCCATTAGCTTTTTTGTTTGGCTGGCCGGATTCTTTGCTGAAAAAATCGTGTGGCGTGGTCTCGCGTACTGCCTTCACGAAGGTCAACTCATCCCGATTCCTTCCACCAACGCAACTCTTCCAGCGCACCGCGAATCGGTCTCCTCAGTCGTGGGCTAACGACATGCGTTTTCCGCTTTTCGATCAAAATCCGTCCCCTTCGACATTCTGGCCGTTTGACGAAAGATGCGGAAAGCGGAAATATCGACGAATTGCGGAGGCACGACTTAAATGGGTTGGTGGGCCCGCCAGGATTTGAACCTGGGACCAACGGATTATGAGTCCGCTGCTCTAACCGCTGAGCTACGGGCCCGCCTTAGTGAAATATCGTACATCGAAAGGGCTCAACCGCGCAGCACTCCCCTTGGGAAAATCGTACGAGAGTGGGAGGCTCTGACGGCGCCTTATGCGTTGAGATCCGCGACCTGCAAGGAAACTTTGACGAGCCTTGCCCGAATGGATTACGCGTCGGTTCTCGATTGGTGATGATTAGCCCCTTCTCACCCACGGAATTCATGCACAAAATCGCGTGCCGGTCGGCCACCGAAAAAACGCGCTGTAACGCCAAATTTAGTCAGAAATCGCGCTACGCGACGGCCGACGCGGAAGGCGCGCGTCGCTCATTTACGTGTTTGTACCGCTTGGGCTGAATGTCCATAACCTATTCCAGGGACAAGACTTATCAGGCCTTGTTCCTGTCGTCGGCGAGGCGCTCCAGCCTCCTGTTTAAGCCACTAGAAAAGTTGCTCCGACGGTGGCAACCGACTATGCTGCTAGTGCCGCAACGGGCGTCGCCGAGGGTGCTCTGCGGGGTGCTGACCTCATGCAAAAACTAGAAAAATTCTGTGTCTGCCTTCTCTGCGTTCTGTTGCTAAACGCCCTTCCTTCTCCCGCCGGAACGCAGTCAAAAGCCGAAGAAAACGCTCTCGGCCAAATCCGCGCGTATATTTCGACGGGCTGGGATTCGCTCACCCGCTCGCTCACCGATTGCGCTACCGTAGTGGACACGAAACTCGCCTCTGCCTCCGTTCTCTATCTTCCCGCCGATTTTGCGGAGCCCGCCTCGGTCGAGCAGCTTCAAAAACAGTGCAAAGTAGAGGTGCTGCATTTACCGGCGGTGATTCATCACATCGGAGAACTCGATCCAGCCAAAATAAATCCCGCCGGACTTCTTTACCTCGAAAATCGTTACGTCGTGCCGGGTGGAAGATTTAACGAAATGTATGGCTGGGACAGTTATTTCATCATTCGGGGATTAGTGCGCGACGGCAGAATCGATCTCGCCAAGGGCATGGTCGAAAATTTCTTTTTTGAAATCGAGCACTACGGCGGACTGCTGAATGCGAATCGCACCTATTATTTGACCCGTTCCCAGCCTCCGTTTCTTACCTCGATGATTCTCGCCGTATACGACGCGCAGAAAGCCAAGGGGGACCAGAACGACGAATGGCTCGCGAGAGCATACGGATACGCCGTCAAAGATCATGAATTGTGGACCAGCGAGCCGCATCTGGCGGGCGCGACGGGTCTTTCTCGCTACTATGATTTCGGCAATGGTCCGGCGGCGGAAAGCGTCAAGGACGAAACGGGCCACTATCGGCAAGTAGCGGCCTATTTCCTGGGACAGCCCGATTTCGGCCAGGATTATCTGGTGAAATCAAGTGAGGCGAAGCCGTCTCAGCTCGCGGCAGGTCCGCTGTTTGCTCTGCAAATTTGCGATGTCGCAAAAACTATGGCTCGGCCAGCCTGCGATCCGGCGGGAACCCTCGCTCTAACCGCTGATTATTACAAAGGGGATCGAGCCATGCGCGAGTCTGGGTTCGACATTTCTTTTCGCTTCGGTCCTTAT
>Ga0335073_10008643_pt1 | contig 14292 bp, 13 predicted proteins | sample Lox_Sample_22_FD_207093 | JGI IMG/M metagenome (GOLD analysis project Ga0335073, IMG submission 207093) | Soil microbial communities from Loxahatchee National Wildlife Refuge, Florida, United States - Lox_Sample_2.2 | ecosystem: Environmental > Terrestrial > Soil > Wetlands | place: USA... | reverse complement strand
ACCGGCTCGTGGTGCTGTCGGACGCCTGCGAGGACCGCGACCCCGAGGTACACCGGGTGCTGACCGAGAAGGTGTTCCCGCGGCAGGCCGACGTGCTCACGGTGGCGGAGTGGCAGCCAGCGTCGTCGGGGTCGCCGGCGTAGCCGGGCGCGCGGCCCGGCGCCCGCGGCGGCGCCGGCGGCGCCGGCGGCGGCGGACCAGGACCGCGGCCGTGACCGCGGCCAGGGCGATCGTGGCCAGGCCGGAGGCGAGCAGGGTGGGCGCCGCGCCGATCGCCGCGACCAGCGGCCCGCCCAGGGCGGTCCCGGCCGGCGCGGCGGGCACGGTGAACAGGCCGCTGGCCGCGGCCAGGGCGGCGAGGGAGCCGGGCGGGCTGGCCCGCTGGATGATCGTCTGCTTTAGCGGCTGGAACGGGCCGTAGATCAGCCCGCCGACGGCCAGCGCGCCGAAGCCGACGGCGACCGAGTCGGTCAGGCCGAGGGGCACCAGGCAGGCGCCCCAGCCCGCGATCACCGCCACGCACACCCGCCACATGCCGAAGCGCTGCACCCAGGACGCGGCGAGCGCGCCGGCCGTCGCGCCGCACCCGAACAGCGTCCAGTACCCGCCCAGGACGGCGGGCCCGGCGTGCAGCGTCTGCGAGACGTACACCGGCAGGGCGACCTCCACCGGTCCGTACAGCGCGTAGAAGATCACGCACGCCGCGGTGATGCCGAGCACGGCCTTCTGATGCCAGAGGGCGCCGAGCGCCCGGCCCATCCCCTGGGCGGCGCCGGCCGGCTGCAGGGCCGGGGGCTGGAACCGGCGGCTCAGCAGCACGGCGAGGATCAGCACCCCGTAGCTGCCGGCGTCGATTGCGATGGCCGTGCCGGCGCCCGCGGTCGCGATCACCAGGCCGGCCAGCGCCGGGCCGACGATCGTCGCGGCGAAGCTGGCCACGGTGATCAGCGAGTTTCCGGCCACGCGCTGCGCGTCGGGCAGCAGTTCGGCGACCGCGGTCAGCGAGCCGGTCACGCCGAGCAACCCCAGCAGGGAGGAGACGCCGAGCAGGACGACGTAGCCGACCGGGTTGAGGACCCCGGTCACCGCGCCGGCCGCGATCACACCGAGGCACGCGGCCCGCACGACCGCCTCGGCCAGGACCAGCAGCCGGGGGTCCCAGCGGGTGAGCAACCGGCCGAGGCCCAGGCCGGCCACCATGCCGGGCAGGGTGTAGGCGGCGATGGCCGCGCCGACCAGGAGGCCGGTGTTCCTGCCCTTGGCCAGCTCGATGGCCAGCCACGAGATGGCCACCGCGGCCATGCCGTCGCCGAGGGCCGAGACCGCGTAGCCGGCCAGCAGGGCGGCGAACGGCCGTGAGCGCAGCGCGGCCCGCGCCGTGGGCGGCGGGTCCGGGTCCGGCGGGTCCGGGTCCGGCGGGTCCGGGTCCGGCGGGTCCGGACGTGTGCTGCGCTCGGGGTCCATTGCCGCTACTGTCGTGGTTCGAGCCGACTCGAAGTCAAGCCTTCGCGGGAATGGACTGGCCAGGTGCGCGGGAAGGGCCGCAAGCTGCCGATCGGGGCCGTGGCCGAGCGCTACGGCGTCCCCGCCACGACGCTGCGGTACTGGGAGCAGATCGGGTTGCTGCCCGCTCAGGAGCGGGTGGCCGGGCAGCGCCGATACGACCTCGACGCGGTCCGGCGGATCAAGTTCATCCGCATGGCCTCGCGGGCCGGGCTGAGCCTGGAGGACATCAGGACCCTGCTGGCCGGCCACGTCGATCACAGCCCCACGTTCAACGACTGGGCGGCGGCCGCCCGGGATCAGCTCGCCGCCATCGACCGGCGCATCGCCGACCTCGGCCACCTGCGGGCCGCCATCGAGGAATGCCTGGCCTGCGGCTGCCAGCGGGCCCGGCACTGCCAGCTGCTGAGCGGGTGGGCCGGAGGGTTGCCACCTGGCCCACGAGGAAGGAGATCCGGTGCCCGAACCATCGGATGACGCCGTCGAGGTCCTGTCCGGGAGCGCCGGGACCGACCTGCACTGGGTCGTGGTCGCCTACGGCGATGACCAAGACCTCTACACGCTGCTGCGGGTCTACCGCGGCGAACGGGTGCTGGTCGCGGGCTCGGGGTTCGGCGGCCCGGCCCTGCCGCCCGGGTCGGTGCTGACCGAATGGCGGGGGCGGACCGACGACCTGCCGTTCTTCGTTATGGCGCGCACGTCGCCGACCGTGGACCGGGTGGTCGCGACCACCGATCGCGGGAGCGAGGTCACGCTGACGCTGTCGCCGCCGGTGGACCGGTTCGGACTGCGGTTCGCCGCCGCCGCGCTGCCGGACGGAGAGGAGCCCGCCGGCCTGCGGGCCGAGCGCCAGGGCGCGGTGCTGGAGAGCGTGCGCCAGCGGATGCCCCCGCGACGGGGGCCGGGCCGGCCCTGACCCGGCGATTGCCGCGACTCGCCCGTCGCCGCCGTTGTTGACGAGCCCGATCGGCGACCCTAGCGTGACATGAGGATGACGGCCGGGACGATGCTGCTGATTGTCATGTACGACGCGCAGACGTGGCGCGTTCGTCCGGGCGACATGTTCACGTTCGGCCGGGCGCCGGCCTGCACGGCCGTGCTGCCCGGCGCCGATCTTGGCGTGTCGCGCACCGCCGGGAGTCTGCGCTATCACGACGGGTGCTGGTGGCTGCACAACGACAGCAGCTCGTCGGTGCTGAACCTGGTGGGCGACCGCGGCTTCCGGGTCGACCTCCCGCCGGGGCTGGGCGTGCCGCTGCAGCAGTGGCACGCCAAGGTGACCGTGACCGGGTCGCTGGAGCGCTATGTGCTGCGCCTGCGGCTGCCCGACCTCGATGAGGTTCCCGATCCGGAGGGCAAGGCGCCGCAGGCCGGGGAGCGCGCGGTGACCACCACCCGGTACCGGGTCCGGCTGACCGCTAGCGACCGGCTGGTGCTGGCCGCCCGGTTCGAGCCGTACCTGACCTGGCGGCAGGCGGGCGAGCCGGCGCCGCGCAGCGCCCGGGACGCGGCGGAGCGGATCGGGTGGCAGGCCCATGCGGTGTCCAAGCGGTGCGAGAACATCAGGGAGCGCTACGTCCGGCTCGGCGCGCCCGGGCTGCGCGGGCCGCGCGCCCTCGAGGAACTCGCGCTGCTGCTGATCTCCACCGGCCAGCTCAGCGCCGACGACGTGAAGCTGCTGCCGGCCCGCACCTCGCCCAGCTGAACCGGCGCCCCGACGCCGCTACCCTGGTCGCCATGTCCGATGCCGCGCCGCTGGACGGCCTCCGGGTCCTGGAGATATCCAGTTTCGTGGCCTCGCCGCTGTGCGGCCTGACCATGGCCCAGCTCGGCGCCGAGGTGATCAGGATCGACCCGATCGGCGGCGCCGGCGACCAGCACCGCTGGCCGCTCGCGCCCTCGGGGACCAGCATCTACTGGACCGGCCTGAACAAGAGCAAGAAGTCGGTCACGCTGAACTTCCGCGACCCCGAGGGCCAGCGCCTGGTCGCCGACCTGCTCGCTGCGTCCGGCCCCGGCGGCGGGATCGTGGTCACCAACGCGGTCGGACGGCCCTGGCTTGGCTACGACCAGCTGGCCAGGGTCCGGCCCGACGTGATCCACCTGCAGATCCTTGGTCACCACGACGGGCGTCCGGCCGTCGACTACACCATCAACGCCGGGCTCGGCTTCCCGATGATCACCGGGCCGGAGGGGCACCTGGGACCGGTGAACCACGTCCTGCCCGCCTGGGACGTGGCCTGCGGGCTGTATGCCGCGATCGGGGTGCTGTCCGCCGAGCGGCACCGGCGCAGCACCGGCGCGGGCCGCCGGATCACGCTGGCGCTCGAGGACGTCGCGCTGGCCGTGGCCGGGCACCTGGGGTTCCTGGCCGAGGCCCAGCTGACCGGCGCCGACCGGCCCCGGATCGGCAACCATCTCTACGGCGGCTTCGCCCGGGACTTCGCCACCGCGGACGGGAAGCGGGTCATGGTGGCCACCGTGACCGGCCGGCACTTCGCCGATCTCGCCGCCGCCACCGGCCTGGCCGGCACGTTCGCGGAGCTGGAGCGGCTGCTGGGCGCGGACTTCGCGGTCGACGGCGACCGGTACGAGCACCGGGAGGTCATCGCCTCGCTGCTGACGCCGTGGTTCGCCGGCCGCGACCTGGCCCAGGTCGCGCAGGGCCTGGCCGGAACGTCGGTGCTGTGGTCGCCGTACCGCCGGTTCACCGACGTCGTGGCCGGCCTGGTCGCGGACGGCGGCCCGGAGGGCAACTCGATGCTGCATGAGATCGATCAGCCGGGCGTCGGGCCGGTGCTCGCGGCCGCCTCGCCGCTTGAGCAGGACGGCCGCCCCGGGCCCGCTCCCGCCTCCCGGCTCGGCGGCGACACCGCCGAGGTGCTGGCCGGCCTGCTCGGACTGGCCGCGCCGCAGATCCGCGACCTGGCCGAGCGCGGCATCACCGGCTGACCCCGCGGGTGGCTCGGGCAGATAGCTCGCGCCCCCAGTGCTCAACGACTTGACCGTGCTGTACGCGGATGCGGTCAACCGTCGCGCGTACCCGCCGCCGGCCGGATTCGTCCGTCCAGTGCCAGCGGGCACGGCTCTCCGCCTGGTCGGCCCCGATGGCTCGAACCGCCACTATCTCGATGTCCAGCCGCAGGAGTGATTTCCGGGCGGCGCGGACGACGCTGCAGAACAGCTCAGGGCCATGCGGACGTGCCCGGCCCGCCGACTGATGGTCGTAGTACAGCGGCGAAACGACCTCAGGTACGTGGCGCAGGTCACCGGTCGCAAAGCAGCTGAGCATGAAACGCAGGACACCGGCCGGATCAGCGCTCTCCCGGGTGGTATCCGGCAACTCGGCCACATGACCCATTGTGCTCATGCCCCGGGTTCGGCCTCAGCCGGGCAGCACTCCGCAGAGCAGGCGGTTGTCGCCGCGCTGCCAGAGGATCCCGACCTCTTCGAAGCCCGCCTTCTGCAGGGCGGCGACGTGGACGGCCAGCCGCCCCGACGGCGAGCCATGATGCCCGGCGCCGAGCCCGATCCGCTCGCGGCGCCCGGCCAGCGCGCCCAGCTCGGGATCCGCGGCCACCGCCTCCCACCAGGAGGTCCAGGTCTCGGTGCCGTCCGCCACCGGATGACGCCGCACCTCGCGCTCGATCAGCGCCCGGCCCAGGCGGACGAGCGCGGGAGACGTCTCGTCCTCGGCCAGGTGGTCGCCGTTGAGCAGCAGGCCGCCCGGCCGCAGCGCGGTCGCCACCTCCGCGTACATCGCGGCCAGATCCGGCGGCAGCAGCCAGTGCAGGGCGGTCGTGCTGACTGCGGCATCGGGCGGGCGGTCCAGGCCGAGCCGGCCGGCCCATCCGGCCACCCGCAGGTCGAGGTCGGTGAAGCGCAGCCCGCCCCGGCCCGCAAACGCGGCGCGGCCCAGCGTCAGCAGGACCGGGTCGGCGTCCACCGCGACCACCGTGGCCGCCGGGATCCGGTCCAGCAGCCGCACGGCAAGCGAGCCCGGACCACAGCCGAGATCGATCACCAGGGGATCCGGGCGGCCCGTCCCCTCGGCCACCGCGTCGATGAGGGCGGTGAACCGCTCTTCCCGGTCCGGCATGTGTTCCTGCTGCTGAGCGTCCCAGCGATCGATCCAGGCCGCTGCCGAATCCCTGTCCACGATGTCTCCTCGTCGTTTCCCGATCGTGCCGTTATTTCCGGACCGCCCCGGTGACCAGCCAGCGGCGGCCGCGGGCCCGAACGACCAGCGTCACGAACCTGGCCAGCAGCCAGACGCTGTACGCGACCCACAGCGCCAGGAGCCCGCGGTGCTGGGCGTGCACCAGCCAGGCGGCCGGCGCGAAGACCACCAGCGCGAGCACACCCGCCACCGCCAGATACCGCTGGTCGCCCGCCCCGATCAGCACCCCGTCGAGGACGAAGACCACGCCGGCGACCGGCTGCTGGGCCGCGACCACCAGCAGGACCGCGAGCAGCAGCGCCCGGACCGGCGGCGCCGCCGCGAACAGCCCGGGCAGCAGCGGCCTGAAAACCAGCACCGCCAGCCCGAACACCATCCCGTACACGGCCCCCCAGCCGATCATGCGGTTGGTCGCGGCCCGGGCCCCGGCGACGTCACCGGCCCCCAGGCAGCGGCCGGTGATGGCCTGCCCGGCGATCGCGATCGCGTCGAGCGCCAGCGCCAGCAGCGTCCAGAGCCGGTAGGCGATCTGGTGCGCGGCGATGGCGGCGTCCCCCTGGCGCGCCGCCACGGCCGTGGAGATGACCAGCACCGCCTGCAGCGCGAGCGTGCGCACGAACAGCCCGACGGCCGCGGTGACCGCCGCGCGCAGACCCGCCCGGTCCATGCCCAGGCTGACCCCGGCGCGCCGGGCGCCGCGCGTCACCACCGCGAGGTACCAGGCCGCGCCGGCCGACTGGGCGATGACGGTCCCGGTGGCCGAACCGGCCAGTCCGAAGTGAAGCCCGAGGACAAAAGTCGCGTTGAGGACCGTGTTCAGCGTGAACGCGGCGCCGGAGACGAGCAGCGGGGTCTTGGTGTCCTGCAGCCCGCGCAGCACGCCGGTGCCGGCCAGCACCATGAGCATCGACGGCGCCCCGAACAGGCTGATCCGCAGGTACGTCACGGCGCCGCTGCTGACCGCGCCCGAGGCGCCGAATACGTGCACGATCTGCGGGGCCAGCGGCCACCCGATCACGAGCACCGCGATGCCGATCCCGGCGGCCAGCCAGATGCCGTCGATCCCCTGCCGCAGCGCCTCCCGCCGCCGGCCCGCGCCGAGCTGGCGCGCCACCGCGGCGGTGGTGCCGTAGGCCAGGAAGATCGAGACGTTGACCAGCGTGGTGAGCGCCTGGCTGGCCACCCCGAGGCCGCCGAGCGGCACGGTCCCGATCCGGCCCACGATCGCGGAGTCGGCCAGCAGGAACAGCGGCTCGGCGACGAGCGCCCCGAACGCGGGCCCGGCCAGCCGCAGGATCTCCCGGTCCTCTGCGGCCAGGAACGGAACTCGGCGCCGGGGGCCGCCATCCGCGTCGTGACTGGCTATTATCACTTTGATAGTGACGAAACTAACCGGAAGGGTCGTAACTGGTCAAGTGAATTTCACCAGTCACCTGGACGCGGTCGTGACCGTGGCGGTCCGGCTGGCCAACGCGCTCACGCCGGGCGAGGCCCACGGCCGGCCCTATGCGTCGCCGACCGGAACCTCGCTGCCGTCCGCCGCCACCGCGGCGCTGCGGGCCGGACGGCCTGACACCAGGGAGGTGTCGGCGGCCGAGGCGGCCGAGTTCGCCGCCGTGGCCGCCCAGATCCGCGCCGTCTTCGACGCGGTGGCGGCCGGCCGCACCGACGCCGCGGCCGGCCTGGTCAACCAGATGCTGGCCGACACCGGGGCCCACCCCCGGCTCGACCGCCACGACGGCGAACCCTGGCACCTGCATTTTCATGGCGCCGAGGACTCGCTGGTCACCGGCTGGGCGGCCGGCTGCGCGACCGGCCTGGCCGTGGTGCTCGGCAGCGACCTCGGCGCCCGCCTGGGTGTCTGCACCGCGCCCCGTTGCGACCGCGTCTACGTCGACACCTCACGCAACGGAACCCGGCGCTTCTGCTCCACCGCCTGCCAGAACCGGGTCAAGGCCGCGGCGTTCCGCGCCGCCCACCAGGCGGCGCGCTAAAGCCGAGCGGGCCAAGCCGATCAGCCGAAGAAGAGCGCCGCCTCGGCATAGCGCTCCGGCGGCACCAGCTTGAGCTCGGTCGTCGCCGCCGCGATCGGGACCTGGACGATCTCGGTCCCGCGCAGCGCCACCATCGCCCCGAACGCGCCCGCCGCCACCGCGCGGATCGCGTGCGCGCCGAACCTGGTCGCCAGCACCCGGTCGAACGCGGTCGGGGTGCCGCCCCGCTGGATGTGGCCGAGCACGGTGCAGCGCGCCTCCTTGCCGGTGCGCTTCTCGATCTCGGTGGCCAGCATCTGGCCGACGCCGCTCAGCCGCACGTGGCCGAACTCGTCCAGCTGCTCGGCGGCCAGCACCTCGGTGCCCTCCTTGGGATGCGCGCCCTCGGCCACCACCACGATCGGCGCGTACCTGGTCTGGAACCGGTGCTCCACCCACCGGCAGACCTGCTCGATGTCGAACGGCTGCTCCGGGATCAGGATCACGTTCGCCCCGCCCGCCATTCCGGCGTGCAGCGCGATCCAGCCCGCGTGCCGCCCCATGACCTCGACGATCAGCGCCCGGTGATGGCTTTCGGCGGTGGTGTGCAGCCGGTCGATCGCCTCCATCGCGATGTTCACCGCGGTGTCGAAGCCGAACGTGTAGTCGGTCGAGCCCAGGTCGTTGTCGATGGTCTTGGGCACCCCGACCACCTTCACGCCCTGGTCGTTCAGCCGCGCGGCGACGCCCAGGGTGTCCTCGCCGCCGATCGCGACCAGCGCGTCGACGCCGAACGTCGCCAGGTTGTCCTTGATCCGCTGCAGGCCGGAGCGACCGCCGGACGCGGCGCTCTCGCCCAGCGGGTTGGTCCGCGACGAGCCGAGTATCGTGCCGCCGCGGGGCAGGATGCCGCGCACCGCCTGAACGTCCAGCGGCATGGTGTCGCCCTCCAGCGGGCCGCGCCAGCCGTCGCGGAATCCGGTGAAGTCGTACCCGTACTCCTCGACTCCGGTACGAACGATCGCCCGGATGACGGCGTTCAGGCCGGGGCAGTCACCGCCGCCGGTCAGGACTCCGACTCGCATGGATCTTCCTCTCGCGTGGGGCTTGCGGGTCTTCCGACCGCCACACTAGTGCCCATGAGCGTGCTCTCGATCGATGCCGGGACGACTGGGGTCACGGCGCTGGTGATTTCTTCCGACGGTTCCGTGGCGGGCCGGGGCTACCAGGAGTTTCGCCAGTTTTATCCACAGCCGGGCTGGGTTGAGCACCTGCCCGAGGGCATCTGGCAGGCGACCCTCGCGGCGTGCGCCCAGGCGCTCGGCGCGGCCGGCCCCGCCGCCCCGCCGACCTGCGTCGGCATCACCAACCAGCGGGAGACCGCCGCGATCTGGGACCGCGCCACGCTGGCCGCGCCCCGGCGGGCCATCGTCTGGCAGGACCGGCGGACCGCGGACATCTGCGCGCGGCTGCGCGAGGCGGGCCACGAGCCCCGGGTGAGCGCGCTGACCGGGCTGCGGCTCGACCCGTACTTCACGGCCACGAAGCTGACCTGGCTGGCCGAGCACGAACCGGCCCTGTGGGCGGACGTGCGGGGCGGCTCGCTCGCGGTGGGCACCGTGGACTCCTACCTGATCGCCCGGCTGACCGGGGGCCGGCGGCACGTCACGGACGCGTCGAACGCCTCCCGGACGTTGCTGTTCGATATCGAGGCCGGGCAGTGGTCCTCTGAGTTGTGCGACCTCTTCGAGGTACCGCCGCACGCGCTGCCCGAGGTCGTCGCGTCGTCCGGGCCGGTCGGGCACACCGACCCGGAGGCGTTTCTCGGCCTGTCGCTGCCGATCGCGGGCATCGCGGGCGACCAGCAGGCGGCCATGTTCGGCCAGACGTGCTTCGCCCCCGGATCATCGAAATGCACCTACGGCACCGGCTCGTTCGTGCTGACCAATACCGGCGCGTCGATCGTCCGCTCGCGGGCCGGCCTGCTGTCCACCGTGGCCTGGATGGACGCGGACGGCGCCCTGACCTACGCGCTGGAGGGGTCGGTGTTCGTCACCGGCGCGGCCGTGCAGTGGCTGCGCGACGGGCTGGGCCTGCTCGACAACGCCGCGCAGAGCGAGGCGCTGGCCCGTTCGGTACCCGATTCGGGCGGCACCGTCTTCGTCCCGGCGCTGACCGGGCTCGGCGCGCCGTACTGGGATCCGGACGCACGCGGGGCCGTGTTCGGCCTGACCCGCGGCACCACCCGCGCGCACCTGGTCCGCGCCGCGCTCGAGGCGATCGCGTTCGAGGTCAGGGACGTCGCGGACGTCATGGCCGCCGAAATACCCCCAAAACAAGGGTCTGTTACGCCCCGTCTCCCCCCATCTGGCCTCGCCGAGGGTGATGGCGGCGCGGACGTGCTGCGCGTGGACGGCGGGGCGAGCATGAACGACTTGCTCATGCAGATCCAGGCCGACCAGCTCCAGGTGCCGGTCGAGCGGCCGGTGGTGGCGGAGACCACCGCGCTCGGCGCCGCCTTCCTGGCGGGCCTCGGCACCGGCGTGTGGTCCTCGCCCGCGGAACTCGAGGCGACCTGGCGGCTCGACCGGCGGTTCAACCCCGGTCCCCGCGACGACGCGGCCTACGACGCCTGGCGCGAGGCCGTGCGCCGCACCACCGGCTGGGCCCGCCCGGCCCCAGCGCCCGCCTGACCCCGGCCAGCGCCTGACCGCGGCCTAGAGCACCCCCGCTTCGGCCGCCAGCGCGTCTCCGGCGCACCCAAGCGGAGCGCCCGGCCGCACCGGCAACACCCACCTCTGCCACACTCGCCCGGCCGCCACCACCGCCCTATATCAACTATTTGCCCGGTTACTTTTTCACGATCATTCTGACTCTTCATCGGTTCGGTGCAGTTGATCACCCAATTTGGGATGGTCTGTCCCAACCGAACAATGAAAGGTCAAGTTGACCAAGTCCAGCAACAGGTTCAAGTTGGCCGGGCCGAAGGGACCGGGCGAGAATCGACGCAGCGCCGACCGGGGCGTTCGGCCGGACGCTGGCGAAGACCTCGGCGGGGACACGCGAGCACGGACGCGCGCCCACCCGGACGCCGGGGCCGGGAAGGGGCTGCCCATGGCGTGGGCCGAGCAGGCGGCACGGTCGCTGGTGGAGACCTTCGAGGGCTCGTTCGATGCGGCCGGCGTCGCGGTCGCCGCCGCCGCCGTGGACCGGGCCGACGCGGTGCGGCACCGCAGCGGCGCTCCGGCGGACGGGCGGTTCGAGATCGGCTCGGTCACCAAGACGATGACCGGCACGCTGCTCGCCCTGCTGGCCGCCGACGGCACCCTGGACCTCGACGACGAGGCGGGTCGCTGGCTGCGGGCCGGCCCCAACGGCGCGATCACCCTGCGCCAGCTGGCCACCCACACCTCCGGGCTGCCCGCGGTGGCCCCGAACTTCCGGCCCGCGGACCCGGACAACTACTGGGCCGCGTTCACGGCCGACGTGGCCGAGGAGGGCCTGCGCCAGGCCACGCTGACGCCGGGCCGCCGGTACTCGAACTTCGGCTACCAGCTGCTGGGCCTGGTGCTGCAGCGGGCCGCGGGCCAGGACTACCCGGCGCTGATGACCGACCGGCTGCTGGCCCCGCTGTCGATGGCATCATCGGGCGTCGGGCGGGGCGGGGCCGGAACGCCGCTGCCCGGGCACGCGGCGGGCCGCGAGGTCCGGCACTGGGACCGGCCGCTGCCGGGCGCGGGCGGGGTCGAGTCGACCATCGACGACCTGGCCCGGTACGCCCAGGCCTGCCTGGGCCCGCCGTCCACGCCGCTCGGCGCCGCGCTCACCGCGGCCCAGGTGCCCCAGGTCCCGATCGGCGCGGGCCGGGCCCAGGCGCTGGGCTGGATCGTGATCGACGACCGGCTGCGCGGGCACAACGGCGGAACCGGCGGCTTCTCGTCGTGCGTCATCGTCGACCCGGACGCGGGGACCGGCGTCGCGATTCTGGTCAGCAGCCGAGGCTACGGCGAGGCGCTGGCCCAGGCGGCGCGGCTGGCACTGGCCGGGGACGACCCGCATCTGGCCCGCCCGCAGCCGCTCGGACCGGAGTGGGAAGAGCGCGCCCGGGCGGTCGCGGACGCGCTCCTGGACGGGCGCACCGCCGAGGTGCACGCGGCCGCCACCGCCAAGTTCCGCGGCCGGATCGGCGCCGAGGAGTTCGGCCGCGCCTGGGGCTCGAAGACCCGCGAGGCGGGGACCGCTGGCGACGTCTCGGTCAGCTGCCGCCGGCAGTACGGCCTGGTCACCGCCGACGTGACGATCGGCTTCGCCCGGCGGCCCGTGGCCATGCGGATCGGGTTCCTGCAGTCCGGCGAGATCGCCGGTTTCCGGTTCCTGCCGCCCCGGCCGGATCCGGCGCCGGCGACGGAGGACCGGGCGGCCGAGGACCGGGCGGCCGAGGACCGGCCGACACAGGACTGACGATTAGAAGGACTGACCCGGCGGGTCAGTCGTCGCCGGGCTGGTCCAGTCCGGACTTTTGCGGCACCGGCTTCTGCGGCGCCGGCTTTTGTTGCACCGGCTTTTGCGCCGGGTCTTGCGGCTCCGACTCCGGCGGCACGGCGCTCCCTGGACCGGTGCCATCTGGCCCGGCCGACCCCGGCCCGTCCGCCCCGGCTGCCTCGGGCGCGCGCTGCTCGGAGCCGTCCCTGCGGTGCGCCAGCGGCATCCCGTGCTTGGATCGCTGCGCGTACTGATCGACGTACTCCTGCCCGGACAGCCTCATGATCGCGTACATGACCTCGTCGGTGACCGCCCTGAGCACCACGCGGTCCTTCTCCATGCCGTAGTAGCGGGAGAAGTCGAGCGGCTTACCGAACCTGACGCCCGGCCGGATCCGCAGTCGCGGCCTGATCTTGCCGGGCGGCTGGAACTCAAACCCCCCGATCATCGCGCACGGCACCACCGGAGCCCGCCCCTCGAGCGCCAGCCGGGCCACGCCGGTCTTGCCCCGGTACAGCCGGCCGTCCGGCGTCCGGGTGCCCTCGGGATAGATCCCCAGCAGATCACCCTGGGCCAGCACGCGCAGTCCGGTCCGCAGCGCGCGCTCGCTCGCCTCGCCACCGGAGCGGTCCACGGGGATCTGGCCAACCCCGCTGAAAAAAGCCTTGCTGACCAGGCCCTTCAGGCCCCGGCCGGTGAAGTACTCCGACTTGGCCAGGAACACCACCTTGCGCGGCAGCGGCAGCGGGGCGAAGAAGTGGTCGGAGAAGGACAGGTGGTTGCTGGCGATGATCGCCGGACCCTCGCGCGGAACGTTCTCGATGCCGTCCGCCCAGGGCCGGAACACGATCCTGAGGAACGGACCGAGTATCGCCTTAACCACCCAGTAGAACACGCACATATGTTCCCACGTGAAGGTGCTCCGCCAACACCGGCAACGGCCGGGCCGATCAGATCGCCGACACACGTGCCGCGGGAGGCCCCTACCGGGCGCCCGGCCGTGCGACGATGCGATGAGCGGTACCGCGGGTGCCGGAGATCCGCGACATCCGCCACGTGGAGAGGAGTCGGCCGTGCCAGTGATGCCAGGCGCAGAACCCTTCACCCACGTTGGAGGGTCCACCGGAGCGCTGCTCTGCCACGGCTTCACCGGCAGCCCGCAGTCGCTGCGGCCGTGGGCGGAGTACCTGGCCGAGGCGGGGCTGAGCGTGTGGCTGCCGCGGCTGCCCGGGCACGGCACCACCTGGCAGGACCTGGCCCGGACCCGCTGGGAGGACTGGTACGCCGAGGTCGACCGGGCCTTCGACGAGCTGCGCGGCTGCGCGGATGAGATCTTCGTCATGGGGCTGTCCATGGGCGGGTGCCTGGCCCTGCGGCTGGCCGAGGTGCGCGGCCCTGCGGTCAGCGGGCTGGTCGTGGTCAATCCCTCGGTTACCGCCGACACCCGGCTGTTCGCGCTGGCTCCGGTGCTGAAGCTCGTGGTGCCCTCGCTCAAAGGCATCGCCAGCGACATCAAGAAGGACGGGATGGCCGAGGTCGGCTACGACCGGGTCCCGGTGAAGGCGGCGGCCAGCCTGCCCGGCCTGTGGCGGACCACCCAGGCCCAGCTCGGCGACGTGACCCAGCCGGTGCTCGCCTACCGCAGCGCGGTGGACCATGTCGTCGGGCCGGCCAGCCTCCAGGTGCTGCGGAAGGCGCTCCCCGATCTAGAGGTCAGGGAATGTCCGGACAGCTATCACGTTGCCACTCTTGACAACGACGCCGATGACATCTTTGCCGGGAGCCTGGACTTCGTCCGGATTCACAGCCGCGCCGGGAGAGGATAGCCGCAGCGGTACGGCGGGTAACGCCAGCTTTATGACGTGCGAGGTACGTGAACGTGAGCGGTGAGGACACGACCGGCCGCGGCGCCAGCGGCGGCCGCGGCGCCGACGGCGACGAAGCCGCCTGGCGGGACCTGATCGCGCGCTTCGATATGCCCGCGGGCCACCCGGAGTCCGCCCCGTGGCCGGAGCGGGAAAGCCTGACCGCGCCCGGCTCGGGGCCGGCCGGCCAGGAAACGGCCGATCGGGAGACGGCGGACGCCGAAGCCGCTGACCGGGAAACGGCCGGCCCGGATGCGGCCGGCCCGGATGCGGCCGGCCCGGATGCGCC
>Ga0335073_10008641_pt1 | contig 14293 bp, 16 predicted proteins | sample Lox_Sample_22_FD_207093 | JGI IMG/M metagenome (GOLD analysis project Ga0335073, IMG submission 207093) | Soil microbial communities from Loxahatchee National Wildlife Refuge, Florida, United States - Lox_Sample_2.2 | ecosystem: Environmental > Terrestrial > Soil > Wetlands | place: USA... | reverse complement strand
CTGCCACTGTCCGTCTGGTCCTGCCACTCATAATCTGCAGAACTACTCTATCTGATCCGAGAATATCCATTGGGTTATGAATACGCTAGACCAAGACTGCATAAAGCCTTTATAAGTCAAGCTCAACTTAAGGATGAGGAGCAGATCAAAAAGGGTATTCAGCGTGCGGAGTTCGTGAAGAAAGGTATGTATTCCAATACGGAGCTAGCTTTTCTCAGTGTGAGTACTGATTTTATGACAGAGATCGAAGCGCTGTAAGAGATCAAATCTACGCCGTTGTCACAAAGTTCCTAATGACTTTTCTTCCAAGGTATTACTTGAAGCGATATCGAACCCTGCGCCAGCGCTACGACAAAATATGACCAAAATCAGCTTCGGAATGCCTGAATCATAGGCCTCGAACGATATCGTGAGAATCAAATCTGCAACGCCGTTCGTCCTGTACGTCATCCCTTTTTCCGTGCCCAATAGGCACCGATTTCTAAACACTCGCCGCTGTTGGCGCCGTCATTCTGGAACAGATCTTGCATCATCCCAGCCCACCAACGCTGCCATTCCTCCTGATTCTTCCCGCTGACCTCCTTCAGCAGCGGCTCCAGGCTCTCGATCAGCTGGACGATGACCAGCAGCGCGGTTTCCCGCAGGCTCTCCTGCTCGGGCGTCAGCAGCGGCGCGTCCCCGGCCACGGCCATGCCCGAAAGGCCGGAGTCGTGCTTCTGGCGGCCCGCAATGAGCCGCGGATCCTGCCGCTCCCAGCTCATCTCGCCGAGCGGCACGGCCACGCGCCGGAACCCCACGTCCCACAGCTCTTCTTCCTGCAGCAGCATGGGCTGCATTCGCGCGCACGGAACCGGCGACAGCTTTCGCTTGTCCAGCGCCTGGCCTATCCACGCGTTGTAGTCTTGGATGAATCGGTTTTCCGCCGGACCGAACGGTGTCGCTGCGGAGATGAGGAAGGTGGCGGTTGCGTAGGCTTGGTGGAGGTCTTCGGGTCGTTTGTTCGGCGGAGGGGGTGGATGAGGCAGAAGTGAGCGGATGGTATGGTCGACTTCCCAGATCTCAAGAACGCCGTGAGGGCGGAGCATGCGAATGGCCTGGTCCAACACACGTTGCGATGGCTGATTCTGCTGGAGGACGAGGCTTAGATCTTTTAGTACTATGAGGTCAAAGGTCTCGTCCTCAAAAGGGAACGGCACTTTTCGAATATCATGCTGGCAGAATCGCCAATTGATGCCTTGCTGGTTGTAATCCGGTGCGATTTGTACAATATCCATGCCCGTGAAGGACACGTTCAGACAACCTGATTCGGCGAGGTAGTCGTGGCATTGGGCAGACCAGAATCCGCTGCCGCAGGCGACCTCGAGTACGCGCTGCGGTGGAGTTTCGCTTGCATGCTGTGAACACAGCGGCTTGCCAAAAACTTGTGTGGCGAGTAATGTCTGTAGATTCTGCCGCTGTACCTCTGGCAGGTCAACAGGTAGCGGGTATGACTGGTCTCGAAGGTATCGTCGTCCGTGGCGTAGTGTAAACGGGCCGAGACCAGGTTGATCGTCCTTCCAGTCCCTGCTGCTGTTCGTGGATCCACTGGAAATGGACGTCGCAGCTGGCCTCGATTGCTCCATCACCGTAGGGGGCGGCAATACACTAGCATGTTTGCGCTGAAGAACGGCACGAGGTCTTTCAGAGCCGGTGCTATCAGAACGGTTGCGATACAGACTGCGACTGCGGGATAAAGGGGCGTTGCTGCTGCCGGAGCCGGTACTGGCCCATGTCTGCTGGAGCTCGTGGGTTCCCGGGCGCGTTTCGTCAATGGAATTCGCCTGTCTTGGAGCAGACGCAGTATTCGCAGAGTCGGGAACGAATGACGGCGCAGTAGCATCGGGTCGGCTAGGACCGCCTGTGTGCGCCCAATCGCCTGCGCTCATCACTTAGCGCAGTTTCATGCTCCAAAAATTGAGTTTTTCCAGTGGTTGGCGGTTTGGACATTAACGTGTACTTGACATTAACAGGTATGGCATCGGAAAGAGACCCATCGCTGGCAAGAAAAAGGAAAGAACGTGGAGAAGCGCCGACATTTGCAGCTCGCGCGCGGGTGCCATCTTATGCCTCCCGTGGGTTGCATTTACCAATACATATCGAGCGCTTCCCCCTTCGCTGGTGCTTATGGGAACTCGCCAAACTTGGATTGCAATGTACCTAGTATGCTGCATACCATCCCGGCCCTACGATTGACGTTTGCAACGGACGTATCGCACCGCTTTCGCAGATTACGAGCTCACTGACATGTGGACCCGGAGGTACGCAATCGACCGTGCTGAGCCTGAACGGCCCATTCGCAAGCCACCGTTGGACTGAACCTGAGATGACATCTTGCAATGGCGGAGTCTTAGACGCTTTCAGAATTGTTTCCGGACGTCTGTGTGCGCCCATTGCCACTGTTAATTGGGTCACTTGGAAGGTAGATTCTCACAGTGTGCACATGTACGTGATATCACGTACTCAAAGAGAATTGCCTTTCAGCAATGAAGTCTGCTTGCTTGTTTACTATTTCAACAAACGTCTTGGTCACGGAACTGCTCTCAGTCAACCGCGTACCTATATGTCCTTAGCCATCATCTGAGCATTTCCTAATGAATATTGCAGTATCTCTACAACGCCTCTTAAATCAAGAACTAAATGATCGCCCAGGTGGAACCGCAATGTTGGAATACTAGATGATAAGGTATCAGTGCTTACGGCTTGCAGTATTGCGATGTAGAATTGCGTCAACGTGAAATAACTTAGATGCCCTTAATTGACTGAAGGGGCAAGCAGTCGATGAAATCTTACAAAGTCAAATAAGTCAAAACTGTTTGCTATACCTTAACTACGGAAAAACGGTTTGTCGACAGACTCTTGAAGTGTGCTGGCGACAATCCATCAACATATACGATATCGCGATTGCAAGCGCGCCAAGACTTTGAAGTCACGTTACTACAAATCAAGCCTCAATCCTGCTGCTGAGCATCGCGAAGACTCTCTACACCAAAGCTATTCCTCAAACCCTTGCCAGACGTCGCAGCGGGCTGAAATCTGAGAATATAATCCTCAGACCACTCTGGACATCAGTTGTTCCCTCCCGGAAGTTCTACGACTCACCAATTGCGTCTCAATCAGCAGCAATCCACCCCCAGTGCCTTCCTTCACACCTCCGCTTCCTCTGCGCGCGCCCTCTTCTGATCGGATTCTGTAAGTGGCTCGTCATCTTCTACTTCTGGTAGGCGTTTGAAAGCACTATAAGTCGCCATCAAGCCCAGATTCGCGTTCAAACGGCTGCGACTTTGTCCAACCGTTCACACCCGCCATGTCACCCGTGCCACTAACCTCTCTCTCTCTGTCTCGCAGTAGCCTATCCTTAGCATACACAACTCAATAGCCTCTTGCAAGCGTTGTTCGAGCCTCTTCATCATACGAACCTTCGATAGCGGATATTGAACACTGCAAGCAGCACTGTGCTGAAGACTTGCACAACCGCAGTCCCAACCGGCCCGCAGTTGCATCAAAAACGCCTTGATGGTTATTGACTGGCTGGAATCCCATGTTGCGAAAGAGAAAGCTTTGGCAGCCATCTATTCCTCCGACATAAGCTCTTCCATTCGTTCACCACTGGTCAGTGTAGACAGGCCTCCCTTATCAACGGTTGTGGAGGAGTTAGATGGCAGATGGTCCGTTCCGGTTCCAAACGGGAGCCGGACAACATTATTTCGAACAGCATAATCAACAGCAGCAACGACCACAACCGCGAGCCGCTTCGCCAACCGGTGGCGGGCGTCTCACCTTCAACCTCGACACCCCTTCGCCTGCGCGTTCTCCTGGACTGCAGGCAGGGGCAAATTCTTACAACATGTTTAATCAAAATCATGGCGGAAATCAACACGGCATGCTGAATGGCGCCAGCCACAATCGATTTGGTATGGCAATGAATATGTCTAAGCCATATCAACCACAGACCCATCATCACGGTCACCAACAACAGCAACACCAGGATCACAACACTCATAACGCACATGGAGGCAATTTTCCCCATCACCAGCACTCTCATTCTGGTGGTGGTGCACTCTCTGGCAGCGCCTCTCATTTCAATGCGCAACATGCTACCGGATCAACCCCAAGCAACGCTTACGCATCCGCGGCTAAAGCTCCGAACGAACACTGGGCTCTTCAGCTTCAACTTGCACAGCAATCGAGAGAGATGAACGTTCAACATCATCACGCGCGACTCGCGTCGAGCAGCAGTAAAACCACCATGATTTCTTTCACAAACGGCGCTACGAAGGAGGCTGAAAAGGAAGAGCGTAACCGAGCTAGGATGGAGGATGACACAACGCCAGTAGACCAAACTTGGACAGCGTTGGATATGGGCGGCCAGAATCTAAAGGTGATGCACACTGCGCTTCTGCATTACTCCTTTTTGACGAAGCTGTACCTCAACCACAACAAGATTTCCTTCATCCCGTCGATGATCGGAAAGCTTCGAAACCTAGCCGTTCTCGACCTGTCCCAAAACGAGCTTAGAGAACTTCCGGTTGAGATCGGTATGCTCGTTAACCTGCGTGAATTCTTTCTCTTCGACAACCAACTGGAAACGCTTCCATTCGAAATGGGTACCTTGTATCAGCTTCAGATCCTGGGCATCGAAGGTAACCCGCTCGAAGAAGAGCTGAAAGCCATCATCGTGGAACAGGGTACTGGGGCATTGATCAAGTACATGCGAGAGAATGCGGACCCACCTGCACCACCAAATGAGCGTGATTGGATACAAGTAGATGACTCGCCAATACCACCAGATGAGAAGTTTACGGCGCTGAGCTTCAACATTCTTTGCGACAAGTATGCGACGCCAACACAGCACGGGTACACTCCATCTCAAGCGTTATCATGGGATCATCGCCGCGAGCTAATTCTGGACGAACTTCGCGCTCGCGATGCAGACATCGTCTGTCTTCAGGAGATCGATATGGAAAGCTACAATGAGTACTTCCGACCCAATCTGGCGCAGGAATACAGGAGTGTGTTCTGGCCGAAAACAAGAGCAAAGACTATGGGTGAGAAGGAAGCAAAGCTTGTCGATGGCTGTGCAATATTCTACAAGCACAAAAAGTGAGTTATCTTCAACTCCATGTTAGCGTAGAAATTATTAACGTCACAAAGGTACATGTGTCTCGACAAGCAACTAATCGACTTCCGAAATACAGCCATCAATCGACCTGACATGAAGTCCGAACACGACATATTCAACCGTGTCATGCCTCGAGATGATATTGCTGTAGCTGCGTTCCTTGAAAATCGCCTCACCGGTGCTCGACTTGTCGTTGCAAATGTTCACATCTACTGGGATCCCAAATTTAAGGACGTCAAGGTCGTCCAAGCTGCAATTCTGGTAGAGCAACTAAACAAGCTCGCAGACAAATGGGCGGATCTACCTCCAACATCGGACAAAGACAAGCTGACATACAAGTACGAGAACGGCGATCAACCTGACGGCCAGGTTGATGGTCAAGACGATTCGCCGCAGGAACCAGTCCCGTCACAATCTTATCCGAATGCATCAGCTCTTCCGTTGGTCATCTGTGGAGACTTCAATTCGCTGCCAAACTCTGGTGTATACGACTTGTTAGCGCATGGATCACTCTCGCATCTGCACGAGGACTTGGGCAACCGAAAATATGGAGATTTCACCCGTGAAGGAATGACGCATTCGTTCACCCTGAGGTCCAGCTACTCTCACATTGGGGAACTAAAGTTCACAAACTACACGCCAACCTTTGTCGGTGTGCTTGACTACATCTGGTACGCGACAAACGCCTTACAGGTGACTGGATTGTTAGGCGACGTTGATGCAGAATATCTGCAGCGGGTGCCGGGCTTTCCGAATTGGCACTTCCCTAGTGACCATCTTCCATTGCTTGCCGAATTCGCGGTCAAGAGTAGGAAGGAGAAGAAAGTAGTCGAGGCCGACTTCGGACCTCAGCGTGAGCGACGCCAGCAGTAAGTCACAAGGCGGCTTTGTGGATGTTCAAAGGCCGGCATTATTTTGCATCTTTTGTCTGTGGCGCTGGAGCTTATGGTTGGAAAGTCGCACGAGGATTTCTTCACACTCATCGGAGCGGTTCTTATGTTTTTTCGGCGTTCTGAGGAGCTGCGAATCAAATTTCGGTTGGATGTACCTCTCATCGGACGGAAACAGCTATGCGCATTCTTCGGTTGTTTATGCAAGTTTTCTTTTCACTTCGATGTGCCTCTCCTTTATGAACGACGGTTCCGGCTGACTTGTTTGGCTGGAGAAGTATTCTCATAGGACGGCGGGCACACCGGCAGGGCGTGTCGGTATGTTTCTGTATAGTGTAGTTTGCCCGAATTCTAGCAAACATCCGTCTATCCCACAAAGGATAGATAGTATGATCACACGTCGGCCGTCAATCCTGATTGACTTGTATCTTCAATGTATCCGTCGCAAGAATTTGCATTTGCGAATGCGAAAAGTCTGTTTTGAGCCTAACTTTCTTCGGGACTATAAGCCACCAATGTCATCGGATGGCTTTCCAGGGAAGTTTTGTTCAGAGAATGAATCGTCCTGACAGAGGCACGCAACAAATAAGCAGAGCACAGAATAACGAAGCGAAATCAGACCTGGTCGAATCAGATCATCTCCAAAATTTTCAGAGTCTGCCTGCATACGAAGCGCAATTTATCACGTTCGCTGCATTTCGCCCACGCACGCTAGGAGGCTGACCAACCACCAAGCTTCGGACGTGGGCGGATCATCCGCATCAACACAAAAGTCCCGCACCTCTCAGCAAAACTCAAGCTTCTTTTTCATCTCTCCCGCCTCAAAAGCCCCGCGCAATTGTAGTTGACGAAAGCTTCTTATGTATTAATCCTTCGCAATGCGGCGCTGAGCTTGCTTGCTTCCAGCCTCATCCGTCTTTTTCACCACCACATCGACACCCCACGTCAACCATGCCGCTCATCGACCTCCGCGAACTCCTTCACAGATTCCCAACCGGTGACAACTCCTCCGACACCATCATCAATGGAGTCCATTTCAATCTCACCTCTCTTCAATACTGGAATTACACGTACTACGGCAACGACACAATCTCGAACGGGAGCAATTGCTACCTGATCTTTGACCAATACCAGCCAATCTACTACAGCAATGGCACTTGGGTCAATGCGACGTCGTGCTACGTGCCAATCAAAGGTGTAGGGAAAAGAGGTAAATTGGGCATAGCCTTCGGCATCGCATTCGCCGTTTCAGTCATGTTCACGCTCGTCAACCTGAACAAGCATGGCAAGATGTTTCTGCGTGAGGACAAGCGGTTTCGGCTCATCGGACGCCGCTGGCAGTGGTACTGGATGCTTTTTACAGCTGCCTGCGGCATCATCTCGTGTATTACCAGCTTGGACGTGGATCGAGATTATCTTCAGCAGATTGCAATAGTGTTGCAGAGCTTCTTCTTTTATCTCATGATACCCGGCACCCTGGCAATGGTTTGGGAGGGTACGAGGCATTGGTATGTTTAACACTTTGAAGTAGCGGCCATTCTTCATTGCTGACGATAGTAGGGGTTCTTGGAGCGAGCGACAAATCGTTGACCGGGACCCTTTCATTCTACCACAGGATGACCGTCGCAGTCAAGCAGAGTTTTACCTACCGCTGATATTTTATGCTTGTGCCTGGCTCAACTTCTTCATGGTCATTCCAAGGAGCTGGGGTGCAATAGAAGAGCAGTCGTCGATTCAACAACAAACACAGATAGCGGAACCTATGGCGACGGATAATCGATTTAAAATCGGGGGTGTATTCGCGGCGTTGGCGTACTTCACGATTATTTACGACCTAAGGCACAACTTACATCACTACTATCCTCACGAAGGCGGGATATTCAAGAGCTTTGACAACTTCCTGACGCACACCCCAGCAAGACTATTCTTCTCCATCCTCGTCCTCGGTCTCCAAGTCGCATACGCCATCGCAGCAGCCTGCGTCTGGGAGATCAACATCATGAAGTACGACGTGCAGCCGGGGTGGCCATATGGGCTGGGGTACAGCACGTCGCTTCTGATCATCATCATCCTCAACGCGTGGGGGTACGTGGAGCGCAACGAGGACCTGCAGCTGATGGCGCAGCGGCGGGCGCGCGGCCGCGCCGTCGACGCCGAGCTCGGCATCACCAAGAAGCCCGCGTGGTGGCGCAAGGCCCGCGGCGACTCACACCTGTCGGACGAGCAGCGACTGCGCAGCTTCGCCTACGAGATGGGCGGCGGCGCGCCCACCGCCCGCCGCATCGCCCAGAGCATTGAGCTCGGCAACATGAACATCCAGCGGACCACGGCGCTGAGCGGCAGCGGCACCGCCGACCGCGATTCAGAGTTCGGCGACGCGGTCGGCTTGCGCGACCGCAGCAGGAGTCGGCCGCGTGACGACGCCGGCGACCACGGCGAGGCTAGGGGCCGCAGCGAGAGCTTGAGGCCTGCGGTGGGCCGCGAGGCGAGCAACATCACGGTTGCGAGCAATGAAACCGGGCGCAGCGCGCTGACCGGCACTACCATCAATGCGCCGCCGCAGAAGATTCGCAGCATGTTGGATATCTGAGCGGGTGAGGGTCTGGATTCTTCTCGCTGTGCTTTTGGCCATGGATGATGAATGTATCCGGGAACAAGGCTGGTCAAAAAGGGAATAATCATGTCATGCTCAAACTTTTGATTCCGCCCATCGCACCGCCGATGGATGAATGGTTGTATGCAGATCCTGTCGGGTAGGCGCAGAAGGCAAGGGGATGCTTGTCGGAAAACAATGAATATGAGATTGCCTCTCTATCTAGGCCTGTTCGGAAGACAGATGACCAATATACTAGGTTTATGATTGGATATTGTACAAGAACCTGGACTACAAATGTTTGCGAGATTGCAATTAGCCGCCGATAGATGTTATGGGTAGATATGCCGAGAAAATTTCGCTGCCAAAGAGGAAGCTCAGTGGACTCCCCTACTTCGCTAGAGAGTGATCTTCGATAAAGCATGGATGTCTCCACGGCAAGTGCGGGAATGGCTCGAGTCTACTGGAAGACCGCAATAGGAAGTCTTCTCGTTGACATCACTACTCGTTGGTTGCTGGCAAGGTGATTGTCTCGAAGGTTGACTGCATCAGCAAATCCGAAAGAATACCTTGAAGCTGTCTTCGTGTACGCGCCGCAATTGCTCAAACTGTTCTCAATGGAGTGACCCACTGCTCTAAGAAATTCTCCGATGCGGAGACTAAATACGATGTATGAAGACAGCCTTGGGATTTTGCTTTGGCATTTCCGGCAACCATTTTCCAACAGGCAAATGAGCGACTGAGCTGTGGCTTGAAGCTTTCACGACGTACTCTACTAAGCAAAACATAGCCTTTGCTCCATTGATGTATCTTTAACCATTGATTGGGTAATTGGCTTATTTGGATTATACTTAGTAACTACCATTGAGTCGCTTACTGCCGATTCAATTTACGCGTACTCCTTTCTTTCACTCATCGAACCATGTCATCTCGCGGATGACCCGGAACCACATTGATGCAGGAAGCGCGGCCATCACATCAGATTCAGAACTCTATAATTTCGCTTCCGGACGACTGGAAGCGGGCGCTGAGCCGTATTTTGGTCATGCGATTGGTAGCAGGCAGTTCCAGTACATGGAGACATGATTACCTCCATGAATTTCATACTCTCCTGGCGATCTTGGTTTCAAATCGATATATGGAAGCGAGACTTTGGTGAATCCCGAGAAATTGAGACCAATTGCGGAATTCTATCATGATTATACCTCTTCATTCTTGCACACTGCTTCTAACTTCCATCCTTCGGGATCGAAAACAATTGCCGCAAAGTAGTTCGCACCGTATCGTACCCTTACACCGGGTTCGCCGTTGTTCGTACCGCCATATCGTGTCGCAGCAGTGTGGAATTCGACGATGGCTGCCTTACTCGGTGCATTGAAGGCAATATGAAACCCTTGACCGGACGAGTGTGCGTCATCACGCTCGAAGAGATTCAATATTTCATGATTTTCGTCAGGACCAAAGCCGAGAGTACGCGAGGACTTCGTTGGCGAGCGAACCTGACTTTCATACACCAGAGAGACACCGAGCGGTGCTAGGACGGCCGTGTAGAATGCCTTGGCTGATTCGTAATTACGTACGCCGAGGGAAATGTGGCCAAGTATAGGCGGACGATATTGTGCTGACATATGTCCTAAGTGATCCAAAGGAACGAGGAATACCAAATTGATACTGGCTGGGCACGCGACGCTTCTACACTGCGGCAATTTCTTCTTCTTGAGATAAGCACCTCTCCAATCATTTACGATGGTCTATATTATTAGAGTTAGGAATGTTTTAGTCATGGCGAAACAGTCCATAAACATTGGATGCGTATGAGAGAATTTACCAGCGACGTTGACGCGGTTAGGCGTGCTAAACAACACAAATGGCGTGGCGACAATCAGCTCACAACAAGTTACCAAGACGATACTGTATAGCTGATCGTAAAAAACGGGCATGTAACGTCGTAATGTCAACTAGGGTGAAATTGCCAGAGTCGAGATTGACCTCATCCAGGGTGCTTATCCGACAGATCCGGAGGACTCAGTCTGGACATGGGACCGGGCTCTTTGCGAGAGTACTAGATGGTGGTGGGAGCAGGCCAAGGGCCGACCGGATGTAGCCTCGGCGGATCAGAAGAGGTCACGAAACATCAAAAAGGCTTTCGAAAGATGGGGGAGCCGATTATTCGCTAGGCAAAGTCCAGATAAGCAAATGCGCAACTCTCTTTTCAACACAGCCACGCCAAGACAAGGTTAACCACACACTTTACCGCTTTAAGCGAAGCTTGAAACTGAAATGTCAGGTTCCACTCACTCGCTATTTTGCACAAAGCAAGCCACGTGGAATCGCAATTTCCCTGGACGGATAGCTGCGACCGCCATATTCGGGAGTTACATAGTAACTTATCCGGCTTTGGAAGCAGACCAAAGCAGTCCAATCATAATTGCATTACAACTAGCTATCAGTCGTGCTTACTGCTGCAGCAGAAAACATATGTTTTCGTGAGGTACGAAAGGAAATATCACATGGAACGAATTTACAATTACCGTTAAGGGCTCGTTCGCGCCGCAGTTAATTGGAGCTACTAACCGTTGAAATTTGTCGTCACGGACCACAACCATAGCCGTGCGAGCTTACCTAGCTACTTACCTGAAGTGAAACTACCTACCTACATCTTTGAACCCAATTATTGTGCAATTCTAGCTAGTTCTAGTTACTTGCGGCGCGAACGAGCCCTAAAGCATTTGGCATCCGATTTTGCATGCACACCAAAATGGGCTTGCAGTCGGCCGCCAATGCCTACAGTCGCAGCAGCGCTATGATTGGCGGGGGCTGTGTGATGTAGAACAGCAGACGCAAGCGCAGCTGAGCTGCGGGCGTCAACACCAGCCACCAGCGAGATGGACAGCTGTACACCTCACATCGACACTTCGGTCGAGCCGATATCGTTGAATATTGCACTCGAACCATGGCGCTGTCGCTATGGCGACGCCTGATTCCGTCCAGAGAAAACCTCACAGACAATGTACTTATCCACTCTACGTAGTACCTTCTGTCAGGCTGACAATGGAAGCAGGCCGGCGGCTCTTCGAAGCAGAGGGAACCAGTCGAGGCGCCTGCGCAAGGACTTGAGGTCGTTGCGGAGGGAGAGCAGCCGGTAGTGGAGTAAGCCATTCGTAACATCCTGAAAGCCCGCACTAACCTTCTCCAGCATTGTAGCCGTCCATGGCTTGAACGGACACCGCGACAAGACTTGGACGGCGGCGAACGGCGTGCACTGGCTCCGCGATCTCCTCCCGACCGATATCCCGAACGCGCGCGTCTTCTGCTGGGGATACGATGCGAACACGCATGGCGACCGTGTCAGCTGCCAATACCTCTACGACCATGCAAGGCAACTGGTGTCGGATCTGTGCCTTGAAAGAAAGCTTACAAATGTGGGATAGAGCATGAGCAGAGGTTGAAGATGGTTCTAACATTGGCAGACAACGCAACGGCCGATCATCTTTGTGGCACACAGCCTTGGTGGCATTATTGTTAAAAGTGTTAGTTTCGCTCCCACCAATTGCATTCGCAGCTGACCGCGCCAGGCTCTCATCCACTCGGACGCGGCGCGGAAGGGCGCACTGGAAGAACACCGGTCGATCAAGACGTCGACGTACGGGATCATATTTATGGGCACACCTCATCAAGGAGGCAGCGGCGTGCAGCTGGGAAAGCTGCTGGTCAATGTGGCATCAGTGTTCGTGGCGGCCGACGACCGGCTGATGAAGCATCTGGAGCGGGACTCGGAATGGCTTCAGCAGCATCTTGGGCAGTACGGCCCGATCAGCAGCGAGTTTGTGACAAAGTTTGCGTATGAGGAGTACAAGACTCCGACGGTGCTGGGGCACTCAATTATAGTGGGTCCTCTCTTCGATAAGATGCAACGCCGCTAACAGCGCAGGTTGTACCCAAAGCATCAGCCGTGGTCCCCGGCGCAGCCGACGCAGAGCCGATCGTCATCCCCGCAGACCACATCAACATGGTCAAGTTCGCATCGAAGGCAGACAATGGGTACAAGACCGTGTCGGGGCATTTGCGGATTATGTGTCAAAGGGCAATCGACGCCATTGCGTCCCGGTGGGCGGAAGAGAGTAGGGTCGATGCGGGTATGTAGCATAATGTATAATGGTCGAAAATGGCAATACAAATGACTCTATCTTCAGCTCGCATCAGCTCCGACGAGAGCTTCTCCGTCGTCTTTAGTCTATCTGAGGTCTCCGAGACCGAGCACTTCGTAGCGAGACAAGAAGAGCTGAATGCAATGCACAAAGCGCTCAGCGAGGGCAGCGGTCGTCGAGCAGTCACCCTCCACGGTTTAGGCGGGATTGGCAAAACACAGCTGGCAATCGCATACGCTACGGCGCATGGTGGCGACTATTCAGCGGTCTTTTGGCTGAACATCAAAGATGAAGACTCGGTGAAACAGAGCTACTCGAGGATTGCAAGACGGATCTTGCAGGAACACCCTTCGGCTAGCCGGCTGAGTGCAATCATGGATGACAGCAAGCTAGATGAAATAGTGGCCGCGGTCAAGCGATGGCTGGAGCATGCCAAGAACACTCGGTGGTTGATGGTGTTCGACAACTACGACATCCCCAAGGTGCCAGGCAACGCGGATCCTGGTGTAGTCGATATCCGGCAGTTCCTGCCTGAAGCACATCATGGCTCTGTAATCGTCACGACAAGGTCGTCAAAGGTCAGTATCGGCCATCGCATGAAGGTAGGCAAGCTAGAAGACGTCCGCGACAGTCTGCAGATCCTATCTGATGGATCACACCGTGAGGGTGTAATGGATGGTGAGTTGTTTGAATTCTTGTACATGCAATGCTGACGCTTTTAGACCCCGATGCAGCCGAGCTTGCTAAAGAGCTGGATGGACTCCCACTGGCCTTGGCTACAGCCGGCGCCTACCTTGACCAGGTGGCGACCAGCTTTGCGGACTGCCTTCGCCTGTACAGAGCGTCATGGCTGAGGCTGCTGCAGACGAGCCCTGAAGTAAGCACTTATGAAGATCGACAGTTATATTCAACATGGCAGCTATCGCTCGACCATATCAAGCAGCAGAACGAGCTCTCGGTAAAGCTACTTCAGCTGTGGGCATACTTTGACAACCAAGACCTGTGGTTTGAGCTCTTGCGAGAAGGGAGCTCTGGCGGTCAGGAATGGCTTTGCCAATTGACCGCCGACGAGCTAAGTTTCAACGAAGCGGTGAGGGTGCTATGCAACCACGGGCTGATAGATGTGGACAAGTCCTTTGAAGGAAGTGGAGTTGAGTCTCAGGGGTACGGGATGCACAGCTGTGTGCACTCATGGACGGTCCATGTAGTCAATCAAGAATGGGATTCTAAGATGGCCGAGGTAGCTCTGGAGTGTGTGGGCAGACATGTACCAGAGAATAATGCGCAGCACTCGTGGCTGACTCAGCGTCGGCTTTTGCGACACTTAAGCAGGTGTTGGGGTTTAATTATCGACGGCAGATTAGGTGACGATGGCAAGGAATGGATTCTGTACAACTTCGGATATTTGTGTTCGAATCAGGGAAGGTTTGACGAGGCGGAGAAGATGTACTTGCGAGCGCTGCAAGGCAAAGAGAAGGCATGGGGACCAGAGCATACATCAACA
>Ga0335073_10008640_pt1 | contig 14294 bp, 9 predicted proteins | sample Lox_Sample_22_FD_207093 | JGI IMG/M metagenome (GOLD analysis project Ga0335073, IMG submission 207093) | Soil microbial communities from Loxahatchee National Wildlife Refuge, Florida, United States - Lox_Sample_2.2 | ecosystem: Environmental > Terrestrial > Soil > Wetlands | place: USA: Florida... | reverse complement strand
TGCGGTCCAGCCAGCAGGAGGGATGGCGCGGGTATATCGGTTGCAATAACATAACGTTATTGCGGCTGCTTCATACGGTGAATAAGATGGGCTAGCCGCGCCAAAAGCATCCTTCCAGCGCAAGAACAGGCCGGCGGTAATATGATCCGTGCCTTCCCGATCGGCGAACGCGGCGAAGCCGCGCAGCACCCGGCCCGCGAACGAGAGATTGTAGCCGAGGCTGCGGCGAACCGAGAGATATTCATCGAGGCGTTGCGATAACGCGCTCATGACCGACCTCCCTGATCCGGCCACTCACGCGCGATCGCACGTAAGCCCTCGATATCGTGCTTTGCGTAGATGGTGGTCGAGACGCGAGATCGGTGACGCAGCATGTCGCCGATCTCGTCGAGCGAGGCACCCTTGCGCAGCATGTCGGTCGCCAGGCTGTGACGCAGAACATGGGAACCGACGTATTTCTGCGGCGGCCTGAGGCCGGTCCGGTCGAACGCGTCGCGTAACATGATATTCAGAATCGCCGCATCGACGAAGGGCGAATATGGCACCTTGCTGGAAACGAACAGGACGCGAGACGATCCACGCCGACCGTTCCGAATATACTCGACGATAGCCTCGCCGGCGTCTTCGGGCAGCGGCATGCGATCGTGCTGCTTGCCTTTGCCCCGGATCAGGATCGTCCCGGCTCGCCAGTCAATGTCATCAAGTTGGATCGCGATGACCTCCGGTGCCCGCAAGCCCAGACGGGCGACGAGCAAAAGCATCGCATAGTTGCGCCGGCTAACTGGATCATCGGACTTGACCGAAGCGATCAATTGCTCAACCGCCTCGGGACTCAGGTATCTGGGAAGGTGGCTCTGCGGAGGCAGGGCAACGCGCGGAACGGCGTTCACCAGATCGCGCTTCGTCTTGCCGCTCCAGAACAGAAACCGGAACATGGCACGCAGATGCGATGGCGGCGTCTTGTCCCGATAGGGTTTATCGCCGCTCCGGATTTTGCACAGGAACGCAACAACGTCGTCCGGTGAAATGTCGTTGAGATCGCCGATGACCTCGCCAAACCGAAGCGTCATGAACCGGTCCATGAAGCGGTGGCAATCGTAAATCGTGCTGTCGCTCAGCCCGCGCTGGTTGCGGAGATATGCGTCGTATTCCTGCTGCAAAAGTTCCAGCGCTGTTGGCACTTTCGGCGGCGACTCTGGCAGACGCGCCACCCTTGCAGCCACGAGATGATTGATAAAGCGATTGAGGCAAAAACGCATGTTCGTGCGGGCGGCCGCTGTCGTAGCATCGACAACGGCGGCGTGAAGTTGCTCGATCTGCGAGCCGTCGAGGTCGTCAACGCCGAGACCACGCACATCGACCGCCGCACAAAAGCGTAAAGCGACTTCCTCGTAGCGGCGAAGCGTCCAAGACTTGTAACCGAGGGCTCTGAGGTCTTCCACGAACCGCTGACGATGGGGTTGCAGCCACCCTGCCGCGTAGACGCCCGCTTCGGCCGTCTCGAATTGTGATGTCACAGTCGTTCCTTTCTGGTTGGAGAACGGAACGGACCTTCCGGTGCATGAGGCCAATGTGAAACTGGCAGCGTCGCGTGTCTGATACAGAGCGCCGTTTTATGCCGATGTCATTTAGGTCTGGCTCACGGCTGGACGGACAGTCTGATCGATTGTGCGGCATAATCCGGAATGCGGCATTATGGGCGTTATGCCGATATCGGCATAAGGGGCACTGGAGCGGCGCACCCGCACGGCTCAATCGCGACCTGCGCAACCGGTTTGGCTCACATGACTATGCGCGGGAGGAACTGCGGGCGGAGATCGGTCAGATGATGGTCTGTGCCGAAGTCGGCATTGCCGACTGCGACTTCACCAACAACGCGGCTTACGTCGCGCACTGGCTGGAGACGCTGCGCTCGGACCGCAAGGAGATCTTCCGCTCCGCGGCGGATGCACAACGCATCGCGGATTTCCTGCTGGCGTTCCACCCCGACTACGCGAGCCGTCACCGTGGTGTGCCGGACATTGCGGCACCGTCCGATGACGGCGACGCAGCGGTGACATCGGACGCCCTGCCCGTAGCGGCATAAAGCACGCGCCCGACACGCGCAGCCACCCCTTCCCGTCAATCCATACCGCCATCAGCATGACCTGTCCGCATGATGTGGGTGAGGTCGTGCCGCTGGTTGCGAGGAGACCGCCATGCCGACCGACGGCAACGGATTCACCCTCGGCCTGTTCGACCACACCGCCCTGTCGGGCTGGAATTCCCAAGCACTGCAAGCCGCGCTGACTGCTGACCACGAGGACCCGCCAGACGACGCGGAGGCTGACAACATCAGCTCCCCGCCAAAATCCGGCGCGGTCGCTCGTGGAACCAATTTCCGGCTTGCCGGCGATCGCGACCTGGCACGCGGCTGGGCCGGCCGCGCGCGGGACAACGTCGCAGCGATCCTGCTGTCGAAAGAGCTGGAGGAGACGGGCCGCATCCCGACCGCGGTCGATCAGGCGCAATTGCTCCGCTTCACCGGCTTCGGCGCAACCGAGCTGGCGCAGAACTGCTTCCGCCGCCCTGGAGAGGACAGTTTCCGGCCGGGCTGGGAAGAAATCGGCGCAGCGCTCGAAGCCGCCGTCGCGCCGGCGGAATACGCCGCGCTGCAGCGCGCCACCCAGTACGCCCACTATACGCCGGAGGCGGTCATCCGTGCCCTCTGGCGTGCGGCCGAGCGGCTGGGCTTTTGCGGGGGGCGCGTGCTGGAACCCGGCATGGGCACCGGCCTGTTCTTTGCCCTCCTGCCGGACGCGCTGCGTCCGCGCTGCCACCTCAACGGCATCGAGTACGACCCGGTCACCGCCCGCATCGCGCGTCTCGTGCATCCCGAGGCGCACGTGCGTTGCGAGGACTATGCACGGAGCCAGCTCGGCGGCGGCTTCGATCTGGCCGTCGGCAATCCACCCTTCGCCGATCGGGTGGTTCGCGCAGACCCCGCCACCCGTGCGCTTCGCCTGCGCCTGCACGACTACTTCATCGCCCGCTCGATCGCACGGCTGCGCCCGGGCGGCATCGCGCTGTTCGTCACCAGCACCGGCACGATGGACAAGGCCAACACCGCCGCGCGCGAATACATCGCCGGCATGGCGGACCTGGTGGGCGCGATGCGTCTGCCCGAGGGCAGCATGCGTGCCAGTGCCGGCACCGACGTGGTGATCGACGTGCTGGCATTTCAGCGGCGCGCCGAGGGCCAGCCACCGGCCGGCCCGGCATGGATCGACCTTGTCTCGGTGTCATGCGCATCCGCCGAGGAGGATGATGCAGACGCATCCGATCGCCCGGCGGTCGCGGTCAACCGCTATTTCGCGGAGCACCCGGAGATGGTGCTGGGCGAGCATACGTTGCGCCGTGGCATCTATGGCCCTGGACTCACCTACACCTGCCGGGCATCGGCAAAAGAAGCGGACCTCGAAAGCCGTCTGGCCGCAGCGCTGCATCACCTGCCCGCTGGCATCGTCACCGCATCCCCCGACCTTGCCGATGACAGCGATGACGACGCCGCATACGTCCAAGCGGGCACCGCCGCCGACGGCGCCACGATCAAGGAAGGGTCCTTTCTGGTCGGCGACAGCGGTCGCCTCATGCAGATCGTGAACGGCACGCCGCGGCCAATCGCCATCCGGAGCGGCAAGGGCGGCGATGGCATCACACCCCGCGCCGCCGGGATCATCCGCGCCCTGCTGCCGATCCGCGATGCCGTGCGCGACGTGCTGCGCGCGCAGGCGGCGGACCAGCCTTGGCGCGAGCCGCAGGTTCGCCTGCGCATCGCCTACAGCAGTTTCGTTCGCAGCTTCGGCCCGATCAATCGCACCGAAATCTCGACGGCCACCGATCCGGAGGCGGGCGACGAACGGGAGACGCACCGCCGGCCCAACCTCGCCCCCTTCGCCGATGATCCCGATTGCTGGCTGGTCGCCAGCATCGAGGACTACGACCTGGAGAGCGGCCTGGCCCGGATGGGTCCGATCTTCCGCGAGCGGGTGATCGCACCGCCCGCCGCGCCACAGATCGCCACCGCGGCCGACGCGCTCGCCGTCACGCTAAACGAGACCGGCCACGTCGATGCCGATCATTTGGCCGAGCTGCTCGACTGCGAACCCGACGCGGCCCCCGCCCAGCTCGGCGAGGCCGTCTTCCGCAACCCGGCAACGGAGTCCTGGGAGACCGACGACGCGTATCTCTCCGGCGCTGTCCGCACCAAGCTGGCGATCGCCGCGGCGGCGGCCGAGCGCGATCCGCAATATGGGCGCAACGTGGCCGCGCTGGAGCGCGTGCAGCCCGAGGACCTCCGCCCGTCCGACATCACTGCGCGCCTCGGTGGGCCGTGGATTCCCGCCACCGACATCGAGGCCTTCGCCGCTGCAGTGATGCGCACCCGCACGCGGGTGTGGCACACGGTCGAGACCGCCACCTGGACGGTGGACATTTCCCCGTTCATCGGCACCGCCGCCGGCACCTCTGAATGGGGCACATCCCGCCGCAACGCCGGCTGGCTGCTGCACGACGCGCTCAACAGCGCCACGCCACAGATCTTCGACACCGTGACCGAGGACGGCGTCGAGAAGCGCGTGCTCAACAGCGAGGCGACCGAGGCCGCCAAGGAAAAGCTCGCCCGCATCAAGGAGGCGTTCGCCGCCTGGGTGTGGACCGACCCTGATCGCACCGACCGCTTGGCGCGCATCTACAACGACCGCTTCAACAACCTGGTGCCGCGCCGGTTCGACGGCCGGCACCTGACCTTGCCCGGTGCCAGCGCCATCATCCGCCTCTACGAGCACCAGAAGCGTGTGATCTGGCGCATCGTCGCATCCGGCTCGACCTATATCGCGCACACCGCCGGCGCCGGGAAATCCTTCGCCATCGCCGGCGCGATCATGGAGCAGAAGCGGCTCGGCCTGATCAGCAAGGCGATGCTGGTGGTGCCGGGCCGTTGCCTCGCGCAGGTCTCGCGCGAGTTCCTCCAGCTCTACCCGACCGCGCGCATCCTGGTGGCCGACGAGACCAATTTCGTGAAGGCCAAGCGCTCCCGCTTCCTCGCCCGCGCGGCGACGGCGAACTGGGATGCCGTGATCATCACCCACGCGGCCTTCCGGTTCATCCCGGTGCCGTCCGCCTTCGAGCGGGCCATGATCGAAGAGCAGCTCGAAGCCTGCGAGGGCATCGCGGAACGCGCCGACAAGGACGACCGCATCACCCGGAAGCGGCTGGAAGCGACCAAGGAAAAACTCGGGGAAAAGCTCGCCGCCCTGAGGGGCCGGCGCGACGACATGGTAACCCTGGAAGAAATCGGCATCGACCAGATCATTGTGGACGAGGCGCAAGAGTTCCGGAAACTCAGCTTCGCCACCAACCAGGCGAACCTGAAGGGCGTCGATCTCGACGGCTCGCAGCGGGCCTGGGACCTGTTCGTGAAGGCGCGTTTCCTGGAGGGGAAGCGGCCGGGGCGGGCGCTGATCCAGGCCTCCGGCACACCGATCACCAACACGCTCGGCGAGATGTATACGCTGCTGCGGTTCCAGGCACCGGACGCGCTGCGCGAGCGCGGCATCCACGAATTCGATGCCTGGGCCGCGGCGTTCGGCGAGACCACGACCGAACTCGAATTGCAGCCCTCCGGCGCCTACAAGCCGGTCACCCGCTTCGCCGCCTTCATCAACGTCGCCGACCTGATGATGATGTTCCGCTCGGTCGCCGACGTGGTGCAGAAGGCGGACCTGCGCGGCCTGGTCGCGCTGCCCCGCATCCGCGGCGGGCAACGGCAGTTGATCACCGCCGAGGCAAGCCCGGCGTTCCGCGGCTATCAGAAGCACCTCGCCGAACGGATTGCGGCGATCGAGGCGCGGAAGGGCAAGGTCCAGAAGGGCGACGACATTCTGCTGTCCGTCATCACCGATGGACGGCATGCCGCCATCGACATGCGCCTCGTGCACCCGGGCATCGGTGACGAACCGGCGAACAAGCTGAACCGGCTGATCGACACCGTGTACCGCATCTGGGCGGAGACCGCGGATCAGCGCTACCTGCGGCCGGACGGCACGGAGTACCCCCTCCCCGGCGCCGGGCAACTGATCTTCTCCGACCTCGGCACGATCAGCGTGGAAGCGACGCGCGGATTCTCGGCGTATCGCTGGATCAAGCAGCAGCTTATCGCCCGCGGCGTCCCGGCCGGCCAGATCGCGTTCATGCAGGACCACAAGCGTTCGGCCGACAAGCAGCGGCTGTTCGCGGATTTCCGGGCAGGGCGCGTGCGCATCCAGATCGGATCGTCCGACACTATGGGCACCGGCGCGAACGTCCAGCAGCGGCTGAAGGCGCTGCACCACCTCGACGTGCCATGGCTGCCGAGCCAGATCGAGCAGCGCGAAGGGCGCATCGAGCGGCAGGGCCACCAGCACGAGGAGATCGAGATCTACGCCTATGCCACGCTCGGCTCGATGGACGCGACGATGTGGCAGAACAACGAGCGCAAGGCGCGGTTCATCGAGGCGGCGCTGTCGGGCGACCGCAGCATCCGCCGCATCGAGGATACCGGCAGCCAGGCCAACCAGTTCGCGATGGCCAAGGCGATTGCGTCAGGCGACGGTAGGCTGATGCAGAAGGCGGGGCTGGAGAGTGAGATCGCGCGGCTGCAGCGGCAGCGCGCCGCGCACATCGACGACCAGCACGCCATCCGCCGGCAGATCCACGAGGCACGGCGCGAGCAGTCCCATGCCGAGGCGCGCGTGCGGGCGATCACCGCCGACCTGGCGCGGCGTGTTCCGACCCGCGGCGATCAGTTCGCGATGGAGATCGAGGGCAGGACGGTGACGCAGCGGCGCGCCGCCGGCGCCGCGCTGCTGACGAAGGCCCGGCTCGCCGGACGCGAGGGCGTTTGCCGGAGCTGGACCGTCGGCCGTATCGGCGGCTTTGATCTCACCTGCACGATCGAGGAAACCTGGCCGGACAAGCGGCCGGCGCCGGAACTCGCGCTGCTGCGGACGGATTTCGAGCAGGCGATCGACATCGACCGCGAGACGACGCCGGCCGGAATCGTCGCACGGCTGGAGCACATCCTCGACCGCATGGAGGCCGAGCGCGACGAGCAGCGGCGCCGCGCCGGCGAGGCGGCGACCCGGCTTGCCGTCTACGAGCCGCGTCTGGGCGAGACGTTCCCGCTGCAGGCCGAGCTGGATGACCGACTGGCCCGGCTCGCGGAGATCGAGGCGGACCTCGCCCGAACCGAGGGCGTGACGGCCGAGGCGGCAGAGCCGTGGCGATAGGCTGCGTGATCGACCAGCCGCATGGATGGTGCGCCGCGGCACCATCCACCGGCGCGCGACCGCCGCGTTCAGGGCACATGGGCGCTCAGCAGACTGCTGAAAATGCTGTTTTGGTGAAAATGGAGGTTGCGATGTTCACTGGAATGTGGTATTCAACGTCTTGATGAAACCCCCCCTCGCAATGAACGTCGAGCGCCAGGCCGCTCACGTTATCAAAGATTTTCTTGGCAGGCTGCCACAATTCGATCTGAAACATATCGAGCGTGAAAGCAAGGTAAACTATGCCGACAGTGGTATCGACATAGTTGTCGAAGGTCGCTTCGCGGGCCAACCACTGTACCTTATTGTTGAAGTGAAGAGCACCGGGCAGCCGCGGTACGTGCGCGACGCCGCACATCAGCTTCGCCGATACATGCGCGACCATCATAGGCACGCGATCCCGATCGTCATGGCACCCTATTTGTCGCCTCAGGCAAGGGAAGCATGTCGCGAAGAGAATGTCGGATACCTCGACTTCGTCGGCAACGCACTGATCGCATTGGATACCATCTATATCGAACGCGAAGTCCCTGGCCGACCGGAAGCGGAACGGCGTGCGCTGCGCTCGCTCTACAAACCCAAATCAGCCCGCATCCTACGCACCCTGCTGCGCGAGCCGGGTCGGAGCTGGCGAATTGCCGAGCTTGCGGACGCCGCCGCGGTGAGCGTAGGTCTTGTCAGCACCGTTGGGGTCGCGCTGCGCGAGCGCGGCTGGGCCGAGCAAACTGAGAACGGCCTCGCCCTCGTCGATCCCGATGCGCTGCTCGATAGCTGGTCGGAAAACTACGAGCCGCCGCGTGGCGAGGAGTTCCGTCGCTACACGACGCTCCATGGCAAGGCACTCGCCGATCGATTGCAAGGCCTGGAACTATCTGGGGGCAAGGTAGCGCTCGCCTCCTTCTCGGCAGCCGAATGGTTGGCCCCGTATGTCCGGCACCCGAACACCTATTTTTACGCCGACGAGGCCGGGCTCGCCGCGTTGGACAAACTTCTCCAGCTCCGTGAAGCACCCAAAGGTGCGAACGTCATCATTATCGTGCCCGAGGAGGAAGGGGTTCTCGACGACTCCACCAAGGCTGGGCACGACCTGGCTGTCACCAGTCCGGTCCAGACCTATCTCGACCTCATACACGCTGGTGATCGTGGCAACGAGGGTGCGATCCAGCTGCGTCATCACCTGATGGACTGGCGCACGTGAGAGAGGAGCTACAATCAGCCACGCAGTACAACGACCGCACGAGTAGCGCGGTCCGCTCAGTGCTGGTCGAAATCGGTCAGACCCTCGGCAGCTATCTCGGCAAGTTCGCAGTCATAGGCGGCGCAGTTCCTTGGTTGCTGCTTGAAGAAAGCGAAATGCGGCATGTCGGCACGGGGGACGTCGATCTCTGCCTTAATGCCGACGCGCTCGCTGAAGACGCCGAATATGTTGGCTTGGTCGAGGCGCTGCGGGCACAAGGGTATGCGCCCGGCGCGGACCTCAAGAACTTCCAAATGACGCGGGTCTTCGATCCTGGCGATGGTGGAGCCGAGATCGTCATCGTAGTAGACTTCCTTCGGCCTTATGACACGATCATTGAGAAGAATCGGCCGCCGCTCACAACTGACTTTGCGACCCAGCGCGCCTTCGGCACCGACCTCGCAACGCGCTTCTATGAGCTCGTCGCTGTCGAAGGCACGATGCCGGGTGGCGGCACCAACCGGGTGATGATAGCGGTCGCGTCCATCCCGGCGCTGCTCGCGATGAAGGGCTACGCGCTCGATGGGCGCAACAAGCCCAAGGATGCCTACGATATCTACTTCTCTATCCGGAACTTTCCTGGTGGCATCGACGCGCTGGCCAAAGGCTGCAAGCGGCTGTTGAACGAACCGAGCGCGATCGAGGGCTTCGCCAAAATCGCCGGCAAGTTCCGCCACTTCGATGATTTCGGACCGACCTGCGTGCGCCGCTTCGTCGAAGGCTCCGACATCCTCGGCGATCGATCGCCCGAGGAATGGCAGCAAGATGCGCTCGGTCAAGTCCAAGCGTGGCTCGCAGCGATCGGCGTCAACATGACAAGCTGACCCGGCTCGCGGAGATCGATGCTGATCTCGCACGGACCGGGGCGCGACGAGCGAGACGCCCGAGCCGCGCAAGGCAGCCTGATCGACCAGTTGCACAGGCGGCGGGCGACGACGCAATCCGAGTGTACCGGACCTCTCGGGCGCTACAATCCAACGCGGGCCAGTTCTCCGGTCCACATTTTCATCACGCTCCCCAGTATCTGTCGTGCGGGCGCGATCACCCTGCTATCGCTTACGACAGAAATCGCCTCGATCTCATCGCGCTGAATTATGGCATCATTATGATGGGGCTGCATTTTTTGGATAACCATTGGGATCCTGCCCGTTTGATCGGCGTGATGGACGCTCGCATTCTCGCGATGCAGTGAGTAATGTTTGTGAGCGTCATGAACATCCCAAATCAACTGAAAGTCGGAACATTGTGTGACTAAATACTCCCGGTATTTTCGTAAGCCAACCGACCGCTTCTTGGTTAAGAATCCTGGCGTTACCTCGTACGCTTCTTCCTTCGCATCTTGAGGGACGTTCGGCTCCTCGAAGACAATATAATACCAGAAATAATGCATGCGCTCGGCCATTATGTCAGAGTTACTGATTGCGGAAAAGCAAACCCATTCAATGGTTGGGCGCCTTCGGAATGATCTGTAGCAAGGGAGCAGAATCTCATCATAGAAGACCCTTGGGTGAATAACTCGGCCCGGAGTGCGTGGGATCAACGTACTTCTCCTTGCTGAAGTAGCCGTGGCGCGTCCTATTACCCAATTAACCTATGCCCTTCATCGTCGTTCGCGAGCGTGATCGCAACACGATGAAGTTTCTGAGAATGGTGTTCCGGTTGGTTTCTGCCAACTGCGGCACCTAGATCGTTGTCACGTCCGAGAGTAACGCCTCACTCGTCTCGCACGTGCTGTGCCAGCAGAGCGTTCAGTCGCTCAGCCAGTCCCGTTTTCAAGTCCCTCATGCTCCGGAAGAAGATGGCCGGGTAGTCTTTGATGTCAAACTCTAGTCTGGTGCCGTGTCTCGCAATATAGATCGGCGTCTTGTCCAGGCCATGAGCAAAGCCGGCCTCGAAAAAGACATTCGGGCGTGGCAAGGTCAAGTCTACGATGACAAATTCAGCGGTGCGGATTGATGCTACTATGCGATCGGTTATCCGTTCGTTCGATTGATCGTCGTCGATCCTCTGGGCGTGGATGTTACACTCTGTGCACGTTGCCTTAACAGCATCAAGGACATCTTCAAGTGAGGCGTCTGCGGGATCGATCGCCATCGCGACGAACGCCTTGCCTTTGACGATGGCTGCGCTGCGATTTAAAGGTGACATTTCCGTTTCGAGAACAAACTTTCCTTCAGAAAAGTCTCTTGCCAAATCTGCGACCGCTTTACGCGCCGATTGCACGTCGTTATCGATGCTCTCGGCCCAATTGGGCTGGATGTAAAGAATGCTTGGGTTCTGAGTAGGTGAAGGCCTCCACTTCGCAATGAATTCCTCGATGCGTCCGAAATGGTAATCCATTTCCTCTATGACTTCCTGGGACAATTCTTGCTTCAGAAGCTGTATCGTGGCTTGTGCCATCGGTTTCAGCGGGGCCAGGACATCACGCTGCGTTTCAACAGCGGCTTGAATACTATCTGAACAGGTCATGGCCCTTTGGCCATACTTGGTGTCGATTCCCTTCATGGCCCCCTTCGCCCACTATGTAGAGGCTTCGATCAGACTGCCCAAAAAATGCCACACGCACAACTATCACGTAGTCGAAGCTGAATCTAGAAGGCCGGAACCTCAAGAATGGAAGGAGAGTGACGAGGAAAAATCTGCCGCATCGCCGTCCGACGCCGCAAGGGACCGGCCTTCGGCCTCGCGCGAGGCGCGCCCTTGCCCCGCCGGAGCGGGATGCAGCGCGCGGGAGGGGTCTTCCCGGAACAGAGGGAAGGCGGAACCCCGACCAGAGGAGCCAGCCATGGCCGAACTGCGCAGCGTCGATCCCCGCACGCTTCAATTCGATCCCAACAACCCCCGCCGCACGCCGGTGCCCCCCGCGATGGACGAGCAGCTCGTCGCCTCGATCAAGGCCGTCGGCATCATCCAGCCGCCCTTCGTCACCCCGCACGACGGCGGCATGATGGTGAAGATCGGCACCCGCCGCGTGAAGGGGGCGATCAAGGCCGACCTGCCGGTCATTGACGTGCTGGTGGGCGATGCCGACGAAGCCGCCGACGCCATGCGGGCGCTCGCCGAGAACGTGATCCGCGCATCGATGTCCAGCGTCGATATCTGGCGCAAGATCGACCAGCTCGAGTCCCTGGGCTGGAATGAGCAGGCCATCGCCGACGCGCTGGCCCAGCCGGTGCGCACCGTCCGCCGCCTGAAGCTGCTGGCGCATCTGCACCCGCCTATGCTCGACGTGATGGCGCTCGGCAGCATGCCGACCGAGGACCAGCTCCGCACCATCGCCGCCGCCTCGCGCGAGGAGCAGGCGCAGGTATGGAAGAAGCACCGGCCGAAGAAGGGCCAGGTCGAGGTTGCCTGGTATGATGTGGCCCGCGCACTGGCGAAACGCCGGATGCCGGCATCCGCGGCAAAGTTCGGCGACGATCTAGCGAAGGCGTACGGCATCGTGTGGGAGGACGACCTGTTCGCGCCGGCGGGCGAGGACAGCCGCTATACGACCAACGTCGAGGGGTTCTTCGGCGCCCAGCAGGAATGGCTGCAGAACAGCCTGCCGGCGCGTGCCACGGTGCTGCCGGTGAACGACTACGGCCAGGGCCAACTGCCGAAGAAGGCCGAGCGTGTGTTCGGCAAGCCCGGCAAGGGCGACGTGATCGGCCACTATATCGACGAGCGCACTGGCGAGGTCGCGACGATCGCCTACCGTATGCCCGAGCCGAAGCAGCGGACCAAAGCCGCCGGCTGTAACGTGGCAGTGCCGGACGCGACCCCGAACGGCGAGGAAGGCGATGTCGTGTTGCCGTCGCGGTCACGGCTGGATGTGACGCAGAAGGGCATCGCCATGATCGGCGATCTGCGCACCGACGCGTTGCACCAGGCGCTCGCCGAGGGGCCGATCGAGGATGACACGCTGCTCGGCCTGCTCGTCCTCGCCTTCGGCTGCGACAACGTCGCGGTGGACAGCGGCAGCGGCCAGGGGAAGGAGGACCGGCGGACGATCTGCCAGGCCATCACCGAGGGCGGTGCGCTGACGGCCGACCTCGATCTGCTGCGCCAGTCCGCGCGGCAGATGCTGATCGCCGTGCTGTCATGCCGGGACAACCGTTCGCAGAGCGGTCCCTTCGCGCGGATCGCCGGCGAGGCGATCGGCGCGTCACACCTTCTGCCGAACATGGCGACCGAGGCGTTCTTGTCGTGCCTATCGCGGGGTGCGTTGGAGACGGCGGCAAGGGATGCCGGCGTCAACGTCGCGCCGCGGGCGAAGGACACCCGTTCCCGCATGGTGAGCCATTTCGAGGAGGGCACCTTCGTCTATCCCGGCGCTCTGTTCCCGCTGACTTCTGCCGAGCAACAGGACCTGGCGGAGCGGACCGAGACCGGCCATGGCTGGGTCGATCCCTCGGACACTGGCACGGACGACGAGGACGCCGACCCGAAGTCTGATCCGGACGACGGCGGCGAGGCTGATGGCCTCGATGAAGAACTGGCGGAACAGGAAGCCGCCTGATCCTGACCGTCTGCGTGCCCCGGCGCTCCGCCGGGGCACGCATCGCCATTCCGGAGGGCCGGATCATGACTGACCTCGTTCTTGACGCTCAGGATGCGGCGTGTCCGCCGACCGGCATGCCGGCATTGGCGGCGGCCTGTCATCCGCTCAGCCGGCAGGCACTGGATTTGCAGATCGCGTTGCGGCGCAGCCGCCTTGGCGAACTCGAGGCGCAAATGATCGCCGCCTGCGAGACGGCGGCGATCGGCGCGCACGTGCCGTGTGTTGCCCGTGCCGATCGGGACCACTGGGATCGCGCGGCGTGGCATCGGTATCTCGCCGCGGCGATGCGGCTGGAGGCGACCTACGGCACCCGCATGCGCCATCTTCGGCGGCAGATCGCTCAGCTCGAACGGTTGGCGGCGTTGGGCCTCGGTGCCTGACGGATCCATCCCCTCCCTGTCTCGGCGTTGATGACGGCAATTGGCCACATGCCCACAGCCAGCCGGACGAAGGACTGGAGCGCCACCTCGGCGGCGAACAGGACGGCGCGCTGCCACTCCCCCGGCGAAATGCCGTGCGGACGTCGCTGTCGTAATGATCAGGAGTCCGGTCATCGCAGCCTCATCTGGTGCCGGCGTCTAGCAGCGTTGGCGTCGCCGATCAGGTGCCGACGTGCAGGTGCATAAGTGGCAGGTCCTGTCATTCAGCGCGCTGCGGATCGGCTTGGCGAATGCCCGCTGTCGGCGGATGGCATCATGGAAGCCGTCGCATCGAGCACGGCCAGCGCGAGCACGGGTTGTAACCACGTCCTGATGCGGGGCGAGGCGGCCGGTTCTTCGGCATGCGTGCGCATTCCAGTCATCGTGATCAGCCATTCCAGCTGATCGTGATCACGGATTTCGGTGGATCGTGATCACGCCGGCTGCCTGGCTGAGGAGTGCCGGATGGCTGGCCGGTGCGGCAGTCTGTCTCACCACTGACGGTTGTTCCCTGTCATTTTTCCTTGGTGTTCGTCAAGCGCGATTGCGGTTTTGCGCCGGCGCTGGTCGGATACATCAGTCTCGCCCATAACCGCGCGGCGGCACGATGGCGGCGAGTTCGTCGAGATCGAGGTCGATGATTGCCAGTAGGGCCAGGGCAGTCGGGGTGTCCCGCAGCCCATCAGGAAGGGCATCGAACCAGGTTGAGTAGTAGGCTTGAAGGTCCATCAGCTCGGTGATGGCGTCCA
>Ga0335073_10008639_pt1 | contig 14294 bp, 14 predicted proteins | sample Lox_Sample_22_FD_207093 | JGI IMG/M metagenome (GOLD analysis project Ga0335073, IMG submission 207093) | Soil microbial communities from Loxahatchee National Wildlife Refuge, Florida, United States - Lox_Sample_2.2 | ecosystem: Environmental > Terrestrial > Soil > Wetlands | place: USA... | reverse complement strand
GGCGAACGAAATCCGGTGGGCGACCTTGCGGTTCCTGCCGGCGTCGTCGTACGTGAGCGTATGGATCACGAGGCCCTCGCGGAAGTTGAACCCGAGGCGCATCGACCACTTCTGCCACGTCAAGTGGTTGCCGTCGAGAGTGAACGAGGGGCCTTCCGGCTGGGTGATGTCGAGCGGCTTGACGTCGTTGCGGAGTGTCAGGCCCGGGACGAGCGCCGGCGTGTACTCGCCCATGATGTGCGGGAGTGGACCAGGGTCGACGTCCTCGAGCTCGAGCAGCTCCATCGTGTTGAGGTCGACGACCGGGTGCAGCCCGCTGAGCATGTTCGCGTAGGGGTTCGCCTTTGGGTGGGTCCTGCGCCAGACGTCGGTCCAGCCGATCCGCCGGCCCCGGTAGCGCTCGGGCACGAGCTCGGCGCCGTACGCCCACGTGTCGAACAGGACCAGGTTCATGTCGGTGACGCCTCTTTGCGCGAGGGCTGCGATCACGCTGGGCTCGGTTCGCAGAGCCGCGTCGCACTCGTGGAACTCGTCGGGCGTCATCGGCGGGTGCTCGCCGGGGCGGTGCTCCCAGGTGAGGACGCGCCCTTCGGTGAGCGATACGACGCCCTTGTAGGCGGCGCCGTCGTCGCGGTTCCAGCACACGACCTCGGCCTCGCGGGGCGGGTCGCCCTCGAGTGCGCGCTTGGCGGGCTCTTTCAGGGCGATCGAGGCGAAGCGCCACCGGTAGTTGACGCCGCGCTCGGTCCTGACGATCGCCGCGGCGGCGCGGATCTCCTCGGCGGTGAGCGGGTCGAGCGGGTGGCGAGAGCTCATGCGGGCCCAATCCTATGTGTAGGTTTACGCACGATGCTCGACCCGATGCAGCGCTGGCGGGAGTACGGCGAGAAGCCCGACTACGCCGGCCCGCTCACGTTCGGCGGGGTGCCGTGCACGCAGGACCCAGCCGAGCTCGCCGGCTTCGACGTCGCGATCGTCGGCGCGCCGATGGACGAGCTCGTGTCCGATCGCCCCGGCGCCCGGTTCGCCCCGCGCGCGATCCGCGCCGCGAGCTGCCCGCCCGGCCCCCATCTCGAGGCCGGCGTCGACGCGTTCGCCGAGCTGCGGATCGTCGACTTCGGCGACGCCCCGGTCGTCCCGGCCCAGCCCGAGCGCAGCCACGCCGCGATCGAGGCGACCGTGCGCCAGATCGTCGACGCCGGGCTGCTCCCGGTGATCCTCGGCGGCGACCATTCGATCACCGCGCCCGACGCGCGTGCGTGCGCCGCTCGCAACGGACCGCTCGGCCTCGTCCACTTCGACACCCACACGGACACCGGCGAGGAGGTGTTCGGGGCGACGCTCTCGCACGGCACCGTGATGCGGACGATCGTGGACGAGGGCGTGATCGACCCCCGCCGCTACGTGCAGATCGGGCTTCGCGGCTACTGGCCCGGGCCGGCCGAGTTCGCCTGGCAGGCCGAGCGCGGGATCGCCAGCCTGTTCATGCACGACGTCCGCGACCGCGGGATCCGCGAGGTCATCGGCCACGCGATCGACATCGTCGGCCCCGGCCCGGTGTTCCTGACCGTCGACATCGACGTGCTCGACCCCGCGTTCATCCCGGGCGGCACCGGCACCCCGGAGCCGGGCGGGATGACGACGGTCGATCTGCTGTGGGCGGCGCGCGCGGTGGCGGCCTCGCTGGAGTTGGTTGGCGCCGACCTCGTCGAGGTGATCCCGACCGGGATCGGCTCCGCGGACCCGGCGGCTCTGGCGGGCGAGCGGATCGTCCGCGAGATCCTCACCGGGATCGCGATGCGGCGCTCCGGCGACTGATCGACGGGGGGTCAAGTGCGCACTCGCCGCGCCCGCCGCGGTGAACGCGGGTTCAGCCACCTCCTGTGTGGTCAACCGCACTCTCGGCGACGGTGGGACGCCGAGTGAGAAGTTGGCCACGTTGAGTGACGGGGGTTTGGGGCCTCGCTGCGCTCGGCGTCCGTGGGGCCGTTCCGCAGGGCATCCATGCCCTGCGGGGTGGACGCGACCCCGTCGCCCGGCACGGATGCCGGGCGAAACAGGCCCCATGGATGCCGCCGCAGGCGGCCCCTAATCGACCTCGCGGAGCACGTTGATCGTGCGGAACCGCGGGTCGCTGGCGCCGTGGAGCCGGGCGCCGGTGCGCGCGAGCTCGGTCAGGTGGGCGACGATCTCGGCCGAGATCCGCTCGCCCGGGAGGAGCTGGGGCACCCCCGGCGGGTAGCTCGCGATCGACTCGCACGAGATCCGCCCGACGGCGTCGGCGACCGCCACCATGTCGGCCTCGCCGAGGAACGCGTCGCGCGGCGGGACGGCCATCTCGCCGAGCAGCATCTTCGCCGGCCCGACGATCGCGGCGGTGGTGCCCGGCTTGGCGATCCGCTTGACGGTCTCCTCGATGTCGCCGGCGAGCCGGCGCAGGGCCTTGGCGGTGTCGGCGAGCCCGACGATCAGCACGATCGTCGCCTGGGTCGGCAGCTCGACGTGGACGTCGTAGGACCGGCGCAGCGCGTCCGCGACCTCGTAGCCCGTGCAGCCGGTGCCGCGGACGTCGACCACGATCCGCATCGGGTCGTACCCCGCGATCCCGGACCGGCCGACGAGCGACGCGTCGACCAGCCGGATACCGGGGATCGTCTCGAGCTTGGCCCGCGCCACCGCGATCGCCTCGAGCGCCTCGTGCAGCAGCTGCTCCCCGTGCAACGCCAGCTGCCGGCGCGCTCCGTCGAGCGAGGCGAGCAGCAGCGACGAGGGGCTCGTCGTCCTGAGCAGCCGGAGCGCGCGCGCCACCACCTCGGGGTCGATCCGGGCGGAAAGCCCGACGTGGAGCATCGCGCTCTGGGTGAGCGATCCCGCGATCTTGTGGGTGCTGGTCAGCATCGCGTCGGCGCCCTGGGCGAGCGCCGGCGGCGGGAGCGCCTCGTGGAAGCCGAAATGCGGCCCCCACGCCTGGTCGACCACCAGCGGCATCCCGAAAGCATGGGCGACCTCGGCCAGCCCGGCGATGTCGGCGGCCATCCCGTAGTACGTCGGCGACACCACCCACGCCGCCCGGGCGTCCGGCCTGGCCTCCAGGGCGCCGGCCAGCGTCTCCGGCGTCACGCAGTGGGTGATCCCGAGCTCCTCGTCGTACTCGGGGATGACGAAGCTCGGCAGGCCGCCGCTCAGCACGAGCCCGTCGACGACCGAGGAGTGCGAGTTGCGCTGGACCACGACGCGGGCGCCGAGCGGCGCGAGCGCCATGCACAACGCGTGGTTCCCCTGGGTCGCTCCGTTGGTGAGGAACCAGCTGCGGCCGGCGCCGAACGCCTCGGCGGCCATCGCCTCCGCCCGCTCGTACGGCGTCGGCGACGGGCCGACGTCGATCCCGTGGATCAGCTGGGGCACATCGGCCGCGAGCGCGTCGAGCCCGATCGCCTTGACCACCCCGGGGTCGGCTCCCGGGCCACCCTTGTGGCCCGGGACGTGGTAGCGCGCCGCGCCGCGGAACGCGTACTCGACGACCGCGTCGAGATAGGGCGCGACCGGCTGCTCGGGGACGTGCGAGCCGGGACCGCTCACCCGCTCACGCCTCGATGTGGCTCATCACGTGCTTGATGCGCGTGTAGTCCTCGAGGCCGTAGTGCGACAGGTCCTTGCCGTAGCCCGAGTGCTTGAAGCCGCCGTGCGGCATCTCGGCGACGAGCGGGATGTGGGTGTTGATCCACACGCACCCGAAGTTCAGGCGCTTGGACACGCGCATCGCGCGGCCGTGGTCCTTGGTCCACACGCTCGAGGCCAACCCGTACTGGACGTCGTTGGCCCACCGGACGGCTTCGTCCTCGTCGCTGAACGGCTGCACGGTGATGACCGGCCCGAAGATCTCGGTCTGGGCGAGCTCGTCCTGCTGCTGGAGCCCGTCGATCACGGTCGGCTCGAAGAAGTAGCCCTTGTCGCGCGCGCGGTGACCGCCCGTGACGACCTTGGCGTGGTCGGGCGTGCGCTCGACCATCCCGGACACGTGGCTGAGCTGGTTGGCGTTGTTGAGCGGGCCGTACAGGACGTCCTCGTCGGGCGCGCCCGTGGCCGTGCCCTTCGCCTGCTCGACGAGCCCGTCGACGAAATCGGCGTGCACGCGCGGCGAGACGAGCACGCGGGTCGCCGCGGTGCAGTCCTGGCCGGCGTTGAAGTAGCCGGCGACGGCGATCTCCTCCGCGGCCTTCGCCAGGTCGGCGTCGTCGAAGATCACGACCGGCGCCTTGCCGCCGAGCTCGAGATGGACGCGCTTGACGTCGGATGCGGCCGAGGCGGCGACCGCCATGCCCGCGCGGACGCTGCCGGTGATCGAGACCATCTGCGGGATCTTGTGGGCCACGAGCGCGGCGCCGGTGTCGCGGTCGCCGAGCACGACGTTGAACACGCCGGCGGGGAGGAACTCGGCCATCAGCTCGGCCATCCACACGGTGCTCGCGGGCGTCGTGTCGGACGGTTTGAGCACCATCGTGTTGCCGGCGGCGAGCGCCGGCGCCCACTTCCACACGGCCATCATCGCCGGGTAGTTCCATGGCGTCACCGCCGCGCACACCCCGATCGGCTCGCGCCGGATGAACGACGTGTAGCCGGTCATGTACTCGCCGGCCGAGGTCCCTTCGAGCACGCGGGCGGCGCCGGCGAAGAACCGGATCTGGTCGACCATCGGCGGCACCTCCTCGGACAGGACGAGCGCCTTGGGCTTGCCGGTGTTCTCGCTCTCGACCTCGACCAGCTCCTCGGCCCGCTCCTCGATCGCGTCGGCGATCTTGAGCAGCGCGAGCTGGCGCTCGGACGGCGTCGTCTGCCCCCAGCTCTCGAACGCGCGCGCCGCCGCCTCACAGGCCGCGTCGATCTCCTCCTCGGAGGACACGGCCGCCTTGGCGAACACCTCCTCGGTGACCGGGTCGACCAGGTCGAGATCGCGGCCGTTCTGGCCGGACGTCTGACCGTCGACGAAGTTGGTCAGCACTTTGGTCATAGCCTCTCCTTTGCCTCATCGAAAGATTTCCTCATCATCATGCCGTCCGGCCAACGGTATTCCGCCCGACCTTCCGCTGGGAAGTAAACGGCCGTATAAAGCGTCCCGAAGCCGCTCGCCAAATCGTCGCGGTGCAGCGGCTCCTCGAGGAACGCGTGCACGAGCCGGTCGCGGGTCATGCCGGGGGTCCGGAGCAGCTCGAGCAGCCGCCGCTCGCGCTCGAACGTCGCGACCGCGCGCTCGTACTCGGGCCAGTCGCCGCGGTGCTGGTGGTTGGTCGCCACCGGCACCGTCAGCACCTCGGGCTCGCGGTCGGGACCGACCCGGACGGTCGCGAAATCCCCGCCGCGGTCGATCAGCGTGACGTTCTGGACCGCGTGGACGGGGACCTGGCTCAGCACGCCGCAGGCGGCCTCGACGTCATCGCAGACCTCGAGCACGTAGCGCATCACGAGCGGGATCCCGAACCCGTCCCCCACCGCGGGCCGCCCGCCGAACGTCAGCGACGCCGCCAGACCGGCATCGTTGACCCCGTCGAGCAGCCCCCACAGACAGTCGCTCATCCCGATCACCCCGCGCCCGGTCCACGACGTCCGGTACACGATCCCCTCGACGCGCGAGGCGGGGTAGTCGTAGTTGCGGACCAAGACCGGGCCGCCGTCGCCGGCGAACGCCGCCTGCGAGCACCCGACGACGAACCCCGGCGGACGGTACATCGACAGAAAGCGGGCGGCGAGCGGGTCGCCGTCGGCGAGCTCGACGAGACGCTCGAACGTCGGCGCGAGCTCGGGCATCCACGTGTCGAGCATCGCCCGGCAGGTGCCGAGGTCCGGACGCGCCCACTCGCCCTCCTTCAGCCACCACTCCCGGTACGCCGGCCACATCGCGGCGAACGCGTCCCGGAAGTTCTCGCCGGGCTCCGGCTCGTCGACGATCCGGAACCCCGGTGGCGCGGTGTGCGCCGGGAGCAGCGGGAACTCGAGGCGTTCGGGGGTGGGCACGACCTCAACGCTACACACGCCCCGGCGGTCATCCGCGTTCGAGCCCGCACCAGTCGTCGATGAACAGGGCGAGCGCCTGCGCGGTCTGGAGCACCGACGGCAGCGACACGCGCTCGTCGACCCCATGGATCGACTCGGCGTGCGGCCCGAAGCAGACCGCCGGGGTGCCGGCGTACAGCGCGAACGAGCGCGCGTCGGTGGTCGCGGTGGACGCGATCAGCGCGGGTCTGGTCCCGATCGCCCGGTTGGCCGCGTCGCCGAGCGCGGCCACGAGTGGGGCACCGGGCTCGAGCGTGTAGCCCTCGCAGGCGAATCCGTCGTAGGCGACGCGCGCCCCGAACCCGCCCGGCAGCGCCGCCGCGGCCGCGGCCACGGTGTCCTCCACCCGCGTCTTCAGCTCATCGACGCTCGCGCCCGGGAACAGCGCGAGCCGGCAGTGGAGCACGCTCTCGGCGGCGACCGTCGATGGCCAGTCGCCGCCCCGGATCATCCCGATGTTGAGGTTGATCGGGTGCTCGTACACGTCGTAGGGCGCCGGCGGCGCGACGTTCAGCTCGGCCTCGAGGGCGCGCAACGCCGCGATCAGCGGGATCGTCGCTTCGATCGCGTTCGCCCCGAGCATCGCGTCGCCGGCGTGGGCGGGGCGCCCGCGCAGAACCACCTGGAACCACAGCACGCCGACCTGCGAGGTCTGGATCGTCAGGCTGGTCGGCTCGGTGAGGATCGCGGCGTCCGCCGGCCGTCCCGACAGCACGCACTGGAACGCGCCGTTGCCAGTGCACTCCTCCTCGACGACACACTGGAGCTCGACCGGGGCGAGGGGCACGAGGTTCAGGCGGCGTAGCCCTCGGACCGCACCGACGATCGCGACGAGTCCGGCCTTCATATCGCCGGCCCCGCGTCCGTACAGCCAGTCGCCATCGCGGCGGGCGACGAACGGTGGCGAGGCCCACATGTCGGCCGGCCCGGGGTCGACCACGTCGATGTGGCCGTTCAGGATCAGCGACCGCCCGCCCGCCGATCTCGAGGGACCCCATTCCGCTATCACGTTGAACTTGCCCTCGACGTCCCAGCTGAACGGCGACGCCCCACGATTCTCGCGCAGCGCCCGCGCGTCGAGCGGGATCTCCCGGGGGGACAGGCCGAGGTCCGCGAACGCCGCGCGCATGACCTCCTGACCGGAGCGCTCGTCGCCCAGCAGCGTCGGCGCCTGCACGAGGTCGATCAGCAGCTGCTCGGTCGCGGGCTGCTCGGCCGCGACCGCGGCCAGGATCTCGTCCCGCTCGGGCAGGGCGGTCAACCCGTCTTGAACGCGAGCGCGTCGTAGATGGGCGGCGGCGCGTCGGGTTCGAGCGGCGCGCCGGCGAACCGCGACCGGATCCCGTCGATCCACGCGCGGCACCGATCGGTCAGCCCGCCGTCGGGATTCTCGAGCCGCGTGCGCGTGACGAGGATCCCGAGGTCGGCCCCCCGGTAGCGGTAGTCGCCCGGACCCAGGATCCGCAGGTAGAAGCCTTCGGACTCGTCGCCGAGGCCGTGCCAGTCGACCGCCGGCCGGCTGAACGTCATCTGCCCATCGTCGCCGAGGCGCCAGATGCCGGTCCGGGGCGCGTCGGTGAGCAACTCGATCCCGTCGTCGGGCTCCTTGAGGATGATCTGCCCCCACACGTCGGTGAGGTGGTCGCTGCCCCAGCGCCGGCGCAGATCCTCGACGTCGAGTTCGTAGTCGACGTCGAGGTACTCGGCGAGGTGGAACAGGAACAGCGGCATGTCGGCGTACGCGCTCGCGCTGACGTTGGTCATCGAGCTGATCCCGCTGAGCCGCGGGTTGAGCTCGCCCAGGTACAGCTCGTCGGTGTTCGCGTCGACGAGGTAGTCGACCTCGAGCTGGCCCCGGTATCCCTCCTGGGCCAAGCGGTCGCCGAGCCGCCGCGTGAGGTCGAGCGCGCGCTCGCGGTTGGCCGGGGACAGCGCCCCGGGGAAGATGTCGTTGCCGCACCAGCCGCCGCGGTACGGGGTGAGCTCGGGGTGGCCGGTCAGATCGGTCATGAGCGGGCCGATCACCGTGCCGTGGCGGGTTATGCACGCCTCGACCGCCACCGCCCTCGGCTCGATCCGCCGCATGACCTTGAGCTCCTGGTCGACAATCTCGGCGGCGTCGGCGTTCCAGTCGCGCTCGCCCCGGACGAAGAACGTCGTCTTGCCCGAGTCGCCGTAGGGCGTCTGCACGACCAGGTCCTCGCCGAGCCCGGCACTCGCGGCGAGCTCGAGCAGCTCGGGGTAGCTCGTCGCCCGCCCGAGCACGTTCGGGACGCTCGGGACGCCCGCCTCCTCGCCGAGCTGGGTGGTGATGATCTTCGAGTCGAGCCGGTGACGGAGCTCGGCGGAGGGGAGCGCGACGTCGAGCCCGACGTCGGCGGCGCGGCGCTCGGTCTCCGCGTCGAAGAACACGAACACGGCCTTGCCGCGCGCACCGTGCGGGCGCATGTACCCGGGGAGCGCCTCGTTGGCGAGGAGGTAGTTGCATACGTCCTCGATCGACCCGAACTGGGCGTGCGGGGTCTTCGGCGGGACGAACACGCACGGGTGCCCGCCGTCGAACGAGTCGAAGTAGTTCACGAAGTAGAACCGCCGCACCCACCGGTCGATCCCGAGCAGGTTGAACGCGATCGGGGAGATGAAATAGACCGGCGTCTGGTTGGTGCGGAAGAAGCCGCGCAGCTCCGAGATGCCACGCAACGTCGTCGCGTTTTCGGCCATGGCTCTCGCTCCGTCTCGTGTAGCCGGCTCGATTCTACGGGCGATCTGCACCCGCTACCTGCTGCCAGGTCAGTCCGCTCCGCACACTCGCGGGTTCCTCGGCGACGATGTCCGACCCGGGGCGCGCGTCAGCGTCGCGGGCCTTGACGAGGATCCAGCTCTTGGGTCCGGTCCGGGTCAGGCCGAACCGGCCGTGGAGCTTGCGCCCGTCGAGCACGAACGACAGGTGATCCGGGTCGCCGGCGTCGATCTCGGCAGTCCCCTCGTCCCAGATGATCACCGCGCCCGTGCCGCGAGCGCTGCCCTCGTGCACGCCCTCGAACTCGCCGGCCTCCAGGGAATGGTCCTCGACCGGCACCGCCAACCGCCGCGCCGCCGGGTCCAGCGACGGCCCCTTCGGCACCGCCCACGAGCGCAGCACGTCGCCGACCTGCAGGCGCAGATCGAAGTGCAACGTGGTGGCGTCGTGAAGCTGAACGACGAAACGCGACACAGGGAGCACGGTAACGTCAGCGCCGTGGCTGGTCGGCGCAAGCAGCTGGCTCTGGTCGCGGCGATCATGGGATCGTTCGTGGCCGGGCTCGACGCGACCGCCGTGAACGTCGCGCTGCCGGCGATTCGCACGGACCTCGGCGGAGGGCTCGCCGGCCAGCAATGGGTGTCGAACGCCTACCTGCTCGCGCTCGGGTCGCTGATCCTGGTCGGCGGCTCGCTCGGCGACATATACGGCGAGCGGCGGGTGTTCTCGATCGGCGTCGGCGGGTTCGGAGTCGTATCGCTTTTGTGCGCGGTCGCGCCGAGCATCGGCTTCCTGATCGGCGCGCGCGCGGTCCAGGGCGCGTTCGGGGCTCTGCTGATGCCGAGCTCGCTCGCGGTGATCGTGTCCGCGTTTCCGGCCTCCGAGCGCGGCGGCGCGATCGGGTCGTGGACCGCGTGGTCGGGTATCGCGACCGTGATCGGCCCGCTGGCCGGCGGGTACCTGGTCGACGCGGTCTCGTGGCGGCTGATCTTCGCGATCAACATCCCGTTCGTGCTGGCCACGCTGATGCTCGTGTCGATCGCGGTGCCGCCACGCGCGCCGGGAACGACGCACACCCGCGTCGACTGGCTCGGCGCAGCGCTCACGTTCTTCGGCCTCGCCGGCCCGGTGCTGGCGCTGATCCGCCAGCCCGAGGTCGGCTGGAGCAGCCCGCAGGTGTGGGGGCCGGGAATCGGCGGTCTGGTCCTGCTCGCGCTGTTCGTCGAGCACGAGCGGCGCACCCCGGCGCCGATGCTCCCGCTCGGTCTGTTCAAACGCCGCAACTTCGCCGTCGGGAACATCGAGACGTTCGCCATGTACGGCGGGCTCTCAGTCACATTCTTCCTGCTCGTGATCTTCCTTCAGGAGGTCGCGGGGTACAACGCGCTCGACGCGGGGTTCGCGCTCTTGCCCACGACGATCGTCACGTTCCTGCTCGCCAAGCGGATGGGACGTCTGGCGGACCGCTACGGCCCGAGACTGTTCATGGGATTCGGCCCGCTGACGGCGGCGGTCGGGCTGGCGCTGATGGCGACGCTCGGCGCTCACGTCAACTACTTCACGGATCTGTTGCCGGCGCTGCTCGTGTTCTCGGTTGGCCTGTCGATCACGGTGGCGCCGCTGACCGCGACGGTCCTGTCCGACGCCGATGAGTCGGACGCCGGCATCGCGTCGGGCGTGAACAACGCGGTTGCCCGGGTCGCCGGTCTGATCGCGATCGCGGCGATCGGGGGGATCATCAGCACGGACTTCAAATCGAAGCTCGATCAGCACCTGGTCGGCGTCAAGCTGTCGGCGGCGGCTCGCGCAGCGGTCGCCCAGGCGCGCACGGAGACGCTGGCCCGCGTCGATCCCGCGCACGTCGGCGCGCAGGTCGCCCACGCCGTGCAGTCGGCGTCGGTGGAGGCGTTCCACCTCGGGATCGGGATCTCGGCCGCGCTGGTCGCGCTCGGCGGGCTGCTCGGGCTGGTCGGGATTCAGAATCCGCGGCGCCAGGTGCGCTGCGAGGACTGCGCCGGCGGGCAGATCGCCGGCCAACCGCTCGACGCCGCGCGCGCCCGGGCGGCCGCGAGTGCCTCGCGGTTCCGGGGGCGCGCGGCGCGTGAGGTTTCAAAGGCGGCTTCAGGGTCGTCGGGCTCGGGCGGTTCCTGAGCGTCCGACGCCGGCGGGTGGCTCGCCGTCAGGCGACGGCCGATGTGTCCGTCTGGAGCGGTTCGCCCGGCTTGACCGGGTTTCCCTGGATCGGAGGTGGCTCGGTCGCCGGCAGTTTTGGCCGGCGCACCGGCCGCATCCCCATCGCCGCCAGCTCGACGGCGGCCACGGCGTGGGCGTCGAGCGTCGCGCAGTCCTCGAGCACGACCAGCATCGAGCCGTCGTTCACCAGCCGCGAGACGACGCGGAGCAGCCGGAGCCCGTCGGTCAGGTAGCGGTCAGGCGCCAGATCCCGGTAACGAAGCCGGACGCGGCGGCGACGCAGGAAGAACGGCATGAGAAAGCGAGTGTCGTGCCTGCGTCCCGGCGTTGCAAGCGTGCGGGCCACCCAATCGTGTAGAAGCGGGCGCTACCCCTGCTTCTCGGCCTGGACGGCCCGGGCCTGAGCGCCGTCCATCCAGATCTCCCACCGCCGCGACGCGGCCTGTTTGGGGTCGTGGAAGTGGTAGGGCCGGCGCCCGGCGAACTCCACCCGGCGCAGATGGCAGACGCCGCCGAGCACCGACGCGATCCGGCGCCTCGGCCATCCGATCGCGTCCTCGATCTCGGGGAACGGGCGCGGCTGATCCGGCGCCGCGGCGAGCCCGTCGAGCAACTCGCGCATCAGGTCGCTGCAGCGGTCGTAGAAGCGCGCGATCTCATCCGGTGAGGTCATCGCGTTCTCGGGGACGCACTCACCGAGTGTCGACGTTCTCGCGGTCGCGGCCATCGCCTGCGCCCAGCGTAGCCGCTCGCCCCATCGGCCGGACGGTAGGGTCGGGCCGTGTCCGTGTCACCGACGTTCGACGAGGAGCTGCTCGGCTGGCTCGGCGACGAGTCCGCCGCCGACCGTGCCGCCGACGCGGAACGGATTCGCGCGGTCGCCGCGGAGTTCGCCATGGGGTTCGATCGGCTGTCCGGCATCGGCCCGGCCGTCAGCGTGTTCGGCTCGGCGCGCACGCCGCGCGAGCATGCCCACTACGCGCTGATGCGGCGGGTCGGCGCGGCGCTCGGGCGGGCCGGGTTCGCGGTCATCACCGGCGGCGGGGCCGGGGTGATGGAGGCGGTGAACCGCGGGGCTCGGGACGCCGGGGCGCTGTCGGTCGGGTGCAACATCGAGCTACCGCACGAGCAGCTCCAGAACGAGTACCTCGACATCGCGCTGCGCTTCCGGCACTTCTTCGCGCGCAAGGTGATGTTCGTGCGCTACGCGAGCGCGTTCGTCGTCGGCCCCGGCGGATTCGGCACGCTCGACGAGCTGTTCGAGTGCCTGACGCTGATCCAGACCGGCACGATCCGTCACTTCCCGGCGATCCTCGTCGGCGACGGCGAATGGGACGGGCTGGTCGAGTGGCTCCGGGCGCGCGCGCTCGCCGACCACCGGATCGAAGCGCCGGACCTGGCTGAGCTGCGGGTCGTCAGCGACCCGGATCAGGTCGCGCGGATCGTGCTGGCGGCGCGCGAGCGGCAGGCTGGGGAGACTCGGCGGTGAATCGCGTCACCCGCGTCCGGCCGTGTCGCGACGACGAGCGCGACGCGATGCTGCGGATCGTCAACCTCGCCGCCGAGGCCTACCGCGGCGTGATCCCGGCCGACCGCTGGCGCGAGCCGTACATGCCGGCGGGCGAGCTCGACGAGGAGATCGCGGCCGGCGTCGTGTTCTGGGGCTACGAGGCCGACGGTGAGCTGCTGGGGGTGATGGGGATTCAGACGGTGCGGGATGTCGACCTGATCCGGCACGCATACGTGCTTCCGGGCAGCCAGGGTCTCGGGGTCGGGAGCTCGTTGATTGAGCATCTCGTGGCCGTGAGTGCGCAGCGGATGCTGGTCGGGACGTGGGCCGCGGCTGAGTGGGCGATCCGGTTCTATCGCCGGCACGGGTTCGAGCAGGTCACGGCTGCGCAGAAGACCGCGTTGCTCCGGGACTACTGGTCGATCCCGGAGCGGCAGGTCGAGACGTCGGTGGTGCTGGCGAGGCCGCCCCTCTCCGACGGCCCGATCGGCTGAAGGTCCGGGGGGTCCGTGCCGATCACATGGACGAAGTCTCCCTCGATCGAAAGCCCGACCCCTCGTGAACATCCAGGCAGTGAGCGCGTACACGTCGCAGCTCGGCGCGGCCGGCGGCGCGACTCAGGGCGCGTCGATCACCGAGCTGGCTCAGCAGCACGGCGTCTCGCGCGACTCGCTGGTGCAGTACGTCCAGTCGAGGATCCAGCAGACGCGGGAGTCGAACGGGCAGCCGCCGCTGGATCAGTCGACGCTCGATCAACTCGTCGATCACACGCTCGATCACGACCGAGGGGAAGGCGCGGGGACCGATCAGGCCGCGCCCGAGGAAACGCCGGTCGCCGGCTACACCGCCGACGCGCAGCGGACGGGGGCACGTGCCGGCGTGACGGGGACGATCTCGATCCTCGCTTAGCGCGCTCGTCAGCGCGCTCGTGAGCTCTGAGCCTCGACTAGGCTCCGGGGCGCCCACCCCGAGCCAGGAGGACCGATGATCGCGCGAATCTGGCGCGGCGCAGTCGCCGAAGCGGATGGTGACGCGTACGCGGCGTACATGGACGAGACCGGCATGGCCGGCTACACGAACACCCCCGGCAACCGCGGTGCCTGGATGCTCCGTCGCAACGTCGAGGGGAAGACCGAGTTCCTGATGTTCACCCTGTGGGACTCGATGGAGGCGATCCAGGCGTTCGCCGGCGACCAGCCCGAGGTCGCGGTGTTCTACCCGGAGGACGACCGATACCTGGTCGAGCGCGACGAGACCGTCGCGCACTACGAAGTTGACCGGTACGTGTGGCCGTGACCGGGGTGGGCGGGCGCCACATCGTCGCGATGGGCGGCGGCGGGTTCTCGATGGAGCCCGACAATCCGCTGCTCGACCAGTTCGTACTGTCGCTCGCGCGCTCGCCGCGCCCGCGCGTGTGCTTCCTCCCGACCGCCAGCGGCGACGCCGAGGGGTATGTCGCTCGCTTCTACCGCGCGTTCGCCGCGCTCGATTGCAGGCCGACCGACCTCCAGCTGTTCTTTCGGACGGTCGGCGACCTCGAGACGTTCGTGCTCGAGCAGGACGTGATCTATGTCGGTGGCGGCAATACCGCGAACATGCTCGCGGTCTGGCGGGTCCACGGCCTCGACCGGATCCTGCGCATCGCCTGGGAGCAGGGGGTCGTACTCTGCGGGCTGAGCGCCGGCATGAACTGCTGGTTCACGCAGTCGGTGACCGACTCGTTCTCGCTCGAGCGGCTGGCACCGCTCCACGACGGGCTGGGCCTGCTCCCCGGCAGCGCCTGCCCGCACTACGACGGCGACG
>Ga0335073_10008637_pt1 | contig 14296 bp, 9 predicted proteins | sample Lox_Sample_22_FD_207093 | JGI IMG/M metagenome (GOLD analysis project Ga0335073, IMG submission 207093) | Soil microbial communities from Loxahatchee National Wildlife Refuge, Florida, United States - Lox_Sample_2.2 | ecosystem: Environmental > Terrestrial > Soil > Wetlands | place: USA: Florida... | reverse complement strand
TTCGACATGCCGGGCCACAGCACGGCCTGGTTTGTGGGCTATCCGGAACTCGCGTCGTCGCCGGGACCGTTCGTGGCCAGTAATCGCACGGGGTCGGTGATGGACCCGTCGAAAGAGAGCACGTACGCTTTCCTGGACGGCTTCATCGGCGAGATGACGCAGCTCTTTCCCGATCCGTACTTCCACATCGGCGGGGACGAAGTGCCTCCGCGCTTCTGGAATCAGTCAGAAACCATTCAGGCGTTCGCCAAGGAGCACGGGCTGAAGGACGCGGCGGCGATCCAGGTGTATTTCAATCAGCGCCTGCTGAAGATCGTGCAGAAGTACGGCAAGACGATGGTGGGGTGGGACGAGATCCTGGTGCCCGGGTTGCCGACGGATGCCGTGATTCAATCGTGGCGGGGGCAGAAATCGCTGGCCGAGTCGGCGGCGAAGGGGTATCGCGGGATTTTATCGTGGGGGTATTATCTCGATCATCTGAGCCCGGCAGGGTTTCATTACGGGGTGGATCCGCTAGGCGGACCGGACGCGGCGGCGCTCACACCCGAACAGGCGTCGCGCATTCTGGGCGGCGAGGCCTGCATGTGGGCGGAACTGGCAGGGCCGGAGACGGTGGATGCCCGCATTTGGCCGCGCGCGGCAGCGATCGCGGAGCGACTCTGGTCGCCGGCGAATGTTACCGACGTGGACTCGATGTATACGCGGCTGGCGCAGGTGAGCCGGAACCTCGAATTCACCGGCGTAAGGCATCGCGCGTATTTCGAACAGATGCTCGACCGCATCGCGGGCGACCAGCCGGCGGAGCCGCTGCGCGTGGTGGCGGAGGTATCGGAAGCATATGGATTGGGCACAGGACGATCGAGCCGCCCGTTCGGAGTAACTCCCCTGAACCGTTTCGTGGATGCGTGTCTTCCGGAAAGCGAACTGGCGCGGCGGCTGGAACTGGCGGCGAAGCGATTTGCCGCGGACCCCACGGGAGATCGCGCCGACGCCGGCTTATTGCGGCTTCAGTTCGAGATCTGGGCGGCGAACGACGTGCAGTTCGAGCTCCTGGTGGAGAATAACAAGCTGCTGGCGGAAGTGGCGCCGGTGTCGAAGGAACTTTCGGCGCTCGGCGAGGCGGGGATCAAGCTTCTGGATTACCTGACGCCAACGCCTTCGCCGGCGGCGGGGACCAAGCCGAAGAAGCTCAGCCGAAAGGAAAAGAAAGTCGAAGAAGAAGCGCACGCCGCGGCGCAAAAGGCTATGACGGACTGGCTCGGGCAGGAAAACGCGGAGTTGAAACGCCTGGCGGAAACGCCGAGGCGCGGCCAGCCGGCGCCGGCCGAAGTGCGGCTGGCGGCATACCGGCCGGTGAAAGTGCTGGCGGATGCGGCGGGGAAATAGACGCGCGTTTATGTCTACAAAATACGGCGGCCGATTACGTTCCGGCGTATGACATGGTAAAGAAGTAAGAGCACCACGGCGCCAGCGGTAGCGACCACTATACCGTACAGATTTATGCGGCTTATGGCGGCATATCCGGCGAGGTGCGCCAGCCATCCTCCGATTACTGCCCCCACGATGCCGAGTAAGACATCGAGCACCATTCCCTCACCGCGGTGATTTACCAAATGGCTGGCAATAAAGCCGGCCAGCAGACCTAAAACGATCCAGGCAAAAAGTGTCATGTAGCACCTCAGCTCGCGGCGTCCCCGGTGGAACGCCCACTCAAATGTGAGTGCAAACGCCGTGCCAAGGCTGCGGGGTGAGGTTTCAAATGGTACGACCGGAATGAAACCACCCTGGGACCCGCAATCGCGCTGTCCGGAAGCTGACGACAAAAAACTATACCTTGTGACGGACCGCGGTCCGTGGCTGCTCAGTCTCTCAAGAATTCCTTAGCTCACGGTCCCCGCCGAATATTGCCCGACTGCCAGCTTTCATACCGTGCGGCCGTAACAGCACAGAGGGCCGACGCCTGCCGCGCGCGCCTCGGGGTCTTCTGGATACGGACCGCCGGGCAACAAGCGAATAAGAGGACAACCGATTCCATGAATGTGCCATCTACAACGAATCTCGGCCTTCGCCGCATGCCGGCGATCGCCGCAACCGCTGGAACGGCGATGTGTCAGAATAGCCTTCCGCCGCGTTCCTCCAACAGCGTCGGGCGCTTCTACGCCAGCGCCAGGTTCAGATTTTCGATCGCTTCGTCGATCTCGGCGGTGTTCTTGTAGCCCACGGTCACGCTATCGACGCCGGCATTGCGGAAGGCGAATTTCATGGCGGCCTGGCGATCCTCGCGGCTGGTGAAAGAGCCTTCGCCCACCAGCTTCATGCTGATGACGCCCATGCCCTGCTGATGCACCTGCCTGGTGTGCTCGACCACTTCGGGCACGTTGCCGGAGTTGGCATTGAAATCCTCGGCATCCATGTGGCTGCCCTTGTGATTCATGCGGATCATGGCAATCTCCAGCCATTGATTGCCGGGCATCTGCCGCAACGCCGGCAGCCCGTGGACGGATGCGCCGCGGCCGATGACGGCTTTCTTCCCCTGCGCTTCCGCGATTCCATCCTGCCAGCGTTGGGAATCGGAAGGCCAGGAGGAGGTGTGCTGCCAGTGCAGCAGCGCGATATCGAAGTATTCGGTATTGGCGAGCTTGCGCAGTTCGTCGATTTTGGCCTGCGGGTTGCCGTTGGGATAGGTGGTAAGTTTGGTCATCAACGCGTAGCTGTCGCGCGGAATGCCCTTGAGCGCGATGCCCAGCATGCGGTGCATGTCGCCGTAGCTTTCGGCGGTTTCAAAAAAGCGGACACCATGATCGTAGGCGTAACGAACCAGGCGGTTGAAGCCATCCTGCCCGAGGTCGCGCTGCACTTTCCCGCTGAACGTGCCGGTGCCGAGCGCGAGGCGGGTGACCTTGACGTTCGATTTGCCGAGGGTTACCCAATCGGTTGCCGACCGGCGTGCCGCGCGAATGGGCAGGGTCCCGGTTCCAGCGAGTACACCGGCGGCAAGCCCGGTCTTCAAAAAGTTACGTCGCGAACAGTTGGGCATTCCTTCACCTCCCGATGTGGCAATCCTATCACGACTTCCGACGCGCCGCGGGACTGGCATGCACTATAATTTGTGAAATGCTGCGTTTCCAGCGCCTGCTGGCATCGGCACTCCTGTTATTCGGCCTCGCGGGCGCGGATGTTCCCGCCCCGCCAGCGATTGTGCCTGGCGGAATCGTCAATACCGCAAGCCGGCTGCCGGCATCGCTGCGCGGAGGCGCGCTGGCACCCGGCTTACGATTCACGATTCCGGGCGTGAGGCTGGGGCCGGAGGTTGCGGTGGGCGCGAGCGAGAACGATCCGCCGGTGAAACTGGCGGATGTTTCGGTACGCATCCAGCAGGGCGAACGCGCCGTGGACGCCGGGTTGCTGCGGGTGAGCGCGACGAGTATCGAAGCGTGGATGCCGGAAACCGCGCCGGTGGGCGATGTGGAACTTACGGTGACTTACCAGGGGCGGACGAGTGAACCATACAAACTCAAGCTGGTGGGCGCGAACGCCGGCTTCTATACGCCTGCCAACGCCCCTGACGGTTTGAGCGAGGCGAAGCGCGGCGTGGACGCGGTCCGCGGCGATACCGTGGCGCTCTGGGGCACTGGCCTGGGCGGGATTGCCGACGTGTTTGTGGGTGGCAAGCGGGCGGAGGAGGTTCACGTAAGCGCGGCGGAGTGCTGCAAGGGCGTCGAAAAAGTCGCGTTCCGCGTGCCGGGGGGAACGCCATACGGTTGCTTCGTGCCGGTTGAAGGGCGCACCGCCGACAATCGCCCCACGAACGGGGTCGGAATCGCCGTGCATGCGCCGGGCGAGCCGTGCCGGGATGCGCTCGACTGGTATCGCGAAAGTGCCGAGCAGGCGCGGCGCGCGGGTTTTGTGGCATTGGCGCGGATTTCGGTGGATGTAGCGCCGGCGCGCGAGATCGCGCCTAACCCCGGACAGCGATTCCTGTTCGATTACGCCATTGCGAGTTTCGGACGGCAGGACTCGGGCGAGCGCCAGTTTCCGCCGCTTCCGCCGCTGGGCACGTGCCGCGGATTCACCACGAGAGTAAAGCTACGGCAATTGGTGGGGCAATCGCGAAATCCGGGAGAATGGACCTCGATGCCGGGACAAGCGCGCGGCAATCGCCGGCTCGATGCCGGCGATGCGATTTCGGTGGCCGGGACGAACGGCGAGCGCCGGCTGGTGCGCGACCGGCGCCAGCAGGACTATTACGATGCGGTACTGGGCGGCGCTCTGCCATTTTCGCGCGCGCCGGCCACGCCGCTGTATCTCGCGAGCGGCGCATACAGGCTCTCAGGTCCTGGGGGCGCGGACATCGGACCGTTTTCCGCGGAGGTCGCTGTGACCGGTCCGCTGGTGTGGAAGAACCGGTCGCGGGTGGACGTCGTGGACCGGGATGCAGGAGTGACCGTGATATGGAAGGCCGCCCGCTCGAGCGATGCGATCCTGATTCTGGCGGAAAACACCGATCGCGAAAGCGGCGATTCGGCGGCCTGTCTGTGCATGGCTCCGGGCGAAGCCGGCCGGTTTCTGATTCCTCCACTCGCGCTCGGCAACTTGCCCCCGACTGTCGATCTGGAAGGTCTCGCGGTAAGTTATCTGCTACTCATGGAGCTGCCCGCAGAGCCGCCCGCACGCATCCAAGCGCGCGGACTCGATGCGGCATTCGCAGCTTTTGTTTCGGTGAGCGCACGGCCGGTGAGCTATCGCTAGTGCCGACCGCACGATCAATTTCCTGGCGTCTCGAAGCATTGCCCTGCCCAAGGCCTTGCCCAGGATCGCCCCTGTCCTCACTGTATCGTGAGATAGGCGTTCGCCTGCGTGGTAATGCCGTTGACCTTCAGCACCACCAAGTTGTCTCCGGCAGGGACGCCATTGGGCACCAGGATGTTGAACTGGTATTCGCCCGGATAAACCAGGCCGGCAAATTCCACGGTTGCCGTCACGCCGCCAATGGTGGCCGTCACGGTGTTGGTAGTGACGGGCGCGCCGGTGAAGGTCTGGGCGAAATTGGTGGACGGGTTGGTGGGGCCGAATCCGGTGCCGTACAGTTCGAGCGTGTCGCCAGGGCTGGCCGGGACAGTGAGGCTGGGGTAGAGACTTGTAGGCCCGATGTATTGGCCATCAATGCGCACTGCGGCGACGTATCTTCCGCCGGCCGGCGAGAATGTGAAGAGCGCCGGACTGAATGACGATTCCGGCGCCATCAAGCTGTTGCTCTGCGTGCCTTTGTAGGTTACCTGTACGGGAACGGGAGCTTGCGCGGTATCGGCGGGCGCCAGCACGTTGATCTGGGTGGGGCTGATGTAATAAATGTAAGCCGGCTTGTTGTCGATGGTAACGCTCACGTTATCGAGCGTGGTGGGAAGATTGCTGCCATTGAAATCGGCCGCGGTCCAGGTGCGCGTACTGCCGGCGAGGTTCGCCCCCGTAATAGTGACCCAGGAGCCTGGCGAAAATCCCGGCAGATAGCTGGCGGCGTTCTCCACGTATTCGATCGTCGTGCCGGTGATCGCGCCCACCGGCAGCGTGAGCGATTGACTGCTGACACCGCCGAGGGAGAGCACCAGCGCGGGGTTGCCTGCCGGGGTCGATGGCGGAACTTGAATGGCGATCTGGTATGCGCCGGGTTCGTTGCCGGCGGCCGTGATACTAAACACCGAAACCTGCACGGTACCCAGCATCACCGCCGGCAACTGGTTCGGCGCATTCGCTCCCAGGCCTGTGGCATAGATGTACACAGTATCGCCCGGCAGTGCGGGCGCGGCGGCGCTGATGGTGACATTGCCGGTTGGGAGCACGCGTTGCGCCAGCGCGATTCCGGATCCGCTGCCATCGGCGCTGAAGAGCGCGGGCGCATACAGGCTGATGGTGATGGGGAAGGCGGCCGATGACCCGACCTGCACCGTGGTGGCCCCAGCCGCGACTGCACTCGGGATCACGATGACCCACTCCGACGCGCTGGCATACACCACTTGTGCGGCTTGAACGCCGACAGTAGCGCCGGCGGACGCGCTGGTTGGAAGGTTTGTCCCGAATACGGCGGCTGCCGATCCCGGAGCGAGCGTGCCGGTGAAGGACCCCTCGTTGCTGACGGCGGTAATCACCGGCGGCCCGGCCGCGGCCGCGATTCCCGAAAAGATGGTCATGAAGGCGTCGCCGCGCACGCCGGTAAAGCTCTCATCGCCGCCGAAGTTGGGCTGCGCTCCCTTGGCGGTTCCGGGCAGGTTCTGGGATGCCGTGGTGCCGACGGCGATGACATCGCCTGCGGGGTCGAGCGTCAGGGACGTAATGGCGTCGTTATCGCTGCCGCCGTAGTAAGACAGGTACAGGAATGCCGTGCCATCGGCGCTGACCTTGGCGAGAAAGCCATCGCCGCTGGGGTCGGAATCGTCAGAGCTGTCGCCGCCGCCGAAAGCGGATTGCAGCGCGTTAGAAGTGACCGGAAGGTTGGTGGTGTTTGAGAACCCGCCGACAATGGCGTTTCCGCCCGCATCGACAGCGATCGCCAGGCCGGAGTCGTCCAGCGAGCCTCCCAGGTATGTGGCCCATGCGAGACTGCTTCCCGATGGCGCGAGTTTGGCGACGAAGGCATCGCCGAAGACGAACCCCGCGGCGCCGGTGATGGAGGTGGGGCCGCCGAGAGTTTTCTGGGCCGCGTTCGAACTCACCGGAAAGTTGGTGGACGAAGTGTAGCCGGTGGCGTAGACTGCGCCGGTGGAATCCACGGCGATGGCCAGAACGCCATCATCGTTGTTGCCACCAAGATAAGTGGAGTATTGGAGGCCGCCGCTCGAATTGAACTTGGCGATCCACCCATCCCCCGTGGTGATGAATGGCTGCGCGTTGGGGTTGGACGCCCCGCCGAACTTACTTTGATAAGCATTGAGGGTGGGAAAATTGGTGGAGACGGTGAATCCGCCCGCATAGACATTCCCGGAGGAATCCAGCGCGAGCGTGGCGACGGCATCGTCGAGCGACCCGCCGAAGTATGTGGAGAACAGCAGCGCCGAGCCGGCGGGATTCAGCTTGCTGATAAATCCGTCGCCAAAAGTCACAAAACCGGAAGAACTGCCGCAACAGAACGCCGGACTGCCTCCCCCGCCTTTGTAAGTAGATTGATAGGCACTGGCAGTCGGAAAATTGGCCGATTGCGTCGCGCCGGCCACATAAGCGTCTCCCGCACTGTCCACTGCGATGGCAAATCCCTGTTCGTCATTCGATCCGCCCAGGTAAGTGGAATAAACGAGCGCGCTGCCCGAGGGATTCAACTTGGTAACAAAGGCATCGCCGAACGCCTGAAGCCATAAGCCATTGCCTTGCCCGCCGTATTTCGGCTGCAGCGCGTTTTGCGTCGGGAAATCGGAAGAGGTGGTAAAGCCCGTGACGTAGGCATCGCCGGCGGAATCCACGGCAATGGCGAAACCGCCATCGTCGGAAGAGCCACCGAGATAGGTGGTGTAGACCAGCGTTCCGGCGGATGTGTACTTGGCAACGAAGGCATCGCCTCCAAATTCCATTCCCGCCGTCCCGCCGTGAAAGGAAGGCTGGAAAGATCCGCCGGTGTGCGGAAGATTCATCGACTCGGTAAATCCAGTGACATAGATGTTGCCCGAGCCATCGAGGGCTACGCCGCGGCCGGCCTCGTTATCGCTGCCTCCAAGGTACGTGGCATAGGCGAGGATGGGATCGATCACCAGTTGGCGCGTGCGGTCGTATGGGCCGATTGCGAACGTGACTCGCCTGCCGGCGAGGGCGAATCGCCCGGCAACGGGTTCGCGAACCCCATCGCGGCTTTGATAGACCTCAGGCTTTTTCCAGCGGATCTCGCCGCCCGGCGTGGCGATGACGAGGGTTCCGTCAGCATCCAGGCGAAGGGCGGAGGTGCCGGAAATATCGAGCCCGATGCGTCGCGGGTTGGCGCCCGGAGCGACCACGAAGTCGTACTCCAGCGCACTGCCATCGCCGTGGAACACCAGGTCGATGCCGCGATACACTCCGCGCTCCACCACGCGCGCGAAGAGCGGGGCCCCGGCGCGCCAAGCGGCGGGGTCGGCGCCGAGGAAGTAATTCGCTTTCGCCTCCAGGGGATCTTGGCCTTCCGGTGTCGATGCGGTGGAATTCTCCAGACGCGTGGTGACGGATACCCCGTTACCGCGATCGCGGACCTGTACCGTGGTGGTTCCGCCAGCGACGGCCAGACTGTACGGTCCGCGGCGTGCGATCAGGCTGCCCTCGGCGGTTTTCTCGAATGCCAGCGGCGCGCCGACGAGGGCACTCCGCACGCCCGGCGGCGCGGCGAACGCAAGGCTGGATATCAGCAGAAAAGAAAATACGGAAGGACGAAGCATTCCCAGTAGCTCCGGCCTATTATATACATCAATTCAACCAAAGGACGGAAATGCGCGCGTCTGTTTCGATACGATCGCCGGTGGCATTCGTGGCTTCGCGCGGCACCTGCGGCCGATTGAAAAACTGGCACGCTTTCACGCGGCCGGTGTAGAGCAGGTCGTACACGACCTTGTCGCGTTCGCGGTCAATGTGCGAATCGATCCGGTGGATGAAGGTGCGCTGCTCTTCGGAGAAATCGATGCCGGTATCATGCGTGGCCGCGACAGCCCAGACGGGCAGTCCCTCGATCGTGAATGGGCGGCGCCACACACGCAGGTGATGACGGCGTGCGAAGGTGTCGGTGGTTTTCTCGAAGACCATATCGGGTGGTTTGCCGTCCACCAGCAGGATGGAGACAGGAGCTTCGTCGTAACCGCGATCCTCGGCAAGCGCGCGCAGGGTCTCGAACTTCGAAAAGGGATTGAGGCTCGTCGCGGCGCTCCAGCCGGCTTCGGCGAAGTCGCGGCGCAAATCGTCCGGAGTAGCGACGAGGAGCAGGTTCGTCAGGTCGGACGGTTTGGGCGGGTTTTGAGCGGTGGTTTGGAACGGCTCGCGCGGAAGCAACTGCGACAAGAGGGCGCGGTCGGTTGCCGGCCAGGATGGCGGGCCGGGAATCCGGGCGGGTGGGGCGGCGAAAGGCGTGGTCAGCCGGAGAGTCATCTCGACCCCGGCCGGATAGGCGATATCGGCGGAAGCCTCGTCGAGGATCGCGTTTTTGGCCGCGCTCAAGATGCTGGCGAAACCGCTATATTGGCTGCTCAACTTATCCAGTCCGGAGTCCAACTCTCCGCTGATGGTCTGGCTCCCCACGATGCCGTTGATTTGTCCCTGTTCGTCCACTTTTTCGCGCGCGTTATCGACGGCGGAAACCAGGGCATTGACAGCCAGCGGCCGGCCGCCGATTACAATTTCGTAAAAGGTGAGCCGGAGGGCAGCGCGCGTATCGGGCGGGGAAGGTGGCGCGACTTTTTCTACTTTGCCGTGGACGACGGAGCCGGCGGCGATCGCGGCGCGGCCGTTCGCCATCACTGGGGCGATGATCACGGCGTTGACGGGGTCGGCGACTTTGGCCGTGCGGGTGGAGACGGGCGTGATAAGACGAATCGAGATTTCCGTTCCGGCGGGGATTTCCTGCGCCATCGCCAGCACCGGCAGCAGGAGCAGACACACGCGCATAATGGCATCTTACCGCCGGCGTTACGGAGACTGGCGGGAGCAGCCGGAATGGACTGCACTCCGGTGGTTGGAGTTTCGATTCACTAACACCGGGTTATTCCGGAGCCACGAAGGCGAAAAGCCTGGTCTGTTACGCTCGTAACCATGCGAGCCATCGAGTTCCGGCAATTCGGAGATTCGTCGCAGCTGCAGTTGGTGGAGCGGCCCGGTCTGCACGCTACGGCGTCCACCGCGGTGGTGCGCGTGGAGGCGGCATCGGTCAATCCGAGCGATGTGAAGAACGTCGCCGGCGCCATGCCGCAGACCACGCTGCCGCGGATTCCGGGCCGCGATTATTCGGGAGTGGTGGCCGAGGGTCCGGGCGAATGGGTGGGAGCGGCGGTATGGGGCACGGGCGGCGATACCGGATTCACGCGTGACGGCACGCACGCGGAAATGATCGAGGTGCCGCTCGCCAGCCTGGCGCGCAAGCCCGAAGTGTTGACTCATGATCAGGCGGCATCGGTGGGCGTGACGTTTCTCACCGCGTGGATCGCGCTGGTGGAATACGCCAAACTGGCGCCGGGCGAGACGCTGGCGGTGGTTGGAGTGGGGGGAGTAGGCAGCGCGGCGATGCAACTGGCGAAGTACCGCGGCGCGCGGGCGATCGCGATCAAGAGGCACACGCCGGTCGAGGGGATCAAGGCCAATGTGGTGCTCAACACCGTGGGCGGCGAAACGTTCGAGACGGCGCTCAGAATCGCCGCGCATCGCGGCCGGGTGGTGGTGATCAGCCCCGGCAAGGAACGCCGCGTGAATTTCGACATCCTCGAGTTCTACCGCCATGAACGCCAGTTGTTCGGGGTCGATTCGCTGAAGCGCGACCTGGTGGCCGCGTCGGCGACGTTGCGGGAGCTGTCCGCGGGTTTCGACTCGGGCGCGCTGAAAGCGCCGCCGGTGAGCCTGGTACTGCCGCTCGAGCAGGCGCGCGAGGCGTACGAACTGGTGGCGAAAGGGCAATCGGGCAGGGTGGTGCTGAAGCCGTGAGTTTATCCGTGCGGAGCCTGGCAGGGTCCCAAAAACTGGCCGGGTGGCAATAGCCATTTGTGAGAAGGCCTCCCGTCACCGCCTCACGGCCAACCGCCCGGCGGGCATCAGCAGCATCACGATGGCCGCGCCCGCAAGCGCCAGCATGAAGCGGTGATACCAGTCATTGCTGGCGGTTCTTGGACCCGCGCCGATGGCGAGCGCCACCATCCCGACGATCACGCCGCCAATCGCCACCAGGTTCCCGGCGAGTGCCGCGCCCCATGCCCAGCGAGATCCCGCGCCAGCCGCCATCAAACCGCCGATCAGCGCAAGTGCGCAGATCGTTTCCACGATGCTGGCAGGCAGGATCGACGGCTCGCGGAACGGACCGATGGCAATCCCGGCATGCTGCACCGCGCCGAACAGGAACAGGGCGGCATTGGCCAGCATGAGCCCTTGAATGGTCCGCAGCACGGCTTACTCCAGCCGGAGAGCGGTCAGCGGGTCCACCCGGCTCGCTGCCACCGCCGGCAAGTAGCACCCCAGGAAAGCCACGCCCAGCAGCAGCACGGCCGATCCCACGATACTGAGCGGATCGGCGCCGCTGACGCCGTATAGCGACCGCGCCAGCAACCGCCCCGCCACCATCGCCGCCAGCAGACCGATCGCCATTCCGGCGCCAACCAGGGTGAGGCCGCGTTTCAGAATCAACCGCAACACCGTGCCCCGGCTGGCACCTAACGCCATACGCAGGCCGATCTCCCGGGCGCGCTGACGAACGGAATATGCCATGATGCCGTAGAGCCCCACGCTGGCGAGGGCGAGCGCCAAAATGCCGAACACCGTGAGCAGCATCACCGCGAGCTTTGCCTGGAACAGCCCGTTATCGACGATCATCCGGCCGGTGCGGAAATCGCTCACCATGATTCCCGGCCCGGCGGCGCGCACCTCACGCTGGACGGGCGCCATGATTTCGCGCGGATCGCCCTGGCTGCGGACATAGAGGATCATGCTGTCGGAATCGTGCTGCGCGAGCGGAACATAAATGCAGGCTTGCGGCGGCTCGGCCAGCGCGGAGTAGTTTGCCGTGCGCGCGATGCCTACGATCTCCCGCATCGCGGTCTCGCCCGGGAGTTGGAGGCGTTTTCCCAAGGCGTTCTGACCAGGCCAGTAATCCTGGGCCAGCTTGCGATTGACGATGGCGACCGGCAGGGAAGTCTCGCGGTCCATCCGGGTGAAGGCGCGGCCGCTCTCGATGGGTATGCCGTCGGTTTCGAAATAGCCGACGTCGACCGTATTGAAGATGCTCGCGACGACGTCGGCCTTGGACCGCTGCTGCCGGCCCTCGATCTCCACTCCGTGCACGAGCCGGCCCCATAAAGGCAGGTTCGACGCCCAGGACGCCGAAGCTATGCCAGGCAGGTTGGCGACCCGTTCGCGGACCTGGCGATAAAAATTCCTGGTTTGTGCCTCGCCGTATCCGGCCTGGCCGGGATTGGTCATGAAAATCGCCAGATGTTCGGTTTGGAAGCCCGGATCCATCCGGTAGGCGCGGCTGATGCTGCGCAAAAAAAGCGCCGCCGTCATCAGGAGCAGGAACGAGCACGCCACCTGGCCGACGAGCAGCCCGTGGGCCAGGGAAAGACTTCCGCGGCTCCGGCCTACGGTGCGTCCCTGTTCCTTCAATGCGTCGCCCACGCCCACGCGGGAAGCCCACAAGGCCGGGGCAGTCCCGAAGAGGAAACCGGTCGCCAGCGCCACCAGCAGAGTAAAGACGAACACGATCGGGTCTAGCTTCGGCGCGATGAAGTTGGCGCCGGGCGGTAGAGCCGACCACAATGCCCGCACACCGGCCACGCCGATGAAAAGACCGGCGGCGCCGCTGAGCAATCCGAGCGATGCGCTCTCGGTAAGCAACTGGCGAATCAATCTTCCGCGGCTAGCGCCGATCGCCAGCCGCACGGCGATCTCATGCTGCCGCGCCACGCCGCGCGCCAGCAGCAGGTTGGCTACGTTGGAGCAGGCGATGAGCAGAACGATTCCCACCACCACCAGCAGAAAGATGCCGGCGAACAGAACGTTTTGCGTGCCGGATTGGGCGCTATCGAAGATGGCATCCCGAATCGGGCGCACCACCACTCCGCGGCCCTCATCGACGTCGGGATATTCGCGCGCCAGCGCCGCGGCGACGGTGGCCAGTTCGGCCTGGGCTCGCGCGCGATTCACGCCGGGTTTGAGGCGCCCGACGACCTCGAAGGCCTCTTTGCCGCGGTCCGTAAGCGCACCGCTCATCTGGCCGGGCATGAACTGTTCCGCCATCGACGCCGGAATCCAGAGATCCGGTCCGAAGATAGAATTCACCCCGATGAATTTGGATGGAGCGATACCGATCACGGTGAAGTTGACGCGATTGATGCGCAGCGTCCGGCCGATTACGTCCGGCGCGCCGCCGAAGCGCTGCTGCCACGCCGCGTAACTCATGACGGCGACGGCATGCGCGCCGGGCGCGCTATCCTCTTCCGGCAGGAAAAACCGACCCCGGGCGGGATCGAGGCCCAGGGTCGAAAAGTAATTGCCGCTGACGATTTCCACGAAGATGCGCTCCGCCCCGCCACTGTTTTCGAAGGTGGCGGGGTTTGGGATGGTGTAGCCTGCCAGCCCGGCAAAGACCTGGTTCCGCGCCTGGTAGTCCTTCAAATCGAGGTAAGAAACGGGCAGCGGTGCGGTGGAACGGCTGGTATGGGCCAGGTCCGAGGCGATCACCGACGTCAGCCGGGAAGAGTTCGGAACGGGCAGCGGATTGAGAAGCAGCGTGTTGATGAGCGTGAACACGGTAGTGTTGGCGCCGATTCCGAGGCCGAGCGTGAGCACAACCGACAATACAAAGAAGGGGTTCTTGCGCATCGTTCGGGCGGCATAGCGGAGATCTTTCCAAAGGTCCGGCATCCAGTAGCCGGAATATTGCGCTCCGGCCGGCACGGTTTCACCGCGGGCCATCTTGCCGCTTTTTTTCACCAGGCCACCGATGGCGTTGCGGTCGTCGAGTTCGGCTGCCGCCTGGCGGTAGGCCTCGGCCGATTCCACGCCGGCCGCGAGCAACTCGCGATAGCGATCTTCCAGGTGCTGCGACAATTCCTCAGTGAGTTCCGACTCGGCCTCCGGCGTCAGGCGCAACGACGCGATACGGCCGCGAATGAGACTCTTCCAATCAGGCATGTTCCACTCCTGTGACGCTGGCGATGGCCGCGACGAAATCCACCCAGCTCTTACGCTGTGAACGGAGGACTTTGTGGCCCGCAGGCGTCAGGCTGTAGTACCGGCGCCGGCGCTGTTCGGCCTTTTCCACCCAGCGGCCGGCCACCAGGCCGCGTTCCTCCAGCCGGTACAACAGGGGATAGAGCGACGTTACATGAAAACGGATGGCGCCGCCGGAGCGCGTCTGGATCAGCTTCGAGATGTCGTACCCGTGGCGGGGCTGGTCTTCCAGCAGGGACAGAACGAGGAATTCGGCGCTCCCCTTTTTCCACTCGGAATCGGTCTGGCTCATATTTTGCGGTCTCTTATATGGGACTACAAAATATTATACGGGATTCCGCGAAGTTGGTTCCAGCGATCTGCTTCAGCCACATCCGCCGGCCCAAAGCGCGGTCAACCTAACCGAGTCCTCGGGGCATGGATGCCCCAG
>Ga0335073_10008636_pt1 | contig 14297 bp, 12 predicted proteins | sample Lox_Sample_22_FD_207093 | JGI IMG/M metagenome (GOLD analysis project Ga0335073, IMG submission 207093) | Soil microbial communities from Loxahatchee National Wildlife Refuge, Florida, United States - Lox_Sample_2.2 | ecosystem: Environmental > Terrestrial > Soil > Wetlands | place: USA... | reverse complement strand
GCGCTGACGATCGCCGGGTGGGCGTGGCCGAGGGCGGAGACGGCGATGCCGGCGATCAGGTCCAGGTAGCGGTTGCCGTCGGCGTCCCAGACGCGGCTGCCCTCGCCGCGGGCCAGGGCCAGCGGCGGCACGCCGTAGTTGCCCATCATCGCGGCACCGAACCGCTGCCTTAGCGCGTCCGACGCGCTCTCGCTCTGGCTCATCCCGTCCCTCCTTGCACACCTTGCACAGCGACGTACGTAGAAATTCCGGTCAATGCCGTGCCGTGCGGGCGCCCGGCACTTGCTGGCACCGCGCCGCTCATGACCCGGAAGCGGGGGTGGACGCGACCATGGTGCCGATGCCCGAGTCGGTGAATATCTCAAGCAGGATCGCGTGGCTCAGCCGCCCGTCAAGGACATGAGCCCGCGGGACGCCGCCCTTGACCGCCGTCAGGCAGGCCTCCATCTTGGGGATCATCCCCGCGGACAGCGAGGGCAGCAGCTTCTCCAGGTCGTCGGCGTCGAGCCGGCTGATCACCTCATCGGAGTTCGGCCAGTCCCGGTAGAGGCCCTCCACGTCGGTGAGCACGACAAGCTTGGCCGCCCCGAGTGCCACCGCGAGGGCGGCGGCGGCCGTGTCCGCGTTCACGTTGTAGACCGCGCCGTCCGAGCCGCGCGCGATGCTGGAGACGATCGGAATCCTGCCGTCATCGAGCAGCGCCTTGACCATCGACGAGTCGACATCGGTGATGTCGCCGACCAAGCCGATGTCCACGAACCCGTCGTCCGTCTCCACGTACTTGCGCTCGGCGGTGAACAGGTTGGCGTCTTCGCCGGACAGGCCGACCGCGTACGGGCCGTAGCGGTTGATCAGGCCGACGATGTCTTTGTTGACCTTGCCGTTGAGCACCATCCGGACGACGTCGATGGTCTCCTCGGTGGTGACGCGGAGCCCCGCGGTGAACACCGACTCGATCCCCAGGCGGTCGAGGTGGCCGGTGACCTGCGGACCGCCGCCGTGCACGACGACGGGGCGCAGCCCGGCGTGCCTGAGGAACACCAGGTCCTGAGCGAATCCGGCACGCAGTTCGTCGGCGGTCATCGCGTGCCCGCCGTACTTGATCACCACGGTCTCGCCGTGGAAGCGGTCAAGCCAGGGCAGCGCCTCGATCAGCGTGCCCGCCTTGACCGTCGCGGCGGACCGGCGGGCGGAGTCCTTGTCCTGCTGGATAACGATTGTCATGTGGAGTAGGCCGAGTTCTCGTGCACGTAGGCTTCGGTCAGGTCGGTGGTGAGGATGATCGCGCTGTGCGGGCCTGCTGACAAGTCCACCGTGATGGTGATGTCCTTGCCCGTGAGGTCGACTTTGGACCGGTCGTCGCCCGGCGCGCCGGCCCGGCAGACCCAGACCCCGTTCATCGCCACGTTGAGCCGGTCGGGATCGAATACCGCGTTGGTGGTGCCGACGGCGGAAAGCACCCGGCCCCAGTTGGGATCGGACCCGGCGAGCGCGCACTTGAGCAGGTTGTTCCGCGCCACGCTGCGGCCGACCGTGACCGCGTCGGCTTCGCTTGCCGCGCCCACGACCTCGATGCTGACGTACTTCGAGGCGCCCTCGGCGTCACGCTGAAGCTGGCGGGCCAGGTCGGCGCAGACCTCCGTCAGGGCCCTGGTGAAGTCCTTCTTGTCGGGCTCGACGCCGGACGCGCCGCTTGCCATGAGCAGCACGGTGTCGTTGGTGGACATGCAGCCGTCGGAGTCGATCCGGTCGAAGGTGACGGCGGTCGCGCTCCGCAGCGCGGCGTCGAGCTCCTGCGCGGTGAGGTCGGCGTCGGTGGTGAGCACGACGAGCATCGTGGCAAGGGCCGGGGCGAGCATGCCCGCGCCCTTGGCCATGCCGCCGATCGTGTAGCCGGCTCCGCCGGCGGCCGCGGGGCGCCGGAAGGCGATCTTGACCACCGTGTCGGTGGTGCGGATCGCGTCGGCGGCATGGACGCCGCCGCTACGGTCCGCCTCGGCGACGGCGGCGTGCACGGCGGGAAGCAGCTTGTCCATCGGCAGCCGCTCGCCGATCAGGCCGGTCGAGCAGACCGCGATCTCGCCCGCGGAGTCGTCAAGGGCGGCGGCGAGGCTCTCCGCGGTCGCGTGTGTGTCCTGGAAGCCCAGCGGCCCGGTGCACGCGTTTGCGCCGCCGGAGTTGAGCACGACGGCGCGGACCCGGCCGCCGCTGGCGACCTGGCGGGTCCACTTGACCGGCGCGGCCTGCACACGGTTGCTGGTGAAGACGGCGGCCGCGGCGCGGGACGGGCCGTCGTTGATGACGACGGCGACGTCCCGGTCACCGGACGCCTTGAGGCCGGCAACCACGCCGGCGGCGCGGAAGCCAAGTGGTGCTGTCACGCTCATGGCGCTACTCCGTGGGTGGTCAGGCCCGCCGTCTCGGGAAGGCCGAGCATGATGTTAGCGATCTGCACGGCCTGGCCCGCCGCGCCCTTACCGAGGTTGTCCGTGGTCGAGACCACGACTGCACGGCCCGCGTGCGCGTCGGCGGCGACCTGGACGTGGGCGCCGTTGGAGCCGTAGACGGCGGCGGTGGCCGGCCACTGGCCTTCCGGCAGCAGGTGGACGAACGGGCCGCCGGCGTAGGCGGCCGCGAACGCGTCCCGCAGGGCGCTTGCCGCGTCCGCGCGGGCCGCGACCGCCGGCTTGAGCCTGGCCGTGCTTGTGGCCAGGATGCCGCGGGGCATCGGGGCCAGCGTCGGGGTGAAGGAGAGCGTCACGGTGCCGGGCCCGGGCAGCACCTCGGTCAGCGCCTGCTCGATCTCCGGGGTGTGCCGGTGGGTGCCGCCGACCTTGTAGGCGGACATGGAGCCGACGGCCTCGCTGGCCAGGAGGTCGTAGCGGAGCGAGCGGCCGGCGCCGGAGGTGCCGGAGGCGGCCACGATCACGATGTCCTCGGGCTCGACCAGGCCGGCCGCGAGCAGCGGCGCCAGGGCGAGGATGGACGTGGTGGCGTAGCAGCCGGGTGCGGCCACCGTCCGCGCGGCCCTGATCTTGTCCCGCGCACTGGCCTGCCCCGCCGCGCCCGGCAGTTCCGGCAGGCCGTAGGCCCAGCGGCCGGCGTAGCGGACGTCGCCGTAGAACTGGTGCCAGGCGGCTTCGTCGCCGAGCCGGAAGTCAGCGGACAGGTCGACGATGCGCGCGTCCGGCAATTGCTCCGCCAGGGCGGCCGACTCGCCGTGCGGGAGAGCCATGAAGATGAGCTCGGCGCCGCTGAGCTCATCGGCGCTGGTGACGCCGAAGTTCTTGCCGTCGAAAGCGGGGTGGCCGGTGAGGTTCTGGTGGATCGAGGTGATCGGCTTGCCCGCGCTGCTGCCCGCCGACACCGCCGCGATCTCCAGGTCCGGATGCCCGGCGAGCAGGCGGAGAAGTTCCCCGCCCGCGTAGCCGCTGGCGCCCGCGACAGCGACCCGTGTGCCCATGCTGATGCCTCCTTCTCCCTGAGAGAGTATGCACGCTATTGCATGAATATGCAACATGGCGACGCGGCGGCGTGCCCGCGGACCGCCGGCTGGCACTAGGGTTGTCGGCAGCGGAGCGGTACCGGGTGGTTGCGGAGCGGTAGCAGGTGAAGGCGCTGTCTGGATGGGGCGGGGTACGAAGGATGGCAATGCTGGCTGTCGCCGGCGCCGGGCTGCTCGCGGCGGGCATCGCCGGGTGCTCGGCGGGACCGGGACCAGGGCCCGGCGCGACCGGGACCTCCTGCGGGAACGCGCGCACCGCGGTGAACGTCCCCGTCGCGATCATGGTGGCCAAGGGGCCGGTGAACTGCGCCACCGCGCTCCGCGTCGAGCAGGGCTACGCGGCCGCGATCAAGGCCGGCGAAGTGCACGGCAACGGCGGCGGCTCGCCCCTGGCGGTCGACGGGTGGACCTGCCAGACGTACCCGACCCCGCAGGTGCTGCGGACCAGGGACGCGTCGGAGTGTCACACGGCCAGCGCCGAGGTGGTCGCGGTGCTGTCGCTGCCTCCCGCGTCCACGGACAGCTGACATACCCGGGCCGCGTGTCCGCCGCCGGCCCGGCCGCCAGGCCGCGGCAGCCCGTCTTCGGCAAGCCCGCTGGCGGCCTGGAACCGGCTGCGGCGCCAGAGCCCGCCGGAGTCGGCGTCGGGGTCAACCGGCCGGACCGCGCTGAGCCCCCGGCTCGTGCTAATCATCTGGACCTGATCCCGGCCGGACGCCTTCGCCCGGTACAGCGCCGCGTCCGCGGCCGCGAGCAGTTCCGCTAGTTCCCGGCTTGACCCGGCGTCCAGGGCCGCGACCCCGATCGAGACCGTGACCGTGACCCGCTCGCCGTCCGGTGCGAAGACCGGGAGCCGTGCGATGTGCTCACGGACCCGCTCGGCGATGCGCACGGCGTCCGTGGCGCGGGTCTGCGGGAGCAGCATCACGAACTCCTCGCCGCCGAACCGGCCGGCCAGGTCGTAGTCGCGGAGCACGCCGGTCATCGTTCCCGCAATCGCACGCAGCACCTCGTCGCCGACAAGGTGGCCGTAGGTGTCGTTGATCTGCTTGAACCTGTCCAGGTCAAGCAGGGCCACGGCGAGCGGCGAGGAGGTGCGGACCGCCCGGAGGACCTCCGCCTCCGCCTCGCGCTCCCAGGTCGCCGCGTTGAGCAGCCCGGTCTTCGCGTCTGCCCGCGCCTCGTTCAGCAGCTGCGCGTGCCGGAACGAGCGCTGCAGGAGCGTGGCGAGCGGGAGCGCGATGACCAGCGTGAGATCGCTGATCGTCATGCCCACCGCGACGAGCAGGGCGGCGCACAGTTCGGTCGCGTCGTTGTGCAGCGTCTCCCGGCCGACCAGCTCGTCCTTGATCGCGGCCGTGGGGTTCTCCAGCTTGAAGGCGGCCAGGATCAGCCCCTGGTTGATCACCCACTGGGCGATCGCGCCCAGCCCCGCGGCCACCAGCCACATTTCCGTGTGGCTCCACAGGTAGGCCCGCGGGTCGCAGCCGACCGGCAGCACACCAAGGAACACCACGCGCGCGCACCCGTAGGCGATGCCGATCGCCGCCGTGGTGTACACCCGCTTGTAGACGGGGGCCCGCCGGACCCGCCACTGGGTCAGCGTGAGCCGGATGGCCGGGACGATCAGCGCGTACAGGCCGGGGAGCAGGAAGACGACCGGGAGCTCCCAGACCGCGTAGACGTCCTTCACCACACCGGTCGGCTCACTGGCGCGGCGGGTCATCTCGACCGTGAAGGCACCGCAGGCGACCAGCGCGGCGAACAACCCGAGGTCCGCGAGCCGGAAGTGGAACTCCGCCGCATGGATGGCGATCCAGGCCAGGTATCCGCAGGTGACAGCGGACCACAGGGCGAGCAGCGGCCGCGGCAGCGACCAGACGGCCCAACCTCGGACGCGAAGCATTCCGTGCTCAGACACGGTGCGACGCGCGTGATCCATCTGACCTCCCTGGCTTGCACGATACTTTTCGTCGCCATCCAGGCTGACCACGCTGGATAGCGCAACGTGCGGTGCTAACACCACATTGTCACAGATTCCACGTGCATACTGTCAAAACGCGACTACCGCCCGACAGCGCACTCATGCCGCGATCCCTCCCAGAAGCGATGAAACGCCTGTGCTGCAAGCGTTTGCACTCGCGGCGTTCACTGCGACTTTCGCTACGTGTAACCGAAACGTTACCATCACCGATTCCCCCCGCCGAACGCCGGGGATGCCGGCACGCTCGGCGGCAGGTAGCGCAATCATCCAGATATGCGGTCCATAGTGATTAAGTGCTGCCATATAGGGCACAAAGGTGCAAAGTCCTCTGTCGAGAGGAAGGACGGCATGGGAACGACCGGCTGGGCCTAGATATTCGCCGGGCCCGCCGCTCTCTGGAGGGAGCGGCGGGCCCGGCGCGTTCCGGTCCTGACCTTGTGCAAACGTTACGCGCGGAGCACCGCGCCGGTTCGCCTGGCGGCCTCGGCCACCGCGGCGTCGCGGGCGGCGGTCGCCTCCGCGGCGGTGAGGGTCCGGTCGGGAGCGCGCAGCCGCAGCGTGTAGGCGAGAGACTTGCGCCCCTCGCCAAGCTGGGCGCCGGTGTAGACATCGAACAGACGCACGTCCTCGAGCAGGTCCCCCGCCCCCGCGGTGAGCGCGGCCGCCACGTCGGCGGCGGGCACCTCCGCGTCCACGACCAGGGCCACGTCCTGGGTCGCGAGCGGATACGCGGGGAGCGCAGGGCCGTGCACCGGCTCGGCGGCCGCCGCGGCGGCCGCGAGGACGGCGAAGTCGAGCTCGAACGCGCTCGTCCTGGGCGGCAGGCCGTAGGCGGCGATCACCCGCGGGTGCAGTTCGCCGGCGTGGCCGGCCAGCCACCGGCGTCCCCCGGCGTCACCGTTCTCGCCGCCGTCTGACGCCGCCCGCACGTACAGGGCAGCGCACCGGCCTGGGTGCCAGGGCGCCTCGGCCGCCGCGCGCGCCTCCAGGGTCAGGTGGCTCACCGCGCCGACCGAGCGCGCTGCTTCGATCGCGTCGGCCCAGGTCGCGGGCCGCCCGGGTCCCCACCAGCCGGGCAGCTCGCGGTCGCCGGCCAGCACTCCCGCCACCCGGGGGGGCTGGTCGGGCAGCGCGGCCTCGAGCGTCGCGAGTTCCGCCTGGGTGGGGCCCCGGTCGGTGGCGAGGATCGGTGCGATACCGGGCGAGCCGGGGCGCGGCAGGAACACCAGGCCGGTCTCGAACAGCGCGATATCGGGGAAGCCCCGGCCGATGTTCCTCACCAGGGTGCGGAACAGCCCGGGCAGCAGGGTCGTGCGGAGCTGCGGCTGGTCCTCGCTGAGCGGGTTCGCGACCTTGACCGCGGGGCGGCGCGGGTCTTCCGGTGCGAGCATGAGGCTGTCCGCGTCGCTCGCCGGGGCGAACGGGTCGCAGTGCACCTCGACGAAGCCGTCCGCGCCGAGCGTGCGGGCGATCGCCCGCAGCGCCTTCTGCCGCTCGGTCAGGCCCTTGCCCGCGGGTGCGCGCGGCTGACGGACCGGGACGTTGCTGTAGCCCTCGAGCCTGATCACCTCTTCGGCCAGGTCGGCCGGGTCGGTGAGGTCGGGACGCCAGGACGGTGGCGTGACGAGCAGGACCATGAGCTGGCGGTCGTGCTTGCCGTGCTCGTGCTCGTGCTCGTGGCCGGCCAACGGCTCGGGCACCGCCCAGGCGCGCCAGGGCGCGATCGTGGGCGCCTGGCTCGCCGGGGTGGACCGCACCTCGCAGCCCACCTCCTGAAGCCGCGCGACCACCGTGTCCATGCCGTAGACGACGCCCGCCACGGTGTCCGGGTAGTCGGCCGCCAGCTGGATCGTCACCGGCGTGACCGGCACCTGCGCGTGCGTGGCGCCTGGCACGACCGTCGCGCCGCCGAGGGTAGCGAGCAGCGCGGCGGCGCGCGCCGTCGCGCGCGGCGGAAGCTCGCGGTCGACGCCGCGCTCGAACCGGTAGGACGCCTCGGAGTGCAGCCGGTGCCTGCGGGACATCTTCGCGGTTCCGGTGTCGCTGAAGTGCGCGCCCTCGATGACGATGTCGGTCGAATCGTCGTCGATCTCGGTGTCCAGGCCGCCCATCGTGCCGGCCATCGAGATCGGGCCGCTGTCATCGGTGATGAGGATGTCGTCCGGGTGCAGCGTGCGGGTGACGTGGTCCAGCGTGACCAGCGTCTCGCCCGGGCGCGCGCGCCTGACGACGATCGTCCCGTTGAGCTTGGCCCGGTCGAAGGCGTGCAGCGGCTGGCCGAGCTCGATCATGAGGTAGTTGGTCACGTCGACGGCCAGGGATACCGACCGCACGCCGCAGCGGGCGAGGCGGACCAGCATCCACAGCGGCGTCCTGGCCCGCGGGTCGAAGCCACGGACCTCGCGCAGCACGAACCGGTCGCAGGCGGTCGGATCCGCGATCTCGGCCGGCCACGGCCCGCCCTGGCCCGCCGCCTCCGGCGACGGCGAGTCGATGCCTGAGGCGTCCTCGCCTGGCACGAACGTCAGCGCCGGGTCGGTGTACGGAACCTGGTAGGCGCTGGCGAGTTCGCGTGCCACGCCGCGGATGGAGACGGCGTAGCCGCGGTCGGGGGTGACGGTGATGTCGAGGACGTCATCCGCCAGGTGCGCGTATTTCACGAAGTCCACGCCGAGCGGAGTATCCGGCGGCAGCACGAGGATGCCGCTGTGATCCTCGCCGATGCCCAGTTCGTCGACCGCGCAGATCATGCCCTCGGAGACCCGGCCGTACTTCTTGGCCGCGGTGATCTCGAACCCGCCGGGCAGGGTGGCGCCGACCGCGGCGAACGCGACCCGGTCGCCCGCACTGAAGTTGACGGCGCCGCAGATGACGCCGGTCAGCACCGCCGGGTCGGCGGCCAGTTCCGCGTCGCTGGTCGCGACCCGGCAGTAGCGGATCGGCTTCTTGAACTCGGTCAGTTCCTCGATAGTGATCACCTGGGCGGTGACCACGCCGTGCACGTCGTGGCCGACCTGCTCGACCGCCTCCACCTCAAGGCCGGCCTGCGTCAGGCGGCGGCCCACTTCGAGGGCGTCATAAGGCTCGGGGATCGGCGCGTACTCCCGCAGCCAGGAAACAGGTACTCGCATCTCGCCTCAGATCTCCATCCCGAAAGCCCGGCTGAACCGCACGTCGCCGTCGTAGGTGTCGCGGATCTCGTTGATGCCGTTGGCCAGCATCAGCGACCGCTCGATGCCGAGCCCGAACGCGAACCCGCTGTAGCGGTCGGGGTCGATGCCGCAGGCGACAAGCACGCGGGGGTTGACCATGCCGCACCCGGCGATCTCGATCCACCCGCTCGACTTGCACGTCCGGCACGGGTCCGCGCCCGGCTTGGTGGATTCGCCCCGGCAGACGTGGCATTCCATGGACACGTCGGCGGACGGCTCGGTGAACGGGAAGTAGTCGGGCCGCAGCCGGGTCCGCAGGCCGGCCCCGAAGAGCGCGTCGACGAACGCCTGGATGGCACCCCGCAGGTCGGCCATGGTGAGGCCCTCATCCACCGCCAGGCCCTCGATCTGGTAGAAGACGGGCAGGTGGGTGGCGTCGAGCGCCTCGTTCCTGTAGACCTTGCCCGGGCTCACCACGTACAGCGGCAGCGGCCTTGTCAGCAGGGAGCGGATCTGGACCGGGGACGTGTGCGTGCGCAGCACCAGGCCGGACCTGGTGTCAGCCGGCACGTTATCCGGCGGCGCGACGAACAGCGTGTCCTGCATCTCACGCGCCGGGTGGTCGGGCGGGATGTTGAGCGCGTCGAAGTTGTACCACTCGGCCTCGACCTCGGGCCCCTCGGCGACCTCGTAGCCCATCGCGACGAACACGTCGGAAAGCTTGTCTGCGAGCATGCTGACCGGGTGCCGCGCGCCGGCTGGCTGACGGTCGTAGGGCAGGGTGACGTCGACGCGCTCGGTGATGAGCACCTGCTCGTCACGGATCCGCTCAAGCTGCTCCTGCCGCTCCTTCAGCGCGTCCTTGACCTGTGCCATGGCCGCGCCGACGCGGCGCCCAGCGTCCGCGCGAGCCTGCGGCGGCAGCGCGCCGATCTCGGCGCGGGCCAGGGCGAGCGGCGCCTTGTCCCCGGCGTGCGCGATGCGGGCTTCCTTCAGCGCGTCCAGGGTGGTCGCGCTGGATATCGCGGTAAGCGCGGCCGTCGTCGCGCGCTCGACCTCTGCGGCCGTCAAGGCGGTCACCTCGACTGGGTCGTAGTTCTTATTTGGTGCGGACATAAGTCTTCGCTTCCCTCACGGTCATCGGTCGGCTGGAGGTCCGCGGTGATACAGGTTCCGGATTCATCCCGAACGTTGGGACCGACTCTATCCAGCAGTCATGACCCTACCGGGATTCCCGGCGCCACCGCGGGCTGGGAGTCCGCTGAATTAGACCGTTCCTGGGCTGTTGTCTCCTGAATCTTGGCTGGTCAGCCACGAGACCACCGCACCTGGCGTCGCTATTCAGCAAACTCCTTGTACAGGGGGCGTCGCCCGCGTGGCACGCCGCGCAAGGACGGCGTGACCGCCGTTACGCGATGGGCGTGCCCGCGGGCAAGGTAAATCGGAACTCGGCGCCGCCGCCGGGTGCCCGGGTCACGGCGATCTCGCCGTTCATCGCCTCGACGAGGCCCTTGACGATGTAGAGGCCGAGGCCGGTGCCGCCGCGCCGCTTGCCCCGCCAGAACTGGCGGAACACCCGCAGGGCCATCTCGGGCGGTATGCCCTCGCCCTGATCGCGCACGGACACGGTGATGGCTTCGCCCTGATCACCGCTCACCCGCGCACGCCGCACCACGACGGTAACGATACCAGCCCCGTGCCTGACCGCGTTCTCCACGAGGTTTCCGAGGATCTGGTCGATCTTGTCGGCGTCGAGCCAGGTCTCCGGAAGGTCGGGGCCGGCCTCAAGGCGGAACCGGTCCTCGGGCTCGCCGGACGCGACCCGGCCGGCGATGATCTTGCGCGCCCGCTCCGGGACGTCGACAAGCTGCCGCCGCACCTCCATCCGGCCGGACTCGATCCTGGACACGTCAAGCAGCTCGGTGATCAGCCTGGTCACCCGGTCGGCGTCGGCGTTGACCGTCTCGAGCATGACCCGCTTCTGGTCGTCACTGAACCGGGACCACTTAGCGAGCAGCGTGGCGGTGAAGCCCTTCACCGACGTGAGCGGGGCGCGCAGCTCGTGCGCCACGGTTGAGACAAGCTCGGCGCGGCTTCGTTCCAGCCTGGCCCGCTGCTGTGCGCCACGCAGAGTGATCACCAGTCGGCGGACAGGACCGGACCGGCCGTCGCGCACGTAGCCGACAGAGACGAGCAGCTCGACACCGTCCGCGAGGGCCAGGCTGCGCTCGGGGTGGCGGGTCCTGGTAGCGAGGCCGTTGTAGGGATCGGCGAACATCCACCAGTCGCGGCCATCGTCGTCCCTGAAGGGCAGCACGTCATAGACGTACTTGCCGATGGCCTCCTCCGCCGCCATGCCGGTGAGCCGGGCGGCGGCACGGTTGAAGACGATCACGCGGCCCGCGTCATCGGCGGCCACCAGGCCGTCTGGCAGCTCGTCGGCGAGCAGTGCCTGGGCATCTGCCAGGGACTTCGCCGTGAGTGGTACGGAGTTCCCAGGAGATGACGGCGCAGACGGCACGGCCGGTGCGGACGGCGCGGCGGAGGGCATGCCACCTGCACGCCTAGCTCCACCAGAGGCCACCCGGCCCGGTCTGTTGTCCTCCACGGCGTTGACGCCTCCGTCCAGCTGGGGGGCGCATCGGGCAGCCGTCGCCGGCTCAATCCGCGATGCGGGTGACGGATTGTGATCAGACTCTAGCGCGTTTGCCCGCTGCGACGACAGTACCCACGCCCCGGGATTTCGCTACGTCATAGCGAAAACACCGAATGCGAGGGATTCTTCCGCCGTCCTCAGGGACGCAACGGGACGTAATCATAATGCTTCGCGGATGTGCACGTGACGCCTCATATCGCTGCCGCCCGCTGGCTCTGAGCGGAGGCGTACAGACACACCGCGGCGGCGGTGGCAAGGTTGAGCGACTCTGCGCGGCCGTAGATCGGCACCGCCACCGACTCGTCGGCGAGCGCCAGCAGGTCATCGGGGAGCCCCCAGGCCTCGTTGCCGAACAGCCAGCCGGTCGGGCCCGCCAGGGCGGCACGGGCGCCCGCGTCGTCAAGCGTGCTGGTCCCCCGGCCGTCGGCGGCGAGAATCCGCAGGCCGGCGTCCCTGAGCGCGGCGACAGTCTGCGTCAGCCGCACCCCCGCCACGACGGGCAGGTGGAACAGGCTGCCCGCGCTCGCCCGGACGCACTTGCTGTTGTAGACGTCGACCGAGGCGTCGGCGAATATCACCGCGTCCGCGCCCGCCGCGTCCGCGGTTCGCAGCACGGTGCCCGCGTTCCCCGGGTCCCTGACGTTCGCAAGCAGCGCGACCAGGGCCGGCCCGGCGGAGACGACCTGGTCGAGCGGAACGTCGACAAAATCACACACCGCGAGCAGGCCCTGCGGGGTGACGGTCTGGGCGAGTTCGCTCATCACCTCACCGCTGACAAGCTGGACGTCGATGCCGGCGTCCTCCGCCTGCGCGACCAGTCCGCTATGCCGGGCCTGGGCGGCCGCGGTGACGAAAAGGCCGCTGACCCGGGCGCCGGACGCCAGGGCCTCGGAAACGGCCTGCGGTCCCTCCGCGAGGAAGGCCCGCTCACGCTGGCGCAGCGCTCGCTTAGTCAGCCGGCGGGCGGCCTTGACCCGCGCCATGCTGGCGCTTGCGTACATCAGATCTCCCTGCGGGGGACGGCCCCCTGCGCCCCGCGGAACACTCTCATTTTGATCGACCGGCACGAAGCAGCCTTGCCGGTACCGGCAAAATTAGAGTATCCGCCAGCCATGGCGGGGGCTTCGCCCCTCCATAACCCCCCGCGGGGAGACGCGCAAAAAACGCGCGCCCCCCGCGCTGTGGCCGGGGTTAAGGCCTTGTGGTTGCTGTTGCGGGTATTGCACGAACCGCAGCGCCTAGGCCGCCGCGGCGGCGGTCTCGGGCAGCGCCTTGCGCGCCACCTCGACCAGGACGGCGAAGGCCGCCGCGTCGGTGACGGCGAGGTCGGCGAGAACCCGCCGGTCGACTTCGACGCCCGCCGCCTTCAGACCCTGCACGAAGCGGTTGTAAGTCAGGCCGTTCGCCCGTGCGGCGGCGTTGATGCGCTGGATCCAGAGCCGGCGGAAGTTGCCCTTGCGGTCCTTGCGGTCGCGGTAGGCATAGGTCATCGAGTGGAGGACCTGCTCCTTGGCCTTGCGGTAGAGCCGGGACCGCTGGCCCCGGTAGCCCTTTGCCCGCTCGAGGACAACCCTGCGCTTCTTCTTGGCGTTAAGCGAACGCTTGACGCGTGCCATCGTTCAATCTCCCTCTAGACGGCGGTTACTGGACTCGGCTCACTGAACGCTCTTTCCTGCTCCTGCCCGGACGCCTGGCTCGCGGGCCCATGTCAGGAAAAAGGGTTCACTTGCCAAGGAGTCGCTTGATCTCGCGGACGTCGGCCTTGGCCATCTGGACCTCGCCAGCGAGACGGCGCGTCACGCGAGAGGACTTGTGCTCGAACAGGTGCTGCCGGTTGGCACGCAGCCGCATCACCTTGCCGGTGCCGGTGAGCTTGAACCGCTTGGCGGCGCCGCTGTGCGTCTTCATCTTCGGCATGGTCGCCGTCATCTCCTTTAGCTGGTATCTCCCGGGGGGACGACCCCCCGTTCCCCCGGTGTCCGTGCTGGCGGCCCTGATCGCAAAAACCGCGATCGTATCAGGGCTGCCCCGGACGGACCGGAGCTGCGGAGTGCCTCCGTCTTCTTGCCTGCTGTGCCGCGATGCGGCCCCGCACCAGAGTGCGGGGCCGCATCGCGGTGTCCCGGTTGCCCGGGGTAAACCGCTACGCGTCGGTCGGCGCCGGGGCTGAGGTCTCGACCGCGGGCTCGGCCGTCGCGACCTGGGTCTGAGCCTCGCTGCGCGGGCTCGGCACGGGACGGGACGGCGCGGGTGCCTGCGCGGCCTTGGCCTCGGGCTTGCGCCGGTGCGGGCCGATCACCATGATCATGTTCCGGCCGTCCTGCTTGGGCTGCGACTCGACGAAACCGAGCTCAGTGACGTCGTCCGCCAGCTTCTGCAGCAACCGGAAGCCGAGTTCGGGTCGGGACTGCTCGCGACCGCGGAACATGATCGTCACCTTGACCTTGTCCCCCGCCTTGAGGAACCGCTCGACGTGGCCCCTCTTGGTGCCGTAGTCGTGCGGGTCGATCTTCGGCCTGAGCTTGATCTCCTTGACGATCGTCTGGGTCTGGTTCTTGCGCGACTCCCTGGCCTTGACCGCGGCCTCGTACTTGAACTTGCCGTAGTCCATGAGCCTGGCGACCGGGGGCCGTGCGGTGGGCGCTACCTCGACCAGGTCGAGGTCCGCCTCCTGGGCAATCTTGAGTGCCTCGTTGATCGAGACGATCCCGATCTGTTCTCCCTTCGGTCCGACCAGCCGGACTTCGGAAGCACGGATGCGCTCGTTGATACGCGCTTCGGCGCTGATGTGACCTCCATGAGCCTATCTCCCGCGGCCGGCGTTTCCGGCCACGGCACGTGCCTCGCCCACGGCGTTTCCCGGTGCCAGTCCCGATCCGACGCCGCCCGCGGGGGGCGGATCGGACGGTACTGCACACGAGAAAGCCCCGCGAGCGATGCGCTCCGCGGGGCAACCACAAACTACGGCGCTGTCCCGCCGGCCCCTCAGGGCCGCCGACT
>Ga0335073_10008635_pt1 | contig 14299 bp, 13 predicted proteins | sample Lox_Sample_22_FD_207093 | JGI IMG/M metagenome (GOLD analysis project Ga0335073, IMG submission 207093) | Soil microbial communities from Loxahatchee National Wildlife Refuge, Florida, United States - Lox_Sample_2.2 | ecosystem: Environmental > Terrestrial > Soil > Wetlands | place: USA... | reverse complement strand
AGATCCAGGTAGCCAAGCACTTCCGGCCCGCCGAAGCGGTCGTAGCTGATGGCCTTCATCGCCGTGCAACTCCCCTTGGTTCGGTGACCGAACTTACTTCCTCTGAGTATATGGTTCGGTGAACGAACCGGCAAGATGCAATACTGATGGGCGTGGCCCTTCCCCGCGAATATCCCGCCGAGAGCTGCCCCATCGCGCGGTCCCTGGAGATCGTCGGCGAACGCTGGACCTTGCTGATCGTGCGTGACGCGTTCTACGGGGTACGACGATTCAGCGACTTCCACGGTCACCTGGGCATCCCGAAGGCCGTGCTGTCCGAGCGACTGGCGTTCCTCGTCGAGCAGGGCGTGTTGGACAAGGAATCGGGCGAGTATCAGTTGACCGCCCAGGGCAAGCAGCTCTGGCCGACGATCTGGTCAATGATCACGTGGGGTAACGAGAACTACCTGCAGAAGCCCAACAGGCGGACCTACCGGCACGCGGAATGCGGAGGCGTGATCGGACCAGATCGCATCTGCCAGCGCTGCAACCAGGTCCCCGGCGTCGTCGATCTCGTCGTTCACCCACCGCAGAGTCCGCGCGGTCCGAATCGCGACGACCCGGTAAGCCGGGCGCTCCGACGGCCGCACCGAATGCTGGATCCGATCTAGCGTCGCGCTTGCGCTCGCCGACGGCACCAGGGCTTTTCGCCGAGCGTGCACCCACTGCGATTCTGAGCGCGGAATGCGCGAGGCCAGTCAGGCGCCACGCTCGCCATCGCCACGTCCACTTAGGCGATCGCCACGGGGCACTAGCCCCAGCGGGCCAGGATCTCCTTGGCCCGGGCGCTCAACGCGTACTGCAGAAACGGCCCGAAGCTGATCCGTGCCACCCCCAGCGGGCCGAACGAGGCGGGGTCGTCCTGGTCGGGCAGCGCGATCGCGTTGATCGGCAACGGCAACTCAGTGGCCAAGCGCCGCAACGTATCCGGGCCGTGGCGGCCCACCGGATAGAGAACGTCGGCGCCGGCCGCGGCGGCCTCGGACAGTCGCGCCACCGCCCGCTCGAAACGGTCTTCAGCCTCGCCTTCCGCCGAACCGGCGGGCCGCAGGAACAGATCCGTGCGGGCGTTGATCACCACATGCACCCCGGCCGCATCGGCAGCCGAGCGCAGCGCACCCACAAGTTCGGCGTGCTCACCGGAAGACCGCAGCCGCCCGCCTTCGGAGTGCACGGTGTCCTCGATGTTCAGCCCCACGGCGCCCACGCTCAGCAGGCCCTCGATCAGCCGGGCGGCCGGCAGCGCGTAGCCCGATTCGACGTCCACCGACACGGGAACGTCGACCGCCGCGGTGATCTGCGCGACCCGGGCGAGCAGGTCCTCGAACGACATGCCCTCGTTGTCCGGTTTGCCGATCGAATCGGCCGCCGGATGGCTGCCGACGGTGAGCGCGGCAAACCCCGCGTCCACGGCAAGCCGCGCCGACCAGGCGTCCCACACGGTCGGCAGTACCACCGGGTTGCCCGGCTGGTGCAGTTGCAGCAGGGCGGAAGCCCTGTCAGCTGGTGTGGTTTGACCCGGCATCTTCTTCGCTCCCTGGTCGCCTTGACGTGACCTGGTCCCGCCAGGTCCGTGCGGTGGATAGTATCGAGGAGCGTATTGTGATCCTTACCACCGTCTGTTCTAGGAGATCCGTTGTCCGCCACTACTGAAATCGCCGAATTGCACGACCTCATCGGCGGCCTGCGGCGGTGTGTGACTTCGTTGAAGATCCGGTACGGCGACAGCCCGGCGATGCGCCGCATTGTCATCGACGCCGACCGAATCCTCAGTGACGTCGAATTACTCGACACCGACATCACTGAATTGGACCTGGACCGCGCCACCGTGCAGCAGTCCGGCGAGAAGATCGCCATTCCCGACGCCGACTACGACCGCGACTTCTGGCGCGACGTCGACGACGAGGGTGTCGGCGGTCACAACAGGTCCTGACAAGTAAGCCCGACTAATAGGGCTGGGCTTTTTCTGTGTACCCTTCCTCGAGACAGCCCGTTCGAAGAGGAACACACTAGATGAGCGCACCCACGGCGAACCGTCATGCGTCCGGTGTCTTTTCACCCACGCGCGCCCACATCCAGCAGCGGACGCTCCGCACCGACCGGTGGTGGCTGTCACCGCTGCGGGTCGACCTGGGCTTCGCCGCATTCCTTATCTACGCGACGGCGCGCGGGTTGCAGAAGGACTACTTCTTCGTACCGCAATTCCACTACCTGACGCCGTTCTACTCGCCGTGCATGGCCAAGGCCTGCGGTGACGCCAGTGAATTCTGGCCACAGATCCTGCCGGACTGGTGGTTCGTGCCGTATGCGGCGCTGACGCTGCCATTCCTGCTGCTGTTCCGGCTGACCTGCTATTACTACCGCGGCGCCTACTACCGCACGGTGTGGCAGTCCCCCACCGCCTGCGCGGTGGCCGAGCCCCGCGTCCACTACACCGGCGAGACCAAGTTCCCGCTGATCGTCCAGAACACCCACCGCTACTTCTTCTACATCGCCGTGATCATCTCGGTGATCAACAGCTACGACGCGATCGTCGCGTTTCATTCCCGGACCGGGCCAGGTGGATTCGGCTTCGGCCTGGGCAACGTGATCCTGCTCGGCAACGTCATCATGCTGTGGATCTACACCATCTCTTGCCACTCGTGCCGGCACGTAACCGGCGGCCGGCTCAAGCACTTCTCCAAACACCCTGTGCGGTATTGGATCTGGACTCAGGTCAGCCGGCTCAACACCAGGCACAAGCTGTACGCATGGATCACGCTCGGGACGTTGATGCTCACCGACTTCTACATCGCGCTCGTGGCCAGCGGCACCATCCCGGACCTGAGATTCATTGGCCACTAAGCCAATTCAGGCCGACACAGAGTTATAGATTAGCTGAGCGAGGGTTTTCATGGTTGAGGTCGAGCGGCACTCCTACGACGTGGTCGTGATCGGTGCCGGCGGCGCTGGGTTGCGTGCGGTCATCGAAGCGCGCGAACGCGGCCTCAAAGTCGCGGTGGTGTGCAAATCCCTGTTCGGCAAGGCCCACACGGTGATGGCCGAGGGCGGCTGCGCGGCCTCGATGGGCAACACCAACCCCAAAGACAATTGGAAGACCCACTTCGGCGACACGATGCGCGGTGGCAAGTTCCTCAACAACTGGCGGATGGCCGAGCTGCACGCCAAGGAGGCACCCGACCGGGTCTGGGAACTGGAGACCTACGGCGCGTTGTTCGACCGCACCAAAGACGGCCGGATCAGCCAGCGCAATTTCGGCGGGCACACCTATCCGCGGCTGGCGCACGTCGGCGACCGCACCGGCCTGGAGCTGATCCGCACCATGCAGCAGAAGATCGTCTCGCTGCAGCAGGAGGATTACGCCGAACTCGGCGACTACGAGGCGCGCATCAAGGTATTCGCCGAGTGCACGATCACCGAGCTCGTCAAAGACCACGGCGCGATCTCCGGGGCGTTCGGCTACTGGCGCGAAAGCGGCCGGTTCGTCGTGTTCGAGGCACCCGCCGTCGTGCTGGCTACCGGCGGGATCGGCAAGTCGTTCAAAGTGACGTCGAACTCCTGGGAGTACACCGGCGACGGCCACGCGTTGGCGCTGCGGGCCGGCGCGACGCTGATCAATATGGAGTTCGTCCAGTTCCACCCGACCGGCATGGTCTGGCCGCCGAGTGTGAAAGGGATCCTGGTCACCGAGGGTGTGCGCGGCGACGGCGGAGTGCTGAAGAACTCCGAGGGCAAGCGATTCATGTTCGACTACATCCCTCCGGTGTTCAAGGGCCAGTACGCCGAGACGGAAAAAGAGGCCGACGACTGGCTCAAGGACAACGACTCGGCACGCCGTACCCCCGACCTGCTGCCCCGCGACGAGGTCGCGCGCGCGATCAACTCCGAGGTCAAGGCCGACCGGGGCACCTCGCACGGCGGTGTCTACCTCGACATCGCGTCCCGGTTGACGCCCGAGGAGATCAAGCGCCGGCTGCCGTCGATGTACCACCAGTTCAAGGAGCTGGCCGGGGTCGACATCACCAAGGAGCCAATGGAAGTCGGCCCCACCTGTCACTACGTGATGGGCGGCGTCGAGGTCGACGCGGACACCGGTGCGGCCACGGTCCCGGGGCTGTTCGCCGCCGGCGAGTGCTCCGGCGGCATGCACGGGTCCAACCGGCTGGGCGGTAACTCGCTGTCGGATCTGCTGGTCTTCGGCCGGCGGGCCGGCCTGGGAGCCGCCGACTACGTGCGCGCGCTCAGCAGCCGCCCGGCGGTTTCCCAAGAAGCGATCGACGCCGCGGCCGCCGTGGCGTTGAAGCCCTTCGAAGGGCCGACGGACGGCTCGGCAGTGGAGAATCCCTATGCGCTGCACATGGACTTGCAGTACACGATGAACGACCTGGTCGGCATCATCCGCAAGTCCGACGAGATCTCCAAGGCGCTGACCCTGCTCAACGAGCTGTGGGCGCGGTACCAGAACGTGCAGGTCGAGGGGCATCGCCAATACAACCCCGGCTGGAATCTCGCCCTCGACCTGCGCAACATGCTGATGGTCAGCGAGTGCGTGGCCAAGGCGGCCCTGGAACGCACCGAAAGCCGCGGCGGCCACACCCGCGACGACCACCCGGGCATGGACCCCAACTGGCGCCAAACCCTGCTGGTGTGCCGTGTCGGGTACGGCGACACCAGTGATTCCCGCATCATCATCACCCGCGAGCCACAGATACCGATGCGGTCCGATTTGCTGGAGCTCTTCGATGTCTCGGAGCTGGAGAAGTACTACACCGACGACGAGCTCGCCGAGCATCCAGGACGGGCCCCGAGGACGGAGAGCCAATGAGCTACGACGCGAGCCTGCGCGTATGGCGCGGCGACGAAAGCGGTGGCGAACTCCGCGATTTCACCGTGGAGGTCAACGAGGGCGAGGTGGTGCTCGACATCATCCTGCGGCTGCAGCAGACCCAGGCGCACGATCTCGCGGTGCGCTGGAACTGCAAGGCCGGCAAGTGTGGGTCCTGCTCGGCAGAGATCAACGGCAAGCCCCGATTGATGTGCATGACCCGGATGTCGAACTTCGACGAGGACGAGGTCGTCACCGTCACCCCGATACGGACGTTCCCGGTGATTCGCGATCTGGTCACCGACGTGTCGTTCAACTACCAGAAGGCCCGCGAGATCCCGTCTTTCGCACCGCCCAAGGACCTGCAGCCCGGCGAGTACCGGATGGCGCAGGAAGATGTCCAGCGCTCCCAGGAGTTCCGCAAGTGCATCGAGTGCTTCCTGTGCCAAAACGTCTGCCACGTGCTCCGCGATCACGAGGAGAACAAAGAGGCGTTCGCCGGACCGCGCTTCCTGATGCGGATTGCCGAACTCGACATGCACCCGCTGGACACCCTGGACCGGCGGAACATGGCGCAGGAGGAGTTCGGCCTGGGCTACTGCAACATCACCAAGTGCTGCACCGAGGTGTGCCCGGAGAACATCAAGATCACCGACAACGCGCTGATCCCGATGAAAGAGCGGGTTGTCGACCGCAAATACGATCCGGTGGTCTGGTTGGGCAACAAGCTCTTCCGTCGCTGACGGGCCTGGCGTTACTTCTGGGGGCCATTGGGTACCCGAAGGCTATGCAAGGGACCAGTATCAACGAGATTCGAACCGCGATTCGGGAACTGTCGATCCGCGCCGAACTCGCGCACAAGGAAGGCCGGGAGGACGACGCCGCCGAAATCGAGCGGCGCATCCAGGGCTATCGCGAAGAACTCAGCCGGCGGCCGTAGCAGTCCCTAGCCAGTGACGAGACGGCGGAACGCGCTGCGGTGGAACACGATTGGGGCAACCTCGGCGTCTATCGTCACCTCGCTGACGCGTAGCACCACGATGGTGTGGTCGCCGGCCGGGATCAGCTGCTCGATCGCGCTCTCCAGCCACAGGCCGGTGCCCTTGATGAAGACGGCGCCGGACTCGTGAGAGACCGTCTCCAACCCGGCGAAGCGGTCGCCGGTCTTGGCGGCCAGGGTGCGCGCGGCCTCGTCGTGCGCCTCGCCCAGCACGCTGATGCCCAACATCGGCACGCCCTTGAGCTTGGGCCACGTCGTGGAAATGTTCTGCACGCAGAACGACACCAGCGGCGGCTCTAACGAGACCGGGACGAAGGTGCTGGCTGCCAGGCCTTCGCGCATTCCGTCGACCTCGGCCGCGATGGCCACCACTCCGGACGGGAAGTGGCCGAAAGCCTCACGCAGTGTCGACGGCGTCAGTTTGCTATTCGGATTCACCGGACTTTATTCGCCCCTCGAGCCGAGAACGGGATTCTCGCTTTCGAGCCTACCGGGCGCGTATCCGTGCGCAGCGGCCACATCCGGGTGCGCACGCAACCTGCTTTTCCAGGCGTTACGCCCGTAGACCGAAAAGATCGGATCCGACGGGTCTTCCACTCGCGCGGCGCCGTGCGCAGCCAGTTCGCCGGGCAGCGACAACAGTGGTATCTGCGCGTCCAGGCGGGGATTGAAGAAGTACGCCACCGAGATCCGCTCGGCCGCCGACTCCCGGAGGCTCACCCGATGCTCGGTGGCCCGCAGGTAGCCGCCGGTCGCCACTTCGAGCAGCTCGCCGATGTTCACGACGAACGCCCCCGGTAGCGGCGGCACGTCGAGCCAATCCGGCGAGTCCGGCGGCCGCACCTGCAGGCCCCGGCTGCCCGGCTCGGCCAACAGTAGGGTGAGCACCCCGGAATCCTTGTGCGCACCGACGCCTTGCGAGGTGACCGCGCGGTCGGGATACCGGATCACCTTGATCAGCGTGGCCGGCGCTTCGGCAAAGGCCCCGTCGAACACGTCCGCAGGACTGCCCAGCGAGACCGCCCAGTGCCGGAGCAGCGTGCGGGCCACCCCGGACAGCACGGCGTCCCACTCCGCAATGACTCCGGGCAGCTCCGGCAGCGCCGCCGGCCACTGGTTGGGGCCTTGCAGCCACAGGTAGTCGGGCTTACCGGGCACGCCGATCGGCCGGCGCTGTGGCCCGATGTCGATCTGCTCGCGCCAGTCCACTTCGCCGCGGGTCAACTCGCCACCCATCCGGGTGTAGCCGCGGAAATGGGGACTGTGCACCATCGCGATGGCGTCCTTGTCCGCCTGCGGCAGCTCGAACAGCCGCCGGGCCGCCTCGAGTACCTTCCCGACGAGGGGCACCGGCACCTCGTGGCCGGTCAGATAGAAAAAACCCACCTCGTGCGCGGCCTCGCGCAGGCCGTTGCGCAGCAGGTCCGGATTGTCGCGCAGGTCAACCACTGGTAAAGCCGTGATACTGCCCACACTCGTCATGTGATCCATCATCGTCGCAGGTCAAAGGGGTTTACGGGCTGTAACCTCGTCGTTCCCAACCGGTTGGTTAGTTAGATAATGAAATTTAGCTCACACTGACTTGCGTTGGACCACTCAGCGGGTTTATTTTAACGGTGTTACTGGTGGGTAACTTAGACCTAGTACCCAACCACAAGTGGCATTCTCAACGAGGAGGAACGTAGTGAGCCACTACAAGAGCAATGTTCGCGACCAGGTGTTCAACCTGTTCGAGGTGTTCGGCATCGACCAGGCATTAGGAAAAGGCGATTACGCCGACCTGGATGCCGATGTCGCCCAAGAAATGCTGAATGAGATCAGCCGACTGGCCGAGGGGCCGGTGGCCGAGTCGTTCGTCGAGGGCGACCGCAACCCGCCGGTCTTCGACCCGAAGACCCACTCGGTGGCGCTGCCGGAGTCGTTCAAGAAGTCGGTTAACGCGTTCCTGGACGCCGGTTGGGACAAGGTCGGCCTCGACGAGGAACTCGGCGGGACCCCGGCGCCCAAGGCGCTGCTGTGGGCGCTGCATGAGCACATCCTGGGCGCCAACCCGGCGGTATGGATGTACGGCGGAGGCGCCGGCTTCGCCCAGATCCTCTACCACCTCGGCACCGAGGAGCAGAAGAAGTGGGCGATCATCGCCGCCGAGCGCGGCTGGGGATCGACCATGGTGCTCACCGAGCCGGACGCCGGCTCCGACGTGGGCGCCGGCCGGACCAAGGCCGTCCAGCAAGAAGACGGCTCCTGGCACATCGACGGGGTCAAGCGCTTCATCACCTCGGCCGACTCCGGCGACCTGTTCGAGAACATCTTCCACCTGGTGCTGGCCCGCCCCGAGGGCGCCGGCCCCGGCACCAAGGGCCTGTCGCTGTTCTTCGTGCCCAAGTTCCTGTTCGACTTCGAGACCGGCGAGCTGGGCGAGCGTAACGGCGTGTTCGTCACCAACGTCGAGCACAAGATGGGCCTGAAGGTCTCGACGACGTGTGAGCTGTCGCTCGGCCAGCACGGCGTGCCCGCCAAGGGCTGGCTGGTCGGCGAGGTGCACAACGGCATCGCGCAGATGTTCGAGGTCATCGAGCAGGCCCGCATGATGGTCGGCACCAAGGCGATCGCCACCCTGTCGACCGGTTACCTGAACGCGCTGGAGTACGCCAAGTCCCGCGTGCAGGGTGCCGATCTGACCCAGATGACCGACAAGACCGCGCCGCGGGTGACCATCACGCATCACCCCGACGTGCGCCGGTCCCTGATGACCCAGAAGGCCTACGCCGAGGGTCTGCGCGCGCTGTACATCTACACCGCGAGCTTCCAGGACGCGGCGGTCGCCGAGGCCGTGCACGGCGTGGACGCCGACCTGGCCGCCAAGATCAACGACCTGATGCTGCCGGTGGTCAAGGGGGTGGGCTCCGAGCAGGCCTACGCAAAGCTCACCGAGAGCTTGCAAACCCTTGGTGGGTCGGGCTTCCTGCAGGACTACCCGATCGAGCAGTACATCCGTGACGCCAAGATCGACTCGCTCTACGAGGGCACCACGGCCATCCAGGCGCAGGACTTCTTCTTCCGCAAGATCGTCCGTGACAAGGGTGTGGCGCTGGCGCACGTGGCCGGCGAGATCCAGCAGTTCGTGGACAGCGAGTCCGGTAACGGCCGGCTGAAGACAGAGCGCGAACTGCTGTCCAAGGCCCTGATCGACGTTCAGTCGATGGCTGCCACGCTGACCGGCTACCTGATGGCCGCGCAGGAGGACGTCACCAGCCTGTACAAGGTGGGTCTGGGTTCGGTTCGCTTCCTGATGAGCGTCGGCGACCTGGTCATCGGCTGGTTGCTGCAGCGTCAGGCGGCGGTCGCGGTGGCCGCGCTCGATGCGGGCGCCAGCGGCGCCGACCGGTCCTTCTACGAGGGCAAGATCGCGGTGGCGTCGTTCTTCGCCAAGAACTTCCTGCCGCTGTTGACCAGCACTCGCGAGGTGATCGAGACGCTGGACAACGACGTCATGGAACTCGACGAGGCTGCCTTCTAAGCCGGTCCGCAAGGCTCCGAAAGCCAAGATCCCCCGCTTCCACGTTGAAGCGGGGGATCTTGCGTCTGGACCGGCGGGTGGCCCGAAAAGACCGCCGCTGGATCCCCTCACTCCAGCGGCGGCCCTTTTCGTACGCCCGTCTCCGCTGACCGGCGGTCGCTTGCAGGGAAGCCCCGTATTGCCGTCGGGGTCGGGGGGTCAGACCACAACACGGGGCTATCCGAACCGTCTGATACCCGCTGATTCGGGTTACTAACCCACCTGGAAGAAACTCGGACAAAAAATTTGGTCCGGGCCGTCGGAATGCCGAAACGGGCCGGCTCAGGCCTCCAGAATGGCGGCGACACCCTGGCCGCCGGCGGCACAGATCGAGATCAGCGCCCTAATGGGCTGGTCCGTCCCGTCTTTTTGCTTCTTTTCGGCGATCTGCTTGGCCGTCTGCGCGAGTATCCGCCCGCCGGTCGCGGCGAACGGATGCCCGGCAGCCAGTGACGAGCCGTTGACGTTGAGCTTGGACCGGTCGATCGACCCCAGCGCGGCGTCCAGGCCCAGCCGCCCCTTGCAGTACTCTTCGGACTCCCACGCCTGCAGATGCGCCAGCACCACCGAGGCGAACGCCTCGTGGATTTCGTAGAAATCAAAATCTTGCAGTCCCAGACCGTTTCTCGCCAGCAGTCGAGGCACCGCGTAGGTCGGAGCCATCAGCAAGCCGTCGTTTCCGCTGACATAGTCGACAGCGGCCGTCTCGGCATCCACGAAGTAGGCCAGGACAGGCCGGGAGTGCTCCTGTGCCCACTGCTCGCTGGCGAGCAGGGCGACCGAGGCGCCGTCGGTCAACGGGGTCGAATTTCCCGCCGTCATCGTCGCGTCTCCGGCCTTCACACCGAATACCGGCCGCAGCGCCGCGAGCTTCTCGACGCTGGCGTCGGGGCGCAGGTTGTCGTCGCGGTACAGGCCCAGGAACGGGGTGACCAGGTCGTCGAAGAAGCCCCGATCGTAGGCGTCGGCCATGTTGCGATGGCTGGCCACGGCCAGCTCGTCCTGGTCGACGCGCTTGATGCCCAGCTGCTTGGCCGTGATGGCGGCGTGCTCGCCCATCGACAGCCCGGTGCGCGGTTCGCTGTTGGCCGGAATCTCGATCCCCAGGTTGGCGGGCAGTGAACCCACCAGCCGCAGCCGCTGGACGTTGGACTTGGATCGGCGCACCTTGAGCAGCGTGCGGCGCAGGTCGTCACCCAAGCCGATCGGTGGGTCAGAGGTGGTGTCCACCCCGCCCGCCGCGGCCACCTCGTAACGGCCGGCGGCGATGCCGTCGGCCGCCGCGATCGCGGCCTGCAGACCAGTGCCACAGGCCTGCTGCACGTCGAACGCCGGCGTGTAGGGCGATAGCTCCGAGCCCAGCACGCATTCGCGCATCAGATTGAAGTCACGGCTGTGCTTGAGCACCGCACCACCGACTACCATGCCCAGTTGCTGGCCCGCCAGCCCGAACCGGTCCACCAGCCCACCCAGCGCCGCGGTGAACATGTCCTGGTTGGACGCTTCGGCGTAGGCGCGGTCTGATCGTCCGAACGGGATGCGATTGCCGCCGAGCACGGCGACTCGCCGCTTGGTCTGGGGACTGTTCTGAGCTGCAGGGGCCACTTGTATCTCCGGGTCTGTCAGTTTGGGTTCGGCCGACGGGGGCCATACTACTCACAGTTCTTACTCTGAAGTAAGTTCGTCCCCAGATACCGTTGCCAGATAGCGGCATGCCCGACCCAGTAAAGAAACGGAAGGCACCTCAGTGGCCCCCAAACGCTCGCCCGACCTGTTGTCCCAGGTTGTCAACTCCGGTCCCGGATCGTTCGTGGCCAAGCAACTCGGCGTCCCGCAACCCGAGATACTGCGCCGGTACCGCCCGGGTGACCCGCCGCTGGCCGGATCCCTTCTCATCGGGGGTGACGGCCGCGTGGTCGAGCCGCTGCGCGCGGCGCTGGACAACGACTACGACGTGGTGGGCAACAACCTGGGTGGACGCTGGGCGGACTCGTTTGGCGGGCTGGTTTTCGACGCCACAGGCATCACCGCCCCGGCCGGACTGAAGGGATTGCACGAGTTCTTCACCCCGCTGCTGCGCAATCTGGGCCGCTGTGCGCGGGTGGTGGTCGTCGGCACCACGCCCGAGGCGGTCGCCAGCACCGACGAGCGGATCGCGCAGCGCGCGCTGGAGGGTTTCACCCGTTCGCTGGGCAAGGAGGTGCGCCGTGGGGCCACGGTGGCGCTGGTGTACCTGGCTCCGGAAGCCAAGCCGGCCGCGACGGGCCTGGAATCCACGATGCGGTTCATCCTGTCGGCGAAGTCCGCGTACGTCGACGGCCAGGTCTTCTACGTGGGGGCGGACGACTCCACGCCACCGGCCGACTGGGAGCGACCGCTGGACGGCAAGATCGCCATCGTGACCGGCGCCGCGCGTGGCATCGGCGCGACCATCGCCGAGGTGTTCGCGCGTGACGGCGCCCGAGTCGTCGCGATCGACGTCGAGTCGGCGGCGGAGACGCTGGCCGAAACCGCCAGCCGGGTCGGTGGCACGCCGCTGTGGCTCGATGTCACCGCCGACGACGCCGTCGACCAGATCACCCAGCACCTGCGCGATCACCATGGCGGGCACGCCGACATCCTGGTCAACAACGCCGGTATCACCCGCGACAAGCTGCTGGCCAATATGGACGACGCCCGCTGGGACGCCGTGTTGGCCGTCAATCTGCTTGCGCCGCTGCGGCTTACCGAAGGACTGGTCGGCAACGGCAGCATCGGCGAGGGCGGCCGGGTGATCGGCCTGTCGTCGATGGCCGGCATCTCGGGCAACCGCGGGCAGACCAACTACGCCACCACCAAGGCCGGGATGATCGGCATCACCCAGGCGCTGGCCCCGGAACTGGCCAAGAAGGGCATCACGATCAACGCCGTCGCACCGGGATTCATCGAAACCCAGATGACCGCGGCCATTCCGCTGGCCACCCGGGAAGTGGGCCGGCGACTGAACTCGCTGCTGCAGGGCGGCCAGCCCGTCGACGTGGCAGAAACCATCGCCTACTTCGCCAGCCCCGCTTCAAATGCGGTGACCGGCAATGTCATTCGCGTCTGCGGCCAGGCCATGTTGGGAGCGTGACGATCATGAACCAACCAAGCGGCCTGAGGAACATGCTGCGCGCCGCCGCCGGCGCACTACCGTTCGTGCCCCGCGGGGACCAACTGCCCGACCGCACCGCGAAGGTGGACGAACTGCCGATCGACCACACCAACGTGGCCGCCTACGCGGCGGTCACCGGTCTGCGCTACGGCAACAACGTGCCATTGACCTACCCGTTCGCGTTGACCTTCCCGACCATGATGTCGTTGGTGACCGGTTTCGACTTCCCTTTCGCCGCAATGGGATCGGTGCACCTGGAGAACCACATCACCCAGTATCGGCCGATCGCGGTCACCGACACCGTCGGCGTACAGGTGCACGCCGAGAACCTGCGCGAACACCGGAAGGGCCTGCTGGTCGACCTGGTGACCGATGTCAGCGTCGGCAACGACACCGCCTGGCACCAGGTGACCACGTTCCTGCACCAGCAGCGCACCAGCCTGTCCGACGAGCCCAAACCGGAGCCGCCGAAACAGCCCAAGCTTCCGCCACCCCCGACCATCCTGCGGGTCAGCGCCAGCCAGATCCGCCGCTACGCGTTCGTCGGCGGCGATCACAATCCGATCCACACCAACCCGGTGGCCGCCAAGCTGTTCGGGTTCCCGACCGTCATCGCGCACGGGATGTTCAGCGCCGCAGCGGTATTGGCCAACATCGAAGGCCGGTTGCCGGATGCGGTGAGCTACACGGTGCGGTTCGGCAAGCCCCTGGTGCTGCCGGGCACCGCGGGGCTGTACACCGAAGAAGCCGACGACGGCTGGGATCTCGCGCTGCGCAATGTCGCCAAGGGCTACCCGTACCTGACGGGCACCATCCGGCCGCTATAGCGCCTTCTTCAGCAGATGAGCGCCGCCCGCGGTCACCAGCAAGATCAGGAATAGCCACAGCGGCGGCCGGGCGAGTTCCCAGACGAAGATCGCGGCCCAGATCGGTGAGCCCTGGGTTACCGCGAGCACGCCGGCGGCACCGGCCAGCGAAACGACGGGCGCATCCAGGTGGTGTATGCCGAGCGCGGAGTTGACCGTCGGCACCAGCACCGAACCCGCCGCCGCACCCGTGGCCAACGAGGGGGTCAGCATTCCGCCGGCCCCGCCGGCGCGCAGGAACAGGGCGGTCAGCAGGGGTTTCAACACCAAGAGCACGGCAGCCGAGGACAGCGTCATCCCGGAAGCGAGGCTGACGGTCAGGATGCTTCTGCCGTTGCCGGGCAGCTCCGGCCACCAGTGCGAGCAGATACCCGTCACCAACCCCGCGCCGGCGAGCGCCGGGATCAGCACCCAGGTCCGCATCAGCTTGGCCGGCCGCGCCGCGGCCATGAGCTTGCTGAACGCCAGTCCGACGGCGAGCGTCAGCGGCACCAAGACCAGCGCCTGCCCGGTCAGCACGAACGTGGATTCCGTACTGGGCCAGTCCAGGCTGGCGTGATCGTGGGTGACGGCCGCACCGACCGCGACGGCCAGGCCGGAGGTGATCAGCGCCGCACCGACCGCTCGTGGATGCCAGGTGCTCAGGATGATCCGCAGGGTGAAAAGCGCGCCGGCCAGCGGAACGGCGTAGACCGCGCCCAGGCCGGCCCCGGCTGCGCACGACAGTAAGATCTCGCGGTCCGGCGGTGACAGCCGCTTCAGCCATCCGGTGGCCAGATCGCTCAGGGCCGCCGCGAATTGGCGTGGCGCTCCCTCGCGGCCCAGGGACGCGCCGGAGCCGACCAGCAGCACCTGCAGTGCGGAGTCGATGCTCCAC
>Ga0335073_10008634_pt1 | contig 14299 bp, 11 predicted proteins | sample Lox_Sample_22_FD_207093 | JGI IMG/M metagenome (GOLD analysis project Ga0335073, IMG submission 207093) | Soil microbial communities from Loxahatchee National Wildlife Refuge, Florida, United States - Lox_Sample_2.2 | ecosystem: Environmental > Terrestrial > Soil > Wetlands | place: USA... | reverse complement strand
TCCCCCTTCAAGAGCCTCCATGGGCATCGAGGCCGAAAAGCGTGACATTGAATAGGTAACTGCCCGTATTTGCTGGATTCATGAGAGGAGCGGGCGCTGGCGAACCGGCCTCGCCGGCGGCGCTCTGGGCGCGGCACGCCCGCAGCCGTCCCGCGACCGTCCCGGGGGCGCCGCGGCCCCCGCGCAGTGCCTTCGCGCGCTGGTCCGGGAGCGCGTTGCCTGGGCGCACTCGCCTTCCGGCGCCGCCGGGGAGCCCGTTGCACGCGTGCAATCGCCTCCACCGGGCGGCGGAAGACCCGTTGCACGCGTGCAGTCGCCTCCACGACGGGCCGGGACACCCATTGCACGCGTGCAGTCGGCCTCATGAGGGGCCGGGGAGCCCGTTGCACGCGTGCAATCGGTCTCATCGGGCGCCGGGGAGCCCGTTGCACGCGCGCAATCGCCTCCGCGACGTGCCGGCGAACACGCTGCACGCGTGCAGTCGCCTTCAGGAGGTGCCCGAGCGCCCGTTGCACGCGTGCAATCGCTGCCACGACATGCCGCGGACCCCATTGCCTGCGGGCAGTCGCCTTCATGAGGCGCCCGCGTGCCCATTGCCCGCGTGCAGGCGCCATCGCGACGCGCCGGCGAGCCGGTTGCGCGCGTGCAGGCGCGGCGCTCGAGCGGGCGCCGCGCGGGTGCCCGCGGGCAGCGGCCTCCGGAAGGGGCGGGCGCCCCTCCTGCCTGTGCGCAGGCGGCGCACGTCGATGCGCGACGGCCGCTTGCTCAGGCGATTCCGACGGCCCGCAGGAACGGCTCGACGAACAAGGGGGACGTGGCCACCATCACGCCCAGCACCCACGCGTGCGCCGCCGCGCGCGGCCAGCGCGCGACCCCGAGCGGCCGCTCGAGCAGCACCAGCACGCCCTGCAACAGGAAGTAGCCGAGCATCAGGCCGGCCATGGCGAGCCCCGCGCCAGCGAGGGCGGCGTAGGCATGAATGATCGCGCTGCACAGGAAGGCCGCGGCCACGCCGGCCTGCGGCCACCCGCGCCGCGCGAGCGGCCGCAGCGCGTTGCGATCGACCCAGCGGCTCACCGGCAGCGACCAGCGCGCGCCCCACAGCTTCGCGATGGAGCGCGAGGCCACGGGGTTCGCGTGCAGCAGGGGCGGCTCGAAGCCGAGGAGCCGGTAGGCGACGCCGACGGAACCCCACAGCGCCTCGACGAAGCCGTAGACGGTCACGAGGCCCTCCGCCCAGCGCACCGCGAGCCCCTGGCCTGGACGCGCGGCCAGCCACAGCGCCGCGAGGCTGGTCGCGGCCCACAGGAGCGCCACGCCGAGGCCTCGCGCATCCAGCGTTCGAGGCCCAGGGCGGAGCGTGCGGCTGTCGGCGGGCGAGACCACGTGCCACAGGCGCGCCCGCACGGGCAGCTCGTGCGGCTCGCGCACGAGGTCGACGAGCCGCATGACCGCCAGCGCGCCCAGGAGGCAGAAGATGCCCCGGAGGATGGGCGGCGCCGCCAGCCACGGAGGCGCGAGCACCAGCAGGCCGAGCGCGAACCCCGAACCCCTGCGCAGGCGCGCGCCCGCGGTGATCCACGCCGCGGCCAGCGCGATGGCCGGCATGAGCGCCGCGACCGCGAGATCGGCTCGTACGCTTTCCCACACGCTCCGAGGTTACTTCGGCCGGGCCTCCAATGGCAGCCGCGCCGCGGGCCCCCGGCCGCACAGGCGCGGGTCCGTTCCGCCGGACGGGCCGTTCAACTCCTAGAACGTCGGGCAGGCCGCCGGGCCGGAAGGCCCCCCGTCGCCCAGAATCGTGCAAAGGCCGTAGACCTGGCTGGTCGCGACCGGGAAGCAGCAGACCCCGCCGTCGCTGCAGTCCGCGTTCGACGCGCAGGCGGGAGGGCAGGCCGTGCCCGCGAGCACGCACTCGCTGTAGTCGGCGCCCACGGCTTCGCAGCACGAGGCGCCAGCCGGGCAGCCACCGGCGCCGGTGCCCGCGTCGACGGTGCAGCGGCTCGGGCAGAAGCCGCCGGGAGGCAGGCACACCGGCATCGCGGTGCTCGCAGGCGTGCAGCAGACGCCGCCGTCGGCGCAAGGGCTCCCGGCCCCGCAGACCGGGGACGAAGCGCAGCCAGCCGCCGGAACGCAGAGGGAGAAGCCGACGCCCTGCTCCGGGCAGCAGACGTCGCCGCTCGTCGTGCAGGGGTTGGCCGGACAGCAGGCCTCGCTCGGGTAGATGGCGCACACCTGCGCGGGCAGGCACAGAGGGCTGCACAGGCCGCTCATGCAGCAGATCGTCTGGGCCACCCCGCCGCAATCGGCGGCCGACTGGCAGGGCGTACCCAGGACGGCCGGCATGGTGCAGGCGCTGGGGCCGCTGAAGGCCGCGGCCATCGGGGAACACGCCTGGGCCGCTTGCTCCTGGTCAGGCGCCATCGTCACGTAGCCCCCGTCGGGGCAGATGACGAGGCCGTTCGAGACGGCGTACGACACCGTGTCGTCGTCGAGCAGGATCTCCACGGCGCCGGAGCCGCTGGCGACGATGGTGCCACAGCTCTGGCCCTGGCCGTTCGTGTAGGCGATGGACGCCTGAGCCCCGAGGATCGACAACGTCTCCGCGGCACCATTGGCGAACGTGAAGGTGGCCGGGCCGTCCGGCAGCGGCTGGCTCTCGGTGCAGGTCCCCGAGGTCTGGGTGCACTCGAAGAAGCGCGTGAGCGGTGCGGCGCAAGTGCCCGCGAAGGGATCGGCCACCACCGTGCCGGAATCGCCGATCTCGAAGCCGCCATCGACCGGCCAGAGCTCGCAGGGCCCCGCGTCGCCGATGCCGAGCAGACCGCCCGGAGGCGCGCCGCCGGGTCCACCCGCGCCAGGCCCGTTCGCCGAGGCGCCGCCGTCAGAGCCGCAGTTGAGGGGGTGGACGTCCTGGAGGTTCACCCAGTTGGCAGTCGAGTCGCAGACGCCATTCGGCGCGTTCCCCGGCCCGGCCGACACCTGGACGGAGTAGAGCAGCCCCTGCCAACTGGCGTTGAACGTCCAGGTGGTCACGAGGATCGGGAGGAGGCCCCGGCACGAGCTGCTGCCCCCGCCCCCGCCGCTCTTGCCGCCGTCGAGCGTGCCTCCCTGCGCCGGGAGCCCCACCTGGAAGTTGGCGGGGACGGATGCGTTCACCAGGTAGCTGCGCTGGTCGTCGAGGACGGTCATGAGGCCGTCGGGGCTGTGAATCGGGTTGCCGCCGCAGTCGACGAGCGTGCCCTCGACGCAGAAGGGCGGCGATGGGCAGTCGCAGTTGTTCGACGAGAAGTGGTTCGAGACGCCGGTGTACACGCCGCCGTCGAGGGTGAAGGTGCCGTTCAACGTCCACAGGCCGGTCGCGTGGTCGAAGTAGTACATGCCGACCGTGGGCAGGGGGTTGCCCAGCAGCGACGCGGGGATGGTGACCTGGGCGGTCCTGCCGGGACCGAGCTCGAGCTTCTGGCCGTTCTGCGTGATCTGGATGCCCAGCGCGCCCGCGGTGGCGAGCGGACTGACGTTGCCGCTGGAGTCCACCCCGCGCATGTCGCCCGGGTACGCGAGCAGCTCGCCGGGATAGCCCGGCGTGAGGGGGGTGATCGAGGCCTGCACGGGGCCCGTCACGGTCGCCCCGTTGGCATCGACGAGCGCTCCCCCCGGCAGGACGATGGACGCGCCGCGCGGCCCGGTGATCGTGCCGCCGGCGGTCGCGTCGAGGGTCTGGGGCGGCGTCGCGGGCGCCAGGAAGAAGTCCAGGGTGGCCATCTCGCCCGCGGCCAGGGTGAGCGGCCGCCCGCCCTGGACGTACCCGGAGGCCTCGACGTCGAGCACGATCGACCCGGCCGCCGCGGCGAGGTGGTAGCTGCCGTCGCTCGCCGTGGTCGTCTGCGCCGACGTGGAGAACGAGACCTGGGCGCCGGCGATGGGCGCCCCGTTCAAGGCGAAGACGTGCCCGGCGACCCCGGCCGAACCCCCGCCGCTGCCGCCGTTCGACGAGCTGCCGCTACCCGTCGAGCCCCCTCCACTGGTCGCGCTGCCCCCGTTCGATCCGCCCCCGTTGCTCGCGGAGCCGCCGCTGGAGGCCCCACCCCCGTTCGAGGCGGCGCTGGAGCCGGTGGGCCCCGTCCCGGACGTGCTGCCGCCGCCCGGCGGCGTCGTCTGCGTGCAGCCGAGGCCGCACACAAGGGCCGTCAGGGCGACGAAGGCTGAACGACGGGTCATGCGGTTCCTCCACGCGGCTTGCCGCCTGGCCACGATGCGCGGGGCGAGGTGACGAATCGGTTACGTGCGGATCGAGCTCCGGCAGGGCGGGTCGGCCGACGGAGGCGCCCCGCGATGGCCCAGCTCAGTGCAGGGTCACGCCCTGGCTGATGGGCGCGAAGCCCGCGGCGGTCGCGTCGATCGTCGCCGCACCGGCGTCGGACCCCACGAAGTAGAAGCCCACCGAGCTCGTTCCGGCGCCGATGGTGACGCCGTCGACGGCGTAGATGCAGCCGGGGTCGACGTAGTAGCTCAGACCGCTCCCGCCGAGCGCCACGGCGATCCCCGTCGACGTGTTCACGGGCTGTGACGCCGCGCTCTGGCTCTGCACGAGCACCTCGCCCGAGCACGTTCCCGCGGGCCCCGCCTGCGGCGCCGTCGCGAAGGCAATCTGCGCCGGCTGCGCGGGCGCGGAGGTCCCGGCGGCCCGGAACGCCATCTGCGCCGCGACCCAGCCGTCGTCGCTCTCGAACGGTCCCGTCAGGATGATCTCGGGATCGGCCACCGAGCCGGGAGCGGCGCCCCCCGGCGCGTCGTCCACGGCCCCGGCGGGGCACGAGTAGTCGGCCGAGGTCATCCGGAAACCCGGCCCCGCGTCGAGCGGCGTCCCGCCAGTGTGGCCGTCCACGAAGGCGCCCACCACCAGGTCGCACAGGTTGGTCGTGAGCGGGCCCGGCGACGTCACCGCCGAGGCCGACGGCGCCATCCGACCGGTGCTCACGTCGACCACGTTGGTCTGGGAGGCGCCCGCGTACTCCTCGACGAACAGGCCGGTGTACAGCCCGAGCCCCTCGGGCGACGAGGCGGTCAGGTTGACCCGGTTGACGCCGCCCACGACGTCCGGGGCGTAGAAGATCTGGATCGCCGACTGGTGCACGGTGGAGTTCTCGTAGAACGGCCCCGGGTAGTAGGTGTTCCCCGCGTCGTCGAAGACGTGGAACGTCATGTTCGGGGAGGTCGACTGCGGCGACGTGCTGCCGCCCTGGCCGCCGTAGGCGATCGCCACCAGCAGGTCGCCGGCCCGCTCGACGAGGCTGAGGCTCTCGCCGGGCCCCTGCTCCTCGTTGTTGGTCACCTCGCCGGGGATCGCCTGCACCAGCGCAAAGGAGCCGCAACCCGCGGCGCCCGTGGTCCCGCCGCTGGAGGACCCGCCACCGCTGGTGCCGCCGCCGGTGCCGGTGCCGGCAAGCGCGGCGCAGCGCCCGCCCTGGCACGCCTCGCCCGCGCCGCAGCCGTACCCGCACGAGCCGCAGTCGAAGGCATCGGCGGCGAGATCCGTGCAGTAAAGCCCCGGGGACGCGCCGCACAGCGTGAGGCCTGGGCCGCACGAGAGGCCGCACGCCCCCTGGGAGCAGGCCTGTCCCGCCGGGCAAGCGGCGCCGCAGCTGCCGCAGTTCAGGTCGTCGCTCGTGGGATCGATGCAGAGGGTGCTCCCCTCGACCGTGCAGGCGTCCTCGCTGGCCAGGCACGAGACGGCGCAGCTGCCGCTGCTGCACAGCTCGCCGGAGGGGCACGCGTGACCACAAGAGCCGCAGTTGGTCGCGTCTAGGGCCAGGTTCGCGCAGTACGCCAGCCCCGCCGAGACGCAGCCCGCATACGGCGGCGGACACGACGAGTCTCCACCGGGCGGCAGGCACAGATCGCTCAGGCACACCTCGTCGCCGCTGCAGGGCGGCGCGCAGGTCGTGTCGACGCAAAAGCCCGCGATGCAGCTCTCCGGCGCGTTGCAGGGCGCGGTCGGCCCGCAGGTGGCCGGTTGCTTCGGGATGCAGAGGCCGGTGAGGCAGGTCTGCGCGGGCGCGCAGGGCGGATCGCAGCCGAGGCTCGCGCAGAAGCCCGCGATGCACTGCAGGCCGGCCGGGCAGCTGCTCGACGGGCCGCACGTCTCGGGGACGCAGGAGCCGCCCTGGCAGACGAGGCCGCCGGGGCACGCCGGGTGGCAGGCAGCGCCCGCGTCGGCCGGCGGCGAGGAGCCCGCGCAGGCACAGATCGCGGCCAGCAGTGCGAGCGGCGTTCGTCTCATGCGTCGCGGCCGCCAGTATACCGCGCCCCATCCGCGGCGCCGCTGGGCGGAGCGGCGCCGGGCCCGGCCCCGCTACACCCGCTTCAGCAGGCCCTCGGCCTCCATCGCGGCGCGCACGGCGGGCCGCTCGAGGATGCGCGCCCGGTAGTCGCGCAGGTGGGGCCAGGCGGCGACGTCGAGGCCCGCGGGCTTGATCCAGTTGACCACGTTGAAGAGGTAGCAGTCGGCCACGGTGAACGTCTCGCCCATCAGGAAGGGCCGCTCGGCCACGGCGCGATCGGCGAAGTCCAGCGACTTGCGCAGCCGCGGCTCCACCGTGGGCTTCTCCGGGGCCGCGGCCTCGTGGAAGAACGGCCAGAAGAGCTTGTGGATCTCGGTGGCCGTGAAGTTGAGCCACTCTTGCAGGCGGTAGCGCTCCATGGTGCCCGCGGGCGGCGCGAGCTTCTTGTCGGGCACCCGGTCGGCCACGTACTGGAGCACCACCGCCACCTCGGTGAGCCGCTGGCCGTCGTCCAGGACGAGGACCGGCACGTAGCCCTTGACGTTCACGTCCTGGATCTTCCCCGGGGCCTCGAGCGTCGCCTTGGGGATGTCGTACTTCACGAGGTCGAAGGCGAGACCGGCCTCGCGGAGCGCGATGTGGACCGACAGGGAGCAGGCGCCTCGGGCGTAGTAGAGCTTCATGCCGCTCTCCCTGCCAGAGTTCGGCGTGCGTGGCAACCGGCGCGGAGCCGCCCTCGAATGGGAGTCCCCCGCCGGGCCGGTCGCGCCTCGCCCTTGCACCTTCTCGGCGCCCCGAGGCCAACCGATTTCCGGAAACGGAGCGAGGGGGAGGTCCCCGACGCGCGAGTTCCGCAGCGCCCGACCACCCGCTCCTTTCGGCACTGCCCCCCTGCGCGAGGACTGTTTGAGCGCGGCGGGGACCTCCCCCTCGCGGCGTTTGCCCAACTACGTGAAGCCGACGGCGTCCGAGACGGGAGAGTTCGTCTCGGACGCCGGAGCGGGACCGGGCGGCGCGGCCCTGCTACTCGGCCGTCACCACCTCGAGGGCCAGACCGTCCTCGTCCTCCTCCTGGGGCGCGCCGCTGCCGCGAACGAGCATCCGTTGCACGAGCGCGAAGGGGATCGCGGCAGCGGCGGCCCAGACGAAGAAGGCGAGGTGGTGCGTCTCCTGCGCGGCCATGGCGCCGCAGACGGCGAAGAGCGCGGCCGCGCGCAGGGTGCTCCAGATCCAGCTGTCCGTGGTGACGATCACCGCGAGGCACGCGACGCCGATCCAGATCGGCGCCGCCCAGGCCGTCTGGTGGCCGGCGACCAGCACGTAGCCGACGCTCCCGGCGGCCCCGATGCTGGCGACGATCTCGTCGGCCACCCCGCGCTCGCTCAGCGAGGCCAGGCAGACGGCGAGCAGCAGCGTCACGAAGTAGCCCGACATGAGGGCGGCCATGAGCGTCGTGTGGCCGAAGGTCGCCGCCATGAGCCCGACCTGCGCGGCGGCGGTGCCGCCGAGGGCCCAGCGGTGGAAGCGATCGAGGGGGTGCTCCACGAAGAAGGCGTCCGCGCCCGCGTCCTGCTCGGCCTCGATCCACTGGCTGTTCCGATTCATGGTGTCGTCTCCGTGGCTGGTGATGCCGGAAGGAAGAGCATGCGGCGTGCCGACGCCGGAGCCAGGGACTCCGGCGGGTTGCGCCGGCGACGCACGGGTCGGCGGCGACCCGGCGGGTCCCGTCACACAACCGTCACGGACCCTTCACGGGAAGCGCACGTGCTTCCTCTAGCCTTCGCCCGATTCTCTCCCGAGGAGGCGTCCCCATGTACCGCACCGGTCTGGTCGCTCTGCTGTCCGTCGCCTCACTCACCCTGGCGTGCAAGGACGAGGGGACCGGAACGTCGGCGCCCAGCGCGGGCGAGCCCCTCACGATCAACGGCGCCGGCTCGACCTTCGCCTATCCCATGTACTCGAAGTGGTTCGACGAGTACCACAAGCTCCACCCCAACACGGAGTTCAACTACCAGTCGATCGGCTCGGGCGGCGGCATCCGCCAGGTCATCGCGGGCACCGTCGACTTCGGCGGCACGGACGGCCCGATGACGCCCGCGCAGATGGCCGATTTCAAGGGCAAGCACCAGGCCGACATCCTGCACCTGCCGACCGCGCTCGGCGCCGACGTCCCGACCTACAACATCAAGGGCGTCACCCAGGAGCTGAACTTCACCCCCGACGCGCTCGCAGGCATCTTCCTCGGCAAGATCAAGAAGTGGAACGACCCGGCGATCGCCGACGCCAACCCGGGCGTCTCCCTCCCCGCCGACGACATCGTCGTGGTGCACCGCTCGGACGGCAGCGGCACCACGTTCGTGTGGGTCGACTACCTCGCCAAGGTGAGCCCCGAGTGGAAGCAGAAGGTGGGCGTGGGGACGTCGGTGAACTGGCCGGTCGGCCTCGGCGGCAAGGGCAACGAGGGCGTCACCGGCCTCGTGAAGCAGACGCAGGACTCCATCGGCTACGTCGAGCTGATCTACGCCATCCAGAACCACATCCCGTACGGCAAGGTGAAGAACAGCGCGGGGAAGTTCGTGAAGGCCGACCTCGCGAGCGTGACCGCAGCGGCCGCGGGCGCCTCGAAGGCCATGCCGGACGACTTCCGCGTCTCCATCACGGACCCGCCGGGCGAGGCCGCCTACCCGATCTCCAGCTTCACCTGGCTCCTCGTCCCCGCGAAGATTCCGGACGCCGCCAAGCGGGCCGCGATGCTCGACTTCCTCTCCTGGGCCATGGCGGACGGGCAAAACCTGCTCGAGCCGCTCTCCTATGCGCGCCTGCCGGTCGAGGTGGTCGCCAAGGAGCGCCAGGCGATCGCGCGGATCCAGTAGCGCGATGGCGGTGGACACGCAGGTGGCGACGGTCCGGCCGCCCCTCGCCTACCGGGCGCGGGGGATCCTGCGCGGCCTGCAGACGGGCGACGAGGCCGCCTACCTGATCGTCCTCACGAGCGCGATGGCCATCATCGTGCTCACCGGCCTCCTGGTTCTCGAGCTCTTCTGGAACTCGTCGCTCACGCGCCACGCCTTCGGCTGGAGCTTCCTCTGGGGGCGGACGTGGGATCCGGTCTTCCAGAAGTTCGGCGCGCTGCCGTTCATCTACGGCACCGTGGTCACGTCCGCGCTGGCGCTGCTCCTGGCGGTACCGATCGGGCTCGGCTCGGCGCTGTTCCTCGCCGAGCTGGCGCCGCGGCGGCTGTCGGACGCGCTCACGTTCCTCGTGGAGCTGCTCGCCGCCGTGCCGAGCGTGATCTACGGCCTGCTGGGCGTGTTCGTGCTGGTGCCGTTCCTCGAGGCCTGGGTCGTCCCCGCGCTCAAGGCCACGCTGGGCTTCCTGCCGCTCTTCCAGGGCCGCTTCGAGGGGGTCAGCCTCTTCTCCGCCGGCGTCGTGCTCGCGATCATGATCGTCCCGTTCATCGTGTCGGTCTCGCGCGGCGTGCTCCTCGCGGTCCCGAACGACATCCGCGAGGGCGCCCTCGCGCTCGGCGCCACGCGCTGGGAGACGACCTGGCGCTTCGTGATGCCCAGCGCGCGCAAGGGGATCTTCGGCTCGATCTTCCTGGCGCTGGCCCGCGCGCTGGGAGAGACGATGGCCGTCACGATGGTCATCGGCAACACGCCGACGATCTCGACGTCGCTGCTCGCCCCCGGCTACACGATCGCGGCCGTCATCGCGAACGAGTTCACCGAGGCCACGAGCGACTTCTACATCCACGCGCTCGTGGAGCTGGGCCTCGTGCTCTTCGGCCTCACCATCCTGATCAACGGCGTCGCCCGCCTGCTGATCCTCACCACCTCCCGCGAGGCCGCCCGGTGAGCGGCGTGTCCTTCCGGCGGCGCGCCGTCAACGCGGTGATGCTCGGCCTCATGGGGCTGTGCACCCTGCTCGCCGTCGGCGTCCTGCTGTTCATCCTGGGCTTCCTCTTCGTGAAGGGCGCCTCGAGCCTCAACTGGGCGTTCCTGACCAAGCTGCCCAAGCCGGTGGGCGAGAGCGGCGGCGGCATGGCGAACGCCATCCTCGGCAGCTTCAAGGTCCTCGCGCTCGCCACGGCCATCGGCTTCCCCATCGGCTTCCTCGCCGGCGTGTACCTCTCCGAGTACGGCCACGGGCCGTTCCCCGCGGTCGTGCGCTACGTGACCGACCTCCTCAACGGCGTGCCGTCGATCGTGATGGGCGTCTTCGCCTACACGCTGGTCGTGCTGCCCATGAAGCACTTCTCGGCGATCGCGGGCGGGCTCGCGCTCGGCGTGATGATGATCCCCATCGCCGTGCGCAGCACCGAGGAGTTCCTGCGCGGCGTCCCGCGCGACCTGCGTGAGGCGGCCATGGCGCTCGGCTCGCGCAAGTGGCGCTCGATCGCCTCGGTCGTCGTGCCCACGGCCGCCCAGGGCATCCTCACCGCGGTGATGCTCGACCTGGCGCGCGTCGCCGGGGAGACGGCCCCCCTGCTCTTCACCAGCTTCAACAACCGCTTCTGGAGCCCGGGCTGGAACCAGCCCACGGCCACCCTCCCGGTGATGATCTTCACCTACGCCATCTCGCCCTACGACGACTGGCACCGGCAGGCCTGGGCGGCCGGCTTCCTGCTGCTCGCCTCGATCTTCGCCATCAACATCGCCGCGCGCTTCCTCGTCTCGCGGGGGTTCTCCCATTCCCACTAGGGCGTCATGAGCGCGTCGCGCCCCAAGCTGACGGTCGCTTCCCTCACCGCGGGGTTCGGCGAGAACGCGGCGATCCGCGACATCTCGCTCGAGCTGCACGCCAACGCCGTGACGGCGATCATCGGCCCCTCCGGCTGCGGCAAGTCCACGCTGCTCCGCTGCCTCAACCGCATGCACGAGCTGGGCGCGGGCGCGTGGGTGAAGGGCGGCGTGCGCCTCGACGGCGACGACCTCTACGGCGCGCCCGTCGATCCCGTGCAGGTGCGCCGCCGCATCGGCATGGTGTTCCAGCGGCCGAACCCCTTCCCGTCCCTCTCGATCTTCGAGAACGTCGCCTCGGGGCTGAAGCTCTCGGGGATGCCCCGCAAGGACCTGGAGGCGCTCGTCCAGTCGTCGCTCGAGCAGGCGGCGCTCTGGGACGAGGTGAAGGACCGGCTCCACCGCAGCGCGCTCGCGCTCTCCGGCGGCCAGCAGCAGCGCCTCTGCATCGCCCGGGCCCTCGCCGTCGACCCGCAAGTGCTCCTCATGGACGAGCCCGCCAGCGCGCTCGATCCGATCGCCACCGCGCGCATCGAGGAGCTCATCCACGAGCTGAAACGTCGGCTCACCGTGGTAGTAGTGACTCACAACATGCAACAGGCGGCGCGCATCTCGTCCCACACCGCGTTCCTCTACATGGGGGAGCTCGTCGAGTACGACCGCACCGAGGTCCTGTTCACCAACCCCAAGGTCCGGCGCACCGAGGACTACGTGACCGGCAAGTTCGGATGACGATGAACCCGACCCACACCGACCGGGAGTACGAGGCGGATCTCCACTCGCTGCGCGAGCGGCTGCTGCTGATGGGCGGGCTCGTGGAGGAGATGATCCGCGACGCGCTCAAGGCCGCCATCGATCGCGACGCGGACCTGGCCCGCGCGGTCATCGAGCGCGACAAGCAGGTCAACCGCAGCGAGGTCGAGGTCGACAAGCTCTGCCTGCGCATCCTGGCGCTGCGGCAACCCGCCGCCTCCGACCTGCGTTTCGTCACCTTCGCGCTCAAGGTCGTGACCGACGTGGAGCGCATCGGCGACCTCGCCGTGAACGTGGCCCAGCGCGCCAGCGAGCTCGCCGCCGATCCGCCGCTGCCCCTGCCGCCCGAGATCTCGAAGATGTCGGAGGTGGTGCAGGTCATGCTCCACCAGGCGCTCGACGCGTTCGTGCGCAGCGACGCCGAGGCCGCCGAGGCCGTCGCCCAGCGCGACGACGAGGTGGACGCGCTCTACCGGCAGCTCTTCGACCGCGAGCTGGCGCTGATGCGCAGCGACCCGGCCGCCGTCGACCGCGCGGCGCGCCAGCTCTTCCTCGCGAAGCACCTCGAGCGCCTCGCCGACCACGTCCAGAACGTGGCCGAGATGGTGATCTTCATGGCGCGCGGCAAGGACGTGCGCCACCCGCACAGCCGCGAGGCGGAGGACTGATCGATGCCCCGGGTGCTCGTGGTCGACGACGAGAAGGACCTGCGCGGGCTGCTCGAGTACAATCTCACGCAGGCTGGCTTCACCGTGACCACGGCGCAGGACGGGCGCGAGGCGCTCGCGAAGATCAAGGCCGCCGCGCCGGACCTCGTGATCCTCGACCTGCTTCTCCCGGACATCCCCGGCACCGAGGTGCTCAAGCAGGTGAAGCGCGAGCGGCCGGATCTGCCCGTCCTGATGCTCACCGCCAAGGGCGAGGAGGTCGACCGCCTCGTCGGCCTCGAGCTGGGCGCGGATGATTACGTGGTGAAGCCCTTCAGCGTGCGCGAGCTGGTGCTGCGCGTGCGGGCCATCCTGCGCCGCGCGGACGCCACCGAGGCGGAGGCCCCGCGCTACGAGTTCCGCGACCTGACCGTCGACGTGGAGCGCCACGTGGTGTCGGTGTCCGGCAAGCCCGTCGACCTCACGGCCCTCGAGTTCCGGCTGCTCACGACCCTGTTGCAGCGCAAGGGGCGCGTGCAGACGCGCCAGGCGCTCCTGACCGACGTGTGGGGCCTCTCGGGCGACCTGGCGACGCGCACCGTGGACACGCACATCAAGCGGCTGCGCGAGAAGCTCGGCGCGGCCAGCGAGTACGTCGAGACCGTCAGAGGGATCGGCTACCGCTTCGCCGAGGACTGAACGGCGAAGGCCGGGGGGAAACCAGGAAGACGACCTCCTGGCCTCCCGGCGTCCCCGGCGACGACACCGTGCTCTGGCTCTCCATCACCCTCGTGACCGCCCTGGCCGTGGCCGCCGGCGTCGCGATCTTCGCGCTCGCGGGGCAGCGCTCGACGCTGCAGGCGCGCCTCGCGGCCGTGGAGGTCGATCGCGAGGAGCTGCGCGCCGACCTCGCCCGGCTCGGCCGCACCGGCGGGCGCGAGCTGAACGCGATCCTCGAGGCGATGGGCGAGGGCGTGCTCGTGATCGACGCGGACAAGCGCGTGGTGCTCGCCAACCCCGCCGTCCGCGACCTGCTCTCCTTGCCGCCCGGCACCACCGACGCCGGCCCCGCGCTCGCCGACGTGGTGCGCCTACCCTCGGTGCACGCCCTCGCGAGCCGCGCGCTGGGGGGGCAGCGGCAGTCGGAGGAGCTGCTCCTCACCGACGGCCGGCCGGTGCTGGTGCGCACCGCCCCCGTGGAGGGCACCGGCGCCGTGCTGGTGTTCCACAACCTCGAGGATCTGCGCCGCCTCGAGGCGGTGCGCCGCGACTTCGTGGCCAACGTGAGCCACGAGCTGCGCACGCCGCTCGCGGCCATCCGCGGCTACGCCGAAACGCTCGTGGAGGGCGGCCTCGGCGACCCGGCGCGCGCGCTCGAGTTCGCCACGGTGATCCACCGGCACGCCGAGCGGCTGGCGCGGCTCATCGACGACCTGCTCGAGCTGTCGCGCCTCGAGGCCGGCCGCCGCCCCCTCGCGCGGCAGCCGATCCCCATCGCCGAGGCCGCCGAGCGCGCGCTCGAGCTCGTGCAGGCCAAGGCCGCGGAGCGCCGCGTGGAGGTGGCGAGCGCCGTGCCCCCCGAGGCGCTGGCCGTGCGCGGCGACGAGGACGCGGTGGTGCAGGTGCTCGTGAACCTGCTCGACAACGCCGTGAAGTACACCGCCGAGGGCGGCCACGTGCGGCTGGAGGCGGCCCTCGGCAGCACCGGGCTCGTGCGCGTGTCGGTGAAGGACGACGGCCCGGGCATCGAGCCGCAGCACCAGGGGCGCGTGTTCGAGCGCTTCTACCGCGTGGACGCGGGGCGCTCGCGCGAGACGGGCGGCACCGGGCTCGGGCTCGCCATCGTGAAGCACCTGGTGCAGGCGATGGGCGG
>Ga0335073_10008633_pt1 | contig 14300 bp, 8 predicted proteins | sample Lox_Sample_22_FD_207093 | JGI IMG/M metagenome (GOLD analysis project Ga0335073, IMG submission 207093) | Soil microbial communities from Loxahatchee National Wildlife Refuge, Florida, United States - Lox_Sample_2.2 | ecosystem: Environmental > Terrestrial > Soil > Wetlands | place: USA: Florida... | reverse complement strand
CTGGCGGCTCAGCGGGAGGGCGAGACCGCCCTGCTGGTCGCCCGCGGCGCGACCCGTTCGCAGCTCACCAGGCTCACGGCCGCCGAGGTGGTACCGCTCTCGGCGCTGGTGTCCATCGCGGGCGCGATCGCTGGCGTCTGGCTCGCCAGCGCGCTCGCGGGTGCGGGACCGCTGGGGACGGCGGGCATCCGGCTGGCGGGCCGGCCCGGAAGCTGGGCCGACGCGATCGGGTCGGCGCTCGTCGTCGCGGTGATAGCCGCGGCCGCGCTGCTCGTTCCCGGGGCAGCTCCGAGTCCCACTGCCGCACGGGTGCGGCGCGGCAGGCAGGCCGTGGTGGCGGGAGTGGCGCGGGCCGGCCTGGACATCGCCCTCGTGGTGCTCGCGGTGCTGGCCGGCTGGCAGCTGCGGCAGTATTCCGCGGCGAGCAACGGCGGGACCGCGGGGATCGATCCGGTGCTCGCGCTGGCGCCCGCGCTCGCGCTGGCCGCGGGCAGCGTCGCCATGCTGCGCCTGCTTCCGCTGGCCGCCCGGACGACGGACCGGCTGGCCGCCCGGGGCAAGGGCCTGGCGACCTCGCTGGCCGGCTGGCAGTTCAGCAGGATGCCGATCCGGCAGGGCAGCGCGGCGCTGCTGCTGATCATGGCGGTTGCCGCTGGCACGCTCGCCCTCGCGCAGCACGAGAGCTGGACCCGGTCGGCTTCTGACCAGGCCATCTTCGCTACTGGCGGCGACGTCCAGGTCAACCTGCCCGGCCAGCCCGAGCCCGGCGGCGTGGGGGCGGTGACCGGCGCGCGGGGCGTGACGCACTCGCTGGCGGTGGCGGATGACATCGAGGCGAGCCCCGGCGAGGTGATCGCGGTCGACTCAGCCACGGCCCCGCAAGTCGCCAGGCTGCGCGGCGATGAGTCGCGGCTGCCCACGGCCAGCCTGTTCCGTGCCATCGCGCCAGCCGGCGGCCTGCCGGGGGCAGTGCTGCCGGCGCCGCGGCCCGGTGCGCGGGCCGGGACGATCCGGTTCACCGCCGCGCTCGGCAGCCGCGCGCTGGCAGGTCAGCTCGGGCCGGTCAGCGTGACGCTGACTGTTCTCGACGCGACAGGCTCCGCCTACCAGCTCCCCGCCGGGACGCTGGTGGCGGACGGACTCCCCCACCTGCTCGCCGCATCCCTTGGCGGCGAGCAGGCACGCTATCCGCTGCGGGTGGCCGCGATCACGGCCACGTACCTGATGCCCCAGCGCACCGCGCCATCACTGGCGCTCACCGTCAGCGGCCTGCCGCTGACCGGCTGGACGGGCGACGCCAGCTCGCCTGCCCTGGACGATATTCAGGCGGGCCAGTACCCGCCGCCGCCAGGTGCGCAGCCCGGCCGGGTGTCGGCGCACAGCACGAGCCAGGCGGCGACGTTTACCTTTAGCCCGGGCTATGGGCAAGAGCCCGCGAGCGGGGCGCCCACGCCGTCGGCCACCGCGATCCCCGCACAGCTGGTGCTGCTTCCCGCGGCTGCCCGGGTGACGGCGATCCCGGCCATCGCGACCACGGCTTTCATGGACGCGAACTCCGCGGTGATCGGCTCGGTCGTGCCCGTGTCGGTCGAGGGGGAGCAGGTCCCGCTGCGCATCGTGGCTGAGGTGACGTCGTTCCCGACCGTCACGGCACCGGGGGGCGCACTCATCACCGACCTCGGCAGCCTCCAGGAATACCTCGTCCGGCAGTCCGCTCCGCCGCTGCCGGTCACTCAGTGGTGGCTGGCCACCGCGGACGGAAGCGTCCCCCCGGCTGTGACCGCCAGCGTTCCCGCTGGCACGGATATCACCAGCGCGGCGGGGCTGGCTACGGCCGTCATCAGTGACCCGCTGTCGGCCGCACCGCAGCTGGCCTTGCTGGCGATGGCCGCCGCGGCGGCGCTCCTCGCGATCACAGGGTTCTGGGTGTGGATCGCGGCCGACGTGCGCCAGCGCCGCACCGAGACAGCGCTGCTCGCCGCGCTCGGCGTGACCCGCCGCGGGGCCGCCGTGCAGCTATTCCTGGAAAAGCTGCTGCTCAGCCTGCCATCTTCCGCCCTCGGGGTGCTGCTCGGCCTGCTCGTGGCCCGGCTCATCGTGCCCGCCGTCACGCTCACCCCGACCGCCCAGCAGCCGACGCCGCCCGCCGTGACGCAGTATGACCTGCCGCAGGCCATCGCGCTCGCGCTCGCCGTGGCGGTGCTGCCCGCGGTCATCGCGGTGTTCGCCGCCACGCGGCGGCCGGACCCCGCCGCCAGGCTGCGCGCCGCGGAGAGCGCGTGAGCGCGCGTCGCGGCGCGGCCGCGGCCGGCCTGCGCCGGGTCACGGGCATGGGGATCGCGGCAAGCCTCGCGCTCGGGCTGCTGGCCGGGGGCTGCGTGCTCGCCGCTACCGCCGGTCCCCGGGAGGCGCAGGCGGCGGGGCTGCTCGGCGTGCAGCAGATGATGAACGGGCTGCCGCCAGTCGAGAAGACCATCGTGGTCACGACCAACTACGTGTCGGTCAACAGCGCCCTGCAGGGAGCTTCCCTGACCCCGGCCAACCTGGACGACGTCACCGCCCAGTTGCACCGCGACTTCGGCACCGGCCCGCTGCCGCTGGCCCCGCGGCCGGCGGACTGGGCGGTCATGACATCGACCCCGCGCGGCGTGATCGCCGCGCTGCCCGCCCTGCACGGGATCCCCGCGCAGGTGGAGGTTAGCTACCCGTACCCGGCCGCCGGCCACATGCGACTGGTGGCCGGCACCATGCCGGACACCGCTCCCCCAAGCGGCATCCAGGTCGTGGTCACCGCGCAGACGGCCAGCGCGTGGGGGCTGCACCCCGGCTCTCAGGTGGCGGTCGTCGCCCCGTTGGAGACGACGATCTCCGGAAATGGGCCGCCGGGCCCGGCGTTCAAGCTGAACCTCGACGTCACCGGGATCGTCGAGCCCACCGATCCGGAGTCGTCGTACTGGCAGGCCGATCCGCTGCTGGCGGCGCCGAACCTGTACGTGAGCTCGAGCAAGCTGTGGGAGGGCGCGTTCATCGCCGATCCCGGCGAGATCACCATGATGCAGGAGATCTTCGGCCAGGCGGGCCTGAACATCCGGTGGGAGCTGCCGGTGGCCACCACCGGGCTGCGCGCTCAGGCCCCGGCGCTGTACAGCGAGGTGAAGCAGTTCACGGTCCAGACTCCTCAGCTGACCGGGCTGCTGGCGCCGATGTCGAATGCGCTCAGTACGTCGTCTGCCCTGCTCGCGCCGCTGGCGACGCTTGTCGAGGTCTCGAATGGCGTGAACGTCCTGCTGTGGATGGTCTACGTGGGCCTGGCGGTAGCGGGCGTCGTGATGATGCTTCTCGCGGCCCGGATGGTGGCGGCGCGGCGCGCCACGGAAATGGCCGTGCGGCGGGCCCGCGGCGCGTCAACGGCGCACCTGTTGTGGCGCGGGTGCCTGGGCGCGGCGGTGGCCGTGGTGCCAGCCGCCGCGCTGGCCTGGGCGCTCGCGGTGCGTCTCGTCCCTGGACCCGGCCCCGCGGGCTGGGTCGCCTGGTGGCCGGGCATCGCGACGCTCGCGGTCGCCATCGTGGGTCCAGGGGTGGCGGTGGCCTGGCAGCACCGGCTGCCGCGCCGCAGGCAAACCGGTGGGCGGGAACGCGGCCGATGGCGCTGGGCACCCAGAGTGGTCTTCGAGGTCACCGCCTGCGCCGCGGCCATCGGAGGCATCGTCGTCCTGCAGCAGCAAGGGGGTGGCGGCGACCTGTACACGAGCGCGGCTCCGCTGCTCGTCGCGGTCCCGGCCGTCATCGTGGTGCTGCGGCTGTACCCGCTGCTGCTGCGCGCGCTGGCGCGGGCATCGGCGCGCCAGCGCGGCGTCATCGGCTTCCTCGGCCTCACCCGGGCCGCGCAGGCCACTGCCACGCTCGCGCTGCCGGCCATCACGCTCGTCCTCACGCTCACCATGGCCGCGTTCACCATCATGTTGCGCGATGCGGTGGTTCGCGGCGAGATCGCGGCGTCCTGGCAGGAAACCGGCGCGGACGTGGCCATCACCTATTCACCAGGCGCCGCGGCGAGCCCCTCGGCGGTGCGCGCGTTCACCGCGGTGCCGGGCGTCCAGCACACCGCGACGGCTCTGGAACTCCCGCTCGACCTCACCGGCGGCGGGCGGGTGACCGCGATCGCTGTCAACCCGGCCAGCTACGCGGCACTCGTCGCGTCGACGCAGGGCTACTCTCCCGTCAATCCCGCCCTGCTCACCGCCGCGCCCGGCCAGGCAGCCGTCCCGGTGCTGGCGTCTCCGGGGGCCGCTGTCATCCTCGGCAAAGGCAGCGTCCCGATCGCCGCGCAGCAGGGCCTGCCCGCGCTGCGGGTCCGGGTTTCCGGCGAGTTGCAGTCCACCCCCGCGCTGCCTGGCGGCGGGGCGTTCATGGTGCTGCCGCTGTCGGCGACCGGGGGCGGCGGCCCGCCGCCGGTCAACGTGCTGCTGCTCACCGGGCCGTCAATCGACGTCGCCGCGCTGCACGCCGTGCAAGCGACGATGCCCGGCGCCGAAGCCCCGGCCATCACCACCCGGGCCCAGGTGCTGCAGGAGCTAACGGGAGCGCCGCTGCAGCACGGCACGTTCCTCATCTTCACCCTCGCCATCGTGTGCGCCCTCGCGCTGGCGCTGGCCGTCATGCTGCTCGAACTGGCACTCAGCACCACGGACCGCGAGCTGACCATGGCCAAACTGGCCACGATGGGGCTCGAGGAACGGCAGCGTGTCCGGCTTTCCGTGCTGGAGACCCTCCCGGCGATCGCCGCGTCGGCTGTCGCGGCGGTCGCGTGCGCCGCCGCCCTGCCGAGGCTCGTCGCCCCGGCGGTCAACCTGTCGGCGTTCACCCAGTCCCAGGCCACGGTGCCGCTGCGGCCGGACTTCGCGTCGTTCCTGCTGCCGCTGGCAGGGCTCCTCGTCATCACGGTCGTCGCGCTCGGCTACGAGGTCAGGTCGCGGCGCGGTCGCGTCGCCGCGACCCTGCGGGCATAGGCGCGGCTCACTTCCGGAACCAAGGGTGCTGCTCGTCTTGACGATGTGCCGAGGTCCGCCGGGCCCCGCAGGCTTGGCGCCAACGCGGACGTTAGGAGAGAAACCCATGAACAGAACCGCTCGGCTCGCCGTCATCGGCGGCATCGCGGCCGACGGGAAGGGTTCCTGCGGATCGGCGCGGCCCCGATCGCCGTTCCGTCATGGAACCGGCAGCTCGGTCTCGACCCCACGCTGACCCCTGAGTTCACCCGCACGCCCGGGCAGGTGGCGTTCACCCCGGACGGGTCGAAGCTCGTCGTCACCACCAAGGGCAACGGCAACGACATCGACGTGTTCACGGTCGGCTTCCCCGGCGGCCTGTCGGCTACGCCGGCCGTCACCGCGGACCCGGGCAACGTCCCGTTCGGCGTCACCTTCGACACCGGCAGGCCCCTCGCGGTCGCCGAGGCCGGAGACAACGAGTTCCGCACCGGCGCAGACGGGTCGCTCACCGAGATCGGCTCTGTCACGGTTCCCGGCGCCATCGGCGCTGAGGGTATCGCGGCATCGTGACGCGGCCGGCCAGCTAGCACGACGAGGAGATAGGTGCCTGGAGCCAGCCGCGTACGTTCTGGATGATGTCTTTGATTCTCCCGGACGGACGCGGCTGGTGCGGCTTGCCCGGAAACAACCGCCGACCGCAGACTGGTAGCTCCAGTCGTGAGGAGCGGGGATGACGAGACCGGGCACGGACGCCCCGCAGTGGGCGACGGTGGACGAGGGCTGGGGTCGCAAGGCGGTGGATTTCGCGACGCTCAGCGAGCCGGGTAACTGCCGCGAGTACGTCGCCGTGCACCACCGGCTGGGCGTGGATGGCGGGGACCGGCTGCTCGACGTGGCGTGCGGGACCGGAACCCCGGAGTTGTACGCGCGTGCGCTGGCCGCCACCGGTCCGGCCTATGAGGCCATCCAGAACGTCGGCCAAGCCGAGTTCCACCGGGCGGCCGTCGAGCAGGCGCGCGGGCAGTTGCGGGACGGCTTGCCGCTGCGGGCCGAGATCAAGGTCGTGGGCTACCTGGCCCGCAAACCAGGCAAACCAGAAGGAGCCGAACGCGCATGACTGGCAGCTTTCTCCAGGAGCCCTCGGTGTCTCCTGAGGTGCAGGCACTGTACGACGAAGACCTCGCGGACGACGGCTTTGTGTGGAACGTGTCCCGGCTGTGGGCGCACCAGCCGGACACCCTGAAGAGCCTGTTCGGGCTGATGTCTCAGGCGTTTAAGCCGAGCGGCTTGACCTTCCGTCAGCGCGGGATCCTGGTAACCGCCGCCGCCTCGACCCTCGGCGACTCGTACTGCTCGCTGGCGTGGGGCGGGAAGCTGGGCAAAGCGTCGGATGCCGCTATTGCGGCGGGGGTTCTGACGGGTGGCGACGCCGGCTTGACCGACCAGGAGAAGGCGATGGCCGCGTGGGCGCGGAAGGTCGCCGCGGATCCCAACGCCACGACGGCGACCGACGTTCAGGCCCTTCGGGACGCCGGGCTCGATGACGGGCAGATCTTCGCCATCACCGCGTTCGTGGCGCTCCGGCTGGCGTTCTCCACGATCAACGACTCCCTCGGCGCGCAGCCTGACGCTCAACTCGCCCAGTCCCTGCCGCCGGAAGTGCGCGAGGCCGTGACCTATGGACGGCCAGTAGTTACGGAAGCCTGATCGTGCCGAGCGCCTGCGTCCAGCGGAACGCGACCGACCGGCAGCCGGTGCCCTGGGTGGTCACCACCCAGTCTCCGGCGAACAGATAGGCCGGCACGGGCTGGCGCATGCAGGCTAGGCCGAGGAGACCCTGGAGCTGCTTGCGTCCCGCGTCGGTGAAGACGAGCCGGACGGAGGCGGGATAGCCCAGGTTGGCGACCGTGGCGCTGCTGCTGCCGCTCCCGCCGCTGTCGACTACCGTGCCCGCGACGAAGAGACCCACCCCGAGCGCCACCATCGCGAAAGCCCAGAAGATGGTCACCCTGGCCTGCCGGAACAGCGCAGACACCAGCTGGAAGTGGCCGAAGGCGACTACCTGGCGAGCGATCACGGCTCGGTTCTCGACGTTGAGTCTGGCGGCATCGACAGCCGCCGGCCGCAGCGACTCGGCGTAGGCGTTAGATCCGCGCTTTTCCTGGAGCTCCCGCAGCGTCCGCTGCCATCCGGACAGCTCGAGGGCGAACGCGTCCACCGTGGTGCCACCCGCGCCGAGATAGGTGGCCGGGTCTTCGGCGATGGCGTCGGCCACGTCGGACCGCGCCGCCACGGTCTTCAGCGTCGATACGCGCGGCATCAGCACGTTGGAAGTCGCCCACACGCCGATGGCCACGCCGGCTAGGGCCAGCAGGCCCCCCACTACCGCCAGGACGATCCCCGTCGCGGTGTGGAGCTTGCTCACGCCGGCTACTGGAAGGGCGCCGAGAACGGCGGCGCCGACCCCGGCGAAGGCAACCACGATCCATTTCGCGGCGTCGCGCAGGGAGCCGACCGCGACTCTCCAGTCCTCGACTTGCCCCGGCGCTTCCGCCGCCGCTTCGGCGGTTTGGTCACTCATCGGTGGATTCGTACACGATTATCGGGGCTTGGGCGGCCGACTGGGCCACAATGGCTGCCCAATCCTGACCGTCAAATCGTTCCCACCGGCTCTCCTGAGCGCTGTATCGGACCTCCCCCAGCTCCGCCACAACGTTCCTCCTCGCAAGCCATCCCCGCGCAGATGCCGGGGGTTATCATAAGGCACTCCGGCGACTGTAGGGGAGCACTTCATGGCCGGCCAACGGGCGGATACGGTCTTCAATACGTATTTGAGCCATAGCTATCGCGGCAGCGACGCCAAGCTGAACGAGACGTATTGGTCGGTGTTCGCCGATAATTCTTTCTCTTTCCTGGTCGACGCACGGTCAGACTATTTCTCGCTGCTCTACCTTGAGACGATGATGCGCCGCAGCCATTGCTTCGTGGCCATCGTGCCCGACAGGAACGAACAACCCGGCTACTCGCCCTACATCAAGTTCGAGTTCGACATGGCACGGCTCGCCAGGAAGCCACGATTTGTTGTGCGCAGCACCGATGCCAGGGCCAGCGCCTTCTCCATTTTGCACTGGGAGATGCAGCAGGAGTTCGACCGGTCCATGCCGGGCAATTGCCTGCCGGAGTTGGAGCACCAGGTCAGGGAATTCCGCGAGCGGGTCATGGCTCATGGCCCGCAGGCCGTCTCACGCAGCCACCGCCTCGGCGTGCTGCTCTCAGGACGGACCAAGCGGCCTCCGTCGTTCGCAGAGCTTAAGGAGCGGCTTGGCGAGGTTGGCGCCACACATAACTACACGGTCGAGGTGCTCGATCAAGAAAAGCTCGATTACGGGAAGCTGGCGTCGCTCGACGACTACGATCTGCTAGTTATCGACGCCAGCGGGCAGTACGTCTCGCCCGACCTCTTCGGGTTCGCGCACAGCAGGCTGATCCCCTCCATCAAGCTGGTCCCCCTCGGGGAGAAGGACTTCCCGAGCACCGTCAAGCTCCCGGTGGTCAGCGCCAAGCTGCGCGAAGCGCCAACTGACCCGCTGACCTACTGGCGCGATCCTGAAGAGCTGAGCCTGGCGGTGGACCGCGAGCTCACCGAGCTCGAACGGCTCACTTCCGTGGACCTGCAGCAGGCGAAGACGGCACAGGACGCCGGCCGGTACTTCACCAGCCTGGGGCGGGCGCGGCTGCGAGTCTTCCTCAGCAACGCCGGCGATGACGAAAAGCTGGCGCTCGCGGTCGCCGCGGCACTCAGAGAACGCTACATCGACCTGTTCCACTACAAGGACCCACGTGACTTGGGCGCGGGCGTCAACTGGCGCCTGCAGGTGGCCCGTGAGGTCACCCAAGAATGCGGGATCTTTGTCATGCTCGTATCGAAGCACTACTGGGGCAGCAAGTTCTGCGACCAGGAGTTCACCGCGGCGAAATCCCGCCATGAGCAGGGCGAGATGGTGATTCTTCCCTTCCAGGTCGGCGCGGGCCGCGTCGACCGCTTGGAAGACATCCAGGTTCCGGACATGACCCAGCCGCAATATCGCCGCCTGGACCTGCCCAGCCTGGCCGACGAGATCGCCGATCTCATTGTGAAGCAGATGAGCCTGGCGGGGAGCCAGAAAGACACCCTGATCGGGGTGCAGCGGGCCATCAGCCTTCACCCCGAGGCCGTCGAGCTGCGGCCCGAGGCGATCATTGGTGGCGACGACAAATCCCTCCCGGTCCAGTGGCTGGCTGACGCCTACCTAGCCTGCCGCTCCATTGCCCGGGTACGAGTCGCTGGAGTCCGCGGCGGAAAGCTTATGGCCTCGAAGGGAACTCAGCGGTCCTGGAACGGCACCGGCTGGCTGATCGACCAAGGCATTCTGGTGACCAACTACCACGTGGTCGCCGGAAAGGACACAGACGGGCGCACCGAAGAAGACGTCATGCAGCAGGCCTTGGGGATGAAGGCCCGCTTCGGATTCAATGGGCGACGCAGCCCCACCCGCCAGTTCGGCGTCGCGGAAGTTCTAGCTACCAACAAGACCCTGGACTACGCGGTCGTCCGCCTGCATCGGTTCGCCGAGGACCGGCAGCCCGGCACGGAGGACTCCCAGCTGCCCGAGCTCGACCCGGTCTCGACCATAGAGTACTGGCGCAGGCTCGAACTGGAGTCCGCCAGTACGCTGGCAAACGGCGACCGGCTCAATATCGTCCAGCATCCAGATGGCGGCGAGATGATGATCGCATTCCGCCTGAACACGTTCGGTCAGCGCAGCCCCGACGGCCAGACCATCCAATACAGCACCGACACTCGCGAAGGGTCGTCCGGGTCTCCCGTCTTCGACGACAAGTGGATAGTCCGGGCCTTGCACAGCCACGCCGTCATGGCGCCAAAGCCAGACGGCATCGGCCAGCAAGCCGTGGCCAACGGCGGCATCCCGATCGAGGCAATCGTCGCCGATCTCATGAAGCACGGGCTACCGATCGAGATGCGCCTCCAGGAGGTGGAGTCCTTCGAGCTCGAGACGCGGTCCGGAAATGACTGAGGCGAGCACGCAACCGGACGAGGCGCTTCCCGAGGAGCTGGCGTCGCTCGTCGAACCGCTGGCGGTCGAGATCCACCTCGCCTGGATGAGGGCCAAGCTGGACCAGGGCTGGCAGCCAGGCATTCTCGACCGCGAGGCCATGACTCATCCCGACCTGGTCCCGTACGACCGGCTGCCAGAGAGCTCCAAGATCCTGGACAGGACAACAGCCGCTGCCGCTTTGTCAGGACTGGACCGGCTGGGATACCGGGTGGTCCGCAAGCCAGACTCGACCGTCCGCTGACTACGGCACGGTCGCCGGGGAGCCTGACGCGTCGTACTCCGCGAGGAGTTCCGCCAGCTGCTCGTGGTAGGTGCGGACCGTCGCCAGCTTGATCTCCTCGTAGCCGCGAATCAGGTCGGGCAGGGCGGCGATCTTTACCGCGAGATCGTGGTTGGCTTCGGTCAGCCCGGCCAGCAGCGTGCCGACGACATCCCGGTACTCCGCGATCAGGGCGCGTTCTGTGCGGCGAACCTCGGTGTGCCCGAACGGGTCGAGCCGGGTGCCGCGCAGCCGTCGCATGCTGACGAGGGTTGCGAATGCCGGCCGGAACCAGGGACCGAGGCTGACCTTGTGCCGCAGCCCGAGCGCGCGGAGCACTGGCGGGTGCAGCCGGTAGCTGACGCGCGCCCCGTCGCCGAACTGCGCGCGCACCTGCTCGCCAAGCGCCGGGTCCAGGCTGAGCCTGGCGACCTCGTACTCGTCCTTGTAGGCCGTGAGCTTGTACAGGTGCTGCGCGACCGTCCGCGCGAGCGTCGTGCCGCCGGTGACCGCGGCCTCGCGGTCCCTGACGCGCTCGACGAAGCTCTTGTATGCCGCGGCGCACGTCACGTTCTGGAAGGCGGTCAGTTCCGGCACGCGCCGCGCGAGCACCGCGGCGAGATCCGGCTCTGCCGTTGTCGCGCTGCTTTCATTGTCCGGAACGGCACGGGACGTTGCCTCCCCGTTCACTCCCCGCCCCGCGTGGAACGCCCGGATGTTGGCGTCGACCGCGACTCCGTTGAGCCGGATGGCGTGCTCGATGGCGGCGACGCTGACCGGCAGGGCGCCCGCCTGGTAGGCGGCGCCCACGAGGATCATGTTGGCGTACTGCTCGTCGCCCAGCTGCTCCCTGGCCAGCGCCGCCGCGTCCAGGAACCGCGCCTCGCGGACCCGTTCCCGGATCGCGGCCATGACCCGGCTGGCGGCGGGGAAGGCCTGGCTGACGTCGACGACCATCTGGCCGGTCGGCACCTCGGCCGTGGAGACCACGGCCACCGTGCGGGCCGGGCTCGCCGCGCGCAGCTGGGTGCCGTCGGTGGCGACCAGCGAATCGCAGCCGAGGTACAGGTCGCACTCGCCGGACCCGAGCCTGGCCGAGCGGTCGGCCGGCCCGGCGCTGACGGCCAGGTCGGACACGACGGCGCCGCCCTTCTGCGACAGGCCGGTCTGGTCGAGGGCGCGCACCTGATGCCCGTCGGCGGCGAAGGCGGTGCCGAGGATCTGGGCGACGGTCACGACGCCGGTGCCGCCGACGCCGGTGATCCGCACGGTGAACCCGTCCGGGCCGAAGATCGGTTCAGGCTCGGCGAGCGTTACTGGGGGCTCGGGCTGACTGGCCTGCGGGCGGCGGGCCGGCGACGCCGCCGGGATGACCGTCAGGAAGGACGGGCAGTCGCCGTCCAGGCAGGAGAAGTCGAGGTTGCAGGACGACTGGTTGATCCGGGTCTTGCGGCCGAACTCGGTGGTCACCGGCTGAACGGACAGGCAGTTAGACGCGCGGCCGCAGTCACCGCAGCCCTCGCAGACCCGCTCGTTGATGAACGCCCGCTGCGCGGGCGCCGCTGCCTTGCCCCGCCTGCGCTTGCGGCGCTTCTCGGCCGCGCACTCCTGGTCGTGGATCAGCACGGTGACCCCGTCGATCGCGGCCAGTTCCCGCTGGACGTCCAGCAGGTCGTCGCGGTGCCGGATGTCCGCACCTCGTCCCAGCTGACGGCGAAGCCTGGCGGGGTCGTCGGTGGTGACGACGGTCCTGCGCACGCCTTCGGCGGCGAGCAGCGCGACGAGCCGCTCGATCGGCAGCTCGCCGACCGCCTGCTGGCCGCCGGTCATCGCGACGGCGGAGTTGCGCAAGATCTTGAAGGTCACGTTCGCGCCCGAGGCCACCGCGGCGCGGATGGCCAGGCTCCCGGAGTGGGCGAAGGTGCCGTCGCCAAGGTTCTGCACGAGGTGCCGCTGTGTCACGAACGGCGCGATGCCCATCCACTGGCCGCCTTCGCCGCCCATCTGGCACAGCCCGATCACGTCGCCGACGCGCTGCGCGTCCATGAACGCGACCATCGCGTGGCAGCCGATCCCGCCGCCCACCAGGGTGCCCGGTGCGACCTTGGTGGACGAGTTGTGCGGGCAGCCGGAGCAGAAGTACGGCACGCGCGGCACCAGCGGCAGCGTGATCCGCTCCCGGGGCGGCCTTTTCTGGACAGGGATGTCCGCGTGCTCGAAGTGGCGGGCCAGGGCGTCGGCCACCGAGTCGGAATCGAGCTCTCCGACCGGCGCGAACAGTGGGGCACCGTCCCTTGTCCGCTTGCCGTAGACAGGCGGGGCGCCAGGCCGCCCGTAGAGCGCGGACTTCACCGCGTCTTCGAGGAAGGCGCGCTTGTCCTCGACGACGATGATCTCGTCGAGGCCGCTCGCGAACTCGGCGACGATGCTCTGCTCGAGCGGGTAGATCACGCCAAGCTTGAGCAGCCGGATGCCGTGCCTGACAAGGCCCTCCTCCGTCAGCCCGAGCGCGGTGAGGGCCTGGCGGGCGGTCAGGTAGGACTTGCCCGCGGCCACCAGGCCGATCCGGGCGCCGCTTCGCGCCCCGGTGATGATGTTCAGGCCGCTGCGGCGGATGTACTCGGCGGCGATGGGCAGCCGGACGAGCTGCTGGTTCCGCTCCAGCTCGGCGAGCTCCGCGCCGAGCAAGCGGGCGGTCGGCTGGTGACTGTAGGCGTTGAGGCCGCCGGGCAGGCCGGACAGGTCCGGCGCCTGCCAGTGCGGGCTGACCTGCGTGGTGGACGCGCCGTCGGCCACGTCCGCGACCACCTTGATGGCGGACCACAGGCCGCTGGCGCGGGAGAGCTGGACGGCGTGCATGCCGTGGCTGAGGACCTCGGCCGGGTCCGCCGGGTAGAAGGTCGGCAGGATCAGGCCCGCGAGGGCCTGCTCGGACGCGGACGGCAGGGTGGAGGACTTCGCCGCCGGGTCGTCACCGACGAGAGCCACCGCTCCCCCGGTGGCCGCCGTCCCGATCATGTTCGCGTGCCGGAGCGCGTCGGTCGCCCGGTCCAGGCCCGGTGCCTTGCCGTACCAGACGCCGATGACGCCGTCTTGCGTGGCGTCGCCGACGCGGCCGGTCAGCTGGGTTCCCGACACCGCCGTCGCGGCGAGCTCCTCGTTGAGGCCTGGCTGGTGCACGACGCCGTACTCGGTGAGCAGGCCGCGCTGGCGGGCGAGCTCGAGGTCGTAGCCGGCGAGCGGCGAGCCCTCGTAACCGGACACGAACGTCTTCGTCGTAATCCCGTGCTGCCGGTCGTAGCGGGCGCGGTCGAGCAGCACGCGGACGAGAGCCTGCAGCCCCGTGAGGTAGATCGTGCCGTCCTGAAGCTGATAGCGGTCCTCGAGGCTTGCCACGCGGGGGGTGAAGGCTGCCGTCATGCGGCCACTCTAATGAGGGAGGGTTTGCTGAGGGCTCGCCCCGGCCGGCAGCGGCTCGATTCTGGCGCGCAGCGTGTCGCGCTCGACCACCAGCACGTGGCCGTTGGGCACCGGGGCCCAGCCGTCCCGGGAATCCTGCGACCAGCCAGAGGACGCGACCACCACGGCGTCGGCGGTCTCCCGGTACTTCAGGTCGAAGTGCCGGCCGAGTTCCTCCGCCGAGCCGGTGAATCCGCGGGCGCGCATTCTCGCCTCGGGGATCTTGGACCGGTCGTGGCAGCTGACCGCGTACAGCGCGTCCTCGGTGAGCAGCAGCGCGTTGAGGCTGCTCGCGTCGAATCGCGCGTTGATGGTGACCGCGGTTTCGCCGATGGCGGTGACCATGTCGCGGCCGGCCTGCAGGCGGGACAGGACATGCAGGAAGTACCGCTCGCTGTCGGTGGTACCGGTCATCCGCTTCTCCCAGCCCGCGGGCAGCAGCTCGGGGAGCCGGTCTTGCGGGTGGATGGCACC
>Ga0335073_10008632_pt1 | contig 14300 bp, 10 predicted proteins | sample Lox_Sample_22_FD_207093 | JGI IMG/M metagenome (GOLD analysis project Ga0335073, IMG submission 207093) | Soil microbial communities from Loxahatchee National Wildlife Refuge, Florida, United States - Lox_Sample_2.2 | ecosystem: Environmental > Terrestrial > Soil > Wetlands | place: USA... | reverse complement strand
GCCCTCGGTCCCGATGAGCACGGCTTCGTCGTCGATGCACTGCATGCGCTCGCGCAGGACCCGGCGAGCCTGCATCGCCAGAGCGACTTTCGCGACGGTCGCGGCGCGCTGTTCCTTGCGGTGCGCTCGCCGCAGTCCGAGCTCGTCGGTCTCGCGATGCTCCTCGTCGATTCGAAGGTGCTCATCACCGGTATTGCCGCGCGCATTCTGGGCACGGCATCGCTGCGCGCGATCCTGCAGCGGATCGCGATCCTGCTGAAGCCGCCGACGGCGCCGGGCCGCGGCACCGGGCGCACCGCGCAAGTGCCGATCATCTCCAAACCGCCTGCCGCGCCGCCGCCTGGGGCAGCGGCGCCCCTCGTCGTGCCGGCGCTCGCAGCACCCCCGCCCGCCTCGGCAGCGAAGGCCGCCCCGGCGGCATCGACCCCGGCCGCGCCCGCGCCAGTCGCTGCTCCGGCGCGCAGTCTCGAGACGATCGAATGGTCGCCGCCCGATCCGCCCGCGAAAGCGCCTCCGGCGCGCGCACCGGCGCCACCCGGATCAGCGGCCGCGCCCGTGGCGCCGGCGTCGGCCGTCCGGCCAGCGCCGCCCCCCTTATCCGCGGCCCGAGGCGTGCCGACGCGGGAAATCCCGGTCCTGGCCGCACCGCCGGCCATCCCGCTCGAGCTGCACGTCCAGGAGCTCGCGAAGCTTCGGGTGGGCGGGCGGCTGCGTCACTATCGCGTGCTCGCCCGCGCGGCGGGTGCCGCCGTCACCGGGCCGGATGAGGTCATCGTCGCGACGCCGGAGGACGACCCGGTCGACTCACTCGTGCGCTCGCTGCGCACACTCATCGCCTGGTGCTCCGTGCACGGCACCCTGCTCGAGTCGGCGCCCGTGAAATTTTCGCTACCGCTCACGGGTGCCGTGCTCGAGGTCGCCACGCTCGGCGATCGGATCGCAGGCCCCATCGCCCACTCCGCGTTGCCCGCCGGCGCACTCGTCTTCGAGATCGCGGAGCTCGATTGCATCCGCCACCGCGCGGCGGTCGAGCGCCTGGTGCGCTCGCTCGAGACGCTCGGCTGCGGCTGGGCGATCGACGATTTCACCTTCGACTCGGGCGGGCTCGAGCTGCTGCGCTCGCCCGCGCTGCGGCTGGTCAAGGTCGACGCGCGGCTCATCGGCGCGGCCCTGCGCGATAAGCTCGCCCAGGCCCGCGTCGTCGCCATCGCGCAAGCGGTGCGGGTCCTCGGCGTGCACTGCGCGGCGAAGCAGGTGGCGAGCGAGTCGAGCAGCCGCTGGCTCACGGCCGCGGGGTTCGATTTTGCCGAGGGGCCGCTGTTCGATGCGCCGAAGCGGCTCGAAGCGCTCGCTGCCGATCTGGCGAGCTCGAAATAGATAGCGCTAAGCTTGGGCGATGGCCTCATCCTGGCGCGACTGGGACGTTGCGGTGCTGGGAGCGGGCGCGGCAGGGCTCAATGCCGCGGCGGTGCTCGCCGCCGCCGGCCGCTCGGTCCTCATTCTGGAGGCGCGTGATCGCATCGGCGGCCGCATCCTCACCCATTCTGACCCCGCCGGAAGCGTTCCGATCGAGCTCGGCGCCGAGTTCATTCACGGGGCGGCACCCGCCACCATGAGGCTCCTCAGGCGCTTCGGCACCGAGGCGATCGAGGTGACCGGGCAGCGCTGGACGCTGCGCGATGGGCGACTCGATCCGCGAGGGAACGCATTCGCCGGCGTGCAGCGGCTCATCGAGCGGGTGGACTCGCTCGGCGAGGAAGACCTGTCGCTCGATGAGTTTCTCGCGCGCGCCGCGGCCGAGCCGGAGCTCGCCCCCGCGCGCACCTATGCACGGATGATGGCCGAAGGATTCGATGCGGCGGATCCGAAGCGTGCCAGCGTGCGCGCGATCGCCGCAGAGTGGCGCGGCATGGACGGCGGACAGTACCGCCCGCAGCACGGGTACGCCGCGCTCTTGGAGAGCCTGCACCGCGAGCTCGATCCCGAGCGCACGCAACTTCGTCTGCAGACCGTGGTCGGCTGCGTCGCCTGGGGCGGCGACCGGGTACGCATCTCGGGCCGCTCCCGTGGCGAGCCTTGCGAAGCCACGGCGCGCGCAGCGCTCATCACCCTTCCCCTCGGCGTGCTCAAACAGCCGCCCGGCGGCTTGGGCGCGGTCGAGTTCGACCCGCCGCTCGAGCAGAAGGCCGAAGCGCTGCAGGGACTCGCGCCCGGCGCCGTGATCAAAGTCGTGCTGCGCTTTCGGCGCGCGTTCTGGGAGCAGCTGAGCGCGGGGCGCTTTGCCGACGCAGGGTTCCTCCACGCACCGGGCGGACCCTTTCCCACGGCGTGGACGACCCTGCCCGCGCGCACGCCGGTCCTCACGCTCTGGAGCGGTGGCCCGCGCGCGCTCGCGCTGAGCGGCGCTCCCGCTCCGCAGCTGATCGAGTTCGCGCTCGGGGCCGTGCGCTCGCTGTTCGGGAGCGCTGCGCCGTCGCACGAGGAGCTCGTCGCCGGCTATGTCCACGACTGGCAGTCGGACCCACACACCCTGGGCGCATACAGCTACGTGAGTGTCGGGGGCATGCAGGCGCCAGACCGGCTCGCCGAGCCGCTCGCAGAGCGGCTGTTCTTCGCCGGGGAAGCGACCCAGGCGGGCGAGCTCGGCACCGTGGAGGCCGCTCTCGCGAGCGGCGAACGCGCGGCACGCCAGATCCTCGCGGCTGGCTGAGGAAACGCGATCCAGTTCGCAGATTCGGCCCGCAGCGAGGATCTGTGAGCCAGGACGCAGGCTCGAGGCGCGTGGCAGCGCAGGATACCTCGATGCAGGTGAGCCGAGGCTGAAGCGGAAGCGCACGACTCGATGTTCCGTCCACGGGTCTCAGCAAAGCCGGCGGGCAACCCCGCGCGGTGCGAGAGCACCGGGCGCGCACCGCTGTCCTGGATCGCGACCGGTTCACGGCCGGAGTGGCGAACCGCGTTTCTGCAACGGACCCAGGCAGCCGAGCGGCGCCTGCTTCCGGCTCCCCGACGGAGTGCCCGACTGCTCAGCGAGCCCAAACTATGGAAGCTGCCTCTCGCGCTGAATTCGAGCCCCTGAGCCCCGATCCGGTCGAGCCGACCCCGCCCCCTCCCTCACGTTCCGCGCGCCCCGCCGAGCCCGAGGCGGGTCGCGCGGCCGGGAGTCCCGCGGCAAGCCCGAGCTCGCCGCCAACGCTTCCGCCGTCGCCGAGCGCGGCACCCGGCGCGCTGCCGAGCGCGCTGCCGAGCGCGCTGCCGAGCCCCACCCCGAGCCCGACGCAGAGCCCCAAGCCGGGCGGCGTCTCCGCTTCTGCGACTCTGCAGATGCCCTCCCCGCCGCCGCCGAGCGCCGCCGCTCCCGCCGTGGCGGCGCCTGCGAGCCCGGCGGTCATGGACCGCGATTTCATCGCGCGCAACCAGATCGTCGAGCGCTACCTCTCAGGAAAGCTGCCGATCAGGGGTGCGACGGAGTTCGAGCGATTCTGCAGCGAGCATCCCGAGCTCCTCGACGAGATCGGCCTGCCCGAGCGCGTCAACGCCGGACTGCGGCTGCTCGAGGCGAGCGGCAAGCCGGAACCCTGGCACGAGGAGCCGAAGAGATTCTGGGAGAAGCCCTATCTCGCGATCGGCCTCGGGATCGCCGCGATCGCTCTGGCGATCGCGACCGTTACCCTCGCGCGCCAAGGCACGGATGCGCGCCGCCAGATCGCAGCCCTGACCCAACAGGTCGCCGATCAGCCGCTCGATCCGGCGACGAGCACTCGCACCATCCGCTTGCTCCCGAGCTCCGAGGGGGCCTCGAACACACCGGTAGTGACCATCGGCGGCGGCGGCGAGACCCAGCTGGTGAAGCTCGAAATCGACATGACCCATTCGCAGTACCGCCAATACCGCATCACGATCGATCGCATCGATCAGGGTCGCGTTGCGATCATCGACAACCTCGCCAAGGACTCGAACGGCCACCTACGCATCGCGCTCAACAGCTCCGCGCTCGGGCCGGGAACCTATCAATTCACGATCGAAGGGCTCGACTGGCGCGGTCAGCCCCAGCCCGACTCGTGGCTCACCATCGCGATCCAGCACTGACGCCGGTTGCGCGCGGCCGCTGAGGGTCGCGCACCGGACCGCGACACTCCCGGCCGGCCGCGCTAGACTTCCCCCCGATCCCGGCGCCGAGCTGCGGCACGAATGGGGGAGCGGCGGGTGAAGTTCATTCCACTCGTGTGGGCCGGAATCCGGCGCAAACCCAGCCGCTCGATCCTCATCCTTGCGCAGGTGATCATCGCCTTCGCGCTGTTCGGCGTGCTCCAGGGGCTGGCAGCCGGCATCAACCACGCGATCGCCGCGACCCACGCGGATCGCCTGTACGTAGGCAGCAAGCTGCAGCTGGGATTCCCACTCCCGATCTCGATGGTCGAGTGGCTGAAGACCGTGCCCGGAGTCCGTGACGTCACGTACCGGTACTGTTTCGGGGCCACCTATCAGCGGCCTGAGCAGGGCGTGCCGATCTGCGGAACCGACGTGGACTCGTTCCTCGCGGTGTATTCGGAAGACAAGGTGGACCCCGCGCAGGTACGCGCGATGCGCCAGGTTCAGGACGGCGCGATTGTGGGCATCGGCACCATGCAGAAATACGGCTGGAGGGTCGGCCAGCGCGTGACCTTGCAGTCCTCGCCGCAAGAGCTGCAGCGCGCGGATCGAACGAACGACTGGACGTTCGACATCGTCGGAACGTGGGTGGACAGCGAGGACGACAATGAGGATAACTCGCGGCTTCTGATCACCCACTACCGCTACATCAACGAGTCGCTGCCGACGGGCCCGGCACGCGATACGATCAACCTCGCCGTCCTGCGCATCGCCGATCCGGCGCGCGCCCCCCAGATCGAGCAGGCGATCGACTCGCGCTACACGAACTCGTCGAACGAGACGCTCACGCAGTCGGAGCAGGAGCTCGTCGAGGCCGAGGTCGCCAACTTCGGCGATCTCGACACCGTCGCAAATCGGATCGTCGGCGCCGCATTCTTCGTGCTGCTCTTTGCGACCGGGGCGCTGATGATGCAATCGATCCGCGAGCGCACCCCGGAGCTCGCCGTTCTCAAGACTGTCGGCTTCTCCGACCGCAGCGTGATGGTGCTGATCCTCGCCGAGACGCTCGTGCTCTGCCTCGCGGGCGCCGCGATTGGTCTGTGGCTCGGCATGCGGCTTCTGCCTGTCGCCCGCGAAGAGATCGGCACGGTGACCGTGCCGCCGAGCGTCTTCGCGATAGGCATTGCCTGCGCCTTCGTGCTCGCGCTCGCGGGCGGCGCGATGGCGGCCTGGCGTGGGCTGCGGCTGCGCGTGGTCGACGCGCTCGCCAACCGCTGAGACCTCGCGACATGCGCGCGCTCCGCTACGTATGGCTCCTCACCGTCGCCGCAATCCGCAGCATCCCCGAGCGGCTCGGCACCTCGCTCGTCACCGTGATCAGCATCGCCACGGTGATGGGCGTACTGGTCGCGATGCTCGCGCTCAGCGCGGGACTCGAGAAATTCGTGCAAACCGGCGTCAGCGCCGACGACGTGGTGGTTCTCTCGAGCGGCGCGCAATCGGCCCTGCAGAGCTCCCTGCCGAAGACGATCCTCGCGAGCATTGCCGACAAGCCGGGCATCAAGCGCGACGCCGCCGGTAAGCCCGAAGTCACGGCCACCGTGTTCATGTTCATCAGCGCGGTCAATCGCCAGAATCAACGCGGTACCGTGAGCTTGTTCTCCGTCACGCCCGAATGGGTGACGATCAACCCCGAGCTCCACATCATCGCGGGACGATACTTCAAAGCCGGGCTCCACGAGCTCATCGTGAGTGACCTGATCCGCGAGCGTTTCAGGCACTTCGACGTGGGCGACGAGGTGCGAGTGCGCGGTACCCCATGGAGGATCGTCGGTGCGTACCACAGCACGGCCACGGCGCTCGAGGACTCGGTCATCGGGGATGCCGATACCATGCTGTCGGCATTCCCGCAATCGACATTCAACGTCGTGGACGTGGTCCTCGAATCCCCCGGCGCGTTCACGACGTTCAAGAATGCGGTCACCGGCGATCCGACGCTCAAGGCGGACGTTGAGACGCAGGAGGAAAGCAACGAAGCCATCATCAAATCCCGGCGGCAACTCCTCGACTTCATCAGCTATTTCCTCGGCGGGCTGATGGGACTCGGCGCGGCTTGCGGCGCGCTCGCGAGCCTGTACGCGAGCGTCGATGCCCGCACGGTGGAGATCGCCACGTTGCGCGCGATCGGCTTCAGCGCAATTCCGGTCGTCATCTCGGTGCTCGCGGAGGGGTTGCTGCTCGCGATCCCGGCGGCGCTGCTCGGCGCCGCCGTCGATTGGTACCTTTTCAATGGACACCTCGTGGTCGCGCAGGCAATCACCTTTCCGATGGCCGTCACGCCGCACCTGGTGGTGGTCGCTCTGTGCTGGGCGCTCTCCATCGCGCTGCTCGGCGGCATTCTTCCCTCGATCAGGGCGGCGCGGTTGCCGGTTGCGACGGCGCTCCGCGCGAGCTGACCGGGTATGGGGCGCGCGCTCAGCCCGCCCGCAGGGTCACGATCGGCGGCTGGGTGACGACCGAGCGGGTGGCGAGCCACCCGCTCGCGGCGACGAGTAGCGCACCGCCGGCCATGCCGATGAGGAAGATCCACGGATCGAGGGCGTAGGGCACCTGCAGGATCCGTGAGGCGACGAATGCGCCGGCGCCCCACGCGCCGGCCGCGGCGAGGAGCCCGGCGAGTGCACCGAGCGTGGTGAACTCCGCAAGCACGCCCTGGAGCACGGTGCCGCGACTCGCGCCGAGCGTTCGCAGCATCGCGCTTTCGAAGCGGCGCTCCTCGCGGCTCGCCTGCACGGCTGCGAGCAGCACGGTGAGGCCGGCGAAGAGCGTGAAGGCGAAAACGCTCTGCACGGCGAGAGTCGCCTTGTCGACGAGCGAGCGAACCTGGGAAAGCAGGTCGTCGATATCGAAGATCGAGACGCTCGGGAATTGGTGCGCGAGCTCGGCGAGCTCGCGGCCCTGCGAGGGGTGAAAGTACGCGCTCGTGAGGTACGTTCCCGCGACGGCATCGAGCACGTGCGGCGCGAAGACGATAAAGAAGTTCGGCTGGAAGCTGTCCCACTTCACGTCGCGGATGCTCGCGACCGTCGCCGTGAAGGACTCTGCGCCGATCTCGAAGGTGAGCCGATCACCGAGCTTCAGGCCGAGCGACCGTTGAAAATCCGTCGCCAGGGAAACGAGCGGCTGACCCGAATCCTCCGTTCCCCACCAGCGCCCCGCGACCACGCGGTTGCCGCTGCCGAGGTCCGCCGACCAGGTGACGTTTTGCTCGCGATCGGCGAACTCCGAGCCGCGGGCGCCGCCGAAACGCCTGGATTCGACGGGCCGCCCGTCGATCGCCGTGAGCCGGCCGCGGATCATCGGCAGCATGCGCGTGAGCCGCGCGCCGCGCGACTCGAGGAAGCGAACGAAGTTGGCGCGCTCGGCCGGTGGAATGTTGACGAAGAAGTAGTTGGGTGCATCGGCGGGCAGCGTGCGCCGCCAGTCGCGCTCGAGGTCGCCGCGGACGAGGCCCAGGACGAGCAGCACCATGAGCCCGGTGCCGAAGGCGAGAATCTGCACCAGGCTGTCGGCACGACGCCGGCTCAAGTTCGCCATTCCGTAGCGCCAGGCGACCCCGACACGGCCGCGCAGCCGTCCGGCCGTGGCGACGAGCAGGAGGCCGACCGCAGTCAGAGCGAGCGCGTAGCCGCCTAAGCCCACGAGGCAGTCGATGAGCAAGCGCACGTCGCGCACGGTCCAGTAGACGAGGGCGAGCACGACAGCCGCCGCGGGCCCGAAGGCGAGCAGCACCGCGAGCGGCGGCGGACCCATGTCCCGGCGCAGCACGCGCAGCGGCGGCACACGCGAGAGCTGCAGGAGCGAGGGCAGCGCGAATCCGACGAGCACGGCAACTGCCGCCGTGAACCCCATCGCAACGGGCGTGAGATCGGCGGGCGGCAGCTCGGTATTGATGAGCCCGCGTACCACGTACAGCAGCCATTCCTGCGCCACAAACCCGACCATCGAGCCGAGCGCGCCGGCGATGAGCGCGATGAGGAGCAGCTGCCCCACGCTCACGGTCAGCGTGAACGCGCGCGTGGCGCCGAGCGTCTTGAGAAGCGCCACTGCATCGAGGTGCCGGCGCACGTACTGCCGCGCGGACATCGCGACGGCGATCGAGCAGAGCAGTACGCTCACGAGGCTCGCGAGCTCGAGGAATCGTCCGGCGCGGTCCACGGCGCTCTCGATCTGCGGACTCGCCTCGGTGATGTCCCGCAAGTGCTCGCCCGGAAGCTTGTGGGCGGTGAGCCAGCGGCCGAACCGCTCGATGGGTCGGCGGTCGCCGGCGTAGAGCGCGGCGTAGCTCACCCGGCTCCCGGGCTCGATGAGCTTCGTCGCCGGCAGATCGGCAATGTTCATGATGAGGCTTGGCGCGAGCTCCGCGAAAGTGCCGCCCTGGTCGGGCCTCGAGATGAGCACTCGGGTCACGCGGAAGCTGGCCGCGCCGATCGCGAGCTGCGAACCGAGCCTGCCGCCGAGGCTCGCAAGCAGCTTCGAGCTCGGCCAGACCTGGCCGCGGGCCGGAATTCCGGCGGCGGGCGTGCCGGCCGCGAACGGCTCGTTCGCCACCTGGAGCGTCCCGCGCAGCGGGTAACCGCCCGAGACGGCATCCAGATCGGTGAGCTCGCTCCGATCACCGAGAAACACGACACTCAGCATCGAGACCGTGCGCGCCGAGCGCACGCCCGCGAGCGCCGCCGCACGATCGTAGGTCGCGCTGATCGGCTCCGGCGATCCGAGACGCAGATCGGCGGCGAGGATCTGAGTCGCCTGCTCGCGCACCGCGATCCCGATCCGATCCACCAGGAATCCGACGCCGGTCAGCGCCGCGACCGCCGTGGTGAGCGCGAGCAGCAGCACACCGAGCTCTCCGGAGCGCCATTCACGCACGAGGCCTCGTGAGGCGAGTGCCAGCGCCGCGAGCGGCCGTGCAGAGCTCGCGCTCATGCGACCACTCGCCCCGCTTCCATGTGCAGCACGCGCTCGCAGCGGGCCGCAAGGGAGCGCTCGTGCGTGACGAGCACGAGCGTCGTGCGCGAGCGCTCATTCAGGCGAAAGAGGAGATCGATGATGCGCTCGCCCGTCGCGGCATCGAGGTTGCCCGTGGGCTCGTCGGCGAACAGCACGGCGGGGCTGGTGACGAACGCGCGCGCGAGCGCGACGCGCTGCTGCTCGCCCCCGGAGAGCTGGCGCGGATAGTGCGCAGTGCGCGCTGCGAGCCCGACCTCGGCGAGCGTCGCGAGCGCCGCGCGCCGCGCATCCGCACGCCCGGCGAGCTCGAGGGGCAGCATCACGTTCTCGAGGGCAGTGAGCGCGGGAATGAGATGGAACGACTGGAATACGAAGCCCACGCGCTGTGCGCGCAGGCGCGCGCGACCGTCTTCATCGAGCTGCGTCAGGTCATGGCCGTCGAGCCAGATCTTCCCCGAGGTCGGGGTATCGAGGCCCGCAAGCAGCGCGAGCAGCGTCGACTTGCCGGCGCCCGACGCCCCGACGATTGCCACCGCCTCGCCGGCTGCTATTTCGATCGAGACCTCGTGCACGATGGTCAGCGTCCCCTCGGGACTGCTAACCTGCTTCGAGAGGTTCAGAGCCTTGAGAACGTTTGCGCGAGCGGCGGGCGCCTCTGCGCTCGCTATGGGTTTGCTGCTCATCGGGCTCCACGGCGCGGTGGGGGCGGAAAGTCGCACCATCCTGGTATTCGGCGACAGCCTGAGCGCCGGCTACGGCCTGGCACCCGAGCAGGGCTGGGTGGCACTGCTCGAGAAGCGGCTGCGCGCCCAAGGGTACGGGTACGCGGTCGTGAACGCCAGCATCAGCGGAGAGACGACGAGCGGGGGTCTCGCGCGACTTCCCCGGGCACTGCGCCTGCATCGGCCCGCGCTCGTCGTGCTCGAGCTCGGCGCCAACGATGGCCTGAGAGGCCTGCCGCTCGCCGATGCGCGCGACAACCTCGCGCAGATGATCGAGCTCTGCGAGCGCGCGCACGCGCGGGTGTTGTTGCTCGGCATCCGGTTGCCGCCGAACTACGGGCCGCGTTACGCGGATGAATTCGCCGCGCTGTACCCGGAGCTTGCACACCGCTTCCGGATCCCGCTCGTCCCGTTCCTTCTGGAGGGCGTCGCCCTGAACCCCGCACTCATGCAGGCCGACGGACTGCATCCGGATGCGGCGGGCGAGCCTCGGGTGCTCGACGTCCTCTGGCCCCGTCTGAGCCCCATGCTGCAGCGGAGCTCCGCGCACTGAGGTGTCGCATCGCGCATCGCGCATCGCGCATTGCGCATTGCGACCTTCGGAGAGGCGGTGCTATATAGCGCGGCGTGCAAAAGATCTGGCTGAAGAGCTACCCGCCTGGAGTTCCCGCCGAAATCGACCTGAGCGCCATGCGCTCGGTTGGCGAGCTTGCGGAGCGGAGTTTCTCCGAGTTCGCCAACCGCCCTGCCTTCACGCAAATGGGCCGCACCTTGACCTTCGGTGCGCTGGATGAGCTCTCGCGGGCCTTCGGAGCGTGGCTCCAGGGGCCGGGCGGCCTGCACAGGGGCGATCGCATCGCGATCATGCTGCCGAACGTTCTGCAGTACGCGATTGCCATGTTCGGCGCGCTGCGCGCGGGCTTCACGGTTGTCAACACCAATCCGCTCTATACGGCGCGCGAGCTCGAGCATCAGCTCAATGACTCCGGCGCCAAGGCGATTCTGGTGCTCGAGAACTTCGCGCACGTCGTCGCGGAGGTGTTGCCGCGCACCCAGGTGCGGTCGGTGCTCGTCACCGCGGCGGGCGACTGGCTCCATTTTCCGAAGTCCGCGATCGTGAATTTCGTGTTGCGCCGCGTGCGCAAGCAGGTTCCGCCCTGGCGTATCGCAAACGCTGTCGACTTTCGCTCCGCGGTTCGCGCAGGCGCGCACCTGCAGCTCGCCCCCGTGGAGCTCGGTCGCGAGGACATCGCTTTCCTGCAGTACACCGGCGGCACAACCGGCGTCGCCAAGGGCGCGGTGCTCACGCACGGGAATATCTGCGCGAACGTGCTGCAGGCCGAAGCGTGGATTCGTGCATTTCTGCGCGCGAGCGAAGCTCCTGGAATTCTGATCACGCCGATACCCCTGTATCACATCTTCGCGCTCACGGCGAACTGCCTGGTGTTCGTGCGGCTCGGCTGGCAGAACGTGCTCATCATCAATCCGCGTGATCTCAAGGCGCTGATTGCGGAGTTGAAGCGGTATCCGTTCGCGTTCCTGAGCGGCGTGAACACACTCTTCAACGCGCTTCTGAACGCGCCCGGCTTCGCCGAGATCGACTTTCACAATCTGCGCGTCACGTTGGGCGGGGGCATGGCGGTGCAGTCGGGCGTCGCAACACGCTGGAAGGAAGTGACAGGCAATCCGCTCACGCAGGCCTGGGGACTGACCGAGACCTCACCGGGCGTGTGCATCAATCCGCCGAATCAGGACTTCAACGGATCGGTTGGGCTACCGATCCCTTCGACCGAGGTGTCCATCAGGGACGATGCAGGCCGCGAGCTCGCGGGCGACGAAGTGGGAGAGATCTGCGTGCGCGGACCTCAGGTGATGCGCGAATACTGGAACAGACCGGACGAGACCGCGATGGTGATGCTGCCCGACGGCTGGCTGCGCACCGGGGACATCGGCCGTATCGACGAGCGCGGCTACGTCTACATTCAGGATCGCAAGAAAGACATGATCCTGGTGTCGGGCTTCAACGTTTATCCGAACGAGGTGGAAGAGGTGGCGACCGCTCACCCCGGGGTGCTCGAAGCAGCGGCGGTGCCGCAGGCGGATGCGCGCTCGGGAGAGGTCGTCGCACTCTTCATCGTCAGAAGGGATCCCACGCTCACCGAGCGCGACTTAATCGACTTCTGTCGCAAGTCGCTCACGCCCTACAAGGTCCCCAGGCACGTCTACTTTCGCACCGAGCTCCCGAAAACGAATGTCGGGAAGATCCTGCGTCGAGCACTGCGCGAGGAGCTCACCTAACGGATAAGGCCACTCGCGTCGGGCATCGCCGGGTGTGCATCGTGCAGCGCCCTACCGCTTGGTACGCCGTTCCCGGCCTTTCCGGTGGGGCATTTCGGCGGTTCCGTGTGCCCGCTCAGGCTCCCGGCACACCGCAAAGACGGCTGCCCCCACTGTGAGATCGTCCGTGGCCGCTCGGGTAGCGGGGCGCAAGCGTCCTTTGGGCGAACGATGCGCCTGCAGGAACGAGTCGATCTGCTCGATCAAAGCATCCGCGCGGCGTCCGACCTGCGAACGAAACAGCGGAAGACTCCGCGGATCGATGGGGAGCGTGTGAATCCGCACCGGCAGCTGCTCGTGAGGGCGCGCATCGAGGTTGCGCTCGAGCGTTCCCATCAGTTCCCCGACAAGCTGCCCCGCCGAGAAGATGGCCTCCGGGCTACCGCCTGCCGACGTCACCGATCGTCGGACGGCCCGAACACTTCCAGTCCCCGCGCGCTCGACGGCGCCCGCGGCGACCAGCTCCGCGAGGACGGTACGGAAGTACAGCCCGCCGCTGTAGCGGTGGACGAGCTCCTGGAAGCTCCGGCGTCCGCCTCGGATCGGGAGCACGGCCGGCTCGCCGGATCGGGTCTGAAAGTCGACGTCGTCGTGCCAGCCGGTCAAAACCCGCGACGCGCGGTGCAGCTGCGTGTTGCTCCGCGGGCTGAACTCATCCTGGGGCGTCGCGAGAATGAGCGGCAGAGCGCTCCGGTTCATCCCGGTGATGACCGCGAGACGGGAAATCGTGACGCGCTCGCCCAGACCGTCGAGATACTCCGAGGCCGCATGGGCGTAGACGCTATCGACGATTGACTTCAGCTCCCCCGCGCTCACCCCGAAACGCAGCAGGATGCGGACCAGCGGGTGCAATACCCGTCGGCAGAGTGAGACCAATGCGGCACGAAATTCGGATTGCATGTCGAATCGCGACGGGCTCCATGGGCCATCCAGGAGTTTCGCAAGCCGCTATCCACGCGATGGCCAGTTGCAAGTCAGTTGCAGGTATGCGATTTTTTCTGCAAAAGTATATCACCGAGCGCGCGCCAGACGCCGCGTTGGCGCATTTGCATCTGGTGACGCGTCGAAACTTGCCTGGAGGGAGTTATGCAGCACGCAAATGGAGCCACTCGGCGAATGTCCGAGACGGCGGTATTCGACGTCCTCCGCCCGATCGTTCGCATCCTCAAAGCTTCGGGGATTGAGGAGCAGTTGCTTCTGTCGGCCGTGCGGGAGGCGTACAGAGCGAAGTCCTCGAGCCCGGTTGTGCGTGGTGTTTGGCTCGATCACTCCAAGTTTGTAAGTCTAGCGGATGCGGTCACCGTCTGGGCTCGAGACCCTGAGTTCATTGATGAGACGGGGTCGCCAATGAAGCTGAGTATCAAGCCCGGACCCCGCTCGTTCGCCTCCCTTCTGAAGAAGGCTCATGTTTCTATTAGAGCCGAGTATGCTCTGCGGGATCTGGAAACATTAGGGTCCGTAAGGGTGTGCGACGCTGGGCGTCGCGTGCGTCTTGCGTCACATGTTCTTCTCACCGTCAGCGGGAAACGATTTCTCGCTGCTCCCATGATTAATGAGATACGAAGGTTCGCTGAAACTGTCGAGCACAATTTATGCGAGCGCCCAGGACCGACGGAAGGGCGGATGCACCGATGGGCGCAGTGCGATGCACTCGATCCGAGACAATTTACGGAAGTTCAGCGCTTCGTGCGACTTGGCGGACAGACACTTTTGGACGCAGTCGATGAGAAACTTGGCTCGTGTAGAGCCAGGCGCGGAGAAAGAAAGCGAATCACGTACGGACTTGGGATGTACGTCTTCGTAGATAAAGGAAAGAAGAAACCTCCTCTACCCGCTGGTGACGTTGATGGTCGCGCTCGTCGGCGGCGGGCCATGTCAATGCCGACTGGTAATCTTCCGATCGGTCGCTAACGACCCCATCAGTTGGGAATCGTGAATCAGGCGATTGGTCAGCAATCCTCGCTGATCGGACAAGCCTTGAAATTCGGCCTAATTCGTTCCAGCGATGCCGTTCGTTCCAGCGATGCCGTTGGTCCCAGCGATGCCGTTGGTCCCAGCAATGCCGTTGGTTCCAGCGATGCCGTTCGTGCCAGCGATGCCGTTCGTGCCAGCGATGCCGTTGGTCCCAGCGATGCC
>Ga0335073_10008631_pt1 | contig 14302 bp, 12 predicted proteins | sample Lox_Sample_22_FD_207093 | JGI IMG/M metagenome (GOLD analysis project Ga0335073, IMG submission 207093) | Soil microbial communities from Loxahatchee National Wildlife Refuge, Florida, United States - Lox_Sample_2.2 | ecosystem: Environmental > Terrestrial > Soil > Wetlands | place: USA... | reverse complement strand
GCGGCCGGCCCGCCGACCGCCGCGCACTCGCCGATCCCCTTGGCGCCGATCGGGTGGTGCGGGCAGGGCGTGACGACCTCGCTGTGCAGCTCGAAGCCCGGTGTTTCCCAGGCGGTCGGCAGGAGGTAGTCCATGTAGTTCGCGCCCACGCAGTTGCCGTCGGCGTCGAAGGTGATGAACTGCATGTTGGACATCGCGTAGGCCTCAGTCAGGCCGCCCATGATCTGTCCTTCGACGATCATCGGGTTGATCCGGACGCCGCAGTCGTCGACGGCCACCATGTTGAGCACGTCCCAGACGCCTGTCTGCGGGTCCACCTCGACCGTCACGATGTAAACGGCGAACGGCCAGGTCAGGTTAGGCGGATCGTAATAGGCGGTGGCGTCCAGGCCCGGCTCCATGCCGTCGGGCATGTTGGCATACGCGGCGACCGCGCACTCCTGGATCGTGACCCCTCGATCCGGAGCGCTGCGGACGTAAAACCGGCCGAGCTCCCACTCGATGTCCTCCTCCGATACCTCGAGGAGGTGCGCGGCCAGTTTCCGGGCCTTGGCCCGGATCTTGCGGGACACCATCGCTACCGCCGCGCCGGCTACCGGAGTGCTGCGGGACGCATACGTTCCCATCCCGAACGGTGCGGTGTCGGTGTCGCCTTCCTCTACCACCACGTCCTCAGCCGGGATCCCGAGCTCGTGCGCGACGATCTGGGCCCACGTCGTCTCGTGCCCCTGGCCCTGGGTGCGGGCGCCGGTCCTGACGATCGCCTTACCGGTCATGTGCACTTTGAGCTCGGCCGAGTCGAACATCTTGATGCCGAGGATGTCGTACTCCCGGCTGTTCCCGGCACCGAGCGGCTCGGTCATGGTGGAGATGCCGAGCCCTAGCAGCCGCCCGCGGGAGCGTGCCTCAGCCTGTTGCTGCCGGAAGTTCTGGTAGTCGATTGCCGCCAGGCCGACGTCCAGGCACTTGGCGTACTGCCCGGAGTCGGTCAGGAAACCGAACGGCGTCCGGTGCGGGAACGCTTCGTCCGGCACGAAGTTCATCCGGCGGAATTCTGCCTGATCCAGGCCGAGGTCGTCAGCGGCGGCCTGCATCATCCGTTCCTGGAAAAACATCGCCTCGGTGACCCGGAACGAGCACCGGTACGCTACGCCGCCGGGCGCCTTGTTGCTGTAGGTACCGCGCGCTGTCAGATGGGCCACCGGGATGTCGTAGGCGGCGAAAGCCGAGTGCATCAGCCCGATCTTGAACTTGCTGGGCTGAGCGTCCGAGAAGAATGCGCCGTGATCGGCGTCGGTGTGCATCCGGACGGCCAGGATCTTGCCATCCCTGCGCAGCGCCATCTCGCCCTTGAGGTACACGTCGCGAGCGAACCCGGTCGAGATCAGGTTTCCGGACTTGTCCTCGATCCACTTGACCGGCCGCTCCAGCAGGATCGAGGCCAGGATCGAGCAGACGTAGCCAGGGTAGACCGGCACCTTGTTGCCGAACCCGCCGCCGATGTCCGGCGAGATGATCCGGATCATGTGCTCGGGCAGTTCGGCCACCATCGCGACGGCCGCCCGGATGATGTGCGGCGCCTGCGTGGTCATGTAAACAGTCAGCTTGGAGGTCGCGCGGTTGAAGTCCGCGATTGAGCCGCAGCATTCGATCGGGGACGGGTGCGACCGCGGGTAGTGCAGTTCCAGCTTCGACACGACGTCGGCGGACGCGAACGCCCGGTCGGTGCCGTCGCGGTCGCCGACCTCCCAGTCGTAGATGACGTTGTCCGGCTGGTTCTCCTTGTCGTCGCGGATGACCGGGGCTCCCTCGGCGACAGCCTGGGCCGGGTTCACGACGACCGGCAGCGGCTCGTAGTCAACGACGATCGCTTCGCACGCGTCCTTGGCGATATACGGGTCCTCAGCGATGACGCAAGCGACTTCCTGGCCCTGGAAGCGCACCTTGTCGGTTGCCAGCACGGCCTGCGTGTCGTAGGACAGCGTCGGCATCCAGGCCAGGTTGCGGGTGGCCATCATCTCGCCGGTGAGCACCAGGTGCACGCCCGGTATATCCCAGGCCTTGCTCGCGTCGATCGACTTGATCCGGGCATGCGCGAGCGGGCTGCGCAGGATCTCCATGTGCAGCATGCCGGGCAGCACGATGTCGTCGGTGTAATTGCCCTTGCCGCGGATGAACCGGTTGTCCTCGACCCGCTTGCGGCTCGCGCCGATGCCGCCGATCTTGATTTCGTCTACTGCCTGCGACATGTCCTCGGTCCCGTCCCCTTCAGTCAGCCTGCGCGCGAAGCTTTTGCGCGGCCCACAGCACCGACTTGACGATGTTCTGGTAGCCGGTGCAGCGGCAGAGGTTTCCCGACAGCGCCCAGCGGACCTCTTCCTCGGTCGGGTCCGGGTTGCGGTCAAGCAGGGCTTTGGCCGCCATCATCATTCCGGGAGTGCAGAATCCGCACTGCAGACCGTGCTCCTCCTTGAAGCCCTCCTGCAGCGGGTGCAGTTCGCTCGCGGTGGCAAGGCCCTCGACGGTCTGGATCTCGTGGCCGTCCGCCTGGACGGCCAGCATGGTGCACGACTTGACCGCCTGGCCGTCGACCAGAACAGTGCAGGCACCGCAGTTCGTTGTGTCGCAGCCAGTGTGCGTACCGGTCAGCCTGAGTCCTTGCCGGATCAGGTGCGCCAGCAGGAGCCTCGGCTCCACCTCGGCAATCTTCTTCTCGCCATTCACGGTGAACTTGATCCGCCGCAGCGGCACTTCGGCCGCGGTCTCGTCGCCGCGATCCGCGTAGACCATCGTCATGATCAGGCCGCCCTTTCCGTTGGCTCTGGGCTGCACCGAGAGAGAATGCGCTCGACGAACGTCGCAACCATGTGCCGCTTGTACTCGGCGCTACCTCGGTGATCGGTGCGCGGCCGCGCGGCACCCGCGGCTAGCCCGGCCGCCGCGGTGATCGATTCCGCGGTCAGCGGCTGCCCGGTCAGTGCCGCGGCTGCGTCGGTTGCCGCGATCGTCGAACCGCCGACCCCGGTCAGCGCGATCCCGGCGCGCCGGACGACGTCACCCGAGGTCTCGACAGAGACCGCGACTCCGACGGTGGCGAAGTCGCCGACGCGGCGCTCGAGCTTGAGGTAGCCGCCCGCGCGCACGCCCAGGGCCGGCGGGATGACGGCCTCCACTGCGATCTCGTCGGGAGCCAGCACGTTCTGAAACGGGCCGGTGACGAACTCCGCCATCGGGACCGACCGGCGGCCGGCCGGGCCTTGCGCGATTACCGAGCCGCCGAGCGACAGCACCACTGAGGCCCAGTCGCCCTGCGGGTCGGCGTGGCACAGCGAGCCGACGAGCGTGCCCCGGTTACGCACGATCGGGTCGGCGATCAGCGGCGCCGCGGCGGCCATCGTCGGCTGGGTGCTGGCCAGCAGCTCCGAGCGCTCCAGGTCGGCATGGCGGCACAGCGCGCCGATCCGCAGCGTGCCGTCCGGGTCCGCGCGGTGGTAGCTGAGGTCCGGCAGGTTGTTGATATCCACGACCAGATCGGGCGAGGCGAACCGGAGCTTCATCAGCGGGACGAGGCTCTGGCCGCCGGCCAGCACCTTGGCGTAATCACCGCCGCCGGCAAGCAGGCCGATCGCCTCGCCGAGGGAATGCGGTGCCTCATATCGGAACCGCGACGGGTACATACTTTCCTCCGGTCTCGTGGCTGTGCTGGTCTTCGGCGGGCTGGCTTCCCGCGATGCTGGCTTTCCGGGGCATGGGCCGCAGCTGCGACTCAGCCTGCTGGCGGTTCCGGACGCTCGCGCGCCTGCGATGCCGGGTCAGCGACAGCCACGGGCCCGGACTCGTAGTCGGGGTCGGGTCGTGGCTCCTGGTGCGGCGGCCACGGACCGGAAACCGGCTGACCGGCGATCTTCAGATAGTCGATCAGCTCAGGCCAGGCCCAAACGGTGGGGCTCTTCCCGGTCTTCGGCGCATGCTCGATGAGCTCGTACAGTCGCGGATTGCCCTTGCTCTTGCCGTCGGACTCAATCCGCATCTGAACTCCTAGCAATGAGCAGGTGACGTGGGATTGCATCGTGCACCTTCGCGGGTGCTAACGCAACGGGCCAATAAGCTGTCGCTTAAGTGCACAGCTTGTCAGCTGCTCAAAAGGAGTGAATAGGAGACTTTAGCTCCATATGGTGACGTACACCGGTGGCCTGAACCGCGACGGCGGAACTCCGGCCGATGGGGATCGCATCAGCTGCATGGCCTCGGGCGTGCCGAGGAAACGACGCAGCGCGCTGGCGGCCGCACTCCGGTGGTCCCGCTCGAGCATCGTTGCGTACCAGCATGCCTCGGCCGGAAGTCCGGGTAGCTCGACCATCGACAGCTCACCGCGTCGGAGCTGGTGCGCTACCAGGTGCTCGATTGCCGGCGCCGCGCCCGCCCCGTCGGCCGCCGCGGCCAAGGCGGCCGTCTGGCTCGGGAACACGCGGACATTGCTTTCGGGAACGTCGAGTTGTGCCAGCAGCCGCCCTGCCGGGCTGCCCGGATCGGCGCCTCCCGGACCTACCAGCCAGCGCCACTGCCGAGCCGGGCCGCGCAGCCGCGACTGCCCGGCAGTCACCACGGCCAGCCGGTACTTGAAAATGGGCTCGCTTACCACCGGCATCGTCTGCTCGGCCGACACCAAGGGACCGAAAGCGACGTCGGCGAGGCGGTTGGCGACCAGCACAGCCTGCTCACCGGAAACCGCGACGCCGGTCGACACCTCGACCGGGCCGGGGAACCGGCGGGTGAAGGCTTCGATCAGCGGGCCGGCCACGAATTCGGCGAACATCGACGTGGCGACGACACGCAACTGTTCGGGCGCGCCCTGCGCGGCCCGGACGGCCGCGTGCGCCTCGGCACCGAGGACGACGATCTGCGACGCGGTCGCTAGCAGCCTGGAGCCACCTGGCGTCAGCGTCATGCCGGCCGGGCCGCGGGTAATCAGCTGGTCGCCCAGGTGCTGGCGCAGCGCCGTCAGTGCCTGTGACACCGCCGGCTCGCTCACTCCGAGCGCGCTCGCGGCCGCGGTCACCGAGCCGAGCCGTGCCACCAGGACGAACGCGTTGAGCTGGGTGAGCGTCATGACACACTCATCGAAAGGGAGGGCGACGCGGTGCAAGTCCCTGCGCAGGTCGAGTACGAGAAGGCAGCTAGCGTCGAGCACGCTCTCACGCTGCTTGCCAGATACGGGAGCGCAGCACGGGTCCTGGCCGGCGGGCACAGCCTGATACCCATGATGAAGCTGCGGCTGGCGCAGCCCGAGGTACTGATAGATATCAACGCGATCACCGACCTCTGCTATATCAACCTAACCGGAGCGCAGCTGCGAATCGGCACTCTTACCCGGCATGCGCAACTGCTGGACTCGCAACTCATCGGCGAGCATTTCGCTATCCTGCACGACGCGGAGCGCGTGATCGCCGACCCGATCGTGCGGAACTGGGGGACCGTCGGCGGCTCGCTTTGCCAGGCCGACCCGTCCGAGGACCTGTCGGCTGCCTTTGCCGCGCTGAAGGGCACGATGGTCATTCATGGGCCGGACGGCAGCCGCGAGGTCTCCGCACGAGAGTTCCACACCGGCCCGTACGAGACCGTCGTCGGTCCGGCGGAGCTGCTCACCGAGATCACGCTGCCGATCAGGCCGGGTGGTGGCAGCGGATACCAGAAGGTGTCACGGCGGACCGGAGACTGGCCAGTGGGCGCCGCGGGCGCCGCGATCTGGCTGTCCGGCGACGTCATCGCCGACGCCGGCATCGGCCTTACTGCTGTCGGGGCCACTCACTTCGCTGCTGCCGAGGCCGAGGAGTACCTGCGCGGCAAGATCGCGACAGAGGAGACGCTGGCCAGGGCGGGCGAGATAGCGGCCGAGAACTGCCGGCCTGCCAGCGATCAGCGCGGCCCGGCGGATTACAAACGCCACCTTGCTAGCGAGCTCACTACCCGGGCACTCCGGCTTGCCGTGGCCCGCGCCCGCGGGCAGGCGACATGAAGGTCACGGTGACGGTCAACGGCAGCGAGTACTCGCGCGACGTCGAGCCCCGGCTGCTGCTGATTCACCTGCTGCGTGACGAACTCGGGCTGACCGGCTCGCACTGGGGCTGCGACACCTCTAACTGCGGGGCGTGCGTGGTCTGGCTGGACGAAACGCCGGTGAAGTCGTGCACCGTCCTCGCGGTCATGGCGGATGGCCGGCGGGTCCTGACGGTAGAAGGCCTGGGCAGCGGCGCCGCCCTCGATCCGGTCCAGCAGGGCTTCGCCGAGTGCCACGGGCTGCAATGCGGCTTCTGCACGCCCGGCATGATGCTTACGGCCCGCTGGCTGCTGGACCGCAGCCCGGATCCGTCGCCGGCGGAGGTTCGGGAGGCGATCTCCGGCCAGATCTGCCGCTGCACCGGCTACGAGAACATCGTCCGGGCGGTGCTGTGGGCTGCGAAGAACGGCGGCGGCCGGTGACAGATCACGAGATAGCAGCGCACGGCACCGGGCCGTACGGGGCAATTCCGCGAAAGGAAGACGCGCGCTTCGTCCGGGGCCAGGGCACGTTCGTGGACGACATCAGCCTGCCGGGAATGCTGCACGGGGCGATCCTGCGCAGCCCGCTTGCGCACGCCCGCATCGTTTCGGTAGACGTCACAGCCGCCTTGGCGCATCCGAAGGTTGAGGCTGTGCTCACCGGCGCTGACCTGGCCGAGCGTGGCCTTGCCTGGATGCCGACGCTGTCGGCGGACGTGCAGGCCGTGCTCGCTACCGACAAAGTCCGGTTCCAGGGCCAGGAAGTCGCGTTCGTCGTCGCGCAGGACCGTTATGCCGCGCGCGATGCGCTCGAGCTGATAGTCGTTGACTATGAGCCGCTGCCGCCGGTCGTCGATGCCCTGACGGCCCTCGCTGAGGATGCTCCGCTGGTCCGGGACGATCTTGAGAACCGGACCGACAATCACATCTTCGACTGGAGCGCCGGTGACAAGGCCGCCACTGATGAGGTATTCGCGGCTGCGGATGTGACAGTCGGCTGCGACATGATCTATCCCCGTTCCCATCCTGCTCCCCTGGAGACGTGCGGAATCATCGCCGCTTGCGACGCGGTGACCGGACGCCTAACCCTGTGGTCGACATCCCAGGCCCCGCACGCGCACCGCACCTTGTACGCGCTGATTACCGGTCTGCCCGAGCACAAGATCCGGATTGTGTCGCCAGACCTGGGCGGCGGGTTCGGCAGCAAGGTGCCGGTCTATCCCGGCTACCTGTGCGCGATCGCCGCGGCGATGCTCACCGGGCGGCCGGTGAAGTGGGTTGAGGACCGGTCGGAAAACCTCATGTCCACGACGTTCGCCCGCGACTACCACATGCACGGCGAGATCGCGGCGACCGCGGACGGCCGCATTCTCGGCTTGCGCGCCCGGGTGCTGGCGGACCACGGCGCGTTCAACGCGACCGCGCAGCCGACCAAGTACCCAGCAGGCTTCTTTCACATCTTCACCGGCTCGTATGACCTGCAGGCCGCGTTCTGCGAGGTGACGGGCGTCTACACGAACAAGGCGCCAGGCGGCGTCGCGTACTCGTGCTCGTTCCGGATCACCGAGGCCGTCTACCTGGTCGAGCGTCTGGTCGACATGCTGGCGCGCAGGCTGGGCATGGACCCGGCGGAACTGCGGATGCGCAACCTGCTGCGACCCGAGCAGTTTCCGTACACCTGCCCGACCGGCTGGCAGTACGACTCCGGCGACTACCTCCGTGCGCTGGCGCTGGCCATGGACATTGCCGGCTACCCCGAGCTGAGGCGTGAGCAGGCGCAGCGGCGCGCCCGCGGCGAGTACATGGGCATCGGCATCAGCTTCTTCACCGAGGGCGTCGGCGCCGGGCCGCGTACCCACATGGACATTCTCGGGCTCGGTATGGCCGATGGCGCTGACCTGCGGGTTCACCCGACAGGCAAGGTCGTGCTCGGGATCTCTGTGCAGACCCAGGGCCAGGGACATGAGACGACGTTCGCGCAGATCGTCGCCCACGAGCTTGGGCTCACGCCAGACGACGTCGAAGTCGTGCATGGGGACACCGACCGGACTCCGTTCGGCCTCGGCACCTACGGGTCCCGGTCAACGCCGGTGTCGGGAGCGGCTGCCGTTCTAGCTGCCAGGAAAGTGCGCGACCGGGCCCGGCTGGTGGCCGCGGCGATGCTGGAACTGTCCCCTGACGACCTGGAATGGCTGGACGGTAAGTGGCGGGTGCGCGGCGACCCGGAGCGGGCCGCGGGAATCGCCGAGATCGCGATGGCAGCGCACTCCGCGCTCGAGCTGCCCGCCGGAGTGGAGGGGCACCTGGACGCCTCGGCGGTCTACAACCCGCCGAACCTCACGTTCCCGTTCGGGGCCTACATCTGCGTCACTGACGTGGACCCGGCGACCGGCGAGGTCAAGGTGCGGCGGTTCATCGCGGTTGACGACTGCGGCGTGCGGATCAACCCGATGATCGTCGAGGGTCAGGTGCACCGCGGCCTGGCTGACGGCATCGGCATGGCGCTGATGCAGGCCATCGTCTTCGACGAGGCCGGCAACTGTCTGGGCGGGTCATTCATGGACTACCTGCTGCCGACCGCACTGGAGTGCCCGTCGCCTGAACTGGGCGCCACTGTGACGCCATCGCCGCACCATCCGATCGGGGCCAAGGGCATTGGTGAGTCCGCCACCGTCGGATCACCGCCCGCAGTGGTGAACTCGGTCGTCGACGCGCTCGCCCCGTTCGGCGTCGAGCATGCCGATATGCCGCTGACGCCGGCCATGGTGTGGCGCGCGATCCAGGGCCGTCCGCTGCGGTCAGACCTCGCGCTTGGCTGAGCCGGGAATCTTCCCGGCGGCTTGGCTGCTAGTAGAGAGGGGTCGTCCTTGATCAATGTTGATCTGGTGTTGCTCTAGCGACAGTGGATTCACATTGATCATGAGATGTTATGGCGGAAGTGTCCGCGGCGCCGCTTCCGGCGCTGCTGGTTTCTCATAGATGATGGTGAAATGAGCAATCTAGCCGAGCAACTGCCCGATGTGCCGACGCTGCTGGCCGAGCTGGATAGCGTGAGTTACCTGGCCGATGAGCCGCTCGGCACGGCGTTGTTCCTGGCTGCCCGCATGGGCCAGCCGATCCTGCTCGAAGGTGAGCCGGGGGTTGGCAAAACGGAGGCCGCCAAGGCGCTCGCTGCCGTCCTGGACACCCCGCTGATCAGGCTGCAGTGCTATGAGGGCCTGACCTCGGCGGAGGCACTGTACGAGTGGAACTACCCGCGTCAGCTGCTGGCGATCCGGCTGGCCGAGGCCAGGGGCGAGGCGCCGCGCGAGGCGGACCTGTTCAGCGACGACTACCTGCTGGAGCGCCCGCTGTTGGCCGCCCTTGATCATCCCGGCCCGCGGCCCGCAGTGCTGCTGATCGACGAAGTTGACCGCGGTGACGACGAGTTCGAGGCATTCCTGTTCGAGCTGCTCGCCGAGTCTGCGGTCACCATTCCCGAGCTCGGCACTCGGCGAGCTGCCTATCCGCCGGTCGTCGTGCTCACCTCGAACCGGACCAGGGACCTGCATGACGCACTGAAGCGGCGCTGCCTGTACCACTGGATCGACTATCCCTCCGCTGACCGGGTCGCTGCGATCATCAGGCGCCGGGTTCCTGCGGCCAGCGAGCAACTGGCGGCGCAGGTCGCCGCGGGCGTACACCGGCTGCGCAGCCTCGACCTGGCTAAGCCGCCTGGCGTCGCCGAGGCGATCAGCTGGGCGAATGCGCTGCAGGTGCTCGGCGCCACGCAGCTCGACGCGAACGCGGCACGCCAGACCATGGGAACGGTGCTCAAGTACGCCGAGGACTTGCAGGCCGCACGGGCAGCGGACGTGGCAGCCGTGGTCGGCCGCGGTTCCGGCGATGGCTGAGGGATACTCCGAGGCTGTCCCGGCGGCCGGTTCCGGCGTCGGTGACCTGGCCGAGGTGGCAGCGCGCTTCGGTGTCGCGCTGCGGCGGGCCGGGCTTCCGGTCGGGCCCGGCCGTACTGAGCGATTCGCTGCTGCCGTGACGCTGGTCCAGCCCGTGAGCAGGCAAGAGTTGTTCAATTGCGCACTGGCGACGCTCGTGTCCTCGAAGGATCAGGCGAACACGCTGCGCGTGGTGTTCACCGATGTATTCGGCTCGCTGGACGGAACCGGCGAGCTGACTGACCTGGCCAGGGTGCCCGGGCTCGGAACTCAGCCACAGTCGGCCCATATTGCCCAGGCGGCGATCGTCGCACGAATGCATGCCGAGACGATCATCTCGAGCCAGGACGGCGAAACCGAGAGCGAGAACCCTGATGACGGCCGCGAGATAGAGCGGCCCTATCTGGGCAGCCCGGTAGAGCGACTGGCAGGAACCGACTTCGGCGAGCTGTCCGATGCGGAGCTGGCCGAGCTTGCGGCGGCTATGCGGCAGATCACGCTGGCCGTGCCGAGCCGCCGCTCCAGGCGGCGCAGGCCACGGCCCGGCGGCAGCCGGACCGACATGCGCGCGACGCTACGGCAGGCCCGGCGCACGGGCGGCCATGCCTTCAAGCTCATCGGCCAGGTACCGGCGAAGCGGCCGCGACGGCTCGTCGTGCTCTGCGACATCTCCGGTTCGATGGAGCCGTATGCGAGGGCGCTGATCCAGTTGCTGTACTGCGCGGCCGGCGGAGCCGACGCGGAAGTGTTCAGTTTCGCCACCCGGCTGACCCGGCTGACCGCGGCGCTCGCCAGGTCGTCCCCTGCGGTGGCGCTGGCGCGGGCGGCACATGCGGCCCCGGACTGGCACGGCGGCACCCAGATCGGTGCTGCGCTGAAGCAATTCAATGATCGTTACGGCAGGCGCGGCATGGCCCGCGGGGCTGTCGTGCTGATCATCTCGGACGGCTGGGACACCGGCCACCCGGAGGTTGTCCGGCGGGAGATGCAGCGGTTGTCGCTGGTCGCGTTCCGGATCGTCTGGATGAACCCGCGAACCAAGAGCTCTGCCTACCAGCCGCTGGCTGGCGGGATGGCAGCCGCATGGCCGTACTGCGACGCCGTGGTGAGCGGGCATTCACTGCATGCGATCGACCAGCTGGCCGCCGCGCTGGCCGATCCGGTGCGGCGCCGCCCTGAGATCCGGGCAGTCGACCCCTGATCCCCTTGGCCGGCCTAATCCTCGTGGTCGGCAGGGCGGATCCGGATCGCGGGGATCGAGCCGGACTCAAGGCTGATGTTGATGCCCTTGCCGCGCTTCAGCGCCTTAGGCAGCTTGCGTTGCTTGCGCTTGACGTCCATGCCGCCGAGTACGCAAGCGCCTTCCACGCGCAGCACCGGCGCATCCGGGCCGGACGCTTCGGCAGGATTGCCGGTGACTTCCCGGCCACCGAGGATCGCGATGCCGTTGTCGACGACCCGCATCTCCGGCGGGACGATCACTGAGACCCCGCCGAGGACCGTCGTCGCCCTCAGAACGATCTCGTTGCCCGGCAATATCGCGTCCCGGAAGTCCAGCTCGACGCCCCCGAACACGGTCAGCATGTCGATGACCGGTTCCGGATGCCAGGTGCCCTTACGGCTGGCGCCCGCGAAAATCGAGATGATTCGCCCGTGGCGTCTCTGCTGAACGAGGTCTGCTGACGCAGCCGCCGACGGCATCATCGCGGCCCGCTGGCCCTGCCCCGGCAGGTCCTCGAGCAGCGGCACCAGCTCGGCATGAGTCTTCGCGGCGTAGATGGCATCCAGCCGGTCTGAGTGCTCCTCAGCGGTCAGGCGACCCTCGGCGAGCGCGTTGTTAATCACCGACGCAGCCGTGTCGCGGTCAGCGTCCGAGGCCCGGAGCCTGGAATTCGCGTTGAAACCCTGGGGGTCCATGCAGTTATTGTCTGCCATACCCGCCTGTAGATGGAACTGGAGAAGCTAATGGGCCACGTGGAGGCGGCACATCTGAGCCATGCGCTGCCTGACGGCCGCGTGCTGCTCGACGACGTCTCATTCCGCGTCGGCGACGGCATCGTGGCGGCCCTGGTAGGGCCGAACGGGGCAGGCAAGACCACCCTCGTGCGCCTGGTCTCCGGCGATCTGGCGGCGCAATCCGGCACGGTGAGCTCCAGCGGCGGCCTGGGCGTGATGCGCCAGTTCGTCGGCGGCATCCGGGACTCCAGCACGGTGCGGGACCTGCTGCTGTCGATCGCGTCGCCCCGAGTCCGCGCAGCTGCTCAGCGCCTGGACGCCGCTGAGCTGGCGATGATGGAGCGGGACGACGAGCCAACCCAGATGCGGTACGCGACGGCTCTGACAGAGTGGGGCGACGCCGGCGGCTACGAGGCAGAGGTGCACTTCGACGCCTGCTGCGTTGCGGCGCTCGGAGTCGGCTACGACCGGTGCCAGTGGCGGGAGGTCGCCACGTTGTCGGGTGGTGAGCAGAAGCGGCTGGTTCTGGAGTCCCTGCTTCGCGGCAAGGACGAGGTCCTGCTGCTCGACGAACCGGACAACTACCTGGATGTGCCCGGCAAGGTCTGGCTAGAGGAGCAGCTGGCCGCGACGCCGAAGACCGTTCTGCTTGTCAGCCATGACCGTGAGCTGCTCGCTGCGTGCGCGCAGCGGATCATCACCGTCGAGGACCGGCACGTCTGGGTGCACGGCGGCGGGTTCGCTAGCTATGCGGACGCTCGGCGGCTGCGCAACGAACGGCTGGACGAGCTGCGGCGGCGCTGGGACGAGGAGCACGAGAAGCTGCGTCAGCTGACGCTGATGTACAAGCAGAAGGCCTCTTACAACGCGGATATGGCCTCGAGGTACCAGGCGGCGGTGACCAGGCTCCGCAAGTTCGAGGAAGAGGGTCCGCCCGAGCTCGCGCCGAAGGAACAGAACGTGCGGATGCGGCTGCGCGGCGGCCGCACCGGCAAGCGCGCGGTGATCTGCGAGGGGCTGGAGCTCACCGGCCTGATGAAGCCGTTCGACCTGGAAGTCTGGTACGGCGAGCGGGTTGCCGTCCTCGGCTCGAACGGCTCCGGCAAGTCTCACTTCCTGCGCCTGCTCGCTGGCGATGAGTCGGTTGCGCACAAGGGGGTTGCCAGGCTTGGCGCGCGAGTGGTGCCGGGGATGTTCGCCCAGACTCATGCGAGGCCGGAGCTTGCCGACCGCACGCCGCTGGAGATCTTGATGACCGAGCACGCGCTGCTCATCAACGAGGCGATGGCGGCATTGTCACGCTATGAGCTGACAACCTGTGCCCGCCAGCCGTTCGCTTCGCTGTCCGGCGGTCAGCAGGCGCGCTTGCAGATCCTGCTGCTCGAGCTGGCCGGGTCCACGCTGCTGCTTCTCGACGAGCCGACCGACAATCTTGACCTGGCCAGCGCCGAGGCATTGCAAGACGGACTGGAGTACTACTCGGGCACCGTAGTGGCCGTTTCTCATGATCGATGGTTTGCGAAGTCTTTCGACCGGTTCCTGGTCTTTGGCGGCGACGGAACGGTCTACGAGTCGCCAGGCCCGGTGTGGGACGAGACGCGCGTGGACCGGCCACGCTGACCCAGAGGCTTGCTAGGCTGCATGAATCTCATGGGACGTGTAAACCAGAGGCCGCCTTCCCCGGAAGCCGGAACCGGAAGGATCAAGCACCGTGAAGAAGCTGCTGCTGCTCGTCGTGCTCGGACTCAGCGCGTTCGCCGTGTGGCGGAAGGTCAAGGCGGACCGTGCTGAGCTCGACCTGTGGACCGAGGCTACGACCGCCGACGACTGACCCGGCCGTCGGTCTTGCGTATGAACGGTGCGACTGACAAACCGGGCATCACGCTGGCCTGCTTTGGCCTGGTCGGCACGCTGGTGACTGACGAGGGTCTCATCGAGCGGTCCTTTGCCGAGGCCATCGCCACCCAGGGCGTCGTTAGCGGGACGAGTGCGTTCGCGCGGCGCATGTCGCAGGTCCATCAGGCTCGCGGCAGGTCTGCTGCCGACGTGCTCCGGCTGCTGTTTCCCGACAACGAGGCTCGCGCTCAGGCAGCTCAGCTGGCCTTTGACCGGGCACTGGCTGATGCGGTCGGCCGGGTAGCGATCAAGCTCGTGCCTGGTGCGGTCCAGATGCTTGACGAAATGCGCTCAGCCGGCGCGCAGGTCGCGGTGCTGACGACTTTGCCTAAGCGGGTGCACGACCTGGTGCTGGACGCGGCCGGACTGCGGCGCCACATCGACCTGGCGCTCAGGGCCGATGACGTGGCCAGGGGCTTCCCCGCCCCCGACCTGGTGCTGACGGCAGTGCTGCGGAGCGGGACCGGCTCCGTCGGCGA
>Ga0335073_10008630_pt1 | contig 14305 bp, 13 predicted proteins | sample Lox_Sample_22_FD_207093 | JGI IMG/M metagenome (GOLD analysis project Ga0335073, IMG submission 207093) | Soil microbial communities from Loxahatchee National Wildlife Refuge, Florida, United States - Lox_Sample_2.2 | ecosystem: Environmental > Terrestrial > Soil > Wetlands | place: USA... | reverse complement strand
CGCGACATCATTTTTATGACAATGCGTCCTTTTTCCGCGCGCTTAAAGGCTTTGTCGTGCAGTGGGGCATCAGCGCGTATCCGCCGGTGACCGCGGCCTGGGAACATGCGCCGATTAAGGACGATCCCGTGGTGCAAAGTAATGTACGGGGTTCCGTAACCTACGCGATGGCCGGCCCGAACACCCGAACTACGCAATTGTTCATCAACCTGGTCGATAACAAACGCCTCGATGGCATGGGCTTCGCCCCGATCGGGCAGGTAACCGAAGGCATGGACATCGTAGATTCGTTGTATTCCGATTACGGCGAGGGCGCCCCGGATGGCCACGGGCCGGCGCAGGACCAAATCGAGAAGTCCGGAAAGGCTTACCTAGACAAGAATTTTCCAAATCTCGACTCGATCAAGACCACGAAGCTGATTGTGCCCGAGGTTGCCGCGCCAGCCAAGAAACCGGCGGCAGCCGCCAAGCCTAGCGGCCCATCCGCGAACTGACAGGACTTTCGCGGATTACTTTTTTCGATGGCATGCATCTAAAGGTTGAGGCGGCTGATGCTTTGACAGACGTGCGGCCGCCAATGTAGTCTGACTTTTTATGATTATGTCTTGCCAGATGATGTGTTGTACGAGGACGCGCAACGCTGCGTGTCGCTGCGCGTACATCTCTGGCATGAGGAGCGTCCGGACCTAGCGGTACTTTAAGATTCAAGTTCCGAGACCCACGTCGCCAGAGTTACAGGCAACGTGGGTTTTTTGTTTTTAGGCCGAGCTTTAACGAAGCGTTTCATCAGGGGATAGGGCCCAATGAGCGAAGTCAAAGAAACCAAAGCGCAACGCGCGGAACGGCTGAAGCGCGAGAAAAATGTGTGGGAACACTTCGCGGAGATTCGCGAGTTTGCGCGTAAGGGTTATGACTCGATTCCACCCGAGTGGAAGGGAACCTACTTCCGCACGTGGGGCGTATACACGCAGGGTGACGGCGTCGGTGTGGTTGGTGGCTCGGGAGGGGAAGGGAAGAGTACGCCGTTTTTCATGGTGCGTGTTCGTGTGCCAAATGGTCTGTTGACCAGCGGCCAAGTCCGTACCATGGCCGAGCTTACGGAGCGGCATGCGCGCGGAGTGGTCGATATCACCGTGCGCCAGAATTTTCAGTTGCATTGGGTGACAACCGAGTCGCTGCCTGAGGTATTAGAGACGCTATGGCAGGCAGGGCTGACGACCACCGGCGCGTGCGGCGACGTGGCTCGGAACGTGACGGGCTGTCCGGTGGCGGGGCTGGACGCGGACGAAATCATCGATGCGTCGCCGTTCGCCCTGGCGATTGATCGCGAATTGGGCGGAGTGGCTGAGTTTTACAACTTGCCGCGCAAGTTTAAGATTTCCGTCACCGGATGCAAAAGCTGGTGCTCGTACCCGGAAATTAACGATGTGGCTTTCACCGCGGTTAAACGCAAGAGGCGCAGCGGCGAAGAAATCGGCTTCTCGCTGCGTGTTGGTGGGGGGCTTTCGACGGACCCGCACTTCGCGGTGCGCTTGAATGCGTTTATTCGCCAGGATCAGGTCGTTCGCGTGGCGCGTGGCGTGGCCGAGATCTTCCGCGCCAGCGAGTCATTGCGTCAGAGCCGGGAGAAGGCGCGCCTGAAATTCCTGTTCCTCCAGCAGGGCTGGACCGCGGACAGTTTTTTGGATGCTTTGCAACAGCAAATTGGATTTGCCCTCGATTCCGCCGAGCCCGAAGATGTTCCGATTGACGTGCATCGCGATCACGTTGGGATTCACCCTCAAAAACAGGAAGGCCTGGTGTATGTCGGAGCGTCGGTGCTGCGCGGGCGAATCACGCCAGGACAATTGCGTGTCGCTGCTGATTTGGCGGATAGCTATGCCGACGGCCATGTGCGCACCACGACCATGCAGAACCTGTTGATTGTAAACGTGCCGCAGCGCGATGCTGCAGCCGTCGGACGCGAACTCGAAGTTGCTGCCCTGCCGGTGCAGGCCTCGGTCTTCTCACGCGGAACCGTGGCCTGCACGGGTTCTGAATTTTGCAAGCTGGCGCTGACCGAGACCAAAGGATTCGCGCGTTGGCTGGCTCGCGAGTTGGAGGAACGGCTGCCGGATTTTCAGGAGCATCTGCGGCTCAACATTACGGGCTGCCCCAACAGTTGCGGGCAGCATTGGATTGCGGACATTGGAATCGAAGGCAAGAAGACGAAAGTCGATGGCCGCATGGTAGACGCCTACTACTTTTGCGTCGGTGGGAGCATTGGACAGTTTGCCTCGATTGCGCGGCCTGTCGGCTACCGGTGCGCTGCGGTGGACGTGCCGGATGCCATCGAACGATTGCTGAACGCCTTCACCGAGCGGCGCGAAGCGCAAGAGAATTTGCGGCGTTTTCTGGCGCGCCATTCGAATGAAGAAATTCGGTCGATTCTGGCCGGAACTTTTGTCGCCACCGCGGAACGCGATCTCGCGTTGGGAGCGGTACCGCAAGGAGTGGAAGGCTGAGCGATGAGTTTGTTCCCCATATTCGTCAAATTGACGGGTCGAGTAGTGGTGATGGTCGGTGGCGGCCGCATCGCGGAACAAAAGATTCCTGGAGTACTGAGCGCGGGAGTTCGCGTACGACTGATCGCTCCGTCGATCACCCCGCGGATCGCGGAGTGGGTACGCTTCGGGAAAGTGGATTGGCAACCGAAAACATTCGCAAGCGAAGATTTGCAAGGCGCTTTCTTGGCGATTGCGGCGACGTCAGCGCCCGATGTGAATGGCGCCGTATACCGCGCCGCGGAAGAGCGGGGAGTTATGTGCAACGCCGTCGATGACGTCGAACACTGCCACTTTTACTACGGTTCCGTAGTGCAGCGTGGCGATTTGCAGATTGCGATTTCGACGAACGGGAAGAGCCCGGCTTTGGCGCAGCGCCTACGCCAGGAACTAGAGGAGCAATTCGGCCCGGAGTACGAGGCGTGGCTCCAGTGGCTCGGTGCGGCGCGCGAAGCATTGCGCACGAATGATCCGGGCAGCGAGATGACGAAAAAGCTGCTGCACCAGCTAGCCAGTCGGCCCATGTATGAAGAATTCGTGCGCCAGACCATCGAGCAGCCGCGGAAAAAAGGAGTGGCGTGATGGGGAAAGTTTATCTCATCGGCGCCGGCCCAGGCGATCCGGAGTTGCTCACGTTAAAAGCGGCACGGTTGCTTTCAGAAGCGGATGTCGTGCTGCACGATTCACTGGTCAGCCATGAAGTCTTGGCAAGAATTGTGCCCAACGCGAAAGTCGTGGACGTCGGCAAACGCGCCGGCCAAAAGCTGCTTGCCCAGGATGAGATCAATGCGCTGTTGGTTGACTACGCCTCTTCTCACAGAGTCGTCGTACGACTGAAAGGCGGCGATCCCTCTATTTTCGGCCGCGCCGGAGAGGAACTCGAAGCTCTGCGCAGGGCCAATATTGCATTTGAAGTTGTGCCCGGGGTAACGGCTGCGTTGGGCGCTGCTGCGGCTGCGGGAATTTCGCTCACTGACCGGCGCGCCGCAGCGCAGGTGCTATTCACGACGTTCTCGCGCGGGGCGGGTGCCTCGGCGATGGATTGGGGCTGCCTGACGCCGACAACTACGCTGGTGCTGTACATGCCTGGCCCTAATTATGGCGAAGTGGCGCAGCGCCTCAAAGAAGGCGGGCTACCCGCGGACTTGCCTTGCGCGATCGTCTCGCAGGCCTCGAGCGCGGGGCAGCAGATTTACTGGAGCACCGTGGATGAACTGGCATCCCAGGAACGATTGCCCGCCCCGGCGACTTTGATTGTAGGACGGGTCGCGAAGCGCCAGATCGACGGAATCGCAGAGGCTTGCTGGCAGGACTTCAAAGAACGAACGCTGGAGCGGGAACTGCACATTTCGTGACAAGGAGGCCGTACATGAGCGCAGCAGCGAACGAAGCGGCAACGAAGAGGTGGTGGCAACTGTCGTTGGACAGTTGGGCTGTGGTCTTGGCATTCGCGCTCGCCCTACTAGTCCGCGCTGGCGTGTTCAAGCGTATTCCGTGGTGAGTCGTCGTCCGAGCGATGTTCATTCCAGAGTGAAAGCAAGAGGAAAAACAAATGGCTGACGTCATCACCGTTCCGCAAGTCCATCCGGTTCAGCCGGTGCTGCGCCTACTCCGCATCGTGCCAGGCTTGCTGCTATTGGGCGCCATCGGCTACGCCGGAAAAATGCTCGAACAGAACGTGGGCGCCTACGCCAAGGCGCATCACTGGGTCTTTCCGAACATCGAATACGTGTTGTGGGCCATCCTGCTGGGCCTGCTCATTTCGAACACTGTTGGTGTTCCAGAGCTTTTCCGCGCCGGCGTGGCCACGTATGAGTTTTGGCTGAAGGCCGGCATTGTTCTCCTCGGCTCACGCTTTTTGTTGGGCGACATTTTGAAATTAGGTGGAGTCAGTTTGCTGCTCGTGGCGGTTGAAATTGTCGGGTCGCTGGCGTTTATGACGCTGCTCGGGCGGTTGTTCGATCTCAAGCCCAAGCTAACCACTCTGCTGGCGGTGGGATCAGCCGTATGTGGCGTCAGTGCGATCATTGCGACGAAAGGCGCAATTGACGCCGACGACGAGGACTCGTCGTTTTCGATCGCCGCGATTTTGGCCCTGGGCGCCTTCGCGTTGTTCACATTTCCCTTGATTGGGCATGCCTTGCACCTGGGCGACAAAGCCTACGGCATTTGGGCAGGCCTAGCAGTGGACAACACGGCCGAAGCCACCGCCGCTGGCGCTCTGTATTCGGACGCGGCGGGAAAACTGGCCGTGCTGGTGAAGTCCACGCGGAACGCGATGATTGGCTTTGTGGTCTTGGCTTACGCGATTTATTGGGCCAGCCGCGGTCAGGCCAAGACCGTAACGAATAAGGCCGCTTTCTTGTGGCAGAAATTTCCGAAGTTCGTCCTGGGTTTCTTGCTGATTTCGGTGCTCGCGACGTATCAATTCTTCAGCAAAAGCCAGATCGGCTCACTGGCGAATCTTTCCCGTTGGGCTTTTTTGCTTACGTTTGCGGGCGTCGGCCTGCGCACGAACTTCCGCGAAATGCGCAAACAAGGCCTCCGACCGTTTGCCGTCGGCGCGATCGGAGAAGTCGCCATCGCCGGTTTTACCCTGGCTCTGGTTTACGGCGCCAGCAAGCTGTTTACGCTCTAGTCTGGCGGCTGGCGTGGCTACAGACCGAGAACGCTGACCAGTTCCTTGACCGAGCCCGCGGATTTTTGCAGCGCTGCGTTTTCTTCGGAAGTTAGTTTGATCTGAATGATTTCTTCCACGCCGTTCGAGCCGAGCTTCACCGGCACGCCCACGAACAGGCCCTTAATTCCGTACTCACCATCCAAATAGACCGCGCAGGGCAAAATCTTCTTTTTATCTTTCAGAATCGCCTCTACCATCTCGACCGCCGCTGCCGAGGGGGCATAATACGCCGAGCCAGTCTTCAGCAGATTGACGATTTCCGCGCCGCCCTTGCGCGTCCGTTCGACGATCGCGTCGATGCGCTCTTTCGGCAGCAGATCGGGGAGGGGAATTCCCGCCACCGTCGAGTACCGCGGCAACGGCACCATGTCGTCGCCGTGGCCGCCGAGCACAAACGAATGCACGTTTTCCACGCTGACCTTGCACTCGGCGGCGACAAACGAGCTCATGCGGGCGGAGTCGAGCACACCGGCCATGCCCAGCACGCGACTCTTCGGGAAACCACTAACCTTGAATGCGGCCTGCGCCATCGCGTCGAGCGGATTCGTCACCACGATGATGATGCATTTCGGCGAATGTTTCACAATCTGGTCCACGACCGCCTTCACCACGTCGTAGTTCGCTTTCAGCAGATCGTCGCGGCTCATGCCCGGCTTGCGCGGAAAACCCGCGGTGATCACCACGATGTCGCTACCAGCCGTCGCGCTGTAGTCTCCGGAAGCCGTAGAGATACCGGCGGCGCGTGCATCCGTCCGCGTAATCGGTCCGGACTCGAGCATATCCAGCGCTTTACCGGCGGGCGGCCCGTCGAGGATGTCGGTGAGAATCACATCGGCCAACTCGAGATCGACGATGCGCTGCGCCGTGGTTGACCCGACGAAGCCGCCGCCTACAACCGTAACTTTTTTTCTGCTCATTGCGGAATCTGCATCCTCTCTGAAATAGAAGTAGAAACTGTTTGAGGTTTAGCGCGCGACGGCTGCGGCCTGCATGTTCTCGATGATCGCGGAGGCGAAAGCAGCCGTACCCACCTTCGTGGCGCCCGGCATGAGGCGCTCCAGGTCGTAGGTAACCCGTTTTTGCTGGATGGTGCGCGCGATACCGTTTTCGATCAGTTTTGCGGCTTCATTCCAGCCAAGAAATTCGAACATCATTGCGCCCGAGAGCATAACGGAGCTGGGATTGATGACGTCCTTGTCCGCGTACTTGGGAGCCGTCCCGTGCGTAGCTTCAAAGACGCCGTATCCATCGCCAATGTTTGAGCCCGGAGCCATGCCTAGCCCGCCGACTTGCGCCGCACAAGCATCCGACAAATAGTCGCCATTCAGATTCGGCGTCGCCAAGACACTGTATTCATCGGCACGCAGCAAGACCTGCTGAAAGACCGAATCCGCGATGCGGTCGTTAATCATCAGCTTCTTCTTCCACTGACCGTTCCCGTGCGTAGCGCGAATCGCGTCGAGAGTGGATGTCACTTCGTCATACACGGACTTTGCAAAGGCTTCCGTGGCCTGCTCGAGGCCCGGCTCGATCATGGCGGCGTTTTGCTCGACAGTGAGGTTAGGGTTCTTATCGAGATTGTCGAGAATCCAGCTCTCGCGCTCTGTCACCGTCTGCGCGCGAAATTCTTCGCGAGCGAGATCATAGCCCCAATCGCGGAAAGCGCCTTCTGTGAACTTCTGAATGTTGCCTTTGTGCACCAGCGTGACGCTCTTACGTCCATGTGCCAGCGCATATTTGATGGCGCGGCGAACCAAACGCTTGGTGCCGGTTGGCGAAATCGGTTTGATGCCGACTCCAGAGTCCCAGCGAATCTGTTTCTTCCCGTCTTTCAGCATTTCGTGGTTTAGAAATTCCAACAGTTTCTTCACTTCTGGCGTGCCGGACTTCCACTCGATACCGATGTATACGTCCTCCGTGTTTTCGCGGAAGATGACCACATCCATCTTCTCTGGATGTTTCACGGGCGTGGGCACGCCTTCGAAGTAGCGCACCGGCCGCTCGCAGGAATAGAGATCCAGAAGCTGGCGCAGCGCAACGTTCAGCGAACGGATACCGCCGCCCACTGGAGTCGTCAGCGGGCCTTTGATGGCTACTCTAAAATCGCGGATTGCGTCCACGGTGTCGTTGGGTAACCATTCTTTGAAGGTGTTGAACGCTTTTTCGCCGGCGAATACCTCAAACCAGGCGATCCGTCGCTTGCTGCCATAGGCATGCTGTACGGCGGCATCAAATACGCGCCGCGAAGCTTTCCAGATGTCGCGACCGGTGCCGTCCCCTTCGATAAAGGGAATCACCGGCGAGTCGGGCACCTGCAACTCGTTGCCGGTATAGCCGATGGCTTGGCCTTCCGATGGAACGGCCTGACCGTTGTACGAACTCTTCATGGAATGCAACTCCTCCCTGGGCTCGGAACGCTTTTTTCGGCAGCTTCGCTGAGCGGCACGGTCGGAATACTGAAGCGAAACACACCCGACCGGGCTTCAAAACATACCACAACGAGTGCGAAGTCTGAAACGCGAGAGAGATGGGTCGAATCGATTGGCTCGTGCATCCAAAATTCCAAGCAAGGCTGCGCGGCGGGGAACGCATTCTCCGCCAAACCCAACAGGAGGAATTTCTCTATGATGTTGGACTGGAACGAGTATCAGAAGCAGATTGGAGCGCGGGTTACAGAGTTCATGAAAACCAGCCCAGACACCGTGCGCGGTTATCGCATCCTCAGCGATGCAAATGCCAAGACCGGCCGTCTGGACGCCAAGACACGCGAACTGATCTCGCTGGCGGTTGCCGTAACCACGCATTGCGACGGCTGCATCGTCATCCACACCGATGCGGCACTGAAAGCCGGCGCCAGTAGGGAGGAAATTGCGGAGGCCTTGGGTGTGGCTGTGGCGATGAATGCGGGAGCGGCCCTGGTGTATTCCACGCGGGCGCTCGATGCAGCGGCCGCCAAGACGGCGCAGTCCCAGGGCGCAGGCACCCCGGGCTGAACCGCAGTTTTTTGGCTGAAGTGCTTGCCCTCTAGAAGAGATTCCAGAGGAACTGGTTATACACCTCGTGGTGGTACTGCACTTCCGGCGCCTTCACGAAGGTGCCCAACGCTCGCGGGCAACGATCCGCCGCCGCGCGCTTCAGATCCGCGTAACGCCCCTTGACGTCGGCCCCGAACAGCTTGGTCGTCCAATCCGCCTTTTCGAAATTCTCGATAGCGGTATAGATGTTGTCCGGCAAGTAGCGTTCGGCTGAACGCAAATTCTTGATCTTCGCAGTTTCGCCGTCCAGGCCGGTCTTGAAGATCGAGTAGAGCACCATGTAGGGGTTGGCGTCCGGCGCCACCGCTCGAACTTCTGTGCGCATGCTGCGCTCGTTGCCGATGGGGATGCGCACCATCGAGCCGCGGTCGGTCGGTGAAGCCTTGAGTTGGTTCGGCGCTTCGAAGTGCGGATCCAGGCGGCGATATGCGTTGACGCTGGAGTTGAGAATCAAGCAGATGTCGTTGCCGTGCGTAAGAATGCGGTCTACAAACTCCCAACCGGTCTTGCTGAGTTTCTCTTCGCCCTTCGCATCCCAGAAAAGGTTTTTGCCCCCCTTGCTGATGGAAACGTTCGTATGCATCCCGTTTCCATTTACACCAACGACTGGCTTTGGCAAAAAACAGGCGGTGAAGCCCAGGTTGGTGGCGACTTGGCGGCAAATCAGCTTGTACAGCTGAATCTGATCCGCAGCAGCCACCACTTCGCCGTAGCCGTAGTTAATCTCAAACTGCGACGGCGCTACTTCCGGGTGATCCTTCTCGTTCTGGAAACCCATGGCCCGCTGCACTTCGGCCGTCGTGTCAATGAACGTGCGCAGTGGATCGCCGGGAAGGGAATGGTAGTACCCGCCGGTGTTTACGTATTCGAACTTGCCGGTTTCGTGATAACGACGCTCCGCGTCCGACCCTTTGAAGAGAAACCCTTCGATTTCGTTGGCAGCGTTAAGGGTGAAACCCTTCTTTTCAAACAAATCATCGGCGTAGCCCTTCAGCACGCCACGAATGTCGCCGGCGTAGGGCGTTCCGTCTTTGTCAATCACGTGGCCAAAAACGAGCACTTTACCGGAACCAAAAATGTCGGAAGGGCCCCAATAGAAGGCCGACCAGTCCATGGCCAGGCGCAGATCGCTTTCTCGCTGTGCGGTGAACCCCCGGATGGAGGAGCCGTCAAACGTCAGGTTGTCCCAGCTCTTCACCAGAAACTTCTTGTCGTAGTCGAGCATGTGCAAGCGGCCTTCCAGGTCGCTGAACAGAACCGTGACCGCCTTGATGCGCTTCTCATCGGTGAGGTATTTGATGCGCTCTTCTTGGATCTTGCTGGCGGCGACCCGGCTCTGACGCTGCTCTTTGGCGCCCAAATTCAATTGCTCGAGTTCGTCATAGCTATGCGACAAAAAATTACGCAATTCGTTCGACATGAATCTCCTCAACGAAGGATGAAATTAGGTTTGGAGGTACGCAGCGGCGGAAACCAGCCATTTCCATCGGGTTGTAAGGGTATCGCGGCGCTCTTGCGAGCGTCAAATCGAAAAATGGTTTCGGGATATCGAAAAAATGGATGGGAACCGGACAAATTGTCCTGTCACTGCCCGACTAGTCGCAGAAGAGTGGTTTTTCTAGTCGTAATACTCTTGGCCTAAGTGGGTGATTAGATCTTCGCCCATCATCCAACGCAGCGTGTTCTTCAACTTCATCGACTGGATGAACAGGTCATGCTCCGGGTACAGGCCCGGCGCGGTCATGGGAGACTTGAAATAGAAGCTCAGCCACTCCTGAATGCCCTTCATGCCGGCGCGCTGCGCTAGATCGAGGAACAGCACCAGGTCAAGCACGATCGGCGCGGCCAGAATAGAGTCTCGGCACAGGAAATCTACTTTGATCTGCATGGGATAGCCGAGCCAGCCGAAAATGTCGATGTTATCCCAGCCCTCTTTATTGTCGCCGCGCGGCGGGTAGTAGTTGATGCGCACCTTGTGATGCATCTTCCCGTACAACATGGGGTAAAGCTGCGGCTGCAAGATGTATTCGAGAACGCTGAGCTTGGATTCTTCCTTGGTCTTGAACGAGCCCGGGTCCTCGAGCACTTCGCCATCGCGGTTGCCGAGGATGTTCGTGGAAAACCAGCCATCCAGCCCCAACATGCGCGCTTTAAATCCTGGCGCAAGAATGGTTTTCATCAGCGTCTGGCCGGTTTTGAAGTCCTTACCGCAAATCGGCACATTGTGTTCCATCGCGAGTTGCTGAATCGCGGGAATGTCTACCGTCAGGTTCGGCGCGCCGTTGGCGAACGGCACGCCGCTGGTAATGGCAGCCCAGGCATACAGCATCGAAGGAGCAATCGCGGGGTGATTCGACTTCATCGCTTCCACGAATTTTTCCGGCGTCGAGTGCACTTCTTCCGGCTTCACGAATACTTCGGTTGAGCCGCACCAGCAAGTAACCAGCCGAGATACGCGCTTGGTCTTACGGAAGTCTTCAATATCCTCCTTCAACTTGAGGGCCAGTTCGTACTTGTTCTTGGCCTTCTTGATGTTCGGCCCGTCCAGCTTCTTGACATACTCGTGATCAAAGGCCGCTTTCATCGGCTTGATGTTGGAGAGAAGCGTCTTTACTTTGGCCAGATCCTGCAGGTTCAGCACTCCGGCGTTCGCTGCCGATTCGTAGGCGTCATCTTTGAAAATATCCCAACCGCCGAAAACGAGATCGTTCAGTTCAGCCAGCCGCACAAATTCTTTCACCAGCGGCGAACGCCCTTCGGTCCGCTTGCCCAGCCGGATGGTGCCCAGTTGGGTGACCGAACCGACCGGCTGTGCGTGGCCTTTGCGCACCAACTCCACTCCGGCCATGAACGTTGTGCTGACCGCACCCATCCCTGGCGTAAGAATTCCGAGTTTCCCCTTGGGCGGCGCGATTTTCGCGGGCTTTTCCATGCCACTCCTTTGTGTTGGTGAGCTAATGAAAGCGGGCTGCGCCAGACGAGAGCCGCGCGGCCAAATGAACCTGTAATCATGCGCGAAGCGGCCGGGATTTGCAAATTGCGGGAGAAAATTCAACAAGAATGCCGGCTCGTCGACACATCTTTACCAGAACCACAGCGCGTCAGTCACGCGGAAGCATAGGCAACAGGAACTCCTGGAGCCGCTCGCTTTCCTCAATGGGTAAGTGATCCAAAGCAATCCCCATCTGATTCGGCGCGGCGATACGAGCCACCGAGCCACCGCCCATCAAAGGCGGCGACTGTCGGGCCAACCCCATGCTGATGTGAACAGGCGAACCGACCGGAAAAACGCGCGGAGCGCGCACGAGCACTCCGTTCAGACTGACGTCCACCACGTCGCACACGACCTGCTCCGACCCGCAGCGCAGCAGGACTTTGCTGTGTAGCGGGACGCGGCGCGTCTGACGCCGTTCTATGCCCGTTTGTTGCTGCGTGGCCCGAACCAGGCGGAGCAGGCGGGCTTTGTTGACCGGCTTGTACAGAAAGAAACTGGCGCCCGCCGCGAAGCCTTCGGCCAAGGCGCTGGGGCGCTGGTCGTCGCTTAGGATAACGATAGGCGTGCCGCGATTGGCGGGGCCGCTGCGGGCTTCGCGCGCCAGTTCGATGCCGTCGGGCGAGGTCATGTGCAGGTCGAAAAAGAGCATGTCGAATTTTCCCTCAGCGAGGAAGCTGGGCGCCTGGGCGCTCTTGGTGAGTGCGAGGGCGTCAACGCCTGCGGCGTAGAGGACCCGCTGAATCATTTCACACGTGGCGGCCTCGTCGTCCACGATAAGCGCTCGTCGTTGCATTGCCGTCTCCTGCCATTCGTACTTTGGTGCCAATTCGAATCGCCATGCTGGTTGGTGTTAGACGTTCGGTATGAAAAGGGATATGCGCCAGGCCGAACTCGGGCGCACTGTCAGTCGAGGGAGCCGCGCGAGACTTCGTAGCAATCGAAACGCACGCCGACACCTACTCTGCCGGTGCTGGATTCCGCGCGATCGACTCGGACGACATGGCCGGTGCAGCGCCACTCGGTCGCCGGTTCATCGGTGATTTCCTCGGGCATGCTGAAGAACACTTCGATGGTTTCGCCTTCGCGGAACGGCGTGTCGGTGGCGAAGTAAACTCCATGAGGCGACAGGTTCAGGGATTGTTCCTGCCGCTCCGGCGCTGGAGATTTCCAGATGCGCAGACGCAAAGGGGTCTTAAGGCTGTGCCGCCGCGAAATGCGGCGTTCCGCCGAAGTCTTCTTCACAGGATGGCCTCCGTGTGCCGTGGGGGAGTACAGGCACACCTTCAAAGGAAGGGGTTAGCAATAAAATACCGCACCGGGAAAGTGGGCAAGAGATTATTTTCGCCGCCGTTGCCCATCTGTCATAAGGCGCCACCGCGAGGCGTGAGCAGACCACCTCACCGTTCCGTAAGGCGTCCTCAAACCGGGAGGGAAGCATCTCCGCCCGTTCGTTTCGCGCGAACGAGCGGCGGTTGCGGCCTCTGTTAGAACCAATCGCTGCGGTAGGCAAACCACCAACTAATACACAGTATGGGCAGCGTCGCGAGGACCGCCCACCAGAAAGGCAGCGCCAAGTCAGCCACCAGGCCGAGAGCGGCGAAGGTGATCCAAAAAATCTTTTTCTGCATCCTTCAAGTGTAGCGTCGCGAGAAACAGGATGCGACTGGCGATGGTGCAAACGGCAATACAGAGCGATGGCCAGTTAGGCACGCTGGCGCAGATCAGGCGGGATGGCGACGCAGTTCCCAAGTCAGATAGACCACGACCGCTACATTGACCAGCAGCGCCACGGCTTTCGCAGTCGTGAGGTGCCGGAACAGTTCGTAGATTTCGAGCGGTAGAAAAGAGGCTGTCACGATGATCGTGAAATACTCAGCCCATCTCTTGCGAAATGCGAGGCCTGTGCCTTCGGTTAGAAAAACGCCTGCGTAAATAAAGGTTCCGATGCTCAGTTCCTTTAGCCGGCGATCGTCTACCTTGGACAACTTGCTCAGTAGCCAATAGATGTAATGATTGTGCGGGTCGACTCGGAAAGCATTGACCCACCCGTCCACGACTGCAGCCACATCTTTGTGCAGCAGTTTGAGGGCGCCAATGCCGACCGCGATCAGCGCGGCGGCTTTCAGAAGTTTGAAGGCAGCGATTAGCAACAGGCCGCGCGAGCGCGATTTGGCGGGAGGCACTTAGCCATTGTACATGGCTCTCGGAGGCACCCGGCTCGCGGACTAATCAGACGAGCGCAATCGGCACCGGACAGATCAGGCGCTCGCGCCTTGCCGCTATTTGTGCGCGGGAAGCAAGTCCCAAATCGCGGGGTCCTCAGTGCCTAGAACCCAGGAGCAGAAGCCCTGCAAGCCTCGTTGTTTGACGAGGTCGTAGCGTTCCCGGAAGGTATGCGCGTCGGTAAAGAAAATCCATTCCCGCATACTCGCCCGATAGAAATAGAACCAGGCGGTGCGGTCGGCGGCGTCCCACTCGATATGGCCGTTGTAGGCTTTCGCGAGGTCCAACGCATCATCCGTCCCAACGTATTCGGCGGACGGATTCGGCTTGTCGTTGCCTTTTTCGTCGGACTTGACGGGGGTCCCGGCGAACCAGTGATAACCATAGAGAGGGATTCCGAGGGAAAGCTTCTGCGGGGGCACGTCTTTTAGCGCGTAGTCAAGATTCGCGGTGGTCCAGCCCCAACCGGCCACCGGGCCGGGAGCCGTCCAGCGCGTGTGCTGGTCATACGTCATCAAGCAGATCAAATCGACCGATTCCGCCAATGCCTTCAGGTCGTAAGCCCCGCGCCAGTTCTCATAAATCCATGCCGCAAACCCTTCTTCTTCCGGTTGGCCAGGAAAATTCGGAACAGTGGCGATTGTGAGTTGCAGACCGGCATGGTGAAACGCCCGCGCCGAATTAGTGACCAGCGCAGACAGGGCATCGCGGTCCGTCCAGTGGACGTCCTCGAAGTCAAACTGAAAGCCGACGTATCCATTTTCCTGACAGTCGCGGATCAACTGCGAATTCATGTTGGCGATGGCGTCCGGATTTTTCAGTAGTTTGT
>Ga0335073_10008628_pt1 | contig 14305 bp, 15 predicted proteins | sample Lox_Sample_22_FD_207093 | JGI IMG/M metagenome (GOLD analysis project Ga0335073, IMG submission 207093) | Soil microbial communities from Loxahatchee National Wildlife Refuge, Florida, United States - Lox_Sample_2.2 | ecosystem: Environmental > Terrestrial > Soil > Wetlands | place: USA... | reverse complement strand
GTAACTACCTCTCGCAGTTCGGAACCTCGGGTTTCGGCAACGGCCAGTTCGACGGCCCCATCGGGGTCGCCGTGGATCCGTCCACCGGCGATGTCTACGTCGCCGACTATGGCAACAACCGCATCCAGAAGTTCGACTCCTCAGGCAACTACCTGACGCAGTGGGGTCAGTTCGGGTCAGGCAACGGCCAGTTCAACGGCGCGAACTGTCTCGCCGTGGATCCGGCAACCGGTGACGTGTACGTGACCGACCGGATGAACAATCGCGTTCAAAAGTTCGACTCCTCGGGTCACTACATCTCGCAGTTCGGTACCTATGGGACCGGCAACGGCCAGCTCAACAACCCCATCGCGATCGCGGTGGATCCGTCCAATAGCGACCTCTACGTCACCGATTACTTCGACAACCGAGTGCAGAAGTTCGACTCGTCGGGCAACTACCTGTCGCAGTTCGGGACCACTGGGAGCGGCAACGGCCAGTTGAACGGCGCCTATGGCGTCGCGGTCGATCCGGTGAGCGGCGACGTCTACGTCACCGACTTCAACAACAATCGCGTCCAGAGGTTCGACTCGTCGGGCAACTACCTGTCGCAGTTCGGGACCGCCGGAACAGGGCCCGGGCAGTTCAACGGCCCGATTGCGATCCTGGTCGCGCCGAACACCCGTAACGTCTACGTCGCCGACTTCGACAACGATCGGGTAGAGAAGTTCGCGTCTGAGGTGGTGCAGACGACGCCGACGGAGCTGTGCCAGCTGACCGTCACCGACGTGGAGGGAAGCAGCAGGTTCGTGGTCCTTCCCGCCGGCACGAAGAATGCGATCAATCAGATCCTCCAGAGCGCGTGCAACCAACTCGGGACGATCGTTCCCAAGTTGACCGCCAGGCAGCTGGCCCAGGCCGTGGCCGGCTACGACCTGCTGGTCAAAGTTCTGGCGGCCGGCGGCTGGTTGACGCCGGCGCAGGTAAGCACCCTCACCTCAATGGCGGGAACCCTGACCACCAGCTAGGTCGCTTCGCCAGCGATATCCACCGCTCGAATCTCCTCCCGGCCCACGGTCGGGAGGAGATTCGGCGTTTAAGCGGAGGTCGCCATCGCTAGGTGTCTGATGCGATCTCCGCCAGAACCCGCTCAGCGACACGGAACGACTCGAGCCCCGCCGGCATCCCGCAATACACGGCGGCCTGGAGCAGGGTCTCGCGAATCTCCTCCGTCGTGCACCCGTTCGTGATCGCTCCTCGGACGTGCACCGCAAGCTCGTGACTACGGTTGAGCGCGGTCAGCATGGCCAGATTGAGAAGGCTGCGCGTGCGACGGTCAAGCGCGTCACGGCCCCAAACCGCCCCCCAGCAGTACTCCGTGACGAGCTCCTGCATCGGTCGGCTGAAGTCGGAGGCCTGTTGCAGGGAACGGTCGACGTGGTCGGCACCAAGCACCTCGCGGCGGACCTCGAGGCCACGGTCGTACGTCGTGCGATCGCTGTCAGATCGTTCCATCGTCGCTGCTCCCGTCGTACTCGTCGTCGGTCACGGGCTCGAGCCACTCGTGGCCGCCGAGCGAGATCGCCACGTGCGCCATGCACGTCCCCTCCCCGGCTCCATGCCAATGACGCTCACCGGGCGAAATCCAGACAGTGTCACCGGCGCGGATGCGATGCTCTTCGCCGGCCTCTGCCCGGACCTTGCCCTGCCCGTAGGTGACCATCAGCAGCTGGCCGCCCTCGTGCTTGTGCCAGTGAGTCCGGGACCCCGGAGTGAAGAACACGTTGTTGATCGTGACTCCCTCCGTTGGCTCGAGGATCGGGTCTGCCCACACCTCTCCCGTGAATGTGGCGGATCGCCGTTCGCTCGAGCTACCGGCGGCGCGGCCGTGGATGACCTTCATCGGTTCTCCTCTGTGCTTGTCGGTTCGCACTCGTTAACGCGCACGCCGCCGGCGATGTCTCCGATCGCATCGACGACGCGGTTGCTGATCCGATCGCGATAGCCAAGGCTGTTTGCCAACCCGAACGCGGCGATGGGACCCGGCGCGTTGAGCGAAGGGACGCCGAGCGAGGCGACATGTTCGACGTAGAGCTGGACGTCCTTCAGCATCAGCGCATTCGTAAGTCCGCCCTCGAGATAGTCACCGCGCACGATGTGCGGGAACCGGTGCAGCGTCGCGAAGTTGACCCCGCTGCCGGCGTTGAGCACATCGAGCACAGTGGGCAGGTCGAGTTCGGCTTTGCGCGCTGCCACCATCACCTCTGCCGTCGCCGCGAGGCTGATGGCGTTGAGGAAGTTGTTGAGGAGCTTGACGGTGTGGCCGGCCCCGCTCGCGCCCACGTGAAAGATCTTGCCGCTGAACGACTCGAGCGCCCATTGCACGCGGTCGAGCGCTTCAGCCGACCCACCGGCCATGATCGTCAGTGTTCCCGCGTCCGCCGCGGCCGCACCACCCGAGATGCCGGCGTCGATGAACTCCACCTCGCGCTGGCCGAACAAGCCGTGGAGGTGCACGCTTGATTTGGGCGCCGAGGTGGACAGGTCAACCACGATCTGCCCGGAGCGGCAATGAGCCAGCACGCCGCCGTCGCCCAGCACGACGGCTTCGACCGCGGAACTGTCGGGCAGCGACATGAGCACGATGTCCACGTCCGCGACCAGCGAGGCGAGGTCGTCGGCCCCGCGCGCCCCGCCGGCGGCGACGCGCGCCCGCTCCAGGTCGTAGCCGATCACAGCATGCCCTGCGCCGAGGAGGCGGCGTGCGATCCGACCGCCCATGTTGCCGAGTCCGATAATCCCGATCGCACCGCTCGAATCAGCGTCTTCAGCCATCAGACCTCCAATCAGGCAAGGCGGAACGCGAGGCCGGGGGGCGAGCTGGGCAGCGCCTCGAAGCGTTCGGTCACCCTGGGGTCGTGTCCCGGCACGACCACCGCGCCGAGTTCGGTGTGCAGCTCTCTGAGCGTCTCGTAGGCCCTGTACATCTCGAGCAGGTTCACGACGATGCCGAACGGACGGTCGTACTCGAGCTCCTCGTAGAAGTGAGCCGCATCCGACGCGAGCACGATCGGGTCACCGGCCGTCTCCACGGCGAACACTTGCTGGCCGGGTGAATGACCCGCGACGGTGATGGCTCGAATGCCCGGCGCGAGCTCTTGGCGCCCGTCAGACCGATCTACCCGGCCCTGCCGGTCCAGGTCGACGAGCTGTGAGATTGCGGCATCTTCTACATGACGGGAGAACTGGGGGTGGCGCGCGATGTCGCTGGTCCAGAACGACAGCTCGCGTTCCGGCACGAAGAACCGGGCGCGCGCGAACAGGTCGAGATTCCCGATGTGGTCGTAGTGGAGATGCGACACGATGACTCGAGAGACGTCAGTCGGGTCGATGCCGAGAGAGGTCAGTGCGTCGCGCGGATGCATCAGGCACGCGCGGCCGCGCCGCTCGCCCTCATCGGGATGAAACCCGGTGTCCAGCACGATCGCATCACCACCGCGCCGGAGGATGTAGAAGAAGTAGTCGAGCCGCTCATCGCCGTCGGGCTCGCCATAGACGTCCCAATGCAGATAGAGATCGCTCCGCCGCGCGAGCAGCGTCCCGTACCGAACCGCGATCACCTCGTACCCCACCGTCACTCTGTCTCTTTCTCGGTCTCGCGGCGCTGCGCGACCCATTTGGCGATCTCGGTGTGGTCCGCGTTCTCGGGCAGGGCGCCGGCCGCCTGCGCCCAGTAGTCCACCACGGTCTCCCCGAGCAGCGCGGGAGTCCCCGTCCTTCGCGCGAGGTTGGTGGCCATCCGCAAGTCCTTCAACATGAGGCCCAGGCCGAACCCCGAATCGAAGCTGCCCGAGAGCACGAACTTCGGCAGCTTCAGCTCGGTCGACCAGGATTTGCCGCTCGAGCGGTTGACCACGTCGAGCACCACTTCCGGGTCAAGCCCGAACTCGACCGCGGTGGCAAGCACCTCGCTGCTCGCGAGCAAGCTCGTCGCCGAGAGGAGGTTGTTCAGCGCCTTGACCGCATGCCCGGCGCCCAGGGCGCCGACATGGATCACCTCCCGGCCGAGAGCCTCCAACGCCGGCCGGCAGTCTGCCAAATCGCTCTCGGTGCCCCCGACCATGATCGTGAGCGTGCCCGCCTGAGCGCCCGCGACCCCTCCAGACACCGGTGCGTCGAGGAACCGCACGCCCCGCGCCTCGAGGGGCCCGGCCAGCGCCCGCGTCTCGGACGCATCCGAGGAGCTCATATCGATCAGCAACGAGCCGGGATCCATCGCCTCGAGCAGCCCTTGGTCCAGCACGACCTGCTGAACGACCTCCGAGTTCGGCAGGATCAGAATCACCGTCCCGGCGCGCGCGGCCACGGCCGCGACCGGGGAGACCGCTTCCACGCCCGCGTTCTCGGCTGCCTTCTCCCGAGCGCGAGCATCGATATCGAACGCCGAGACCCGAAAGCCCGCAGCGCCCAGGCGGGCGGACATCGGCTGGCCCATGTTGCCGAGCCCTACGAACCCGATCGCATCTCCGACCTGCACGGCTCCAAGTTGTATACCGTCGCCGCCTCGGATACCGCGAGCACTACGATCTTGGCATCAGTTACGAACGCGCGGGATGGGAGGGGCGATGAGCCGCTGGGAATCGAAAGACGAGCAACTCTTGGGGCGCCTGCTGGCGCCTGCAGATCTGGATGATGGGGTCGAGTCGCTCGGCTTCTGGAGTCGTCGAAGCCGGCGGTTGCCGTGGTACCGAATTCACGCCAGGCGTGAGGCCGTACGGATGACGATTCGCTGGGAGCAGCGAATCGGCGCGGCACTTGTCTCCAATCGCCGCATGCCGCTCGAGGCCAGCATCCGTGCCGGGGCGCTGGTCGCGCGGACCCGCTTGGCGCGATGGACCCGGCGGGCCGGGATCGCCGTCCTGGCAGCGGTCACGGCAGTGATCGTGATCGCGACGGTCTCGACGGTGACGGCACTCGTAGCACTGCTGAACGCGGTCTGATCAAGCGACGCCCGCGACGCCGATCAGGGTGCCCTCCGGGTCCCGAAAATGGCCGACCACGAGTCCGTTTGGTGACGTGGCCGGACCCATCACGCGGGTCCCGCCCAGGCGTTCAGCCTGCGCAAGCGCGGCTTCGACGTCCTGAACGCCAACATAGAACAGAGCGTGGCTGTCGTAGCCTTCGCCCCCTCCAATGCCGCCACGGATGCCCGTTCCGTCCTCCGCGGTGATGAGGTCGACAAAGCCGTAGCTGTCCGCATCGGAGACCTCCTTCGCGACGGGCGAAGGCGTGTCGAAGGTCCAGCCGAACAGGCCGCGATAGTAATGACGGAGTTGATCCGGATTCTTGCCGATCACCTCGAAGTGCACGACGGGGCGAGTCATCACGAAGCTCCTCTCTGCGCTTGAGACGCCCTGGTCAGGCCCGACCCGGGTCGCTCAGGTTCGACGATAGGACCACGCCGCTTCGCCGAACTCATCGGTCGAAGAGCGACCGCTGGCCACGGGAAGGATTCCGCAGCAGTCGGAGCCGTAGTTGTTGCGCCCGCGCTCGCCGCCTCGGGCCCGCTGGGTCTAGCGATCGCCCCGGCGGCGACATCCTGGCGGCAAACGGTGGCAACGGGAATCTCGTTGAGATCACCCCGAGCGGCCGACAGGTCGCCGTGAGAACGCTTGATACCACGCCGCCGCCTCCGTCGCCGAGCGGGAGCGGCGCGCTATTCGGTCTCGCCGTCGCCCCCGGCGGCAAGGCTGTCTACTGCGTCGACGACGCTGCGAACACCCTCAGGCTTCTGCATTGACGTCCGCGCTCGTGTGCGTCGGTCGTCGCGGTCGGGATGCGCCTCCGCGTATCGCTTGAGCGCCGCGATCGTTCGCACGTTCTCCTTGTCAAATGCCGATGTGATGGCACGTCTGGCCGGGCGGAAAATCAGTGGCATTGCGAAGTCGAGGACCAGCCAGCGGTTGGTATTCGTCCGCTGCGCCCCGTCGTCTTGCGGCTCGAAGGAGTAGTGGATATGGACGTCGACGGTCGCTCTGAGCTGCCTAACCGTGATCGTGTGATGGAAATCAATTGAACCCGGAGGCTGAAACCCAGTGACGCTTCCCCACCAGCTCTTGCCCGGCTCGTCTGGTTGTCCGTCGTGGTATCGGGTCCCGATCTGCACCGGATACGGCTCGGCTTCGGTCCGGGCGAATTGATTGGACGCCGGCAGCCAGTCGCCATAGTTCGGCATGTCGGAGATCAGCTCGAAGAGCGTGACCGGCGGCGCGTCGACCGTCACGGAGTACAGCTTGTGCCACTGAGAGCGAGACATGTGGCCCCGTCCTCCCGGATTGCAGGCTCCATATGCGCGTTAGAGTGAGCCTCTAAGCCGCAGGGCGTGACCATACGCTGTATGGGGCCGGTATGTCAAGTGATATCGTCGCGAACGATGCCTGAGGACCCGTCCCCGCCCACGCGGGGTGAGCGCTACGCCCAGATGACCAAGCGGGCGATCATCGACGCCGCCCGCAAGCTGTTCTCACAACAGGGGTATTTCGCGACCACCGTTGAGGACATCGCGGCAGAAGCGGAGGTCGCCCCGGCCACCGTCTACTCGTCCGCCGGGGGCAAGCAGGGCGTGCTGGCCGAGATATTGGCTCTCTGGAGCTCGGACCCGCAGATCCAGGAGACGCTCGATGGCGTCAGCGCCAGCACCGACCCGTCCGAGATCATCGAGTCGCTCGCCCGGGCCGCCCGCCAAATGCGGGAACGATGGGACGACGCCGTCACGATCTTCCGCACGACCGCTCCACACGACTCCGCCGTAGCCGAGCAGTTTGCCTCCTCCACCCGGTTCTACCGCCAGTGCATCGCTGATGTGGCGCGCCGGCTCGCCGAACTCCACGGCCTACGCGACGGAATCGACGCGGAGTACGCGACCGACGTGCTCTGGCTCTACTTCGGCTATGGCTCGCTCCACACGCTCCACCACGAAAACGGGTGGTCCTACGACCGCGCCGAGCGGTGGTTGGCAACCCAGGCGGCGCGCGATCTACTTCGTGAACCCCGGCCCACGAGCGTCGACGCGCTTACCTGACGGTAACTGGCGAGAAGTCGGGGATGGCCGTCTCCGCCGCCCCCTTCAGTTCGAGCATGTCTCGCACCTCCGCGGGCGACGCAATCTCAAGGGAGAGTTCGCCGAGGATGCGGCATATCTTCGCGACCTGGTCGGCGTTGGATTTCGCTAGCTCACCCTTGGCAAGGTAGATGCTGTCCTCTAGCCCTACACGAACTCCGCCACCAAGGATCGCGGACATCGTCACCAGCGAGGTCTGGTGCCGCCCAGCGCCGAGCACTGACCAGTAGTAGTCGTCTCCGAAGAGCCGGTCGGCGGTCGCCTTCATGTGCATCAGGTTTTCTGCCTCTGGTCCGACTCCCCCGAGGATCCCGAAGATTGTTTGAACGAAGAGCGGCGGCCGGACCAGTTTGCAGTCTACGAAGTGGGCGAGGTTGTAGAGGTGTCCAACGTCGTAGCACTCGAACTCGAACTTGGAACCGTTAGCTCCCAGGTCCGAGACCAGTCGCTCGATGTCCTCGTACGTGTTCCGAAAGATGAAATCGCGCGACCCCTCCAGGTAGTCACGCTCCCAGCTGTACTTGAACTCAGATACTCGATCGAGGACTGGGAAGAGTCCAAAATTCATGCTGCCCATGTTCATCGAGCACAACTCGGGTTTGAATATTCGCGCAGCAGCCGACCGTTCGTCGAGCGTCATGCCGTGACCGCCGCCAGTCGTGATGTTGATCACGGCATCGCAGCTATGACGGATCTTCGGCAGGAACTGGGCGAAGACCTCCGGATCGGGGGTTGGTCGTCCGTTTAGAGGATCACGCGCGTGAACATGCAGGATCGCGGCCCCGGCCTCAGCTGCGCTAATCGCGCTGTCGGCTATCGCCTCCGGTGTGATCGGGAGGTATTCCGACATTGTCGGGACGTGGATCGAGCCGGTTACTGCGCAGCTCAGTATCACTTTTCCGCGCCGGGCCATTGCGAATCTCCTCTGGTTGGTTTCTGCCCACCTGACGGCACCCCGTGTCTCCCTCACAGACCGAGCTCACCCTAACCGGCTTCCACGTAGATCTCGGGGTTGACGATCGAGGTCGGCCGCATGCCCGCAAGCACGGCCGCAACGTTCTCTGAGGCCAGGCGCGCAAGGTTTGCAACCGACTCCTCTGAGTAGAACGCCGTGTGCGGAGTCGCGATCACATTGTCGAGCGCCAGCAGCGGATGTTCGACGGGAAGCGGCTCCGGGGCGAACACGTCGAGACCGGCACCGGCGATTCCGCCGTCTCGCAGTGCTTCGACCAGCGCGGGCTGGTCGATCACCGCGCCGCGAGCGCAGTTGATCAGGTAAGCGGTGGGCTTCATTGCTGCGAGAAACGTGGCATCGATCAGCCCAGCGGTCTCAGAGTTCGCGGGGATGTGCACCGACACAACATCGGATCGAGCAGCCAGCTCAAGCAACGGGATGCCCGACCTGCGCGCGTGGATGAGAACCCCCATGCCGAGACCGAGCGCCCGCTTCTCCACAGCCTGTCCGATCGCCCCGGCCCCGACGATGCCGAGCGTCATTCCCGCGATCCGTCTCGTGGGAAGACCAGTGGCAAGCGACCAGTTGCCAGCACGAACGGCGGCGTCGTACCTCGGAATTCCGCGGACCAGCCCAAACAGCAGGGCGATCACGTGCTCCGCGACCTCGTCCGAGCAATACTCGGGAACGTTCGTGACGGGGATCTTCAGCTCGGTCGCGGTAGCCACCGCGATGTTGTCAGTGCCGATTCCGTATCTGCCGACGACCTTGAGCCTCTCGCCCGCACGAATCACGGCATCGGTGACCTGCTTGAAGCACGTGAGGAGGCCTGCGCAATCTCGCACGAGCTCCACCAGCTCGCCCTCGTCGCCGGTCTCGGCCTTTACGAGCTCGGCGCCGACGTCGGCGAGCACGGCCTCCTCGATCTTGGTGTCAGCCCACGTGTAGTCGGTGACGAGAACCTTATGCACCACGCCCCCACGATGCGAGGACCGCGTCATCGCCGAGCGCATGCTCGATGCGGAGCAGCTGGTTGTACTTCGCCAAGCGCTCTGACTGCGTGATCGAGCCAACCTTGATCTGCCCACCGTCGCATCCGACGGCGAGGTCAGCGAGGGCCGCGTCCTCGGTCTCACCCGATCGCGCGGAAATCACGGTACGGAATCCGGCTTGCTTCGCGGTCGTGACGACATCGAGCGTCTCGGAGATCGTCCCGATCTGATTCATCTTGACCAGCACGGCATTCGCGGCCCGCTCGGCGATTCCGCGGCCGAGTCGGCTGAGATTGGTCGTAAAGAGATCATCGCCTACCACCTGCAGCCGGTCGCCGATCGTGGCAGTAAATGTCACGAAGCCGTCCCAGTCGTCTTCGGCGAACGGGTCTTCCACTGAAACGACCGGATGACCGGCGACAAGGTCGCAGAGATACTCATTCAGCGCCTCTGCAGTGAGCGCCCGATCCTCTGAGGCAAGCCGGTACTCCCCGTCGTAGAAGTGCGTGGCAGCGACGTCGAGTGCATACAGGATGTCACCGCCGACGCTAAAACCCGCTCGCTCAACTGCTGTGTCGAGCAGCGCTAGCGCGTCTTGATGGCGGGCGAGCGGCGGCCCGAAGCCGCCCTCGTCAGCCCTCAGCGTCGTGAGACCGCGCTCTGCGAGCACCTCGCCCGTCGCTCGATGCACGGCGCAGACCATCTCAAGTGCCTGTGAGTATGTCTCCGCACTCGCCGGGATCACCATGAAGTCCTGAAAATCCAGCTGCCGGTCAGCGTGCAATCCGCCCGAAATAATGTTGACCATCGGCATCGGGAGCATGACGGGCCGCTCGCCGGCCAGAGACCGCCACAATGGCAGTCCTTTCACCTCCGCCTCGGCTCTCGCAGCCGCGAGAGACACGGCGAGGATCGCGTTTGCGCCTAGGCGTGATTTGTCAGGGGAGCCGTCGAATGCAATCAACGCCGTGTCAATGGACCGAGCGTCGACTTCGTGCCCGGTCAACGCCGCGGCTACTTCGCCGTTGATGCCCGCAATCGCGCCGAGCACACCGAGGCCCCCGTACCGTCCCGGGTCCCCGTCACGCCGCTCGACCGCCTCATGACGACCGGTTGATGCTCCCGACGGAACGCTGGCCGTGACAGCTCGCCCGTCGGACAGCGTCAGCTGCACCTCGATCGTGGGGCGGCCACGCGAATCGAGGATCTCGCGGCCTAGTAACGAAGCGATTCGTGTCATCCCGAGAGGGCTTCCTCGAGACTGGGCTCGTCGAGTAGCAGATGGCGGGCGTAGTTCCTCCCGCGCACCTGTACCTCGCGCGCGAGCGGCAGCCGGGATTTCCCGTCGACCCTGGCGAGGACGATGCAACCGAGCTCCGCGACAACCGCCGCCTCCTCAGCCGGTCCGTCGTAGATGTCCCAGAACCGCCGGGATTCGAGCAGGAAGGTCGGGTCGTCGTGGCGCATTCCGTCGAGAACAAGCAGGGCGAGCAAGAAAGCGACGTCGAATGCTGGATCGCCGTAGTGGGCCACCTCGAAGTCGAGCATCAGCATCCGGTTCGGATATGCGATCAGGTTTTTCGGCGAGAAGTCGCCGTGCACGAGGCACGATCTCGTTGCGAGTAGTCGCTGCACTTCGTGCTCGATTCGGTCAGCAACGTCTTCGTGTGCCGCAGCCGCGGTGCGATGGTAAGGGTCGATGCGGCCCTGGATGAGCGGCCAATTCGCGCCGAAGCGCGCTTCGAGCGCAGCGTCGTTCGCAGTCTCGGTATGCATGCGGCTGAGTAGCTGCGCAGCTAGGTCCGTCCGCTTGGGATCGGCGATACCGGCGTCGTGCTCATGCTTCCAGATCGTCCCGCCAGGCGGAGCCAAGGTCATCCCGAACAGAAATCGCTCCTCATCCGAGAACACGACTTCCGGTGCGCTGCTCGGCAACCGCTCGGCCAGCACACTCATGCAATCGCGTTCCACGAATACGCGCTGACGATCGAACGGCCAGACGTCATCCACCGCGAGCTCAGCATGCGGCTGCTTGACCACCACGGCCCCCCGATGCCACTCGGCGAGAAGCACGACGTTCGAGATCCCGCCGCTCAACGAGCTGACCTCGACCTCAGTGTCAGGAGGTACGACCCGCTTTTCTCGGAGGTATGCGGGCAGCTCGGCAGGCTCGATCATTGCCATCCAACTGGGCTCCTACAAGCCGGTTCCCTTGCGGTCGCTGCTCAGGCGCTCGAGGATACGATCGGCCACATGCGAGAGGTCCGAGCCAACGATGTCGGCCTGGCGCCCCAGTGGGCTCGCGATCACACCGGGCCGCGCGACGAACGCCGCGCCGCATCCGGCTGCGAGCGCCCCCGAGATATCCCAGGCATGGGCGGCCACCAATCTTACGCCGCGGATCCCGGTTGACATCCGCTGGGCGACAAGCTCGTAGGGCTCACGCGCGGGCTTCAGGCGCTTGACCTCGTCAGCGGAGAGCACCTGGTCGAAGCAATCGCGGATCCCCGCGAACTCCAATTGCGCTTCGACCACCTCGAGCGGCGAGTTGGTGAGCGTGACCATTGCGATACCCGCCCCGCTCAGCCGCAGCAGCGCGTCTCGGACCTCGGGATGGGCCGGCAGCGCACGCATGCCCCCAACGATCTCCTCGACCCCATCGTCGCTGATTTCGACCCCACGTCTTTCGGCGACCATCCTGAGCGCGGCACGCTGGGCCGTCGTGAAGTCGACGTACTCATCCGTGATCACGCCCACAAACGACAACTGCAACATCTGCCCAAACCAAAGGCCTCTTACGGAGCGGTCTCCGAAGGCGACCTCAAAGCGCCGGTCGAGGGCGGAGAGGTCCAGCAACGTCTCGTTGACATCAAACGCGAGTACTGGATTCATGGCTGACTTCTCCTGAGGACCGGACGTCACCCGAGGACGGGCCTGAAATCGTTACGTCGCGACTGCCGTCTGCGCGGAGTCGCTGTCCCTCGCCGGCGCTCGCGTGCCGGCACCTCGCACGAGGTCGAGCACTGCACCCGGATCGGCAGGTTCCAGCTGGCCCCGCCAGGCCACGTAGTGATCCGGACGGACGAGCACGAGCCCGGCCCCATAAAGCTCAAGGAGACCCTCGCCCTCTGGAGCTACCACTGCCAGCGGAACGTGGCGGTCGGCTGCCGCGGTCACAAACGCCCCCACGTCGGCACGGTGATCGAGGTGCAAAAGGGTGAACCCTTCGAGGGCGATGTGATCAAACAAAGAGGTGCCGTCGGCCAGCCACACATGCGGGGCGCGACTCCCCGGGGACGCCGATGGCTTGAACTCGCCGAAGCTGGCCGCTGGGGGACGCGTCCCGTCGGAGGCGATCACCGGCGAGTCGTAGTACGCCGCGCCGAACTGAGCTCCAAAGCTGACCAGCTCCTGTCGCTTCTCGGCCAGGATCCGCTCCGCGATTCGAGCCCGCAGCTCCTCTCCGGCAGGGCCCGGATCCTCCATCCCTGGCTCGCTCCAGGTCCCCGCGGTGTGGGTCGTGCTTTCCTCGGTGAGGTCACGGATCCACCGGACGACGGGAACGCGCTCGGAGTCGTAGCTCGAGAGGAGCTCTGGTCCTCCCCAGCCGTGGATCGTCGCGGTTAGCTTCCAGCCGAGGTCGGCGGCGTCGCCGATCCCGGTGTTCATGCCGAATCCTCCGAACACCGAGATGTGATGGGCGGACTCCCCTGCGAGAAAGACGCGACCCCGATGGAAGCTCGGCGCGACAAGCGAGTTGACCTGGAAGGCGCCTCCCTCGATCGGCTCGACCGGGAGGTCCACCCCAACGGCCTGGAGCATGCGCTCCTTCATCACCTCCCAGTCGCTGCCGTCGACATCATCCTCGAGCGGCCCGTCAAAGAACTGGTAGCAGCCGTTGTCGGCTTGGGCGAGGAGCTGCACGCCGGTGTTGTCCTCGTTAACGAACCAGACGAACACGGGAGAATCTAAGTGCTCCGCAAAATGGTCCCGGATCGCTGGTGACATCACGTACCAGATCGTCGCCGTGATCAGACCTCGGGTCCCTTCCATGCGGATCCCGAGCTGCTGGCGAACCTTGCTCCGGCCTCCGTCGGCGCCGACGAGGTAGCTACAGGACAGCGAGCGTTCCTGCACGTCCGACGCGCTGTAGATGACTTCGACGTGATCCTCGTGCTCCTCGAAGCGCTCGAAGCTGCTTGCGTACCGGATCTCGGCTGTCGGGAGCTCGCCAAGGCGTGTGCGCAGCCCACGCTCGATCGACTCCTGCGGACCGAAGTGAGGCCGTCCCGACGCAAACGGCAGGCCCTCGGAGAAATCCAGCGCGCCCTGCAGTCTGACTACGACCGGACCGGCGCCCCGCGCGGGAAAGACGACATCTCGCGCAAACCGGGGACCGAGTGGGTTCGCGTTGCGCAGGTGTTCGGTGGCTCCCCACCGGCGCATGTGTTCCATCGACCGTACGTTGGTCAAGTTCGTGCCCGGATGGGGACGCTGACCAGGTTCGCGCTGCTCGAGCACAGTCGTGCGGACACCCGCGATTGCGAGGTCGATCGCGAGCGCAGTGCCAACCGGACCAGCGCCTACGATCACCACGTCCGAGTCGGGCTTCATCGAGGTGACATTATACACAATATCGCGGTGTCTCAAATGTTCTGGATCAGACGGGCGCCGCCGGCCGAGACGGAGTTGCCGAGTGGTCGTAGTTGGATTTCGGCATCTGGCTCTTGGGCATCCGGCACTTATGACATAATATATTGTTGTTTCCTCTGAGAAAACGTGCTGAACAGCGATGAGCATCACGGGTAATTCGATCCGCCCCTCGTTAGGCGCCACCCGCGCCGCGGCGGTGGCCGCCGAGCTGAGGCGCCTGATCCTTTCGGGGGAGCTCAAGCCGGGAGAGCGCCTTCGACAGGTAGAGCTCGCGGAACGATTCAACGTGAGCACCACACCTGTCCGAGAGGCGTTCACCGCGCTGGCACGTGAGGGACTCGTCCGCCACGACGTTCAACGAGGCGTGGTCGTCTTTACGCCGACGGGGAGCGATGTGCGGGAGAACTACGAGATCCGCACGGCGCTCGAGCCTCTCGCGACGGAGCTCGGCGCCAAGTTGATCTCCGAGGAGGATCTGGCGCGGCTTCAGGACCTCATTGGGCAAATGAGCCGGACCAAGTCCGGACTTGATTACCAGCCGCTCAACCGCGAGTTTCATCGGACGATCTACGCGGCGGCTCAACGCCCGCGGCTGCTCGAGCTGAT
>Ga0335073_10008627_pt1 | contig 14306 bp, 3 predicted proteins | sample Lox_Sample_22_FD_207093 | JGI IMG/M metagenome (GOLD analysis project Ga0335073, IMG submission 207093) | Soil microbial communities from Loxahatchee National Wildlife Refuge, Florida, United States - Lox_Sample_2.2 | ecosystem: Environmental > Terrestrial > Soil > Wetlands | place: USA: Florida... | reverse complement strand
AAGGACCTGAGTCCAGCCGAAAGCTGTCTTCGGATGGCGAGCAGAAAATCAGCTTCATTGCCCGAAGCCGACCTACGGCAGTCGCGATAGCAGCGCCTGCGCCTCAGCGATCTCGGGCATCTCCGGCGTCGGCGCAAAGCCTTCGAGGGCCGGCGCGAGGATAGCGTGGGCGTCGACCGAACGACCGTTCGATAGATAGTGTTTGGCCAGCGACAGCGCGGCGCGCAGTTCGAAGCTGCGTGTGGCCTGCCGCTTCGCGACCGCGATGGCGGTCAGGAAGGCGTCTTCCGCGGGCGCGGGGTTGGCGGGGTCGCGCTTGAGCAGCATTTCGCCACGGACGCGATTCAGTTCGGCGTCGAATGAGCGATGGCCAGTCCGATCGACGGTGGCCAGAGCTTCATCGAGGATTGCAATGGCGCGGTCGGAATCGCCTGCGCGCGCTTCGGCCTCGGCCTGCGCGATCTTCAATAGCCCGTCGAACAACAGAACATTCTGTTCGCGCAGCACCTCTGCGCCACGGCGCATGTCCTCGAGCCCGCTGCCGACGGCGCCGGTCGCAGCGGTCACCCAACCCTCGAGAAACACGCCGAAAGCGCGAAACAAGAGCAGGTCGTGCTCGCGAGCGAGACGGGCGAGTTCGAAAGCGTTCGCCGTGGCGCGCCCGTGGTCGCCACGCATCAGTTCGAAAATGGCCGCGTGCATTCTTCCGTTTGCGAGCGTGCCGACATGGGTGAGGTCCACGATCCGCGTCTGCACGCGGTCGATAAGTGAAACCGCGCGATCGACTTCGCTAAGAGGCCATAGCGTAGTCGCCAGATAGGCCATCGCGCCAACGCCGGGATCCCATCCGAAGCGAAAGGCCAGATCGTCGTCGCGGCCGGGTTGGAACAAGGCGAGCGCGCGTTCCAAATGATCCCGCGCCTCGCGATACTCGCCGGCGAACCAGCAACTGACCCCGGCGGCGCGATGGGCGACGCCGGCCTCGGGCGAATCGGGTCTCGCCTCGACGTCGCTGAGGAAGGCCGCGGCGTGCGCCCGCATCGCCGGCAAGTCGCCGCGGAAGGTGCTGCTGGCCCACAAGCCAAAGTCGGCCGCTAGCCGAGCCGGCGCATCCTTGTCGCCATAGGCCGACTCGCGGGCCTTGGCGAAGGCTTCCGTCGTTTCCGGCGCGCCGTAGCCGCGGGCGGCAATGAGTGCGTTGCCGTAGGAAACGTGCAACTGCGTCAGCCGCTGCCGCTGCGCGGCTTCGGCCTTGACCTCGCCGGTCGCCGCGAGTGCGGTCAGCAGCGCCTGCGCCTCCGCGATCTCCGGCATTTCCGGTGTCGGCGCAAAGCCTTCGAGCACGGGCGCAAGGACGGCGTGGGCCGTGGCGGGGCGCCTGGTCGCTTGACAGAGTTTGGCGAGCGCCAGCGCGGCACGCAGACCCCAACTGCGCGCGCCCTGCTCCTTTGTGATGGCTGCGGCGGTTTGGAAGGCTTCCTCGGCGGCCGAGGGGTCGCGGGGATCGCGCTTGAGGAGGATTTCACCGCGTAAGAGATGCGCGAATGGGAGATTGCAATGGCCTTCGACTTGCCGCGCGGCGACCAACGCCTCATCGATGCGCGCGAGCGCCCTGTCGGCTCCGAGCGTCTGCAACTCGAGTTCGGCGAGCAGCGCTTTGGAGAACCAAACGCGGCTCCTCGCGCCCCGCGAGGCCGCCAGCGCTGCGCTGGCCGTTGGGTCATGGAGACGACACCGCGCCCAAACAGCGTACAATTCCGCGTCGGCGAGCCAATGCGCCATCCGATGGTCTCGGCCGAGAGCCGCCAGGGCCTCAGCCGCCGCCAGCGCGGAAGCGGCGTCGCCGCGCAGCAGCTCGAGGAAGAATTTCCATTGGAGCGGATGGGCCATCGACGGGGCGTGGTCGAGCTCGAGCGCGCGCCGGTTCGCCATTTCGATCAGTTCGCGCGCGTGTTCGACCTCGCCCAATTGCCAGCTCGTTACGGCGAGGATGGACATCGCTATGCAGCCGGTGTCCTCGCTGAAGCGTTCGCGCGTCTCTCGATCGCGCTGAGGCTCACAGGCTGCGAGCGCCCGTTCGCAATGGGCCCGCGCCCGGGCAAAATCGCCGGCAACGTAGCAGATTAGACCGAGGCCACGGCGCGCGACGCCGGCTTCCACGAGGCGCCCCTCGTTCTCCGCCTCCTCCAGGAACGTCGAGGCCATCTCCCGCGCCGACTTGAGTTCGCCCCGCACGAGCGCGACGGTCCATTGACCGTGCGCCGCCGCAAAACGCTGCGAAAAGTCGTCGGTCTTGGCGGCGAGCTCCGCGGCGCGGGCGAAGGCCGACTTGGTTTCCTCGGCGGCGAAGCCTTTGGAGTACATCATCGCCTGACCGTAGTCGGTCTGTAGCTTCACTCGTTGACTCGAAGCGAGCGCATCTCCCGCACCCGGCGCTGAAGTTCCGACCGCCGCTTTGTCCGCCATGGCGATCGCCTTGCCGAGATGGGAGATCGCCTCCTGGAAGGCGGAGCGGCGCAGCGCCTGGTCGCCCGCCTTGCCCCACCACTCGACCGCCAGATCGTCGAGGCCGGCTTGCGTGAAATGATGGGCGATCGCTTCGGGCTCGGCGTTTGCGTCGCGCAACACCTCGGCGGCGCGGCGGTGAAGCGCCTGGCGGCGGCTCTTGAGCAGGCTGTCGTAGGCGGCGTCCTGGATCAGCGCGTGCTTGAAGCGGTAGGCCGCTTGCGCTCCATCGCCCTCGACGAACAGGATGTCGGCCTCGGCCAGCCGCTCCAACGCCGATTGCAGCGCGCCCTCGTCGAGGCCAGCCACGGACTGGAGCAACGCATAGGAGAATCCGCGGCCTAAGACTGCGCCGATCTGCGCGGTCTCACGCGCGGAGCCGAGCTGATCGAGCCGCGCGGCGAGCGATTGCTGCAAGGTCGGCGGGATCGCTTGCGCGCCGCCCTGTTCGCCGCGCTCCAACAGGAGGCGCGTAACCTCCTCGACGAACAGCGGGACGCCGCCGGTGCGCTCGCTCACCCCTTCAACGATGTCCCGTGGTAGCTCATGACGGGACGAGAGTTCATGAACCATCTTCGCGATCTGCGCGCGATCAAGCGGGGACAGCGAGATCGCGCTATGGTGCGACCTCACGCTCCACGGGGGGCGGAACTCCGGCCGTGCTGTGGCGATGATCAGCAACGGCGCCTGCGCCCCGCGCTCCGCCAACGCGCGCATGAGATCGAGCGAAGTCGGGTCGGCCCAGTGCAGGTCCTCGAAGGCGAGCACGATCGCTTGCGTCCGCGCGGCCGCCAGAATCCATGCCGTCATCGCCGCGAGTTGCCGGCGGCGCAACTCCTCTGGCGCGAGTTTCGCCGCCCGATCCTCTGGCAGGAGGACATCGACCAGCGGCGCGAGCAGAGGCGCGTATTCGGTTGGATCCAGACCGCTCAGAACCAGAGTGTTCTCGAGGTCGGCCAAGCGCTGTTCGGCGGGCAGCTCCGCGCCGAATCGCTGGCGGCCCCATTCGGCAATCGGATGCAAGGGCGTATTCTGCAACAGTTGCGACGACGACCATTCGGTCCAGGTGTGGGGCGTCTCGCCAAGGCGGCCGTGAAACTCCTCCATCAGCCTCGACTTGCCCAGGCCGGGTTCGCCAACGATCAGCGCGAGTTGGCCCTCGCCTTTGCGCGCGCGCTTCCAGCGTCGGCCTAGAAGATCGAGCTCCTCCTCGCGTCCGACGAGGGGGGTTAGAGCGCGCGCCCCGCCGCGCCGGCCGCCGCCGCTTGCGCGAACGACGCGATAGAGCGTCGTGGGCGCCGACATCCCCTTGAGCTCGTGCTGGCCGCGGTCCTCCGCCACGAACAGTCCGGCGGTCTGCCGTTGGACAGTGGCGGTGATGAGGATCGAGCCCGGCTCGGCGGCGCCCTGGACCCGCGCGGCGATATTGGGCGCATCGCCGAACACCTCGCCGGTCGCATCGACCACCACCTGCCCGGAGTCAAGGCCGATCCGCGCCGAAAGCTCAGGCGCGTCTTTGCTGGCGTTTCTGGCGTTGATCTCGACAAGCGCGCGCTGGATCGCGAGCGCCGCGCGCACGGCGCGCTCGGCGTCGTTCTCCTGCGCGTGCGGATAGCCGAACAGCGCCATCAGCCCGTCGCCGAGCTTTTTCAAAACATGGCCGCCGAGCCCGGTCACCGCCGCCGAAGCCTCGTCAAGATAGGTGTTGACGAGCGTGCGCCAGTCCTCGGCGTCGAGCTTTGCGGCGAGACTTGTCGAGCCTACGAGATCGCAGAACATGACTGTGATCGGGCGGCGCTCGGCGTCGGCACCTGATCTACTCTGAGGTCGCGAAGACACGGCGGGCGCGTGCAACGTGGCCGCTGGGTCTGCGGGAGCAGGAGGGGGCGTTGGCCTGGACGCTGCGCCGATCGCGGCGATCGCGTCTAGGAGTTTTCGTCGGTGGCCAACGATCGTGACGCCGAGATCCTTCAAATCTTCGGCGGTCAGGCTCGGCAGGAGATCGCCGTCGATCGCGTTGTCGCGGAAGGCCGCTTCGTATTGCTCGAGACCGAGGTTCTTGAGCCAGGCCGCGACGTCCACGCTCGCCTCCACTCAGCGAGGTGGGATAATCGCTTGCGTCTCCTACTCTGTAAAGCCGGCACCAATTCCGGATGCGGGTCGAACAGCAGGCTAGTATCCGTTACTTCAGAGTACGCCTTGGACCGCTTTCTGGCGGTTACCGCCCGTTCATAGGGCTGATCTTTAAGGCCCGCTCAGGGTCGACTTGACGCGTTCGCCGCGCCGTTTAGCTATGACCGCTATTTGCGCTCAGCGGGCGGCCGGAGTCGACGTTAAGCGGACATACGCTGACCGCGCTTCGCGACCTATCCGACTTGCTTCGACCGGAAGCACGGGCGACATAGCCGTTCAGCGATCGAGAATCTGCCGCAGCCGTTCCGGGTTATTTGGAGATCGAGGCTCTGGGGCGTGAACGCGGAGACGACCGCGCGGCGCGAGCCGGCGGGTGCGAGTGCGAAACGGCGGCGATCGTCGTCGCAGTCGCACCTGCAAGCGGACGCACAGGGGTCGCAGTGCAGCATAGTTCGCCGGTAAATATGGCCGGGGCGACGAGCATCATTCTGGAGATGCAACCTTTCGGTTGCCATTTTTCACAAGATATTTTGTTAGGAGCTGTTGCGCCTGAAGCACACCTCGACAACAATCCTATTCTGTCCACTGCCTGTTCAAATATTAATCTCTCCGATTATTGTAAAACTTCGATGGAGTACGCACAGTTCGAGCGGAGCGAAGCGCCCATGGCTCTGAATCTTCGTTTGGGCAACCCCACTGAGTTCGCGAGCGCACCCGCTCAGCCTTCAATGGAAAAAAGTGGAGGACGAGCACCTATCTTTGATGACGGTGTCGATATGGCAGGGTCTAGGGCAAATGAGGTTGGAGGCGTCCGCCGCGCTTGGTGCATTGGTGGGCGCAGGCATGACCGCCCGAAGGATGCCCAGATACGAGGGAAGGTTGAGGCGCGCGTGGCCGCAAGCATGGTGCTTGCGAGGGTAGTCGCGGCCGTCATGCCCACTTCTGGGCGTGCCGTGATGCTGGCTACTATCTTGCTTGCCTTTGGCGACTCAGCGCACGCCGCCTGCGATGCCATGGGGTTCATCACCGGTGCGAATGGCCCTATCGTCCTCGGGACCGCCGGCTGCGCCACTAATCCCGGCGTCATGAGCGGCACTATCGAGAGCGCCGCGACGGTTGCCGCCCCCGGTACCGGCGTCGCTTCGGTCGCAAGCCCCGGTTGGACAGTAACCAATCAGGGAATCATTACGGCGGGCGGCAATGGAATCACCGGGGACGTGTCATTTACGCTCAAAAACTCCGGAACGATTACTGCAGGTGACAGCGGCGCTTTGATTGGCGGCGGCTCGACCGTTATCAACTTGGTCGGCGGTACAATCACTGGCGACTTCACGGGCCTTTCGATCAGCGACAACGGAGGCTCCACCAGCGGCGGGCCCTCCACGGTCGATAATGCCGGAACGATCACCAGCACCAGCGGCTTCAACGACGCCATCGACCTCGGGCTGGGCGGCGCTGTAACCAACCGGAGCACAGGTACGATCAGCGCAACCGGCGTTGGGGTCGCCGGCGCGACCAATCCGACCACAGTGAACAACTTCGGCCAGATTCTCGACGCGTCGACGGGCGTCGGCCTGTCAGCAGGCGGAACGGTGACCAACAACGCGGGCGCGATCATCTCCACCACGTCGAGAGGCGTCGACATTTCGGGCGGTGTTGGCGTCGTCGTCAATTCGGGAAGCATTCTCGCGAGCGCTGGGCGCGCGGTTCAGCTGCAAGCCGGCGGATCCGTGACCAACACCAGCACTGGAACGATCACTTCCCAGGACGGCGGCACACGCGCCGTCTTCATCTTCGGCGGGCCGGGCGCGGTCATCAACGCGGGGGCCATCGACGGAGGCGTCACCGCCGCCGTCGAGGTCGAGAGCACGGGGTCCTCGATAACCAACTCAGGCACGATACACTCGCCATCGGGTGCCGGCATCCAGCTGGACCCGACGAGCGCAAGCAACACCTTGACTACTATCGTCAATGATTCCGCCGGCGTCATCCAGGGGGCGGTCAATGCGCTTGTGGCCAACGGCAACGCGTCTGTCGATTTCACCAACAGAGGCGCCGTCATTGGCAATATGGTCTTCGGCGCAGGCGACGTCGCGCTGCACTTCTATACCGGGTCGTCGCTGATCGGAGACCTGACGGCCGGAACCGGCACGAACACGATCGGCTTGAACGGGTCGGGAAACGATACGTTTTCCAGCCCGATCGCCAATTTCCAGACGATCACCAAGCTGGACGATGGGACATGGACTCTCAGCGGCGCCGTGAGCGGCCCTACCGCCCTTATCGTTGCGCAGGGCACGCTGATCCTTTCGGCGGCCAACACCTATACAGGCGGCACGATCATTTCGGGCGGGACCCTGCAACTCGGCAATGGCGCTACGACCGGAGCCATCCTTGGCAATGTGCTCGACAACGGGACGCTTGCCTTCGACCGTTCCGACCCAGTGACGTTCACCGACCTGATCTCTGGGACGGGCTCGGTCAGTCAGATCGGGACCGGGTCGACGACGCTCGCGGCCAACACCTATTCGGGCGGCACGCTGCTCGCTGCCGGCGCGCTCATCGCAGGCGACAATAGCGCGTTCGGAACCGGCGCGCTGACGGTGGCGGCCAACGCGGCAGGAACGACGCTCGACAACACCGCAGCGGCGACTGCTCTCGCCAACCCAATTGTCTTGAATCCGTCCGCCAATCTGACGGTGGCGGGGAGCAATCCGCTGACGCTCGCGGGCGTAATTTCCGGCGACGGCGCATTGACGAAGAACGGCGCCTCGACGCTCATCCTGGCCTCCGACAACAGCTATGCAGGTGGAACGACGGTCAACGCCGGCACGTTGCAAGTTGGCGCCGGCGGGGCGACCGGAAGCGTGGGGACGGGGCCGGTTCTTGATAGTGGCGCGCTGGTCTTCAACCGCAGCGGCACAGTTGCGGTACCCGGGGCAATCACAGGGACGGGCAGCCTGACGCAAGCGGGAGTCGCGGCTGGGACGCTGGTATTGACCGGGGATAACACCTATTCGGGCGGCACCACGATCGCCTCGGGGATCTTGCAACTCGGAAACAACGGCGCAACGGGTAGCATCATCGATGATGTGAAGAACAATGGTGCCTTGGCGTTTGATCACAGCAACATATTCACCTTCGCCGGCGTGATCTCCGGCCCCGGTGGGGTGACGCAAATCGGCCCGGGCACGACCATTCTGACCGCCGACAATCCGTATACCGGCGGCACTGCGGTCAGTGCCGGCGCTCTAGCGATTGGCGATTTTGCGCATCCGTCTGCCGCTTTGTCTGGCGGGGGCCCAATTGCCGTGGCGTCAGACGGCGCACTGGGCGGTTACGGCAGCGTCACCGGGTCTGTGGTGAACAGCGGGGTCATTGCGGCCGGCAGCGCCACGCCGGGGCTCTCGGGTTCGCCAACCGGGACTTTCACCATCAATGGCGATCTGCTCAACCGCGGCGCCATCCAGCTCGCTTCCGGAGCGAGCATCGGCAATGTGCTGGAGGTTCGCGGCAGCTATGTCGGAGCCGGCGGCACGATGGCCATCAACACGTTTCTGGGAGGCGACGGCTCGCCGTCCGATCGATTGGTCATCAATGGCGACCCCGTCGCGACCGGCAACACCTTGGTGCATGTCACCAATGTCGGCGGGCCGGGCGCGCAAACGACCGGCAATGGCATTCTGGTGGTCAATTCGATCAACGGGGCGACTACGGCGCCAGGCGCCTTCACTCTCACGAATGGCGAATTGCGAGCGGGCGCCTTCGACTACGACCTGTTCCGGGGGGGCGTCTCCGGCAGCCCTGACGACTGGTTCCTGCGTTCATCCTTCATCGTGCCGCCCGCGCCGCCGATCCTTTTGCCGACCCTTCCGCCAATGCTTCCGACGAGCTCCCCGCCCAACCCGCTGCCGCCCGGCGTCTATCCGATCATCGGGCCGGGACTCGCCACTTATGGCGTCGTGCAGCCTCTGGCGCGGCAGTTGGGTCTCTCGATCCTCGGCACGCTCGACGACCGGGTCAGCAACACCTTCGAGCAAGACCCTTGCGCCGTTCAGCCGGCAGTCGCTCCAAACGCCCTGCCCACCAAGAAGCCCGCTGCCTGCCCGCTCCTCTCGCCTTCTGTCTGGGGCCGTTTCTTCGGACAGACGATCGACAACCGCTATCAGGCCTTTGCCGATCCCCATGCCAGCGGGAATCTGGGCGGCTTCCAAGGCGGCATTGACCTTCTGCGGGGCTCGCTGATCGCAGGCCAATATGAGCAGATGGGCCTCTACGGCGCCTATGGCGATGTGAGCGCCAACGTCGACGGCCTCGTCGCCAATCCGGCGGCGACCGCGTATATCAACACCCACACAGGATCGGCCAACATCAACGCCTGGTCGGGAGGTGCCTACTGGACCCATGTCGGGCCGCGCGGCTGGTATCTCGACGCGGTTTTGCAGGGGACCAGCTATGGTGGCTCGGCCACCACCCAGTTCGCGCGGCTCGACACCGACGGTTGGGGCTTCATCGCGTCTTTGGAGGGCGGCATTCCCTTCGCCCTTCCGCAATTGGGGCCTGGCTTCGTGATTGAACCGCAAGGACAGATCGCCTGGCAGAAAGTCAGCTTCGGGCAGCGCAACGATGGCCTTGGGGAAGTCGCGCTCGGCGACACGACGGGGACGAACGGACGCCTTGGATTGCGCGGCAAATGGACAATCGTGACCGCAGAGGGTCCGGTATTGCAACCGTATGTAAGGGGTAATCTCTGGCAGGATTGGGGGCCTAACGCCAACACGGTCTATTCTGGGACGGATATGGTCCCCCTTGTCACGCGCGCTACGTTGCTTGAGTTCGGCGGCGGCCTCACGGGAAGGATCAACGCAAACGTCTCTCTTTTCACCAATGTCGACTATGAATTCGCGGTCGGCGCAGGCGAGAACCAGAAACGAAATGGCATTCGCGGCGCATTTGGCGCAAGATATACTTGGTGAGTTGTGTTCTCGGATTCGTCCGCGTTCGTGTCGATGATTTGACCCTCCGTCCTGTCGTCGGGCAATGACCGCTACTTGCGCGTTCCAGCCGGCTGGAGTCGACGTAGAGCGGACCTAGCCGACTGTGGGCTTGAACAACGCAAATGGGCGGATACTGTTGAAAACGTATGGCCCGCCCCGTCTGCAAGGGCCGCCTCGGGAAGGTCCGGAGTCCACGCCATAGCCGCCGTTGCGAGCGCGAGTAGGCTTCACCGCCTTGACTAGTCGTCACCAAAGCGCAACGCCGGCCAGCCCTGACGACCGCGCGTCTATTTTGAAGGGGCAACACATGCGAATTGACTGTGACGAAAATCACAGAAACTCCTACCTGCTCGTGATACCGCACAAGCTAAAGGGGCGAGTTCTGCCTCAGGCTGCAAAATCGGAGAAAATCAAAAAGGGCTGGGCAACTATTAACGAGGTTTGTTTTCTAGAGGAACGCGCCTTGCCATTCAGACTGAACAACGTGTTCAATTCCTCTGGTGCTAATGAGTCAGAGCGGCGGGTGCGTTGGCGTGACCTTCTGGATCTCGTTTTTGGCTACGATTTTTTTATATCTTATTCGTGGCGCGATGGCGCCGTGTACTCCGCTGCCCTCGCCAGACGTTTGGAGAAGGAACGCTTCGCGGTCTTCCTTGATCGCACCAATTACGCCGCTGGCGACGATTGGAAAAAGGTCGGGGGTTGGACACTAAGAAGAACCGGCCAGCTTCTTCTGGTAGCGTCGCCGTCCGCAGTTAAGTCTGACGCCGTGCTTCATGAAGTAAAAATATTCAATAAAACCGGCCGTCGAATCATTCCTATCGATTTTGGCGGATCGACAGAATCGAGCGTGCTCGATGCTCCGCTCGTGAAATACCTTTCTCCGGAAGTGATTAGAGTAAAGGAAAATTATGACGCTCTTGACATTGGTCCATCTGAAGAGACTGTATCAATCATCCGGCAAACGTTTGATTTAGTCCTTCAATATAATAGGAGATTGACTTGGCTGATATCAATAATTATCCTTTTATGTATTTTGACTGCTCTGTCACTCTACCTATCTGTACTGTCGTCACTAGAGCGGAACTACGCGATACGAAACGAAAGCGCTTCGCTGGCAGCCGTTTCGGATATTGCGTTGAAAGAGGGCCAACCAATAGATGCGCTACAGCTTGCGCTGGCCGCTTGGCCGCGAAGAGGTGACGACGCGCGGCCTAAACTGAGGCAGGTGGTATCTGCCCTAGTATCTGCTTTATCGGCGGATGAAGAGCGCGTGCGCCTTGTGGGTCATCGTGACTCGGTGCGCTCGGCGAACTTCAGTCCCAACGGCTTGCGCATAGTTACCGCGTCGGTGGACAAAACTGTTCGGATTTGGGACGCCAAAAACGGAAAACTCCTGAGAGTTCTGTCGAGCGGTGATGGTGCCTTCTGGTCTGCGACGTTCAGCCCAGATGGCTCGCGAATCGTTGCAGCGTCCGACAAGAATGTTCAGATCTGGAATGCCGAAACAGGAGAACACCTCAAAACGCTTTCGCGGCACAGCGGCCTCATCTGGTCCGCAGCGTTCAGCGCAGATGGGACGCGAATCGTCACCGCATCAGAGGATGCCACCGCCGTTGTTTGGGACGCCGAAGCAGGCATGGTCTTAAACATCCTAAGGGGGCATCAGGGGCAAGTCTACTTCGCTCGATTCAGCCCCGACGGTACACGCGTCGTCACCGCATCTGATGACAAGACTGCTCGCATCTGGGATGCGAGAACCGGCGAGTGTTTGGTCGTGCTGAATGGGCACACCGACAGAGTCTACAGCGCAGAGTTTGACTCAGACGGTAAGCGCGTCGTCACAGCTTCCGAGGACAAGACGGCCCGCATCTGGAATAGCAGAACCGGCCAAAACCTTGGGGTGCTTGCGCTCGGGGAGGGGGGCAATGTAGTCCGCTCCGCTGCGTTCAGCCCCGAAGGGGCGCGCGTGATTACAGCTTCTTTTGACAACGTTGCTCGCATTTGGGATGTCTCCTCAGGCGCGGTTCTTGTGGAACTAAAAGGCCATCTTGATGGCGTGAATTTCGCGAGCTTTAGTCCAGACGGCGCTCAGGTTGTGACCGCTTCGGACGACAACAGCGCACGCATTTGGGATACAAGCCCTGTACTCACCGAGCTCAAAGGACACACCAGTTATGTGTACTCGGTTGCCTTTAGCCCGGACGGTAGGCGCGTTGTCACCGCTTCCCGGGATAAAACTGCCCGAATCTGGGATGCAGCGTCCGGAGCGCCCCTCAAGAAGTTTGACCACAATGACGTGGTGGCCTACGCGGAGTTTGATCCCACCGGAGATCGGATCGTCACGGCGTCAGCAGACGGTATAGCCCGAATTTGGGACGCGCACACGGGGGCTTTGCTCGCCTCGCTCAAAGGACATACCGATTGGATCAACTTTTCTGGTTTCAGCCCGGACGGTAGACGCGTCATCACGGCTTCAGATGACGATACCGTTCGCATCTGGGATGCGAGAACAGCCGAGACGTTACGAAGCCTCGAACTCGACGGCCCTGTTCAGTGGGTCGCTTTCAGTCCGGACGGCAAGCAGGTCGTCACAGCTTCCAAGGACGTGGCGGCACGCGTATGGAACGTTGACACAGGGGAGGTCGTCAGAAAGCTCGAGGGGGGGCATGGCGACATTGTCAGATCGGCCGCTTTCAGTCCTGACGGCAAAGACATTGTGACGGCCTCAAGCGACTACACGTCGCGGATCTGGGACGTCCGAACCGGTAAGGTCCTTACCGTCCTCAGAGGACATGGCAATGCTGTCAACATCGCCGCCTTTAGTCCTGACGGCCGGCGAGTCGCGACCGCTTCAAGTGACAAGACCATCCGCCTGTGGGACGCGCAGACAGGAGCGGTCATTCGGGTCCTCAGGGGACACAGTGACCTTGTCGAGGACGTGGTGTTCAGCCCAAATGGTCTCCGTCTTGCTAGCTCCTCGGACGACGATACAGTCCGCATATGGGGCAATCTTGCCGGAAGCGCCGACGACGTCTTTGATGTCGCCTGCATGTGCCTGGGCAACGACACGGATTTAGCCGGACTTGCTCAGCGGTACGGTTTCACGGGTCTCAAGCCGATCTGTGGAACTAATGCGCCGAGCAAGTTCGTCACGAGTCATGGTCAAGATTTGCAATAGGAGTTCGAGGAGAGGCGCCGGTGTTTGTTTCTTCAGCAACCGCTCACGTACCAAACCGTCGCGTTCCGCCTACGTCCGCAATCTGGTACAAAGCGCCTCTTCATGAGATCAATCGCCAACGGCAGCAAAGGGTCGAGGCTGTGTGAGAACGTCAGCTTGTGATTGCCGGCGACGGCCGACCGAAGCGATAAAGCGATGGCGCGCGCGTTTGACGATCGGATTCAGGCGGCAATGGCCTCAAGGAGCGGCCTGACGCCGAAGATATTGATCATCCGCTTCATATTGTAGGCGAGCACCTGCAAGCTCATTTCGGTTTTGACCTTTTCGAGGGTCCTGGTCAGGAAGTGGCAGCTCCCCATCCACGCCTTGAAGGTTGCGAAAGGATGCTCGACGGTCTGTCGGCGGATCGTCATGGCGTCTGGCATCCGATCGAGCCGGGCCTGCATCCTGTCGAGCGCCGCCTCATGCTCCCAGCGCTTGTGCCGTTTGATTTTGTCGGAGGTGCATTGGGGTTTCAGGCTGCAACCCGGGCATGCCGTGAGGTTCCGGTACTGGTCCATATCGTCGCGACGATCCGAGCGTGCTTTCGCCTTCGTGAGAAACGCGCCCGCCGGGCAGACGTAATGATCGTGCTCGGCGTCGTAGCGAAAATCCTGACCGGTGAAGAGGCCGCGTTTTGCGTTGCCTGAAGTTTGCGTCTTGGGAACGCAAGGCAGCACGCCGGTTCCCTCGCAAGCCAGCACTTCCTCGCCGTTGTAATAGCCACGATCCGCCAGCACGGTGACTTCTTCGCATCCCGTGGCGTCGCGCGCCGCGACGCCCATGGCGGCCAGTTGCGCCCGGTCGTTGCCGACGTTGGTCACCTCGTGTGCGACGATCAGGTGGCGCTCGGCGTCGACGGCGATCTGAACGTTGTAGCCGACGATGCCCGTCCCCTTGCCGGTCGTCGCCATCGATCTGGCGTCGGGGTCGGTCAAAGAGATCTGCTTGTCGGGCGCTGCCTCGACCTGCCTTTCCATCGCCTTCAGCGATTGCATCTGACGCCGAAGGCCTTCGATCTTCTCCCGGATGCGAGTCGTCTTCGCCTCGGACACATCGTCTTGCCGCCGATCGGCGTGGTCAAGCGCGGCCAGATAGCGCACGACGCTGGCCTCCACCTGCTCGATGCGTTTGGCGACTTTGGCCACCGTGAAATTCTTGTCGCGGTTGTTGACGGCCTTGAACTTGCTCCCGTCAACCGCCACGACGGCCCGCGTGAACAGGCTCAGTCGCCGGCACAGCACGACGAATTGCGCGCAGGCCGCGCGGATCGCCGGCCCATTGTCGCAGCGAAAGTCGGCAATCGTCTTGAAGTCCGGCATCAAGCGGCCGGTCAGCCACATCAGTTCGAGGTTGCGCTGCGTCTCCCGTTCCAGCCGTCGGCTCGACTGGATGCGATTGAGGTAGCCGTAGAGATAAATCTTCAGCAGCGTCGCCGGGTGATAGGCCGG
>Ga0335073_10008625_pt1 | contig 14309 bp, 10 predicted proteins | sample Lox_Sample_22_FD_207093 | JGI IMG/M metagenome (GOLD analysis project Ga0335073, IMG submission 207093) | Soil microbial communities from Loxahatchee National Wildlife Refuge, Florida, United States - Lox_Sample_2.2 | ecosystem: Environmental > Terrestrial > Soil > Wetlands | place: USA... | reverse complement strand
TCGACTGACATAGAGAAGGAACATGCTCGACGTCTACTCCCGCCATCGCCCGTACGCGCTCCTGGCCGCCGTCGTGCTCATCCAGGTGCTGATGCTGGCGTTTCAAATCAAGCGGGAGCACGACGTGCGGCTGATCCGCTTCTGGGCGGTGCAGTTGATGACGCCGGTAGAGCGCGCGGGTTCCTGGATGACGTCGAAAGTCGGCGGCGTGTGGTCCGGCTACATCGACCTGCGCTCGACTCACGCGGAAGATCAGCGCCTCAAGAGCGAACTCGACGAGCTGCGCATCCGCAATCACGAACTGGAAACACAAGCGGGAGAAGCGCAACGACTGGAAACGCTGCTGAATTTCCGCGACGCGCATCCGGAAGCGCCCATGCTCGCGGCGCAAGTGATCGGCGCGAGCGCCGATCCGACGTCGCACACGCTGTTTTTGAATCGCGGCGAGCACGACCACGTGCGGCGCAATCAGGCGGTGATCACGCCGGACGGCGTGGTGGGCAAAATCGTGGAGGTGTTTCCTTCCTCTTCGCAGGTGCTGCTGATCAACGACAAGGACGGCGCGGTGGGCGCGCTCTTCGAGGATTCGCGCACGCAAGGCATCGTGAAGGGAACAGGCGACGCCGACCCGCAGATGGATTACGTCTCGAACGACGACAAAGTTCAGCCGGGCGAAGCCATCGTCACGTCGGGGCTCGACCGGATTTTCCCGAAGGGGTTTCCCATCGGCACGGTGGAAAGCGCTTCGGCGGGAAATCCGTTTCAAAATATCAAGGTGAAGCCGGCGGTGCGGCTCGATCGCCTGGAAGACGTCCTGGTCCTGCTTTCGATGCAGGAAATCGCGTTGAAAAAAGAGCCGCCGGCGAGCGCAGCTGAATCGCAAACCGCTCCGCAGCCCTCCGCCGCCGCGCCGCAAAAGGAAGCGGAGAAGAAGATCGAAACTCCCGGCGTGAAAACCGAAGAGCGGCACACCGCGCCGGTTCACAAGACACCTCCTGCGGCCGCAAAACCCGAACCGCAAACCTCCCAGCCTCCGGCAGCGCCGCCACCCGCCGCGGCAGCTCCCGATACTTCGAACTGATCATGTCGCTCATGTTCAATCCGACCACGCAGTCCGAGCCGAATATCGAAGTCCACAAATTTTACAGTGGCGCGATTTTGCTGGTCGCGTTCCTGGCGCTGCTGCTGCAGGCGTTTCTCCACAAATACGGGCGGCTGGCGGAACTGCTCGATTTGCCGCTGCTCGTCACGGTTTATTTCGGGCTCAGCCGGCGCAACCCGGTTTCCGGAATGTTTTTGGGCGCGGCCATCGGCTTGCTGCAAGACGGCCTGGGCCACGACAATCCGATCGGTCTGTACGGAATCGCAAAAACGATTGTCGGATTCGTGGCGGCGTCGATCGGCGGGCGCATCGACACGGAAAATCCGGTCAGCCGTTTTCTTCTCGTGTTTGCGTTCTTCCATTTTCACCAGGCGATTTTGACGGTGACGCAGCGCGTGCTGCTGAACGAGCCCGCGCCGTTTTTCACCTTGCGGCTGCTGGCGGATTCGCTGGTCAGCGCCGCGTTTGGCGTGCTGCTGTTTTCCCTCCTCGATAAGCTCCGCAAACCCTCCTGAAGCCTGGTTTGTGAACGGTGAGTGGTGACCGGTTTGCCGGAACTGCGCTCGGCCGGTGACACCCGAACCCCGGAAAGCGCTACCCTCGAAAGTGTTGCGATTAGAAATTCCCTAGGGAGGGTGTGATTGCCGCGAGAAGCGCTTTCGCGGCCTCGAAGCTGCGCCTGTCGGGAGACAGGCGGGGCCGGGTTAAAGCCGAACCAGTTCATCTCCTGCCGGGCGTCGTGACGCACCGGTCGAAAACAGCGAATTCAGCCTAGCAGGAATTAGCAGCGGTTTCAAACCACCGTAGCTGTGGACTTCCAAATATCCGGGCAGCGGACGTCTCTAGCGCTATGTCAATCCGGCCCGAACGATTATTCTGAAGTGTGACTGAAAATCCAGAAACAGCCCCGAAGTCCCCGCGCCGGAAAAGCGCTCTCCGATATTTCCTTCAATGGTTTCTCCTCGGACTGGCGCTTCTTTGGTCGCTTGGCGCGCTGGCCATTGTGGCTGCCCGGTGGATCGATCCACCCACCACCGCGGTGCACATGGAGCGCCGCTTGCAAGCCTGGATCCACCACAGGCCGTATCACGAACGCTACGAATTCGTTCCGCTAAGCCAAATCTCGCCCGACCTCCAGCACGCCGTAATCGCCGCGGAAGACGCGCGCTTCTACCAACATCATGGATTTGACTGGAACGCCATCGAAGCTGCCGCGAAAGACGACGCGGAGGGCGGCCGCCTTCGCGGAGGCTCCACGATTACGCAGCAGTTGGTGAAAAACCTTTTCTTCGGCACGGGCCGCTCAATCCTCCGCAAGGGCGCCGAAGCCTCGCTTGTCCCGGTGGCCGAATTGGTCCTGGGTAAGCGGCGGATTCTGGAGCTGTATCTCAACGTGGTCGAATGGGGTCCGGGCGTGTATGGCGCGGAATCGGCGTGTGAATACTATTACCGAACCTCGGCGCGGAATGTGGACCGGCAGCAATCGGCCCAGCTCGCCGCCATTCTGCCGTTGCCGCTGAAGCGGCGCCCCGACCACATGCAGCGCTACAGCGACATCATCCTGGAGCGCATGCGCCAAGTCGGTTGGTAATCGCGCATCACGTTGTTGAGGGCTTTGGAATGTTCCTGCCGGTGATCGGCATCCGCGTAACATGGGCTTCCGCCCCAGACCACACCAAAAGTCCGATTACACGATGAATCAGGCTTTAGCGCCCAGTCTGCGGGGCCCGGCATCTAACTTTCAAACCCCGGGCGGTGTTGCCGGGCGTACAGTGGCTTGGAGGCGTAACCATGATTGAATCTTCTGATCTGCGCACGACGAGAATTCCGCTCAAGCACGGAACCGGCCAGATTCCCGCTGTTGGCTTTGGCACCCTAATTCCCGACGCAGCCTTGACGATCACTGCAACTAAAGACGCGCTCGAAGCCGGATTTCGACACTTCGATTGCGCCGAACGATATGGCAACGAGCGCGAGGTAGGCAGCGCGTTGCAGGCAGGCCTTGCCGCGAGAGCGATGCCGCGTGAAGACATTTTCGTCACCACAAAACTTTGGAACTCCAATCACCGCCCCGAGCGTGTCGAGCCCGCTTTCCAGGCGAGTCTCGACCGACTCCGGCTCGAGTATCTGGATCTCTACCTCATTCACACTCCATTTGCATTTCAAGCTGGGGACGACCAGGATCCGCGGGATCAAAACGGCAACGTCCTCTACGATCAGGACGTGACTTTGCTCGACACCTGGAGGGCTATGGAAACTCTCGTGGATCACGGCAAGTGCCGGGCCATCGGACTTTCAGACATCACGTTAGACACACTGAAGCCCCTCTATGAGTCGGCGAGAATCAAGCCAGCCGTGGTCCAAGTGGAATCACACCCGTATCTCCCGGAAACGGAGCTACTGGAGTTCTGCAAGGAGAAGGGCATTGTGTTTTTGGCTTTTGCGCCGCTGGGCCACGGGATGAAGCCGGGTCTCTTCGGCGATCCAGTCATTTTGGCTATCGCCGCGCGAGTGGGAAAGACTCCGGCGCAGGTGCTGCTGGCTTGGGCGGTGCAGCGCGGCACGGCTTTGCTGACCACGCCCACGACGGCGGCCCGCGCCAGAGAGAATTTCGACATCTCGCGCCTTCCCGACGACGCGCTCGACGAGATCAATCGAATTCAGACCAGACAGAGGTTGAATCCAGTGGTGACCACCGGCGTTCCGGGTTTCCTCCCAAAACAGAAAGCACAAGGGAGCTGAACGAGGGAGGGGAACATGGAAGCGAAACCGCAGCCAAAGCAGCCCACGCTGGAAGAACAAATCCGTGCGGCACTGGATCAGCATTGGGCGGCGTCCGATGCCAACGATTTTGAAACGGAGCACCGCATCTATCACGAGGACGCGGTGCTGGAATACCCGCAGTCAGGCGAGCGAACCCGCGGTCGGAACAACATTCAGAGCCAGCGCGCCAGTCAGCCGAACAAAAAGCGGTTTTCTATCCGGCGAATCGTTGGCAGCGGTGAGCTTTGGGTAACCGAATTCATCCTGACATATGACGCCAAGCCTTCCTACACCGTGAGCATCATGGAGTTCAGGGGAGACAAGGTTGCGCGGGAAACGCAGTACTTTGCGGATTCCTTCGCGGCTCCCGCATTCCGCGCTCAATGGGTCGAACGGATGGACACATAGCTCGGAACGCTGTGACCTAGGATTAGCACAAAATCCCTTCGGCGATAGGAAGATTCACGCGGGAGTAATCCTGCCGGTATGGCTCGGCTGCTATCGGTAAACGTCGGGCTTCCGCGCGACATCGCGTGGAAAGGCCGCACTGTGCACACTGGGGTCTGGAAGAATCCGGTAAGTGGCCGCTGCCGCGTCGGCCGGTTGAATCTCGAGAGAGACGGTCAAGGCGACCTGGCCGGGCACGGAGGCGAACATCGAGCCGTCTTCGTGTATCAGATTGAATCGTATCGCTACTGGCAGGAGCAACTGAAGAGAACCGATTTCGTTTTTGGTCAGTTCGGTGAGAACTTCACGGTCGAAGGACTGGCGGATGACGCCGTGTGCATCGGCGATCGATTTCAGGTCGGCACCGCACTTTTCGAGATTGCTCAACCCCGCGTTACATGCTTTCGCGTCGGCATTCGGATGAACGAACCCCGGATGGCGGCATTGCTCACATCCAGCGGCCGGCCGGGCTTCTATTTCCGCGTTCTCCGTGAAGGTGAGGTCGCGGCCGGCGACGAAATCGTGAAGGTGGGAGAGGCGCGAGAGCGCATGACCGTCGCTGAGATCAACGCGCTCCTCTATTTGCCCAATCATGCACGCGATCGTCTGGAGCGCGCGTTGCGGATCAAAGCACTTTCGCCCGGATGGCGTGGCTCGTTTGAAGCGCTGCTCCAGAGTCAGCAGACCGGGGCGCCAACGGGAAACGCGGGACTGGCGCCTGCCGCCGCGTCCCATCCCGCCTCGCCAGGTTTTCAGCCGCTCGTCGTGACCTCCATCGATCGCGAGTCCGCGGACGTTCTCTCGTTCGCCATGCAGAGCGCGGACGGTCGGGAACTTCCCATAGCTCTGCCGGGTCAGTACGTCGTCGTGCGTCTCGATCCCGTCGCCGGCGGCCCGGTGCTTTTTCGCAGCTACTCGCTCTCGGGTCCGCTTTCCACGGAGCGTTATCGAATTAGCGTGAAGATCGAGGCGAATGGAGCGGCTGGAAACTACCTGCGCGAAAATCTCCGTGTGCGCGGCCGCCTCGACGTCAGCTCGCCGCGCGGAAGTTTTGTTCTGCAGCCGGGAGAGCGGCCGATCGTACTGCTCAGCGCTGGAATCGGCGCGACGCCCGTTCTGGCGATGCTGCATGCACTCGCGGCGGCACAGTCTACGCGTCAGGTCCTGTGGTTGCATGCAGCGCGTGATGGGCAGCACCATCCGTTTGCCGGCGAAGTGCGCCGCCTCATGCAAGCGCTGACGAACGCCCGCAGCTACATCTGTTACACCAGACCGGACTCAACCGACAAAACGGGTGAGGACTTCAATGCGGCGGGTCGCTTCTCGCGAGCGGTTTTCGATCAACTCGGACTGCCACGAGACGCGGATGTCTACCTGTGTGGGCCAACCCGATTCATGGCGGACATGAAAGAGGCGCTCACGTCTTTAGGTGTGGCGCCAGAGCGCATTCACATCGAGATCTTCAACGGCGGCGAGTCCATGACCCCTGGCGTCGTCGGCGCAATCACGCGAGCTCCGCATCCGCCTAGCGATGCGGCAAACACTGGCCCGATGGTCTCGTTCGCGCGCAGCGGCATTTCCGCACACTGGAACGCGTCGCGCTACCAGAGCATTTTGGAGCTGGCTGAAGCCTGCGATGTCCCGGTCCGTTGGGCGTGTCGAACCGGTGTTTGTCATAGTTGTGAGAGCGGTTTGGTCTCGGGAGCGGTCGGCTACGATCCGGAGCCGCTCGACCAGCCGGCGGATGGCAACTTTCTGGTCTGCTGCTCGCAGCCGACTAGTGATGTCGTCATCGATTTGTGAAGCTACAGCGTCCGGATTCACACCAAGGATGGTCAGCCGATCATGAAAAAAGACTTTGACGCCATCGTCATTGGAAGTGGGCAGGCCGGGCCCTTCCTGGCTGTTCGATTGGCAGCTGTCGGGCAACGGGTGGCCATAATCGAACGGAACCGCGTCGGCGGAACGTGCGTGAATACAGGTTGCATCCCGACAAAGACGCTGGTCGCCTCCGCTTACAGCGCGCATATGGTCCGCCGCGCGGCGGACTTTGGCGTCCAAGTGGACGGGACGCTACGCGTTGACATGAAGCGTGTGAAAGCACGCAAGAATGAAATCACCGGGAAAGCCCGAAGCGGCTTGGAGTCGTTGCTCAAGAACACGCCGAACTGCACGGTCTATCGCGGGCACGCGCGATTTGAATCTCCGCAAGAAATCATAGTTGGCGGGGAATTGCTGAGTGCACCGCAGATTTTCATCAACGTGGGAGGGCGCGCAACCATACCGTCCATGCCCGGAGTAGCGAACACGCCGTATTTGACCAATTCCACGTTGTTGGACCTCGACGTCCTGCCGCGGCATCTCGTTATTATCGGCGGCGGGTACGTAGGCCTGGAATTCGGCCAGATCTTCCGGCGCTTTGGCAGCGAGGTAACAATTATAGAAATGGCGCCGCGCCTGATTGCTCATGAAGACGAGGACGTATCCGTTGAAGTGCAAGCCATCCTCGAGCGCGAGGGCGTTCAGGTAAGGCTCAACGCGACCTGCATCGAGTTGAAAAAATTCAGGGATGGAGAAGTCGGCGCGCACCTGGATTGCACCGAAGGTGTGCCAGAGGTGACCGGCTCGCACGTATTGCTGGCGATGGGGCGCGCATCGAATACCGATGACCTCGGTCTGGAAAAGTCTGGAGTAGCGCGTGACGGCCACGGATACATTCTGGTGGACAATCAGCTGCGTACCAACGTTCCGGGCATCTGGGCGCTCGGCGACTGCAACGGTCGCGGAGGATTTACGCACACTTCTTACAATGATTTCGAGATCGTCGCGGCCAACCTTCTGGACCACGAGCCGCGAAGCGTCACCGACCGCATCACCGCGTATAACCTCTACATCGATCCGCCGCTCGGGCGCGCGGGCGTGACTGAGCGTGCAGCGCGCGCAACCGGCCGGCGCGTGCTGAAGGGCTCGCGGCCTATGTCGCGTGTCGGGCGCGCCATAGAGAAGGGCGAAACGCAGGGATTCATGAAAGTGCTGGTGGATGCGGACTCAAAAGAGATCCTGGGAGCAACCATCCTCGGTCCCGGCGGGGATGAGGCGATCCACTGCCTCCTGGACATGATGTATGCGCGTGCCCCCTACACGGTGTTGAAAAACGCCATGCACATTCATCCGACGGTTTCGGAATTGATTCCCACGATCCTCGGCGAATTGCAGCCTCTCTAAGATAATTTGGACGCGCGTGCGCGTTCGTGCTTATCGGGTGCACCTTCTACTTGGCGCTCTCGGTAACCGTCAGCCTACTCGTCTGGGCGGGAGTCATCGTTGCTGATCTTGTGTTCGGGCGGCGCATTGCGGGAGTTTTGAAACTCCCTTTTTGACTCGCACAGCGCACAAGTCCCGAATAGCGCCGTTGGCGAAAGTTTTGCTCTCGGACGGGATCAAGTGTCTGGTAAGCCGACTACATATCCCTTTGCCATTACTTCCGGATACCCCGTGATCCTGCGATTGCGCTCAACGGCCACCAGGAGACTTCCAGTGGCGCGAAGAGCGAGCGAACGCGCGGAGGCGGCGTTGACGAAAAGAGCATGAGCAGGTTGCGGGGTGCGCGGCGCGGTGCTAGCGTTAATGATTACTGCGGGTTCGGGCGAACCTGCGGGCGGAGGCGCAGATGAGCGGTTCCCACCCTTCCGGCAGGAGTTTGGTTGGCTTCCTGGAACAGTAACGATCAAAAAATTCCGCAGGGCCGCCTGGCGCTGTTTTCCTACATCTCCGTTTTTTTCATCGCGCTGCTCCTCGTAGGCTTCTGGAAATTGCAGGTGGTGCAGACCGGGCATTTCGCGGACCTGGCGGAGCGGAACCGCGTGCGGTCGATCCCCATCATCGCGCCGCGCGGGGCGATGCTCGACCGCGAAGGCCGCGTGCTGGTCGACAGCTATCCTTCCTTCAGCATTCTTCTGCTGCGCGACGATCCGAAATCCGTGCAGAGAAGCCTGCCGTCGATTTCCGACGGGCTGGGCATTGCGATGGAGGATTTGGAGGGGCAGCTCGAAGCCGCGCGGGATGAGCCGAAATTTATGCCCATCGTGATCAAGCCAGCGGCATCGCTGGCGGATATCGCGTTCGTCGAATCGCATCGCTCGGATTTGCCGGTGCTGGACCTGATGATGGTGCAGCGGCGGAGATATCCGCACGGAGACATGCTGGCGAACACGATCGGGTACGTGGGAGAAGTCTCGGCGCAGGACCTGGAGAAAAATCCCGACAAATACCGGCCGGGCGACATCGTGGGCAAGACGGGACTCGAGAAAGAATACAACGATCAGATTGTGGGCGTCGACGGAATGCGGCGCGTGGTGGTGAACAGCGTTGGAAAAGTGGTGCGCACGCTCGACAACGTGGAGGCGATTCCCGGCAAGCCGATTCAGTTGACGATCGATTACGACCTGCAGTCCATCGCGGACGCGGACATGGCGGACAAGACTGGCGCCGTGGTGGCGATGGACGCGCGGACCGGTGAAGTGCTGGCGATGGTCAGCAAGCCGACGTTCAATCCCGACGATTTCGCGGTGCGGATCTCGCCGCAGGAATGGCAGAAGCTGAATTCGGATCCGCATACGCCGCTGCTGAACCGCGCGATTCAGGCGCAACTCGCGCCGGGGTCGGTGTTCAAGATCGTGATGGCGACGGCCATGCTGGAATCGAAAATCATCCCGGAGAATTACACGGTCTACTGCCCGGGCTATGCGGAATTTTACGGGCGGACGTTTCACTGCTGGCGCCCGCAGGGCCACGGCGAAGTGGATCTGCACAGGGCGATTGTCGATTCGTGCGACGTTTTCTTTTACAACGTCGGAAAGCTGCTGGGAATTGACGTGATCAATCAATACGCGACGGGATTGGGGCTGGGGCGAAGGACGGGCATCGATCTGCCGGGCGAAGAGCCGGGGCTGATGCCGTCCGAAGACTGGGTGGAGCGCGTGTTCCACCACAAATGGTATGCGGGCGAGACGATTTCGGTGGCGATCGGACAGGGTGCAATCACGGTGACGCCGATTCAATTGGCGCGGATGGCGGCGGCGGTGGCAAGCGGCGGAACGCTGGTGCAGCCGCACCTGCTGAAGAACGACCCGACGTCGAAAGTGACGCGATTCCCGCTGTCGGACAATACGGTGGACCTGGTGACCGAAGGGCTCTACGGCGTGGTGAATGAGGGCGGCGGGACGGCGTATCACCTGCGTCTGCAGAACATCGATTTTTGCGGGAAGTCCGGCACAGCGCAGCTGATGAGCTACAATGCCGCGGATCGCATGGGCACGAAGAACATGGACGCGTGGTTCGTGGGATTTGCGCCGCGGAAGAATCCGGAAATCGTTGTGGCGGCGATCGTGCAGAATACGGTGGAACATGGCGGCGAAGCGGCGGGTCCGGTGGTGCGCGACATCGTGAAGGCGTATTTCGACAAGAAGAACGGCGTTCCTCTGCATCCGGAAACGACGACCGCGCAAAATACGGCGCCGGCGGCGCGGCCGCTGGTGGCGACGGTGGGAGCGGCGCGCCCATGAAAGATAGACCGCGCGTTCAGGATTTCGACTGGCCGCTGCTGGCGATCGTGGCGGCGATTTCCGCGCTGGGCGTTGCCGAGATTTATTCGGCGACGCATGCGAGCGCGATGGCGGGGATGCAGTGGAGACAGTTGATGTGGATCGCCATCGGCGTCGCGGGAATGTTCCTGATTTCGCGGATCGATTACCACACGCTGCTGGATCAGGCGCCTGCACTCTATATGTTTGGAATCTTCTGCCTCCTGATCGTGCTGGTGGTGGGTTACTCGCGGCTGGGAGCGAAGCGGTGGATCGCGTTGGGAGGTGGCATAAATTTCCAGGCGTCAGAATTGATGAAGTTGATTATAATCATTGTGCTGGCCCGTTTTTTCAGCGATGTGCGCACGGACCAGCTCACGCTCAGGGATCTGGTGAAAGTCGCCCTGTTGACCCTGGTGCCAGTTGCATTAATATTAAAGCAGCCGGACTTGGGTACGGCGATGGTATTGATTCCCGTAGCGGTGGTGGGAGTCCTCCTTGCAGGGGTTGAATTGCGTCATGTAGTGGCAGGCGTGGTCCTGTTGGCGCTGCTCATCCCCGTCGGCTGGCATATGCGTACCCACCTGAAGCCGTACCAGCAGCAGAGGATTCAGACCTTCCTGCATCCGGAGGAAGATCAGCGGGGCGCCGGATATCAGGTTTCGCAGTCGGAAATCGCGGTGGGCTCCGGCGGCTTCTGGGGCATGGGCTTTGGAAAAGGAACCCAAAGCCAATTGGGATTTATCCCGGTCCGCTACTCGGATTTCATTCTGGCCGCGCTGGCGGAAGAGCAGGGATTCATCGGCGTTTGTGTGGTGATGTTGTTGTATCTGGGATTAATTTTGCGGCTGGTGGACAACGCGCAGAAAGCGAAAGACCGGGCGGGAATGTATGTGGTCATGGGAGTGACCGCCATCCTGGGCTTCCACGTTTTGGTCAACGCTTCGATGGTGATCGGCTACATGCCGGTGACCGGCATACCTCTGCCATTAATGAGCTACGGAGGGTCCGCCACTGCGTTTGTGTTTCTGGCATTGGGCCTGGTGATGAACGTCCGCATGAGACGCTTCGTCAACTAAAGATTAGAGTCAAAAGATTAGAGTCATATGTGCCCGCACCCGCACTGATTCGGGAGCGGGAATCCGACTTGATGAAGAAGTGCATCGGGTGAGGAAAGCCAACCCGCAATTTCGGGCAATTTTCCCGGACCGTCTGTTCTGGCAATTGGCATTGTCTGCAAGCCGCCAATCAGACCCTTCCCTCGCGCAGGTGTGTTCCGGCGCGCCCCGTCGGCACTTGAGGAGCAGTTTCCATGGCAAAGGAATTGGTGATTTCAGCGACACCGCACGAAACGCGGGTCGCGATTTTGGAAGAAGGGCAGCTATGTGAGTTCTACGTCGAGCGCGAGAAGGAATTCGCCCTGGTCGGCAGCATCTACAAAGGGCGAGTGACACGCGTGCTTCCCGGCATGCAGTCGGCGTTCGTCGAAATTGGGCTGGACAGCGACGCGTTTCTCTACGTCAGCGATTTCCTCGAAGAGATCGAAGAGCTGGACCACGTCGTAACCACCATCGAAGAAAAAGTCCAAAAAATGGAGGAGCAGGGCGGACAGGCGTTGCCGCCGGTGGGATCGGGTGCGCCGGCGGTGGAACCGTCGGAGGTGATTCATCCCGCCTCGCTTGCCGTGCACACCTTTGGCGGCGAGCCGCCTGCAACGGGTGAGGCAGCTCCGGCGGGCGGGCACGTGCTGACACCGCTGCCCGGCGAATCGATTTCGGGAGGCGGAGGCTCGCCCGGTTCGCATCCCTCCGAGGGCGGGGCGTCGTCTGCGCCACCCTATTCGCGGCATTCGGGGCCGCCATCGCGCGACCGCGGGCGGTTCGACCGAGGCGGCCGCGGACGATTTGACCGGCGGGGCGGGCGCGGCGGAAGGCCGGGGCGTCGCGGAGGTCGCGACAACAACCGGCCGTTCAATCGCGAGCTGCCGTCGTCGAAATACGCTTCGACGCATTCCTATGAAAGCGCGCCGAGCGAGCCCATGCCGGAAGGATACGTTCCGACGATTTTGCCGGGCGAGTCGCTGGCGAAGTATCGCGAGCGTCCACCGCAAGCGGCGGGCGAATCTGCGGCGCCACCCGTGATGGAATCGCCCGTGGCAGGAACGTTTGAAACTGCCGCTCACACCGAACCTGCTGCCGTCGAGCCAGCGGAAGAAACCACGGCGTTTGGAGGCGCTGACAGCGCGGCGCTTTCGGCGACGCTGAGTTCCCTGCCCGGCGAGACGATCGCGAAACACCGCGCACCGGGCGAGGTGGAAGCAGGTGAGATTTCTGAAGCGGAGCAGCACGAGGGAGAGTTCGCCGGGGACACACACGACGAACACGAAGCGCACCATGAGCACGAAGAGCACGGATTCCACGAAGAGCATTTTGAATCGCACCACGAGGCGGAAGCGGAAGACGAGCACCTTCACGCCGAGCGCATTTCCGAAGCGGCGGCAGCCGCGGGACTGACTCCGGAAGAAGCGCAGCACGTGGCCGAGCACATTGCGGAAGCGCAAGCGGACGAAGCCACGCGGGAAGCGCGCCAGGAGGAGCACGCGCACGAAAACGGCGCCGAAGAACGTCCGCACGCGATGGCGGAGGAAGAAATGGAACTCGAAGAAGAGGAAGCGGACGCCGAAGCCGAAGGAATGATCGCGCCGCCCGAAGAAAATGGCATTGGCGAGACGCCAACGGCCGATGCGATTTCCGCCGAACCAGCGGCCGAAGCGATGGCCGCTGCGGCGGCGCCGGGCGAGGAATCGCAGCCGTGGCGCGCGAGCGTGCGGCACGATTTCCGCGCGCGGATGCAGCATCCGGCACGTCGCGGCGGCGGACGCGACCGCGGGCGCCGCGATGATCGCGGACGGCGTCCGCACCAAGGGCACGGCGGGCATCACCGGCCGCAGCAGAGGCGTCCACAACTGATTTCCGACATGCTGAAGCAGGGGCAGGAAATCATCGTGCAGATCGCCAAAGAGCCGCTCGGAAAGAAGGGCGCACGCATCACCAGCCACGTGGCTCTGCCGGGACGCTATCTGGTGTACATGCCGACGCTCGATCACACGGGCGTGTCGCGGAAGATCGCTTCGGCGGAAACACGCGCACGGCTGCGGCACCTGGTGAACGAGGCGAAAGGCTCGGCGGGCGGCGGGTTCATCGTGCGCACGGCCGCGGCCAGCGCGCCTCCCGAAGATGTACGAGCCGACGTGGAATTTCTCACCAAGACCTGGGCGGAGACGAAGGCGCGGTCGGAACAGCGCAAAGCGCCGGCGTTGCTGCACCGCGACCTGAACCTGGTGGAGCGGATTCTGCGCGACTACCTGACGCCGGACTTTGCGGCCATCTGGGTGGATTCGGAAGACGAATATACGAAGGTGGTGGATTTCGTCAGCCGGTTCCAGCCCCAACTCGTGAGCCGCGTGAAGCTCTACACAAAGGAAGCGCCGGTTTTCGAGGAATTCGGAATCCAGCAGGAGATCGACAAGGGGCTGCGGCCGAAAGTGTGGCTGAAGTCGGGAGGGTCCATCGTCATCAACCACACCGAAGCACTGGTGGCGATCGACGTAAACACCGGAAAATTCGTGGGGAAGGGTTCGACGCGCCTGGAAGACACGATCGTGCGGACGAACCTGGAAGCGGTGAAGGAAATCGTCCGGCAGATGCGGCTGCGCGACCTGGGCGGGATCATCATCATCGACTTCATCGATATGGAAGAGCGGCGGAACCGGGAAAAAGTGATGGCGGCGCTTGAAGAGGCTTTGCGGGCGGACCGCGCGCCTTCGAAGGTGCTGCGGTTCAACGAATTCGGACTCGTCGCCATTACGCGCAAGCGCACCAAGCAGGCGCTCGAACGCACGCTCTGCCAGCCGTGCCCGTATTGCACCGGGTCGGGCATGGTGAAGTCAATTCCAACGCTCTGCTATGAGATTGAGGCGGAAGCGAAGAAGATGGCGCCGGAGCTGGAATCGGGGAGCATCACGCTGCGCGTGCATCCGGAAATTTCCAAGGCGCTCAAGACGCGCGAATCGGCGCTGATCGAGGAGCTGGAGCGCTGGACGAAAAAGAGTGTGATCATCCAGTCCGACCCGACGCTGCATTGGGAGCAGTACGATATTTACTAGAGGCTCTCACAAATGCCTGGCGGGAAGAAACGGCTCTCCCCAGGGGCTAAAGCCCAATTTCCGCAAAGGTCTAAATGTCGGAGCTAAAGCTCCGACCCCCTAAACTGCGTTTGTGAGATGGCTTGGCTCTGTTGACATCCTCGCTACGACAATGAAAATTCGGCATATCCGACCGTCTGAAATTGTTGTTTTCTATCGAGGCAGGAGGTGCGATGGCCGAAGTTGGACTCCTGCCTTTTGCTCGCGTCGC
>Ga0335073_10008624_pt1 | contig 14309 bp, 13 predicted proteins | sample Lox_Sample_22_FD_207093 | JGI IMG/M metagenome (GOLD analysis project Ga0335073, IMG submission 207093) | Soil microbial communities from Loxahatchee National Wildlife Refuge, Florida, United States - Lox_Sample_2.2 | ecosystem: Environmental > Terrestrial > Soil > Wetlands | place: USA... | reverse complement strand
ACCCAGCTCTTGGTCAGGTTGCCGTAGTCACAGCCCATCTCCTGACCGCCGATGTAGATCGCGGCCGCGGCGTACTTGGCCCGCCAGGCCTTCATGACCTGCAGCGACGGCGCGGTGCAGGTGTCAAAGCCGGTCAGGGCGCCGGCCGGCGGCGAGGGCGGCGCAGAGGGGACCGGGTTGGCTGTCTGGGTCGGGGTCGGCTGGGTCGGCTGGCCGCTGCCGGTCGGCGTCGGCACCGGCCAGGAGGGCGGCACCCAGGAGGGCGCCGGCGAGCTCGGCAGGCTCGGCAGGCTCGGCAGGCTCGGCGGATCCGAAGCCTGCGGCTGGCCCGAGGCCGGGGCCGACTGCTGGGTGATCTGGTGCAGCCCGGCCAGCATCTGCAGGACCTGGCCGGGGCTGGTCCCGTAGGTGGCGGAGACGGCGGGGCGCTGGCGAGCATGGCCACTGCGAGCTCACGCAGCTGGGAGTTCTCCATGATCGTACCCGGCGTGGCGGGCGTGTCCGGGCCCGCCCGCCTGGCGCCTAGCGCCGCCCGCAGGTCGGTCCGGACCGGAGTCCGCGGGGCGCCGGGCGTGGCCGGGCCGCCGATGCTCACCGTGTCGGCGTGACCCACCAGGTGCAGTGGGCAGCTCTGGTCGGGACCGGGAGTACCGAGGTAAACGGCGTTTACGTCGTAGCGGACGCATTGCCGAGGGTCCTTGCTGAGCAGGTATACCGGCCAGGTGGACGGGACCCTGATCGCATAGCCCCGGTAGGCTACGGTTTTCATGGCGGGCGCCGCCGTTTTCACCGTGCCGGACTGGATGGCAGCGGTAAGGCGGACATCGGCGATTTCGTGCTGATGCGCGACCCCCGATCCGATTCCGCCGAACGCGTATCCGACCATGACAGCCACTGCGGCGCCACGCATTAACTCCCCCTGAATTAACCAGTGATTGCAAATCCCCCACGGGCACATCAAGGACCGATTCACCCCACGAGCTCGATCCCTTCGCACCGGCAGGCAGTAATGTTCCCGTATCCGAGAAGTTACGCACAGTGAATCTCTTCGGTTGCAGAGGACGGCGGCCCGGGCCGGGACACCAGCCAGGTTCACCAGCAGGAATTTGCCAGAAGCGAAACTGTTTTCGGCCAGTAACTTTTTGCGGCGCGACTAGGGAACAAGGGAACGCTAAGTGACCGTTTGATAACCGATGGCCGCCGTCCCCGATGGACGGCCGCTTCCGCATGCCCGTTCCACGGACAGCCCCGCTTGCGCGGCGTACTGGGGCTTTTGCGGTCTATGAGACCTGGTCCGGCGGGGGCGGAACCGGGTTCGGCACGGCGCCACCGTAGCGGCGATCACGGCTGGCGTAAATCTCGCAGGCGTGCCAGAGGTGGCGCCGGTCGAAGTCAGGCCAGAGAGTGTCCAGGAAGACAAGTTCGGCGTAGGCGGACTGCCACAACAGGAAGTTCGACATGCGCTGCTCGCCCGATGACCTGACGAACAGATCGACGTCGGGCATGGTGGGCTCGTCCAGATAGCGGGCGAACACCTTTTCGGTGATCTTATCCGGGCGCAGTTTCCCGGCCGCGACCTCGGCCGCGATCGCCGCGGCGGCGTCCGTGATCTCGGCCCGGCCGCCGTAGTTGACGCAGAACTGCAGGGTCAGGACGGTATTCCCGGCGGAGAGCTGCTCGGCGTACTCCAGCTCGCTGATCACGCTGCGCCAGAGCCGGGGCCGCCGGCCCGCCCAGCGGATACGGACGCCCATTTCGTTCAGCAGATCGCGGCGGCGGTGAATGACATCGCGGTTAAAGCCCATCAGGAACCGCACTTCATCCGGCGAGCGCCGCCAGTTCTCGGTCGAGAACGCATAGGCAGACAGGTACGGAATACCGAGCTCGATGGCGCCCATGATGACGTCGAGCAGCGAGGACTCGCCTTCCTTGTGGCCTTCGGTCCGGGGCAGCCCGCGCTTTTTCGCCCACCGGCCGTCGCCGTCCATGACCAGGGCGACGTGCCTGGGTACCAGCTCGGCCGGGATAGGCGGCGGCTTGGCCCCGCTCGGGTGCGGATCGGGCGGGCGGACACCCGCGGCCCGCGGCCGCAGGGCCTCGGGATTCCCCTGCTCCATCACACGCGCTCCACGTGACGCAGCGAACGAATCGAATGCTCCAGATGCCATTGCAGGTAGGCGGCGACCAGCCCGCTGCACTCTACCCGGTGCCTGCGCTCGCTTCGGTCGGCGCTCTCCCAGTCGCCGCGCAGCAGCGCGAGCGTCAGGGCCACGGTGCCCGCCGCGGGCGCGGCCGCGCCGGGCGGGCGGCAGGACGCGCACACCATGCCGCCGGCCGCGACCGCGAAGGACGGCAGCCGCCGTTCGCGAGCGGACGCACCGCACCGGGCGCACTCCTCCAAGGCGGGCGCGTAGCCGGCCACGGCGAGCGAGCGCAGCAGGAAGGCATCCAGCACCAGCCGGTGGTCGTGCTCGGCTTCGCCCAGGGCCCGCAGCCCGCCGATGAGCAGCAGCAGCTGGCGCAGGGCGGGTTCCTTCTCCACCGGCGTGAACCGCTCGGCCGTCTCCAGCATGGCCACGCCCGCCGTGTAGCGGGGGTAGTCCCCGGCCAGCGGCTCGCCGTACGGCCGGATCACCTCGGCCTGGGTGACGATGTCCAGCGAGCGCCCCGGGTGCAGCATGAGGTCGACGTGCGTGAACGGCTCAAGCCGGGCCCCGAAGCGCGACTTGGTCCGGCGGACGCCCTTGGCCACCGCGCGGATCCGTCCGGTGGTCCGGCCCAGGATGGTGATGATCCGGTCGGCCTCGCCCAGCTTCTGGGTCCGCAGCACGATCCCGTCATCCCGGTAAGGCAGCACGTGTCTATTCTCGCGTATGGCGGGGACAATGGTGGGGTTTGACAGGGCCGCGCACGGCGGGACAGCGCTGGGGTCTGACGTGGCCGGCGTGATCCGCCAGACCGCGGCGCTGACCGGCCGGCCGTTCGGCGGCAATCTGGTCCTGGGCGGGCCAGAGCGTGGCCCTGGCCCGCCGTTCACAGGCGGCGGCCGATATCGTCGCCGAGCTCACGTCGCGGATGGCTTGACCTCAGGCGCGGCGCGAGCGGTTCACGGCCGACAGGACGGCGCGCATCGAGGCGCTGGCCGTGTTGGTGTCGATGCCGACGCCCCAGTAGACCTGACCGCCGATCTCGCACTCCACGTACGCGGCCGCCTGCGCGTCGGTGCCCTGGGTGAGCGCGTGCTCGGTGTAGTCGAGCACCCGCGCCTCCAGGCCGATGGTGGCCAGGGCGTCGCAGAAGGCGGAGATCGGGCCGTTGCCGACCCCCTCGACCTGCTGCGCCTGGCCGTCGGCGGAGATCTCCGCGGTGAGCGCGTGCTTGGACTCGATGACCGAGGAACTCTGGTGGTCGAGCAGGCTCAGCGGTCCCTCGGCCAGGTACTCGGCCGAGAAGATCTCCCACATCTGGCCGGCGGTCACCTCGCCGCCCTCGATGTCGGTGTGCGCCTGGATGACCCGGGAGAACTCGATCTGCAGACGGCGGGGCAGGTCCAGCCGGTGCTCGGCCTTCATGAGGTAGGCGACGCCGCCCTTGCCCGACTGCGAGTTGACCCTGATCACCGCCTCGTACGTGCGGCCGACGTCGTGCGGGTCGATGGCCAGGTACGGCACGGCCCACGGGTACTCGGCGAACGGGACGCCCGCGCCGGCGGCCTCGGCCTCCAGCGCCTCGAAGCCCTTCTTGATCGCGTCCTGGTGCGAGCCGGAGAACGCGGTGTAGACCAGATCGCCGGCGTAGGGGTGGCGCGGATGGACCGGGAGCTGGTTGCAGTACTCGACGGTCCGCCGGACCTCGTCGATGTCGGAGAAGTTGATCATCGGGTCGATGCCCTGGCTGAACAGGTTCAGCCCGAGGGTGACCAGGCATACGTTGCCGGTCCGCTCGCCGTTGCCGAACAGGCATCCCTCGATCCGGTCGGCGCCGGCCAGCACCGCCAGTTCGGCGTCGGCCACGGCGGTGCCGCGGTCGTTGTGCGTGTGGACCGACAGGCAGACGTGGTCGCGGTTCGGCAGGTTCCGGCTCATCCACTCGATCTGGTCGGCGTAGACGTTCGGGGTGGACCGCTCGACCGTGCACGGCAGGTTGAAGATGATCTCGCGGTCCGGCCCGGGCTGCCAGACGTCCATGACCCCGGCGCAGACGTCGAGGGCGAAGTCCAGCTCGGTATCCATGAAGATCTCGGGTGAGTACTCATAGCCGAAATCGGTGCTCTGCCCATTTCCGGCCAGCAAGGCCTCGGCGTACTTCATGACGTGGCGGGTGCCCTCGACGGCCAGCGCCTGGCACTCCTCGCGGTCGATGCGGAACACCACCCGGCGGAAGATCGGCGCGGTCGCGTTGTACAGGTGCACGGTGGCCATCCGGGCGCCCACCAGCGACTGGACCGAGCGCTCGATCAGGTCTTCCCGGGCCTGGGTGAGCACGGAGATCCGGACGCCGTCCGGGACCCGGTCGCCCTCGATCAGCTCGCGCACGAAGTCGAAGTCGGTCTGGCTCGCGGACGGGAACCCGACCTCGATCTCCTTGTAGCCCATCCGGACCAGCAGGTCGAACATCTTGTGCTTGCGGGCCGGGCTCATCGGGTCGATCAGTGCCTGGTTACCGTCCCGGAGGTCGGTGGACAGCCAGCGCGGCGCGTGCGTGATCGAGCGGCCGGGCCAGGTGCGGTCCGGCAGGTCAACGGGCTGGAACGGGGTATACCGGCGGCACGGCATGCCGCTGGGTTGCTGCTGAGGCGGCGTGACGCGACGAAACGAGGAATCGGTCGGCATGATCTGCTGCTCCGTAACTGGCGATTGGGTATGGCCTGATTGATGGCCAGCGGACGCGCCAATCCCCCGCGGCGAGGGAGCCGGCCTATCGGCCCCCGCCGCGGCCGCTAAGCAGGAGCAGGTCGCGCAACATTGAGGACCACCTTACCAGTTGGGGATAGCCGGGGTGCGACGGAATATTCGGTGGCGTGACCGGGCCGGGCCGGGGTTTCCTGTGGGCATGCGTATCGAGCGGCTCGACCTGGCGGACGCGGACACCATCCGCCGCTGTTTCGAGGTGTTCCTGGCGGCCCAGCGGGTGGACGAACCCGACGGACCGTTTCTCACCGAACAGCCGTTCCGCGGCTGGCTGACGGTCGGCTGGGGCGGCGACCCACGGGAAGTCTGGCTGGTCAAGGATCCGGCGGCGAGTTCGGTCGCGGGCTGGTACAAGCTGGAGCTGCCCGACCTGGAGAACCGCGACCAGGCCGAGCTGACGCTCGTCGTGGATCCGGCGCGGCGGCGGCGCGGCCTGGGTCGCGCCCTGCTGGAGCACGCGGCGGCCCGGGCGGCGGTGAACGGGCGTTCGGCGCTCAACGTTCCCGCGCGCTGCGGCGGCGACGGCGAGGCCTTCGCGCGTTCGACGGGGGCGGAGCGCGGGCTGATCGACATCCAGCGCGTGATGGACGTGCGCGCGATGGGTGAGGAGGAACTGGCCCGGCTGCGCGCCGGCGCGGAGCGGGCCGCAGCGGGTTACTCGCTGGTGTCGTGGACCGGGCTGGTGCCCGAGGACTTCCTCGAGCAGGCCGCGGCGCTGTTCGCCGCGCTCAACGACGCTCCGCACGACGCCCGGTCCGCGCCCGCGGCCTGGGATGCGCAGCGGGTTCGCGAGCGCGTCAACGACCTGCGGCCGGCCTACGGGTTGCGGATCTACGCGGTGGCGGCCCGGCACGACGCGACCGGGTCGCCGGCGGCGCTGACCGAGGTCGCGGTGGATCCGGCCGATCCGGGCTGGGGGCACCAGATGCTCACCGGCGTGACCCGGGAACACCGCGGGCACCGGCTCGGCCTGCTGGTGAAGATCGCGATGGTGCAGTGGCTGCGCACGGCCGAGCCGGCGCTGCGGCGCATCGACACCTGGAACGCGGAGTCCAACCGGTACATGATCGCGGTCAACGAGGCGCTCGGCTACACGATCCTCGGCCAGCCGGCCAGCTGGTGGCGGCTGGAGGTGCCGGCCGTGCTCGGCGGGCGGGCGCTGACCGTGGCTGGTTAGCCGTGGCCGGCTGACTGTTCGGTGGTGGCGATCACGCCGATGGCCTGCGCGTGAGTCATGCCGAGGTCGAGGCCGATGGCCATGGCGGCCTGCCGCTCGCCCTCGGTCAGCGTGCCGTCGGCCATGCCGATCCGGATGACGTCGGCCAGGTACCACTCACGGGCCTGGATGGTGAGCTGGCCTCCGACCTGGTTGAGGGCCGGACGGATCGCCTCGAACGGCTGGGTGAGGTCGGCGTTCAGCATGGCCTCGTCATAGCCCGGCATCCCCGCGCCGACCACCGCCTCGATGGCCCGCTGGCGCGCCGCCGGGCTGGCCGGGTCGCCGGAGCGCAGCATGGCCGAGGCGGCGGCGCGCATACCCGCGGGCAGCGCGGCCTGCATCTGAGCCGTGGTCGGCAGGGCGAGCACGTCGGTCACGTAGCGGGTGCGGCAGCCCGTGCACTGCACGTGCTCGCCCACCGAGTTCAGCGGGATGACCGGGAGGAAGAACAGCGTGAACCACCGGCGGCCGGCCCGGTGCCGGTACGGCCGGTCTCCGCCGCAGCGACGGCAATGGAAGGTGCCCTGCGCGATCGTCCGGTAGAACACCCGCAGGCCAAAGATGATCAGCATGGTGGATCCCTTCTGCCGCCGCCTGTTCGGCGCAGGCAAATCCATCATGTCGCCGCAGGCCCGGCGCCCGTCCTGGCGATGCCGATCCGATACCTCATCTTCACTTTCGCAAGGAGAGGGCGGATTGGGGCCGCGGGATCAGTCGTAGAAGCCGAGACGGCGGAGCTGCTTGGGATTGCGCTGCCAGTCCTTGGCGATCTTGACGCGCAGGTCGAGGTAGACCTTCGTGCCGAGGAGGGCCTCGATCTGGCGGCGGGCGCGGCTGCCGACGTCCTTCAGCCGGGCTCCCCCGGTGCCGATCACGATGGCCTTCTGACTCGGCCGCTCCACGTACAGCTCGGCGTGCACGTCGATCAGGTCCTCCCGGCCGGGACGCGGGCCCATCTCCTCGACCACGACCGCGATCGAGTGCGGCAGCTCGTCCCGGACGCCCTCCAGGGCCGCCTCCCTGATCAGCTCGGCGACCATGATCTGTTCCGGCTCGTCGGTCAGCTCGCCGTCGGGGTACAGCGGCGGGCCTTCGGGCAGATGGGCCACGAGCACGTCGGTCAGCACGTCGAGCTGGAAGCCGGTCACGGCCGAGACCGGCACCAGGTCCGCCCAGTCCCCCAGCTCGGTCACCGCCACCAGCTGCTCCGCGACCCGCTCCGGCGGCACCTGGTCGCACTTGGTCACGACCACCACGACCGGGGTCTTGCGGACGTTCTCCAGCTCCCGGGCGAAGAACCGGTCGCCCGGGCCGACCGGGTCCCCGGCCGGGATGCAGAACCCGATCACGTCGACCTCGGCCAGGGTCGAGCGGACCAGGCTGTCCAGGCGCTCCCCGAGCAGCGTGCGCGGCTTGTGCAGGCCCGGGGTGTCAACCAGGATCAGCTGCGCGTCCGGGCGGTGCACGATGCCCCGGATCACCCGGCGGGTGGTCTGCGGCCGGTCGCTGGTGATCGCGACCTTCGCCCCGACCAGGGCGTTGGTCAGCGTCGACTTGCCGACGTTGGGGCGGCCGGCCAGGCAGGCGAAACCCGCGCGGAAGTCGTTCATCCTTTGATTGTCCAGCATGTTCTGGCCGGTGGAACCACGGCCCGTTCGGCATAAAAAAATGAGTCAGACCGTCAGCACGGCGCGGACGGTACCGTCGGGGGCGGCATGGAAGACGGTCGCGTCCGGGCCGAGGTCGCGCACCACGGCCAGGTCGGCGGGGTCCAGCTCGCCGTCGCTGACCAGGGCGGCGGCCTCCAGTTTCTGCGCGCCGCTGGAGGACGCCATGGCCACCGCCAGGCGCAGGGCCGACAGCCGCAGCGAGGGCAGGGCCACCGCGGCGGCGGTGTAGGTGCGGCCGGTCTCGTCGCGGACGGCCGCGCCCTCGGACGCCGCTACCCTCGCCCGCGAGGAGCGGGCCAGCGTGATGATCTTGAGGTCTTCGGCATCAAGGCTCACCCGACCGAGTGTAAGGGCTGCTCGGGCTGCTCCCGCTCCACCAGCACGGTACCGATCTTGTTACGGCGGCCGGAACCGGGCTCGGCGGTCAGCCGCAGGCCGCTCACTGTGGCGGAGGAGCCCGCGATGGGGACGCGGCCGAGCGCGTGGGCCAGTAGCCCGGCCACCGTCTCCACGTCCTCGGCCGCGGCGATCTGGACGCCGAACAGCTCTTCGAGCTCGGTCACCGGAAGCCGGGCGGTGACCCGGGCCGAGTCGGGCGAGAGCCAGGTGACCGGGGGCTGCTCGTTGTCGTACTCGTCGGTGATCTCCCCGACGATCTCCTCCAGCAGGTCCTCGATGGTGACCAGGCCGGCGGTGCCGCCGTACTCGTCAATCACGATCACCATGTGATTGCGCTGGGCCTGCATCTGCCGCAGCAGCTCGTCGACCGGCTTGCTGTCCGGCACGTAGCTGGCCGGGCGCATGACCGTGGCGACCTTCTCCGAAGCCTCGGCCCCCGGATGCTCGTGGCTCCAGGCCACGACGTCCTTCAGGTACGCGATGCCGACCACGTCGTCCTCGTTCTCGCCGACCACCGGGATCCGCGAGAAGCCGCTGCGCAGGGCCAGGGAGAGCGCCTGTTCCACGGTCTTGTCGCTCTCGATGAACACCATGTCGGTGCGCGGCACCATGACTTCCCGGACGATGGTGTCGCCGAGCTCGAAGACCGAGCGGACCATCTCGCGCTCGCCCGGCTCGATGCCGGTCCGGCGCTCCAGGTAGTCGACCAGGCCGCGCAGCTCGGACCGGGCCACCGGGCCGTCGCCGTCATTATGTTCCGCGGCCGGGCTGCCGCGGCGGCCCGGCGGGAGGGTGTTGCCGATGGCGACCAGCAGACCGGGCAGCGGGCCGAGGGCCCGGGTCAGCGGGTAGAGGAACGCGGCGGCACGCCCGGCGGTGCGTTCGGTGCGGGGGCCGACCCGCCCGAGCTGCGGGCGCACGCCGGTCAGCACGTAGTGCATGGCGATCACCACGCCGGCCGCGGCCAGCACCGCGCGCCAGTCGTCGGTGAGCCAGTGCACGAAGGCGGCCGTGACCAGGACCGCGACCAGGCACTCGAGGATGGCGCGGAGCAGCAGCAGCACGCTCATGTAGCGCGGCAGGTCGGCGGCCACCGCCTGCAGCGTGCTCCCCTTGTGTTCGGGCCGTTCGGCGACCCCGGTGGCGGCGACCAGCGTGAGCGCGGCTTCCGCGTTGGCGCACCAGCCCGCCGCGAGGGCCAGCACGGCCGCCGCGACCAGCAGCCACCCGGGGGGCGACATCACGCGGTCCCTTCTCGCTCCGTTTCGTTGTCTGCCGTTTCGTTGTCTGCCGTTTCGTACCGTGCTGCTTCGTCTCTTGCCGCCTGCCAGGCCTTCAGCAGCTGGTCCTGGGTGCCGAACATGACGGCGTGCTCCTCGGGCTCGGCGTGGTCGTAGCCGAGCAGGTGCAAGATGCCGTGCACGGTGAGCAGCTCGAGCTCGTCCTGGGCGGAGTGGCCGGCTTTTTCCGCCTGCTCCGCGGCGACCTGGGGGCAGAGCACCACGTCGCCGAGCAGGCCCGGATCGTCACCCGGCTCCGGGTCGCCCGCGCGGTTGCCGCCCAGGTGCGGCGGCCGGAGTTCGTCCATGGGGAACGCGAGGACGTCGGTCGGGCCGGGCTCGCCCATCCAGCGCTCGTGCAGTTCGGTCATCGTCCGCTCGTCCACCAGCAGCACCGACAGCTCGGCCAGCGGGTGGATCCGCATCTGGTCCAGGGTGAACCGGGCCACCGCGGCGAGCCTGACCTCGTCCACGGCGAGGCCCGACTCGTTGGCGATATCGATGCTCATTGATTGTTCTTTCGCCTGGGTGGCCGGCCCGGGGAGCCTGGCTGACGCTCGTGGGCGTCGTACCGTTCGTACGCGTCCACGATCTTGCCCACCAGGCGGTGCCGGACCACGTCGTGACTGGTCAGCCGCGCGAAGTGGATGTCATCGATGCCGTCGAGGATGTCCTGCACCACGCGCAGCCCGCTGACCTGGCCGGCCGGCAGGTCCACCTGGGTGACGTCGCCGGTCACTACCACCTGCGAGCCGAAGCCCAGCCGGGTGAGGAACATCTTCATCTGTTCGGCCGAGGTGTTCTGCGCCTCGTCCAGGATGATGAACGAGTCGTTCAGGGTGTTGTGGGTGAGCAGGAAGTCCTCGGTCGTGTAGAGCGAGTCGGCGGCGGCGACCGCGATACAGACCGCCTTGGCGGTGCCCGCTGGCTCGATGCTGTCGATGTAGCGCATCGGGTGCCCGCCGCCGCCCGCGGCGCGGTAGGTGTCACGCTTGCGGGTGAGGCGGAACGGCTCGACGCCCTCCGGCAGCCGGATGTCGACGATGTACGCGTCGTGCCGGTGATGGACGGGGCGTCCTTTGACGAGATGCGATCCGCGCCCTAGCGCGGGGCGGGTGCGATGGTAGGCGATGCCGCCCAGGGATCGGACGAGGAAGATCACGTCGTCGCGCAGGCGCGGCGAGGCGGTCGTGTACTGGACGCGGCACGTCCGGTTCCGCTGGGTGACCGGGCCGCCGTCGGTGTCGAGCAGGCCCTGCAGGACGGCCAGCCGGACCTTGTGCGAGTTGTGCAGGTAGAGGTCGGGCACGAACTTGGTTGTCGACCGGGTGCCGTGCAAGCCAAGCTGGCGCGCTGCCCCGGTCACCGGGTTCTCCAGGGTGATGACATCCCCCGGCGAGGCGGCCTTGTTCAGCAGGTAGTCGGGTGGCCCAAGCGGCTTGACTTCTGTTCCCGGGAGGAGCCGCTTCAACTCGAAGGCCAGCTCTGGATCGCGGGTCGCGAAGCTGGGCGTGCTCGACCCGGTCAGGCAACCGTCGCCGAGCAGCAGGCCCAGCGCGTAGGGATCCATCGGTACTTCCCGATACGGGAAGCGTACGGGCGCGCTATGCAGCGGAAGCTCGTACCGGTGGTAGTGGTTGGCGCGCAGGTTGCCGATCATCTCGCGGGTGGTCAGAACCCGGAGCGGCTTGCCGCGGCGACGGTCGTCACGGGTGGCGACGGCCCACAGGTGATCGCCCGAGCAGAGCGTGGAGGCGCCGTCCTGGGCGGTGAGCCGGTAGATGTCCTTCTCGCCCTGCGGGTACACGCCGATCACCGGGGTGGGCTTTCCGTCGGAACCGATGACCAGGTCGCCCACGGCCAGCGTGCCGATGGGTCGGAAGCCATCCGGGGTGAGCACGGGCGTGTCCACCGGCATCGCGCGGCCGCGCATGTACGCCAGGGGGGCGATCTCGATCGTGCCGGCGGACATCAGGCGGGGGATCGAGTCGGGGTCGAGCATGTCGTGCAGGGCGTCGTAGAGCGGGCGCAGGTACGGGTCGATCTTCTCGTACAGGGTCCCGGGCAGGAAGCCGAGCCGCTCCCCCGCCTCGACCGCGGGCCGGGTCAGGATGATCCGGTTGACCTCCTTGGCCTGCAGCGCCTTGACCGCCTTGGCCATGGCCAGGTACGTCTTACCGGTTCCGGCGGGGCCGATGGCGAACACGATCGTGTGCTTGTCGATGGCGTCCGCATAGCGCTTCTGGTTCAGCGTCTTGGGCCGGATGGTCCGGCCGCGGGCGGACAGGATGCCGACGGTCAGCACGTCGGCCGGGCGCACGCCGCGCTCGGCGCGCAGCATGGCCGCGGCCCGCTCCACCGCGTCGGCGGTCAGGTCCGTGCCCTTGCGCAGCAACTCGAGGAGTTCGTCGAACAGGTCGGTGACCAGGGCGGTCTCCGCCGGGTTGCCGGTCGCGGTGATCTCGTTGCCGCGCACGTGGATGTCGGCGTTGAACTCCCGCTCGATCACGTGCAGCAGCTCGTCGCCGGATCCGAGCAGGCTGACCATGGAACGGTCGGCCGGGATCACGATCTTCACCTGGGATCGCGGTGCAGCCTGGCCGTCGGCGGCGCGCGGGTCGCGCTCAGCTTCACCCGGCTGGCCGTTGCCGCTGGGACCGCTCTTGCCGCGCGGGTCGTGGCCAGAAGCACGCGGGTCGTCGTTTCGGATATCTGTCAATTCGTCGTCAATTCGACGCTCTCCAAGGCCCGGAGGACCGCCCCCCGAGGGTCAGGGTCGTGCCCTCCATGTTATCCGGCCTGCCTCAGCCGGGCGGCCAGGTCAGGGAGCGGCCGCCGAGCACGTGGGCGTGGACGTGCGGGACGGTCTGGCCTGCCTGCGGTCCGGTGTTGAAGACGACCCGGTAACCGTCGTCGCTGACGCCCTCGGCCACCGCCACGTGATGGGCCTGGGTAATGACCTCGTGCAGCAACCCGGCGTCGGCCGCGGCGAGCGAGGCGACGTCGGCGTGGTGCTCCTTCGGGATGACGAGCACGTGGATCGGCGCCTGCGGGTCGATATCGCGGAACGCCAGGACCCGGTCGGTGGCCAGGACACGGGTCACGGGAATCGTCTCCGCGGCAATGGCACAGAACAAGCACTCAGGCACACTGAGATCCTAGGGCCTCTGGAGTACGCCACGATAATTGCACGAATGTCGACAATCGATTACCGCCGTTGATACTCCTGAGTAACCACGCGGCCTTCCTTTGTTATCGTGCCGATCCCGGCAAGTGGTGTCGTTGGTCGCGCACAATGGATATTCTTAACTTTCCCGCAATCCCCGGCGGCGTGTCCTAAAAGCCAGTATGGCGCAGCGCGTTCTGCCGTTTGGTTGCCTGTTTACCCAGGTGGCTGGTCTGAGTGGTCCGGGCGGTTGCCGACGGTAGCAAGGCAGCGGATGGTCAGATGGTGGGGATACCGGGGATGAAGGACCGGCGATCAGGCCCGGTGCTTGGCCAGCGGCACGGAGGCGCTAGCTGGTGAGTGAACCTGAGGACGGGGACGCGCGTCCAACCCATGTGACCGAAACCCTGATGGCCGCAGGTGCCATCATGCCCAGCGCCTTCGTGGCGCCGGCCGCGACGCGCATGGGGTGGAGCGCGGACCGCGCGGTCACTGAGTTGTACTCGGTGCATTACCGGGCCCTGGTCCGGCTGGCCGCGCTGCTGGTGCGGGACACGCCGACCGCCGAGGAAGTGGTGCAGGACGCCTTCGTGGCGATGCACGGCGGCTGGCAGCGGCTGAGGGACGCCGAGAACGCGCTCGCCTACCTGCGGCAGGCGGTGGTGAACCGGTCCCGGTCAGTGCTGCGCCACCGGACCGTGGTGGACAAGAACCTGCAGAAAGCTCCGCCCGACATGCCCAGCGCCGAGCACGGTGCGCTGGCCCAGTTGGAGCGGTCCGCCGTGGTGGACGCGCTGCGCAAGCTGCCGGAGCGGCAGCGCGAAGCGATCGTACTGCGGTATTACGCTGACTTCTCAGAAGCTGAGATCGCGGACGCGATGAAGATCAGCCGCGGAGCGGTCAAGAGCCACACCGCGCGCGGCATGGCCGCGCTGCGCGCGGCACTGGAACAGGAGTCATTTTGAGATCCGGCCGGGGTTCCGACGGCGGGCCAGGACACGATTTCGCGGAGTTCTTGCGCCGCGAACTCCATGCTGCCGCGGATCGGGTGGAACCGGGCGCGGACGGGCTGGAGCGGATCCGCGAGAAGATCCGGTCTCGTCCGGCCCATGCCACCCGGCCCACGGGCGCGCGGGGTCTCTGGCTGGCCATCGCCGGCTTCGCGTCCGGGCTGGTCCGGCGGCTGGGTCACGCGCGGCCGGCACCGCAACGAGGGGAGCCGCGGCCGCGTCGGGACTGGCGTGAGGCGATGCTCCGGCCCGCCTTTGCCGTCGGCGCGGCCGTGTTCGCCTTCGGCGTGGTCCTGTCCGTCGTACCGCCCGCGCGGCAGGCGATCGTGCAGGTCGGCGACGCCATCGGCTCCGCCCTCAACGGCCCCGCATCCAGTGGCCCGGGTAACACCGACGACAATGGCACCACTCCGGTGGCCTCGCCCGCGAGCAGCGCGCCGTCCAGCAACCCGGCCAGCGTGGCCGCGGCATCGACGCCGGGCCCGTGCACGTCACAGTCCTCGCAACGGTCCGTGGCGGCCGGCAGGAGCAGCTCCCCGAGCACGACCGGGACGTCAGCCGCGCCCGTCACGTCGTCCAGCGGGAGCCAGAGCGGCGCCAGCACCACCAGCGCCGCGAGTTCCTCGGGCAGTTCCTCGCCCAGCACGAGCGTGAG
>Ga0335073_10008623_pt1 | contig 14310 bp, 15 predicted proteins | sample Lox_Sample_22_FD_207093 | JGI IMG/M metagenome (GOLD analysis project Ga0335073, IMG submission 207093) | Soil microbial communities from Loxahatchee National Wildlife Refuge, Florida, United States - Lox_Sample_2.2 | ecosystem: Environmental > Terrestrial > Soil > Wetlands | place: USA... | reverse complement strand
TCGACCACGAGGCCGAGCGCGCCCTTGTTGAGCACCGACAGCAGCGCCTCGCGCACGTCGTCGGCAATGGTCAGGTCAATCTCCGCGGGCAACCTCACCACGGCGGTCCGGCCGTACCAGGACACGGGGAAACGATCTTCGGACACGACGACACCGCCCTTCACAGGTCAAGGGGCGGGCCGCATCTCCGGACCCAGGTAACGTACGCGGGCAATTGCGTACAACATGCAGCATTATGCTGATGCCGCTGGCCGCGCACAAGCAGGAACGTCACTAAGGGTACGCGAATCTTAGAGTTCTCTGAGCGCGCCGCTCGCGGTGCCGCCGAAACCGTGCCGCGCCACGTTTCCCGAACGGCAGCCGGGTAGTGGAGGGAAGCCGTTACCCGGGAGGTCAAAGGTGAGTAATCCCGCTGAGCCAGCGGATCGGTTCGCCGACCAGGTGCTGCCGTTCCAGCCGCAGCTGCACTCCGCCGCGATGCGGCTGACCGGGAACGCCGCGGACGCGGAGGATCTCGTCCAGGAGACGTTCGCGAAGGCGTTCGCGGGCTTCGGGACCTTCGAGCAGGGCACGAACCTGCGCGCCTGGCTGCACCGCATCCAGGCCAACGCGTTCTACGGCAACTGCCGGGCGCGGCGCCGCCGGCCCCAGGAGTTCCCGCTCGACACGATCGAGCCAGCCTCGCCCGAGCGGACAGCCGTCGCGAGCTCGGCCGAGGACGCCGCGCTGGCCCGCATGCCGGATCCCCTGCTCAAGCGGGCGCTGCGCGAGCTGCCCGCCCGCCTGGCCACGACGGTCTACCTGGCGGACGCGGAGGGATACAGCTACGCCGAGATCGCGCAGATCACCGGGGTCCCGATCGGAACCGTGATGTCCCGGCTGCACCGCGCCCGCAAGCGGTTGCGGGCGAAGCTCGCGGTCTCGATGGCGGCAGGCCCGGAGCGCGTGGCCGATGCGGGCCAGCGGACGCGCGCGGCATAAGCCGCGCTCCCGCCGGCGCCGCCCCGGGCTGGCCGGCGATTTGATCTGCATGTCCCGCGATCGCGGGGGAAGCAGGAAAGGCAAAAGCCGCCTGGGACGGGAAAGTAGCCGGGGGGCGAACCGCTTAGGAAAGAGGAACAGATGAGACTCGGCTCCGTCATCCTGGCGATATGGCTGATCATCGGCGCCATCGCGGCCGGCCAGCGCGGTTACTACGGCTCCTCGGTGAGCTGTGCCCACGCCGGCACCGTCCTGGTCACGATCCTGGCAGGCCCGCTCAACTACGTTGGCGCTAACCCGAAGGTCTCCTGCCACTAGGACGCCACGATGACGTGCGGCAAGCGTCAGCGGGGGGTCCGGCTGGCAGGCGCCTGAGCCAGGGGCGGAGACTGGGAACATGGCGATCCTGGGGTACTCGCCGTTCTGCATCGCAACGCATCCCTCGGACATGGACACCCTGCTCACGCCGGGGGACCTGCCCATAACGACGGCGAAGCTGCCGCGCCCCGGGTAAACCCGGTCCGGACTAGAGAGGAGGAGCCGACATGGCCTTGCCGGACCGTACTAACAGGCCGCGGCGCGGCCTGCGCGGACGATGGCGGATCCGGCGCCAGCTCGCGGGGATAGCGAACGGCCTGGCGAAGGACGCCAGGCTGGCCGCGAAGTTCGCGATGTTCAACGCGCTCACCAAGGGCGAGCCGCCCTCCGGCGCCGAACCGCTGCCGCGGCTGCGGCTGCCAAAGTTCGGCTGGCCGCTGACCCTGCTCGTCGCCAGGATCAGGCTGGCCAGGACCAGGCCAGGCAGGACCAGGCCGGGCAGGACCAGGCCGGCCAGGAAACTAGCCGGCTGGCAGGGCCGCGTCATCGCCATCGCGGCGATTGCCGTCGTCATCACCGGCACGATGCTGCTCAGCTCACTGCTGCGGCCCGCCGCGCGGACCTGCATGATGCTCGCCTCCGCCGGGGCGCAGGCCTCCGCCGCCCCGTCCAAGGCGGGCCAGCCGGCTGCCGGCACCGTGCCCGGCGAGCCCGTCGGCGGCTTCGCCAGGGGACCCGGGTCGGCCTGTCCGGCGTATCCTGCTAAGAAGTAGCTAAGCGACGGAGGGGCGGGGCGTGACGGTCGAAGATCTCGGTCACGAGGCGACCGAGCTTGTCAGCCTCTCCAACGGCGAAGCCAAGTCGCTGAACAAGCTGGCCGAGATGGCGGTCCGCCAGGTGCCCGGCTGCGCGGCGGCGCACGCCACGCTGTGGCGGGACGGCGAGCTGGCCGTGATGGCGGCCACGCACCCAGACCCGGCCGAACTCGTCGACCTGGAGATCAAGACGGGTGCCGGGCCCCTCACCGCCGCCGTGGCCGAACACAGGCCGGTGAGCTGCCCGGACGCGGTATTCGAAGACCGCTGGCCGGATTGGGCGGAGGAGGCGCTGCGCCGCGGCTTGCGCAGCTCGGTCCACCTGGTCCGGCAGTTCCCGCCGATGACGCTGGTGCTGGCGTTGTTCGCGGTGCGGCCGGGCGTCCTGGACGCCGACGGAGTGCCGATGGCGGAGATGGTCGCCGGCTTCGGCAGCACGGTGTTCGCCAACACCCTCGCCTACGGCGAGGCGCAGCGGACCGCGACGCAGCTGAAGGATTCCGTGGCCGCCCGCGCGGTCACCGACCAGGCCAAGGGCATTCTCATGCACGCGCTCGGCTGCGACGCCGAGCAGGCGCTCAAGTACCTGCGCCGCGAGTCGCAGCGGCGGCACCTCAAGGTCACCGAGGTAGCGGCCAAGATCATCGAGACGCACGCCGCGGGCGGCCGCTTCGCTCCCTGACCTGAGCGGTGCGCCGCCAGGCAAGCCATGGCGTCAGGACGCCATGGCTTCCTGCAAGGACCGGTGGGTGCGCCGCGCGCGGCGAAGCAGTGCACGCCGCGCGCGCAGCCGCTCCTCCGCTGTGGTGCCGCCCCAGACGCCATTCATCTCGCCGCTGCGCATCGCGAAGTCCAGGCACTGCTGCCTGACCCCGCAGCCAGCGCAGATCCGCAGCGCCTTCCCGACCGCGACCACGCCTGTGGAGACCGGGAAGAACAACTCGGGGTCGGCGGAACGGCACGCGCCATCCGCGCGCCAGTCGGTCGCATGGTTGGTCATCGGGATCCTTCCGCGAACGGGTTTCGCCTCCGCTTCCCTGCCGTCACACGGTTAACCCATCAATTCGCTCCAAAACCGCGCGAGTTAGGGTGACGGCATGGACCTCGGCTTCCTCCGCCCGCTGTACGAGAACCCGCCGGGCTGGCCGGCCAGCGGCTTCGTTTCCGTCTACCTGGACACCACGCCGAAGGAGAACGCCCCCAACGAGGTGGCGCTCCGGCTGCGGGCGGCCCGCGAGGCTCTGGCCGCCGCCGGCGCCGACCACGCGACGCTCGACGCCGTCCTGGCGGCCAACCTGGACCACGTGTCTGCCCGGAGCCACGCCTTGTTCGCGGCCGGCGGCCTGGTCCGGCTGCACGGCATCATGCCGGAGTCGCCGTCGCTGGGGGAGAGCAGCAGTTACACGCCGCTGCCGCACGTGGTCCCCTGGCTGGCGCAGCGGCCGCCCCGGCTGCCGCACGTGCGGGTGGCGGCCAACCGCGAGGGCGGACAGGTACTGGCCGTGCCGGGTGCGTGGCCGGAAACGCAGGCCGGCCTGGAGACGGCGATGCTCGGCCTTACGGAGGTCACCGGCGAGAGCTGGCCGGTGCACAAGGCCGCCGGAGGCGGGTGGTCGGAGCCGCGCTTCCAGCGCTCCGCGGAAGAGACCTGGGCCGAGACCGCCAAGAAGATCGCGGACGCTGTCACCCACGCGGCGGACCGGGTCAAGGCCGCCTTCGTGGTCCTCGGCGGCGATCTCAGGGAACGCGAGCTGCTGGCCGACCAGCTGCCCAAGGCGCTGCGTGACAACGTGGTGATCGTCGACCGCGAGGTCGAACTGGCCGCCCCGGCCTTCGACGAGGCGGCCTGGGCCGAGGAGTCGTGGCGCGCGGCGGTCGACGCGCGCGCCAGGCTCGACGAGTTCCGCGCCCAGCTGGACAGGCCGCCGAGCGAGCGCCGCGCGGTGCAGGGACTGGACGGCACGCTGACCGCGTTGCGCGACGGCCTGGTGTCCGATGCGCTTATCCCCGCCGACCCGGGATGGGCTGCCACCGCGTGGATCGGCCCTGGCCCGGCCGACGCCGCCGCCGGGCGGGAGCAGCTGGCCGAGCGCGGCGTCACCGATCCGGTCACGGACCTGGCCAGCGAGGCGCTGGTACGCGCGGCCGCGGGCACCGGCGCCGAGCTGCACTTCGTCGAGCCAGACGAGGTCCAGCCCGGCTGGGTGGCCGCGCTGCTGCGCGCGCCCGTCGCCGCCGTCGAGCCCACGACCTAGGCGTTTGCCGCCAGAAGGGCCGGGTAGCCGCGCTCAAACGACGAAAAACTCACGGGGAGGAGTTGATTGTTCGTGACAGCCAACGGCAACGGCGACGGCGACCGACAGCACGTGCGGTACGCCGACCAGCAGGTGTTCCGGGCCCCCGGCGGGGAAACCCACCAGCGCTCCGACGGCTCGGAAACGCGGCTGACGACGCAGCAGGGCGTCCCGGTCAGCGACGACCAGAACACGCTCAGGGCGGGCGACCGCGGTCCCAGCCTGCTCGAGGACTTCCACTTCAGGGAGAAGATCACTCACTTCGACCACGAGCGGATTCCCGAGCGGGTGGTGCACGCGCGCGGCTTCGGGGCGCACGGCTACTTCGAGAACTACGCGCCGCTCACCGACATCACCAGGGCCGACCCGTTCAGCGAGGCCGGGCTGCGCACCCCGGTGTTCGTGCGGTTCTCCACGGTCGCGGGCAACAAGGGGTCCGGCGATCTCGCGCGCGACGTCAGGGGATTCGCCACCAAGTTCTACACCCGCGAGGGCAACTGGGACCTGGTCGGCAACAACATCCCGGTGTTCTTCATCCAGGACGCGATGAAGTTCCCCGACGTGGTCCACGCGGCCAAGCAGGAGCCGGACCGCGGCTTCCCGCAGGCGCAGACCGCGCACGACAACTTCTGGGACTTCGCGTCGCTGATGCCCGAGTCCGCCCACATGCTGATGTGGATCATGTCCGACAGAGCCATCCCGCGGTCGTTCCGATTCATGGAAGGGTTCGGAGTGCACACCTTCCGCCTCGTGAACGAGGCTGGCCGTGGGACCTACGTGAAGTTCCACTGGAAGCCCAGGCAGGGCCTGCAGTCGGTGCTGTGGAACGAGGCCGTCAAGATCAACGGCGCGGACCCCGACTTCCACCGGCGTGACCTGTGGGACGCCATCACGCAGGGCGCGTACCCCGAATGGGAGCTGGGCCTGCAGCTGTTCGACGACGACTTCGCCGACCGCTTCGAGTTCGACGTGCTCGACCCCACCAAGATCATCCCGGAGGAGGTCCTGCCGGTGCGGCCCGTCGGCCGGCTGGTCCTCGACCGGGTGGTGAGCAACTTCTTCGCCGAGACCGAGCAGGTCGCCTTCTGCACGCAGAACGTCGTGCCCGGCATCGACTTCACCAACGACCCGCTGCTGCAGGGCCGCAACTTCTCCTACCTGGACACCCAGCTCAAGCGGCTGGGCGGCCCTAACTTCGCGCAACTTCCAGTCAACGCGCCGAAGTGCCCGTTCGCCCATTTCCAGCAGGACGGCCATATGGCCATGGTCAACCCGGTGACCAGGGCGAACTACGAGCCGAACTCGTGGCAGGGCGCCGAGGGCGGCCCGCGCGAGGACCCGGATCGCGGCTACCGCAGCTATCCGGAGGAGGTCGCCGGGCCCAAGCGGCGGCTGCGCGCGGACAGCTTCGCCGACCACTACAGCCAGGCCCGGCAGTTCTGGATCAGCCAGACAGACATCGAGCGCAGGCACATCGCCGAGTCGTTCACGTTCGAGCTGAGCAAGTGCGAGCGTGCGGAGATCAGGATCCGGATGGTGGCGGGGCTGCGCAACGTGGACGAGGAACTCGCCGCCACCGTCGCCGAAGGGCTCGGCCTGCTCGAGATGCCCGAGGCCACCGAGCCGGCTCGCGCGCCGCGCGCGGACCTGCCGTCGTCCCCGGCGCTGAGCATCATCGAGCGCGGACCAGGCAGCTTCGCCGGGCGGAAGATCGGCGTGCTGATCACCAACGGCGCCGACGCCGAGGCGCTGGCCGCGCTGCGCGCCGCCGCGGCGGCCGAGCAGGCCACCGTGGAGATCGTCGCGCCCGCCGTCGGCGGCGTGGACGCCAGCGACGGGACGCGGGTGCGCGCGAAGCAGCAGATCGACGGCGCTCCTTCGGTGCTGTACGACGCCGTTGTCATCCTGGCGTCGCCGGGTGGCGCGCGGGCGCTCAGCGCGCGGCCCGCGGCCCGCGACTTCGTCACGGACGCGGTCGCGCACTGCAAGTTCATCGGCTACACCAGCGGCGCGTCGGTGCTGTTCGAGGCCGCTGGCCTGCCCGCCGACCCGAGCGACCTCGACGAGGGCTTCGTCAGCCTCAACGACTACCCGCCGGCTGAGTTCATCGCCCGCTGCCGGCAGTTGCGGCACTGGGACAGGCAGCGCGCCGTGGTCGTGTAGGAGTATCCGTAACGTCCCCGGCTGGCTCTGGGGACGTTACGGCTTCTCCGCGGGGCAGGGGATGCCGGACTGGGCATGTGACGCAGCTCACACCCGACAACGTTTATCCGCCCTCCTGCGGGCACACTCGGTTCGTCCGGCATTCCTTACCCCCGCGGAGATCGCCATGACGAAGGCAATGACCTGCCCCCCCGGTTCGCGTGCGGAGCTGACCAAGTTGTCCGACGACGAACTGCTCGGCTGCTTCCGCACGGAGCCGCGCGACAGCGACCTGCGCGCCATCATCTGCGAGATCCTGGTCCAGCGGCACGAGAAGCTGGTCCGGGGCTGCGTCCGGCAGTACCGCGGCAGCCCCGAGCCCACCGAGGATCTCATGCAGGTCGGCTATGTCGGCCTGATGAAGGCCATCAACAACTACGACCCTGAGCTCGGGCACAGCCTGTCCGCGTACGCGGCGCCGTGCGTCAGCGGCGAGATCAAGCGCCACTTCCGCGACAAGCGGTGGCAGATCCACGTCCGGCGTTCCGCCCAGGAACTGCTGCTCGAGCTGCGGAAGGCGACCGAGGAGCTGACTCACACCCTCGGCCGCACCCCCACCGAGGAGGAGCTCGCGAAACGCCTCGGCGTCAGCGCCGACGACCTAGTCGAGGCCCGGCAGGCGGACATGGCGTTCAGCACCTACTCCCTGGATGCCCCGCTGTCCGACAGGGACGACCCCGCGCAGCTCGGCGACGTGCTCGGCGAGGAAGACCTCGAGATGGAGCACGCGATCGACATGGAGGCCGTCGCCACGCACTGGGACGAGCTCCCCGAGCGCGAGCAGCGCATCCTCGTCATGCGCTTTTACGGCAACCTCACCCAGGCAGAGATCGGGATGCGGCTGGGTATATCACAGATGCACGTTTCCCGGCTCCTCTCGCGGGCGCTCAGCCATCTGAGGAGCCGCCTGCTCGATCCGGCAGACAGCCGGGTTACCGCCGATGTGAGGGATGTCCCGGCCAGCGTGGCCTGATAGGCGTGACAGCATCCAGGGTCTAGCTCGGCGGCCGGAGAACCGCCAGGAAAGGAGCGTCCATGAGAACGGGAATCGCCCTGGGGTTCATCTGCCTCGGAGCCATTCTGGCGTTCGCGGTGACGGGTAACACCTCGTTCTTCAACATCCACACGGCTGGCTGGGTCATCATGCTCGTCGGCCTGGTCGGGCTCTTCCTGCCCAGGCGCAACCGCGCCTGGCTTGGCCGGCGCGTGGTGGTACGGCGCACCCGCGACTACCCGGCCGGTGTCGGGTCGGTGGATGAGATTCCCGTGCCGCCGTACGTGGCGAACAACCCGGGGACGGCGCGGCTCGAAGCTGGGCTGCCCACTCGCCCGACCTTGCTGACCGAGCCCGAGGAAAGCGAACCGATCGAGGACGCGGAGACCAGGGCGACGACCTCGCAGCGGACCGTGCCGCAGACCGAGGTCATCGAAGACCTGTACGACGAGCCGGAGTGACCGCGGTGCAGGTGGGCGCCTACGGGGCGCTCACCTTCACCGCCACGATTGTGACGTCGTCCCTGAGCTCGCCACGCGAGAACTGGGTGACGAGCTCCTGGACGGCGCGCACGGTCTGCGCCGCGGTGCGGGTCACGTCGGCGGCGAGCGAATCGGCGAGATGATCCTCGAAGAACTGCTGCGCCGCGTTGCGCGCCTCCGTCACCCCGTCGGTATAGAAGAAGAGCAGGTCGCCGGCTGACAGTTCCAGGTCGGCGTGGATCGGCTGGGCGTCGGGGAACAGCCCGAGCGGAAGCCCGCCGCCATCCATGATCTCCACCCGTCCGTCGGCCCGCACCACGGCCGGGCCCGGATGGCCCGCGCCGCCCAGCCGCACCTGCACGCCGCGGCCGGACTGCTGCAGGAAGGCGAGCTTGACCGTGACGAACCGCTCGTCGAAGTCCCCGGCGAGCAGCACGTCGTTCGCGGCGGCGAGGACGTCGACGGGGGAGGCCTTCACGTGCGCGAGCGCCCGGATGGCGTGCCTGGCGGCGGCGGTCATCGCGGCGGCGTCCTGGCCCTTGCCGCAGACGTCGCCTATCGCGATGGCCCAGCCGTCCGGCGACTGGAACACGTCGTAGAAGTCCCCGCTGACCTCCTGCGACTGCGTGGCGCCGATATAGGCCGACGCGAACTCGAGGCCAGGCACGTTGCCGGGCAGCCGGGCGGGGAGCAGGCTGGCCTGCAGCGTCTCTGCCACCTCCGAGCGGCGCCGGAACATCCGGTCGACCCGGATCGCGACGGCCAGGTGCTGGCCGAGTTCCTCGGCCAGGCCCAGGTCGGCGACGCTGAACCGCGGCGAGCCCGCCTGCCGCGCCAGGGTCAGGGTGCCGTAGCCGATCGCCGCGTCGGAGATCGGGACGCAGATCAGCGAGCCGGCACCGAGCATCATGAGCAGCGGCGTGCCGTCCGGCCCCGCGCCGAGCGCGCCGGGGTCGTCGGCGTGCGCGAGCAGCACGGACTTGCCGGCCGCGTGCACCTGCCAGGGCACCGACTCGGGCACCGGGTCGACGCTGCGCGCGGAACGCGCGAGCTGGTCGGCTTCCCGCTGCCGCGCCGCCCCGGTGGCGAACTGGCGGCGCAGCTGGCCGGCCCGCTCCATGTCGATGATCACCCAGTCCGCGATCTCCCCGGCGAGCAGCCTGGCGCACCGCTGCAGGGTGACCGCCTCGCTGAACGTGCTGTTGTCGAGCAGCAGCCGGGTGACCGTGGTCACCATGTCCATCCGCTGGGTCATCGACGCGATCGAGGCGTCGCCGCCCTGGGCTGGTTTCGCCGCGTCGTTTCCTGGAGCTTTCGCCGCCGCCTTGGGCCGCGGCGAACGGGCCGGCGCGGTCTGCTGGGGCACCGCGGTGATCACCAGCACCGGCGGGTCGCCGGGCAAGTCGATCGCGGTGGCGGTCAGCGTGATGTCCACCTGGCCGTCGGCCGCCAGCATGCGGCAGTCGGTCCGCCGCGGCCCGCCGGTCCGCGCCACGGCGGCGAGCTGGGTCTGGACGGCCGCGCGTGACCCCAGGTCCACGAAGTTCGTCAGCGGCTTGCCCGTCGCGTACCCGGTCGGCACGCCGAGCAGCGTGGCGGCCCCGCCGTTCGCCCGCCGGATCGTCCCGTCCCCCGCGAGCAGGAACAACGCGATCGGGGCCTGCTGGAACGCGGCGTGCAGCAGCCGCCGTTCTGCCCGGATGGTTTCCGGCAGCCCTTCCCCGGCCGCTTCGCCACCCGCGCCCTCCGTCAGGGAGCCGCCGAGCAGCGCCTCGATCGCGCCATCGAGCTCGGTCAGCGCGGCGTCGAGCAGCGCCTCGCGGTCACCGCCGGGCACCCGCGTAGCCTGGCGCAGCGCGTCACGCCGCGCCGCCAGGCCAGTCAGCTGCTCTTTCGGCCATCCGCCCTGCGGCATCTCCCCGCCATTCACGCACGTTGGTCTCGGGTCACGGGCCCGCGGTTCGCCCAGGGCCGGCGGGCCCGGCTGTTAAACACTACGGCACCGGCCGGCTCACGGGGGACATCGTGCACCGCGGAGGGTGTTGCTGGGCAGGTCACCGTAGGTGGCGCGGTACTCCTCGGCGAAACGGCCCGGGCTGGGGAAGCCCCGGGCGATGTCGGATACGGTGAGGTCCAGCTCGGCGTTGTCGTCGATGAACGCGACGGCGCGGCGCAGTGCCTGAGGTGACGTCACAGAGGATGAGGTAGCGCTGCGGCTCGGCGTCAAGAGCCGGCGCGTGATATGGGGGTCCGTGCGCCTGCCCGTCGCGCCGATGTGCGTCCGGGAGCACATCCTGCTGACGGACGCCTCGACCTCTCCCGCGTCGTGGCTGTCGAAGGTCAGTGGTTCCACGGAGGCTCCGCCTCTTACCGTAAACCCTGCCCCCCGGCGGCCAGTCCCCGAAGTATCTCGATATCGCCGATGTCCTTCTGCCGCCATGGCCGGCCGTTGCGCAGATGCGGGAACTGCTCCTTCATGGCGAGCATCCCGGCGACGCTCATGGCCGGAACCGGCATGCCATCGAGCGTCCCTGGCTCGTCGCCGAAGGATCCCGGCGGGAACAGCCAGTCGGACCATCGTCCCAGGGGCTGAGCGAACGACCCATCTGGCCGCCGGTCAAAGTACGCGGTGCTGAACGCGGCGTCGTCCCACGTGAACTCGCAGGCTTCCGCTGGCGGCTGAGTCGCCAGCGCCGTGGCACCAGCTTCCACGAGCACCGTCTTCGACCGCTCGGCGTAAATGCGCTCAACCCAGAACTCGACGTCGCCATGCTCGCGCGTGATCCGGCCGATCCTGGCATCGAGGCCCCAGCCCCCGAACAGCCACACCGGGATACCGGCGGACTCGGTGACCGCTATGACCTCACGGATAACGCGCAGCTGCCCTTCGGTGCTCTGGTCCATTCCTTGATCCTGCCCTGCCGGGACGGTGCGGCGGCGCGTTGGGGACCCCCACTCTCGCAGTCTGATAACAGCAAGAAGCGGGCTTGCAGGCGCCCGGCACGGAGTCATGGCCCGCGTTGAGCCCACACGCGTTTAAGAGCGGACCTGAGGGTAGGCAAAGAGTAGACAAAATCGACAAAGGAGGAGCGCCGTCATGGCTCTTATCCTGCTAATTCTCCTGCTGGCGATCCTGTTGGGGGGACTTGGCTTCGCCCTGCACGCTCTGTGGTGGATCGCGGCGATCGTCCTTATCGTGTGGCTGGTCGGCTTCGTCTTCCGTGCCGGTGAAGGACGCCGCTGGTACCGGTGGTGACCCGGTAACCCGCCAGCGACCTCGATAACCCGCCGGAGCCCGCGAGGCCCGGCGGGTTATCGCTGTCCCGGGCCGCGAGCTCACTAGATCCGGGTGTCGACCTGCTCGCCGTACTGGGTCACCAGGTCGTCGAGGACGACCGCGAGCTCGTTCAGCCTGGCGAGGTGGGCCGGGGTCAGTTCCTGCAAGATCCGGTCGCCCGCCTCGGTCAGGCGGACTCGCACAACGCGGCCGTCGTGCGGGTCCCTGGCCCGTTCGACCAGTCCCGCCGCCGCGGCGCGGTCCACGAGCTCCACGGTGCTGTGCGGGCGCAGCAGCAGATAGCCGGCCAGCTCGCCGATGGTGGGCGGAAGGTCACCGGGGTGTCCCTTGACCGCCACCAGCAGCTGATGCTGGACATGCGTGATGCCCTCGGCCTGTGCTTGGTCCTCGCTCCAGCGCTGGAAGCGCCGCAGCGCCACGCGGAACTCCAGTAGCCGCTCGAAGTCGCGTCGGGTTGGCCGGGGCATCATCACCTTCCTGGCAGGTACGCGACACTATATCGCGAAGCGAAAGATGTGGCCCATGCAACGCGAGCGGCTAGCTGGCTGTCACCGTGGCTGGCCGCGGCCGGCGTACTTGCGCGGGATCCGGTAGTGCCACGGCTCTGGTGTAATGATGTCTTCCCGTCCAGGCGGGTCGGGAGGAAGCGGTGAGCCGTCCCGGTTCGCTGGCTCATATGCCAAGACATCTTCGTTAGCGTCGTCATCGGGCGGAAGTGGCCCATTTCGCTGCCCCAGTGGCATGGTCTCCTCCTGGGATGTTCTCGTCGATGTGATCCGACGCCTCAAATATATCGTTCAACGATGTTTTTTGTCAAAAGATAATATCGTGACACGATTTAGAGTCGGCAATCAGGATGACAGGTAACGGCGGCCGCCGGGCGGCTGGGGGCGCCTGGCCGGTTCCTCAGGAACCGGCCAGCCAGCGCTCCATGCAGTCGAGCAGTTCGTCCGTGTCGACCGGCTTCGTGACGTAGTCGCTCGCGCCGGCGGCCAGGCTCTTCTGCCGGTCGCTCGGCATCGCGCGGGCGGTGACCGCGATGATCGGCAGCGTCGCGAATTGCGGCATCTGGCGGATCACGGTCATCGCGGCGTAGCCGTCCATGCCAGGCATCATGATGTCCATCAGGATCAGGTCGGTGTCCGGCGCGGCGAGCAGCGCCTCGATGCCCTGCCGCCCGTCGGACGCGTGCGCCACCTGCATGCCGTGCAGTTCCAGCGTGCTGCTCAGCGCGAAGACGTTGCGCGCGTCGTCGTCGACCACCAGCACGCGCTTGCCCTGCAGCGCCTGGCGGCCCGAGCCTGGCGCGCTGTTCGCCGCCGGGGCGTCGCTGGACAGCGCGGGCACCTCACCGGGCCGCGACGCGGACAGGTAAAGCCCGATGCGCTCGCGCAGGTGGTCAAGGGACGGCAGCAGCTCGAGCCTGCCGTGATTCGAGCGCAGTACCGCCAGCCGCCCCTGCCCATCGCCGTCCGCCGGGCGGTCCGCGCCGTGCGCGAGCACGGGGATGTCCCGCAGCTCCGGGTGCTCCCTGACCTGCTCGAGGAACTGCAGGGCCGACGACTGGGCGAGGTCGACCACCACGCACCGGAACGGCTCGGCCGTCAGCGTGGTGATGGCCTGCGCCGGGCTCGTCGCCGTGCTGACGCCGATGGTCCCGTCGGTCTCGGTGAGATCGGAGATCGCGCTGTGCGCGAGCAGCGTGAGCAGCCCGCTGCCGCTGCCCTCGAACACGAGCACGTTCCTGACCGCCGTCCCGGACCCGGCGGCGCCGCCGAGCCCCTCGGGGGCGGCGGCCGCGGCAAGGGCCGCGATGTAGGCGCCCGTGGTCTTGGCGCGCTGCGCGATCGTCGTCACCGTATGCCCTGACGGGCCTTCCGCGAGCGACTCGTCGGTCCCGCCCAGCGGGCCGAGACCGTCGCCGCCGGCCAGTTCGTCCGCTTCGGCGAGGTCGACGGCCAGGGTGTCCAGCGCGCCCAGGTCGTTCACCTCGTACCAGCCGCCCGTGCCGCCGAACCGCGCTCCGGCAGGCCCGGCGGAACGCTCAGCGGCCCCGCCGCCGCCCGGAGCGCCCGGGTGGCCGCCCGCGTCCGGGGCGTCACCGAAGTCGCCGAAGCCGGCCGCCTCGGCAGGCTGGGCCAGCGCGGCCAGCCTCGCCAGGCCGTCGGGATCGCGTCCCTCCAGCCCGTACAGGGCCCGGCTGTCCGGGCCGTCAGAGCCGCCGGGGCCGTCCGGGCCAGCAGGGTCGTCCGCCGCCTCGTCAGCCGCGCCGAGCTCGCCGCCGGCCACCGCAAGCACCGGGATGTCCGGCAGCGTCGCCGGCACGTACAGGGTGAACGTGCTGCCTCTGCCCAGGTCGCTCTCCGCGGTGATGCGGCCGCCGAGCAGCGCGCTGACCTCGCCGGCGATGGACAGCCCGAGCCCGGTGCCGCCGAACCGGCGGCTGAGCGTGCCGTCGCCCTGCTGGAAGGCGCCGAAGATCACGGCGAGGTTCTCTGGCGCGATGCCGATCCCGGTGTCGGTGACCGAGAACGCCAGCAGGCTGCCGTCCTCGTCCCCGGCCCCGGCGCCGGACGCCGGCAGCGCGGAACCCGCCACCGGCTCGGCGGCCGCCGCGGCCGCGGAAACGGCCCGCACCCGCAGCGCCACCTGCCCGTTCTCGGTGAACTTGATGGCGTTGGACAGCAGGTTGCCGAGCACCTGCCGCAGCCGCTGCCGGTCGGTCACCAGCTCGGCGGGGGCCGACGGCGCGATCGAGATCGCGAAGTCCAGCCCCTTCTCCGCGGTCAGCGGGCCGAACGTCGCCTGCAGGTCCTCCACCAGGGCGCTCAGCAGGAACCGCTCGGGGTGCACGTCGAGCCGCCCCGCCTCCACCTTCGACAGGTCGAGGATGTCGTTGATGAGCTGCAGCAGGTCAGAGCCTGCC
>Ga0335073_10008622_pt1 | contig 14310 bp, 11 predicted proteins | sample Lox_Sample_22_FD_207093 | JGI IMG/M metagenome (GOLD analysis project Ga0335073, IMG submission 207093) | Soil microbial communities from Loxahatchee National Wildlife Refuge, Florida, United States - Lox_Sample_2.2 | ecosystem: Environmental > Terrestrial > Soil > Wetlands | place: USA... | reverse complement strand
CTGAGGATGCCTTTGAGAATCGGGACGGCTTCCGGCCGGTCCTGCTGCGCCAGCGCGTTGAGAGCTAGCAACTTCAGGTCTTCGTCCTGCTCGCTTTGCGGGGAGACGCCGCCGCTCTCTTTGTGGATCTCGATTTCGAGCACGCCGCAATCCTTGATCCATGTGCTTCGCGGGTAAGCGGTGCGCAGGCGCGAGCAGGTCTCCAGGGCATCCGCTGAGTGCCCCATCTTGTTTTCGGCGTAGGCCTGCCAATAGAGACCGGCGTCCGCACGGGTGCCGTGCATCTGAGCCACGGCCTTGAACGCGGATTCCGCCTCCGCCCAACGGCTGGAGTTGAGGAGGGCGCGGCCTTCATCGTATTTTTTCTCTTCGGGTGAAGCCGCCGCTGCGGAGGTCTGGGCCGAGTTTGGGAGGGGCGGCGCCGCGGCTGCCAGCATGGTGGCGTAGCCGCCGGCCAATGCGACGGCGGCTAGCAGCGTACCTCCGGCTACCCGTTTGGAGTTGTGTTTTCTCATAATCTGGAGTCCTTTTCAGTTTTGTTTTGGCGGTCTCGAACCACACGCAGCTCAAACAGGAGGCCATCGAGATTCATTTGCTCGCGCATGCGGGCGAGGTCGCTCCCCTGGAGCGCGGCCGGTTCGTGAGCCACCTCCACCAGCACTCTGTCGAGCCGGTCGAGAACTTCGGCGAGCGCCGGATCTTTCGAGGCAACGGCGGTCTGCCGATAGAGTCGGTTGTCTTCCAACAGGTCCGAAGCTTCGCGCGCGAGCGGCCCGCTTTCGGCTCGCGCGAAGCGGCCGGCGTGATCGAGTTCCACCAGCAGCCGTTCGGAACGATCCAAATGTTCGCGGACCACCAGCAGGACCACTCGTCCCGGCTGCGCCGGCGCTTCGAGTGCGAGGTTGGATGCCGCGTGCCGCCGTTCGAACAGCCTTCCGGCCCAAAACGCCGTGCCGACCACCACCAGGGCGGCGAACGCTCCGGTCCAAGCCAGGCGGCGCGGCCGCCATAGGTGGAACAGGCCGGAAGTGCGCGGGGCCTCCCTGCCGGCGCCATAGACCGGCAAGGAGGGATGAATCGCCATCCAAACCCGGTCTTCCAGGCCGGGAGCCGGCCCTGGCGTGCCGGCAGCCCTGGCAGCGGCGCTCTCCAGAAGCGCGACGAACTCCTGATATCGCGCCAAACATTCCGGGCATTCGCGCAGGTGGCCCTCGCGGCTGCTTTCCGCGGACTGGCTCAAGACGTAGAGTTCTTCGTCGCTGAAATGCTTCATTGCTTCACCTTCAGCGGGGCCATCTCGCGTCGCAGTTTCTGCACCGCGCGAAACACCGCTTGTTTGGCCGAACCCAGGCTGATGGCGAGCAACTCCGCGACTTCGTTCATGCTTCTGTCCTCCATGTGCCGCAAAGAGAAAGCGGCGGCCTCCACTTCCGTCAGCCGGGCCATCGCCGTGCGCCGTTTCCAGTCCAATTCCGCGCTGAGCAGCAGTCTTTCCGGCCCGGCAGCGGTATCGACAGCCCGGGGAAGCGCGTCTCCTGCCGGCCCCGGCTGGCGCTTGCGCTTTCTGAGCAGATCGATGGAACAATTCACTCCGATCCGGTAAATCCAGGTGCCGAAGTCCGCGCGAAGCTCGAAGTTGCGGATCTGCAAATAGCCGCGCAGGAAAGTGTCCTGAACCACCTCTTCGGCATCGGCGTCGTTGCCGGTGATCCGCCGCGCGGCGCGGAACACAATGCCGCTATAGCGGAAAACCAGGTCGCGGTAGGCGTCCCGGTCGCCGTTGAGAACTGCTTCTACGCACTCGCGGTCGGTCGAATCCATCAATTGCAGGGTCGAAACGGGCCGAGGCTCGGGGCGGCCCGAAAGTTGCATCACCTATTCCTCATGTTCCGCCCATTAGACAGTATTTTGGGGCGGTGGTTACGATAAAGTGGCCGCGTCTTTGAAAATCAGACAGCGCGACAGAATCCACCGGTTGGCGATCAGAGACCCCGTCGAGATCGGGGGAGTTCCCGATACAGGCGGGCCTTGGTAGCTCGGATCAGCCGCCGTAAGCCACCAGTACTGGTCGCCAGAGAGCGCGCAGACCACGTCGTCACAGCGGTCCGCGCGATATCAGGCGTTTGGACCCAGTCCCCACCAGTCTCGCAAAGGAAATCGCGATCCCGGTTCAGATTCAAGGCGCGTTGGCCGAGCGGGTTAACGGTGGTCCGTTGGCGCATTCAGACGACGAGCACGGTTAGCGAACCCGGACCATGGACGCCGCGCACGAGTATCTGCTCGATATCGGCGGTGCGGCTGGGGCCGGTGATCAGCACCATCGAGCTGGTGGCTTCAGCGGGATTCGGCAGGAGCGAGAACAACTCGTCGAGGCCGGTGAGAATGCGTGCTCGCGGCACTACGGCGATGTGGGCCGGAGGAAGCAGGGAGATCATGCGCGCTTCGTGCGGGCTCGCGAGCAGCACCAGTGTCCCGGTGTCCGCGAGCGCGTAATCCGCGCAGGTGATGCCGGCGTCAACCGTCGCGCATAAGTCGCGGAGTTCCTCGCGACCAGTAATCCCCGATCGAACTCCGGGAAGGCCGGTGATGCCACAGTCCGCGAGGAACGGCGCGTTCGATGCGACGGCTGATTTTCCCGCGACGATATTGGCGATGAATGCGCGAGGGTCGTCCGCCACTACCGCCTGGCCGGCAAGCGCGCGCACACGCTCGAGCAGCGAGGCGATACGGTCGTCGATGGACACCTGTGGAATGCGAATGCGGACGGGAGGTGGATCGGCCACCGCCTGGCCGGCACCGCGGCCGAGCGCGGTGCGGACCTTGTGCAGGATGTAGTCGCGCGACATCAGCGGCGCCGCCACATTTCACGGAAGCTGTGCGCCGGAAGCGGCGGCAGGTCGCGTTCGCTCAGCCAAGCGCCCAGCGGACCCTTCCGGCTGGTGGGCCAACCCATGGAGCGGGCGATGCGGCCCGCCATTTCGAAAAGCGGCGGGTGCGTCATCAACCACGCGAACAGGCGAAATCCCAGTTTTTCGAGGCGATTGCGCCCCTCGCGCGCGTCGGATTTTTTAACCTCGGAACGGAGATCGAGCAGCACCTTGGGAATGTCGATCTTCACCGGACAGACTTCCCCGCAGGCGCCGCAGAGGCTCGACGCGAACGGCAGCGCCGGCTCGTGCTGGGTGCCCATGAACTGCGGCGTCAGAATAGCGCCGATCGGTCCCGAATACACCCACGGAAAGCTATGCCCGCCGATCTTGCGGTACACCGGGCAGGTGTTCAGGCACGCGCCGCAGCGAATGCAGAAGAGGGATTGCCGCTTGCCCTTATCGGGAAGCAGGCGCGTGCGGCCGTTATCGAGCAGCACGACGTAGAATTCTTCCGGCCCGTCGATTTCGCCCTCCCGCCGCGGTCCGCTGAGGAACGATGTGTACACCGAAAGCAGTTGTCCCGTGGCGCTGCGCGCCAGCAATTTCAGGAATGTGGCGAGATCCTGCGCGCGCGGGATGACTTTCTCGATGCCCGCCACGGCAATGTGAATTTTTGGCGCCGACGTGGTGAGGCGCGCATTGCCTTCGTTTTCGACGATCACCACGGCGCCGGAATCGGCCACCAGGAAATTGGCGCCGCTGATGCCGATATCGGCAGCCAGGAACTTCTCGCGCAGGACCGAGCGCGCCAGCGCGGTCTGCTTCTCGATCACTATTTCGCGCGGCGCGTGCAACTCGCGCTCGAAGAGATCGGCCACCTGGTAGCGCGTCATGTGCAGTGCCGGCGCGACGATGTGGTAGGGCCGCTCGTGCGCCAGTTGCAGGATGTACTCGCCGAGATCGGTCTCCACCGATTCCAGGCCGTGGTGCTCGAGACGCTCGTTGAGATCGACTTCCTCGGTGGTCATCGATTTCGACTTCACGATGAGGTGGGCGCCTCGCTCCTTGGCGAGATTCAGGATAAAATCCGAGACTTCGGTGCCGTCCTTGCAATAAACCACCTTGCCGCCGTGCGCGGCGACATTGCTTTCCAACTCTTCCAGGTAGTGGTCGAGATTGTCGATGGTGTGCTTTTTGATGGCGTTGGCTTGCGCTCGAAGCTCCTGATAATCGGGCAGTGCGGCGGGAGAAACGGCGTCGATACGATTTTGCTTCAGGCGCGCCGTGGAGGTGTAAATCGCCAACTGAAGCTTGGGATCCACCAAAGCATCGTGCGATTTTTGGGCGAACTCGGTGGACATAAGATCAGCGGCTGGCGAGGACTTCCGCGAGGTGGAGGGTGCCGATGTGCGATCCGGCGCGGGTGAGGGCGCCCTGAATCTGCATCAGGCAACTGGGATCGGCGGATACCACGGTCTGTGCGCCGGTCCGCTCGATGGCTTCGATTTTGGTCCGCGCCATGGCACCGGAGAGTTCGGCGAACTTCACCGCGAATGTGCCGCCGAAACCGCAGCATTCTTCGGCGGGGACCATTTCGCGCAATTCCAATCCGCGGACGCGGGCGAGCAGGCGCCGCGGCGCGTCCTTGACGCCGAGTTCGCGCAAGCCGTGGCAGCCATCGTGGAAGGTGACGACGCGGTCGAAGCGCGCGCCGACGTCATCCACGCCGGCGACTTCGGTGAGAAACGTGCAAAACTCCCAGACACGCTTTTCCAGGGAGTGTACGCGCGCGAGCGTGCCGGGTTCCTTGTGAAACAACTCGGCGAAATGGTGAACCACCATTGCGGTGCACGATCCCGAAGGGACGACGATCGCCTCGCTCGATTCGAAAGTATCGAGGAAGTGGCGGGCTACCGTGCGAGCTTCGGCGCGGTAGCCGCTGTTGAAAGCGGGCTGGCCGCAACAGGTCTGATTTTCGGGGAAATCCACCTGGTATCCGGCGCGCTCGAGAACATCCGCCATGGCCATGCCGACCTGCGGGAAGAGCTGGTCGACCATGCAGGTCACGAACAGCGATACCCGTCTACCCATGCAGAGAGAAATTGTATCAATAATTTCACGTTGGCCGTTGAGGTGGGGCCGCCTGAACAACTTGCACAATTCGGGCGAATGGCAAAAAAGCGCACCCGGTTGAAAACCCGCCGGCGCCCCGGGAAACGAGATATCTGCACGGGAGCTTCGCGCGCGGTTTCCGAAAGCCGCCTGAAAGCATCTCAGGCGTGATTGCCTGCCCCACCGTTATAGCAGATTGTCTATGGTAGATGATCTGCTATAGTGGCTCCATGCCGGACCGTATCGAACTGCTGCACGGAACCCTCGACCTGCTTATCCTCCAGGTGCTTCAATGGGGGCCGATGCACGGCCACGGCATCGGGCAATCTATTCGCGCCCGTTCGCAGGACGTCTTGCAGATCGAACACGGCTCGCTCTATCCTGCGCTTCACCGGCTGGAGAAGCAGGGCTGGCTGGCGTCGGAATGGCAGATCTCGGAAGCCAACCGGCGGGCCCGCTATTACAAACTCACCCCCCGCGGCAAGCGGCAGCTGGTCGAAGAGCAATCGCGATGGAAACAACTGGTGCGCGCGGTGGCCCGCACCATGAAACCGGTCAAGGAATAACACTATGTGGCGGCGATTCTTCCCGCAACGCGCATCCGATGCCGATCTGGATGAGGAATTCTCAGGTCATCTGGCGATCGGAAACCAAGCAACTGATGGAAGGCGGCTTGACGCGCGAAGAGGCGGAAATCGAAGCCCGGCGCCGGTTCGGCAGCGTGGCCCTGATCGCTGAGGATACGCGCTCCGTCCGCGGATTCGCCCTGCTCGGGCGTCTCTGGCAGGACGTACACTACGCCGTCCGCGTATTGCGCCGCGCTCCGGCCTTCACTTCCGCCGCGGTGCTTTCCTTGGCGCTGGGGATCGGCGCGGCGACGGCGGTCTTCAGCGTTGCCGACACGGTCTATTTGCGCCCCTTGCCTTACGCCGATTCCGGCCGGCTTGTCTGGGTAGCGGTCCGATTTCCCAAGTTGGGCGGCCCGGCAAGCGGGTTCGTGCTTTCGCCGAACTATATCGCGTGGCGTCATGAAAATCACACCTTCCAACAGTTCGCGGCGGTCGGTGCGCGCTTTGCCGGCGTGTTGACGAGCGACGGGGAACCGATAGAAGTTCGCGGAGCGCGCATATCAGCCAATTTTGTCGACACTTTCGGATACAAGCCCGCTCTTGGGCGTACGCTCCGCGCAGAGGAGGAACTGCCCAACGGTCCGAAGGCACTGATGCTCACTTACCTGCTCTGGCGCGACCATTTCCACTCGCGCGGCAGCATTGTCGGATCGACCATCCAGCTCGACGGCGAGCCGCACACGGTCGCCGGGATTCTGCCGCGCAACTTTGTCTTTCCATTCGACGACCATATCGATATCGTGATTCCGCTTCCCGCGCCGCCAACCGCGAGCCTGCATGACCGCGGCATGGCGGCCTGGACGGTCTTCGGACGCCTGAATCCGGGTATCGGAATAGCCCAGGCGATTGCGGATCTCGACCGCCTGCTGGCGCTGAGCAGGGCCGATGCGCCACAGATTTTCCGTCCGGAGAACACAATCGCCATCGAGCCGCTACAAGAGCAGCGTGCCGGCGACGCTCACACACTGCTTGTGATCCTGTTGAGCGCCGCCGCCTGTCTGCTCGCCATCGCCTGCGCCAATGTCGCGAATCTTTTGTTGGCGCGCTGGTCGTCAAGAGCCCGGGAGTTGGCTGTCAGGGCGGCCATCGGCGCGGCCCGAGGACGCCTGGCGCGGCAATTGTTCGCCGAAATCGGCGTACTGATAGCAGCGGGGACACTGGCGGGCATGCTATTGGTCAAAATCGCACTGGGCGGCTTCGTCCATTTTGCCGCCGGCGAATTGCCTCGCATGAACGAAGCCGGCGTCGATTTCCGCGTTTTCGGCATTGCCTTTCTGATTTCGGTGGCGACGGCGCTGCTTTTCGGCGCTCTTCCGTTGTTGCGCGCCGGCCGCATCGATCTACAATTCGTATTGAAGAACGCATCTCGCGGGGCCACTGCTGGCCGGCAACTTATGCGGCGGGCTCTGGTTGCGATGGAAGTGGCGCTTTCGGTCGTTCTGCTGTCGGGCGCGGCTCTGCTGTTCCAAACGCTTTGGCACATGCGAAATGACCGTCTCGGTTTTCCACCCGAGCACCTGCTGACGGTTTCCGTCCCGCTCCGTGGCTCCCGCTATGATGCCGCGGCCCGCCGGGAACTTGCGTCAGAGATCCTAAACGACCTCGCTCGTATGCCCGGGAACCAAGCCGCCTCGCTTACGGAGTGTTCTCCGCTTGTGGGCGGGAGGAGTTCCGTCGTTTTCTCCCGCTCCGATCGCCCGCTGCCCGAGGACTGGCACCGCGGCGACGGCATCGGCATTTGCAATACCGATGCCGAATATCTGCGCGCCGCCGGAACTCGCCTGGTACGTGGCCGTTTTTTAAGCCAGGATGACTTCCACTATCCAGGAACGCTAGCGGTTATAAACGAAGCCGCTGCCCAGACATATTTCGCTGGCGAAGACCCGGTCGGCAAACAGATTCTCGGCGGACGCGCCGCCGGATGGAAGACCGTTGTGGGTGTGGTTGCCGACACCAAAAACCATGGACTGAATCAGGCGGCGGCGCCGGAAGCATGGATCAACGATACGCTGGAAATCGTTTCGTCCGATCTTCTCTTTCTGGTGCGGACCTTAGCCCCGGAAAGCGTGGTAGCGCAGACACTTCGCGCCGGCCATCCCGATCTCTTCTCGAAAGTGCAGACCCTCGATGACGATATCGCGCAGCAGGCGGCGAACCCACGCTTCAATACCGCGCTTCTCTCCACATTCGCGGCGATCGCGTTCCTGATGGCGATGGTAGGCGTCTATGGCGTGCTGGCCTTCTCCGTGGCGCAAAGAAGAGCGGAAATTGGCATTCGCATGGCGCTGGGTGCGGCGCCCGACTCAGTGCTCGCGATGGTTATGAAAGAAAGTGCGGCGACCTTGATGGCCGGCGCGGCAGTGGGCGTCGGCGGAGCGCTGCTGCTCGGCCGCTACCTGACGACGCTCTTATACGACATCAAACCCAACGACCCCGTCACTTATATCGGAGTAGTGGCCGGGCTGGCGATTGCGGCACTGTGCGCCAGCTTCCTGCCCGCGCGCCGGGCGTCGCAACTCGATCCCGCGATCGCTCTTCGGCATGAATGAGCGCGTCTACTTCGTTGAGATCCAAATCGGCATGATGCGCAGCATTCCACCCTTCATCCAGGCGTGGAACGGCACCGGTCCGAAAATCTGCGCCAGCTTCGATTCGAGCACGTCGTCGTCGGTCGAACGGTGCGTCAGGATGTCGAGAATCGTGCGCCGGCCGGGATACATCACGATGTCCACATTCTCGGTCTGCGGGATTTGCGCCTTCGCCTTTACCATCTCGACGGCCGTGTCCAGCCCGCCAAGTTGATCGACCAGGCCGTTGTCCCTTGCCTGGCTACCCAGCCACACGCGGCCTTGGGCTATCGGTTCGATCTGATCGTACGACCGGTGCCGGGCAGCCGCCACCTTGCTGACGAAATCGTGGTAGCTCTCGTCGATGCCGTTGCGGAGCATCTGCCGTTCGTCGGGAGTGAGTTCAGTGTAGTCGGAATCGATATCGGCGTGTGTGCCGCGCTGGACCCCGTCCTTGGTGACCCCCAGTTTGTCATAGAGACCGTGCAGATCGGGCTTCCCGAAGACCACGCCGATCGACCCGGTTTCCGTCTCCGGGTAAGCCACGATCGGGTCGCCGGTCATCGCCATGTAATAACCCCCGGAAGCCGCGACGTCGGACATGGAAATCACCATCGGCTTCTTTTTGCTAAGGAGGTTTAGCTCGCGCCACATATCGTCCGAGGCCACCACTTCTCCGCCGGGCGAATCGATGCGCAAGACGACGCCTTTTATGGAGGAGTCGTCGCGCACCTTGGTCACCAACTTATCGAAATCGTAGGAAGTCAGGTCCGATTCGTCGGCGCCGTTGTCGTTGGGGCCGCCGCGCACGATATCGCCCTGCGCCACGAGCATGGCGATCTTGCTTTTTCCCTGCAATCCTACCGAACTGAGCGGCACTTTGAGATAGTCGTCGACCGCGACATGATGCAGGTCGCCCGAATGCAGCTTATCCTTCAGTGCACTCCACATCTGGTCTTCGAATTCGAGTGTGTCGACCAGCCCGGCCTGGAGGGCCTGCGGCGCGGTGAAGGGTCCCTGATCGATGATGGTGCGCACTTCATCGCCGGTTTTCTTGCGGCCGGTGGCAATGTGGCTGACTATATCGCCATAGAGCCCGTCCACTACGCTGTTCATCACTTCGTGAGTCTCCGGGCTCATGTCGGTACGGGTGAACATGTCGCCGTAATCCTTGTATTTTCCGGCGTGCTCCACATCCACCGTGACGCCCAGCTTGTCGAGGGTCTTCTTGAAGTACATCAGCTCCGCGCGCAGGCCTTTGAGCATGAGCTGGTCGGCCGGACCGAGGTAAATGCGATCCGCGGCGCTGGCGAGATAATACTCACGTCCGGTCGGGGTGCGGAGATACGCGTAAACCGGCTTCCCGGATTTGCGGAACTGTTCGATATCGGACCGCATTTCCGTCAGCTTGCCCCAGCCGCCGGTCAGTCCCTCGGGTTCGAGCACGACAGCCTTGATGTTGCCATCGGCCGCCGCCTTCTTGAGTGTCTGCCACAGCCCAGAAACTGTCAGGCGCGGCCCATCGCCTCCGAGCAGAGCCGGCAGCTCCACCGGTGGCTTTTCGGGAATTTCGCCCTGGAGCCGGAGGACCAGGACGGAATTCCCGGCGATGGACGGAGGTTTTTCGCGGAACCGCAGGGCCGCGATGAACAGGAGCACGACAGTCAGAATCACCAGCGCAATGCCGGTGGCGACGCCCAGCAGAAACTTGCCCATACCTATTCCGAAAGTAGCACGCGCCGCAGGCCGGGCGTGTTCCGTTTCTTACGAACCTGGTTCCAGCCCGCGGCGCAGCGCACGCAGGTCGATCCCCAGCGCCTGGCATTTTTTGTACAAATGGCTGCGCTCGAGCCCCAGCGCTTTGGCGGTATCGGTCATGCGCTGGTTGTGCCGCTTCAGTTCCGCAAGAAGCTGCTCGCGCTCGAAATGGTCCACGCGCTGCGCCAGGGTTCCGCTGGTAGCCGGGGTGGCAGAGGACTGAGCCGGACCTGGTTCGTGCGCGGCACGCGGTAGCGCCAGCCGGACAGTCGCGGCATCCACCGGACCGTCGGCCAGCAGCCACAGGCGTTCGACCACGTTGCGCAATTCGCGCACATTTCCCGGCCACGGGTAGCGCTGCAGCTCTTCGATCGCGCCCGGCTCGAATGGTTTTGGCTTCCAACCGTTTTGTTGCGCCACCTGCGCGGCGAAGTGCGTCACCAGCGCCGGGATGTCTTCCACGCGTTCGCGCAGGCCCGGCAGAACGAGCGGATAGACGTAGATGCGATGGTACAAATCCTGGCGGAAAACGCCCTTTTTTACGAGGTCGTCGAGATCGCGGTGCGTAGCCACGATCACACGCACGTCAACCGGAATGGTGCGGTCGCCGCCCACGCGTTCCACCTGCCGCTCTTCCAGCACGCGCAGCAGTTTGGCCTGCATCACCAGCGGCATGTCGCCGATCTCATCGAGGAACAGCGTGCCCCTATGCGCCTGCTCGAACTTTCCCACATGCCGCGTCGCCGCGCCGGTAAAGCTGCCTTTCTCGTGTCCGAAGAGCTCCGATTCAATGAGTTCGCCGGGCACCGCTGCGCAATTCAGCGTGACAAAGGGACCTTCGCGGCGCGCACTTCGCTCGTGCAGCGCTCGCGCGATGAGTTCCTTCCCCGTCCCGGTCTCGCCGAGGATGCAGACGCGTGCCTCGCTGGCCGCTACGCGATCCACCTGCGCCATCACGCGCCGCATGGCTTCGCCGGAGTGTACGATTTCGTGCTTGCCGACGCGCTGGCGCAGCTCGCGGTTCTCCGCTTCGAGGCGCTTCAGCTTGAGGACGTTATCGACGGTGAGCAGCAGCTTGTCGGTGGAGAGCGGCTTTTCAAGGAAATCGGCCGCTCCGAGCCGCGTGGCTCGCACGGCCATGTCGATGGTCGCCTGCCCCGAGATCATGACCACCGGCAGCCCAACTCCGAGGTTGCGCAGTTCCTCGAGCAGTGCAATGCCGTCTTTGGCGGGCATGACGACGTCCGAGAGCATCATGTCGAACGGCTGCGATTTCACGAGTTCCAGCGCGCGGCTGACGTTGTCGCAGACAGTCGCTTCGTGCCCTGCGAGGCGGAACGCGCGCGCCAGGGAGGCCAGGGTGCTGGCATCGTCGTCGACTATGAGTAGGTGTGCCATGAGTTATTGGTTCATCCCAAATCGATCCGGAACGTCGTGCCTTTGCCCTTTTCGCTTTCCACCGAGATCCGCCCTTTATGATCGCTCACCACCGACTGCACAATCGCCAGCCCCAACCCCGTTCCGTGCGTCTTCGTCGTGTAGTAGGGCGTGAACAGGCGATCGCATTCCTCCGGCGTCAATCCCTGTCCCGTGTCGGACACCTCCAACCGCGCACCCGAACCGGCCGCGACCGTCCGCACCGTCAGCGTGCCGCCTTCGGGCATGGCGTCGACGGCGTTTAAGATCAGATTCCGCAAAACCCGCGTCAGTTGCTCTCCGTCTGCCTGCACCGGACGCAGCGCCGGGTCGAGCTGCGCCGACGCGCGAATTCCCGCCTTCGCGAGCTGCGCTTCGAACAGCCGCATCGTCTCCGCGACAAGCGCGTTTAAATTCACCGACTGCATTTCGGGTGCCGGCATCTTGGCGAAATCGCTAAAGCGTCCGACAATCTGCTTCAGGTTCGTTAGCTCGGCGAGGAGTGTGGACGTGCCTTCGCGAAAGACTTCATCGAACTGCTCGGGGTAACGCTCTCGCGCGCGCTGCATGTTCTCCACCGTGATTTGCAGCGGGAATAGCGGATTTTTCAACTCGTGCGCCAGCCGCCGCGCCAGTTCGCGCCACGCGGCCACGCGCTCGGCTTGTACCAGCCGCTCGCGCTGCTCTACCAGTTCGTGCGTCATGCGATTGAAGGCTCCGGCGAGCTGCCCGATTTCGTCCTTGCTGCTCACCGCTACCGTCGTTCCCCAGTTGCCCGCTGCCACCTTGCCGGCGCTCTCCGCGAGGCGCCGCACCGGCCGGGTCACTCGCGCCGTGGCCCACCAGCCAAGCGCGATCGCCATCAGGATGCCCGTTACCGTCACGATCACCGCCGTCCGGAGCATCGCCCTTTCGAGTCCCACCAGGTCGCGCCGCGAATTGCCGACGAGCAGAACGCCGAGGACATCGTTCGCGCTGCCCTTGAGCGGCAGCGCGTGAAAAGTTTCTGCCGATGCGCCACGGCCGATGGTTTCCACAGCCTCACTCGCCTGCTTCTCCACGCGCTCCACCAGCGGGCGAAGCAGCACCGCGGCCGCGATGGGGCCCTGGGCATCGATCAGATCGGATGGCGAAAACGCCGGCGCCAGATTGCGGTAGAGCAAAACGCGCATGCCCTCCGGCGCTACCAGTGATGCAATGAACTCGCGATCCAGAATACGCCCCCCGGCCACGTACAGTTTCATATCGCCGGCAACCACGGTGCGCACCGCCATCATCGCCAGCGCTACGGAATCGGGCAGGTCTTCGCGTTTGAGAAAGGCCGGGCGCGCCTGCCAGTCCGACTCGGCCGGCAGCCAGTCCTCTTTATATCCGAAGCGCGCCTGCCACTGTGCCGAGGACACGATGGCACCATCGCCGGCCACTAATTCCAATAGGTCAAGGCGATGGGTGGAAGCCAGCGTGCCGGCCTCGGACAAGTAGGCCGACGGATCCGGCGTAATGGCAATCTCGCGCGCCACGGGAGATTCGGCGATGCCTTCCACGGTCCACACGATCTCCTCGCCGCGGCGCTGGAACTCCTTGTCGAACTGCGCCACGATGGCGTTCACACGGCGTGCTTCCATGTTTTCGAACGCCGTGCGCGCGCGGCTGGAAACAATCAGTTCCACCATGCCGACCGCAGCGGCCACGGCGACCGCGAAGAGGAGCAGCAAGCGCGTCCGGAATGTCATGGCCGCTCTTCCACCCAAAGGCTGTCGAAGCGCCACTCGCCCAGGGGCGTGATCACCGGTCCGCCCTGCACCCGCGGCCCGGCGCCATAAACTACCGGGAGATGGAAGAGGGGGATGACACGGAATCCATCGAGCAACGCACGCTCAGCCTGGTATTGTTCCTGCGGATTGCGTGCCGGCGGGGGATCACTCAGACCGAGCGCGATCGCCACGCCCGCCAACGCGTGCGCCGCGTCGGCAAACGCGATGCGCGTTTCCACCAGGCGCACGTCGGGATTCGCGGTGGGGGGCACTACCGAGACATTCAGGTGAGCATCCCGGGCGTTGAGTTGAATGCGGTCGGCGATGCCGCGATTGGCCGGATCGTCCGCCGCCAGGGTGAGGCTCCGGTCGACGGGGGGAATCGCCGCTACCAGCGCTTGCGCTTTGGCCAGATCGGCCGTAGCGCTAAAGACGAATGCGTAACCCGTGATCCATTCTGGCAGCAGGGCGCCGGAGATCTCGCCCTGCTTTTGCAGCAGAACGCTGTGGATGGCGTTGCGATCCACGGCCAGCGCCAGCGCCTCGCGTACGCGGGCATCGCCGATTCGCGGACCGAATACCAGCGCCATCAGGCGTACCGGCGAGGACGGCCAAACGCGCCGTCCCGGCGCCTGCCTGCGCAGTTCTGCCGCGCCGAGTTCCACCACGTCCGTTTTCCCCAGTTCGAGATCCACCGATTGATCGCGCAGGGCACGCCCCAACTGGATCTCCACGTTGTCGAGGAACGGCCGTCCTCCGGGCGCGTTATCATCAGCCGTGAAAATGGCGCGACGGCCGGCTTCCCACGTCGTCAATATGAATCCCTTGGGCACGCCGAAGATTTCCGGCGAGGAGGGCGATTCGTGGATTTCGACCCGCAGCGTGCCGCCATAGCGGGGCCGGGTGGCCGCGAGGCAGGCCGCCGCCAGCATGAGGGCGATTGCCAGGCGCTTAATTTCCACAGACCACCGTGACCACATAGGCTGAATATTGCTGCGACCGCAAATTCTTCACTACCGCAGTTGCCGCGCTACCGCCCGAGGTCCAGAGGGCCATCACCGGCCCGGGAAAATCCGCCGGATCCGTTAGTGGTTGGGGCGTTCGGTCCGACACGTTGAATGCCTGGATCGAATCGAGTTGGCTGCGGTCTCCCGGCCGTGTCGCCAGCACCTGCGACCCCGCCCCGCAATGCGCGTCGGTTCCG
>Ga0335073_10008621_pt1 | contig 14310 bp, 16 predicted proteins | sample Lox_Sample_22_FD_207093 | JGI IMG/M metagenome (GOLD analysis project Ga0335073, IMG submission 207093) | Soil microbial communities from Loxahatchee National Wildlife Refuge, Florida, United States - Lox_Sample_2.2 | ecosystem: Environmental > Terrestrial > Soil > Wetlands | place: USA... | reverse complement strand
CAGCCGCCGTCCAGGCCGACCGCCCAGCTCTCGGGATAGGTAAAGCGGATGCGATACAACGGCTCAAGCCTCATCAGCTACTCCTGCCCGAACTTCTCAGCCCAGCTTGGGCCTGGCACGGCAACGCGCAGCCCAAGCCGCCGCGTCCGCGGTCCGTGCACAGATGATCGTGCCACCTGGGCAGGCTCATTGACCATGTACGCGTGGCCACCTGGCCCGGCGCTGTGATCAGTCTTCGCGGCCGGGATCTGGCGATGGCGGCAGGTATCCCTGCGTGACCAGGCGCTGCGCACCGGCAGCGTATGCCGCGGGATCGTCGGGGGCGGTCGTGGCCAGCCCGTCGACGTACCGGTTGAACATGCAAAAGGTGGTCGCGATCAGTACCGTGTCGTGAATCTCCATGTCCGACGCGCCCGCGCTGCGGGTCTGGGCGACGTGCCCGGCGGTGACCGCGCGCCCGCTGCGGGCTACCGCCGCGGCGACCGCGAGCAGGCCTTTCAGCTTGGCGGACACCGGCGCGCTACCGGGATCGGCCCGGACCTGCTCCACCACGGTCATGCCCCCCGGCAGCTGGGCCGCGGCACAGGCAGAGTGCGACGACGCGCAGTACCGGCAGTCGTTGAGCGCGGACACGTAAGCCGCGATCAGTTCCCGCTCGCCCCGGGTTAGGGTGCTCGGCCCGCGCAGTAGCACCTCGCATAGCTCGCTCAGAGGGCGGGCCGTCTGCGGGCGGTAGCGCAGCAAGCCGCGGATCCCCGGCTCGGCGGAGTTCAGGGCGATGTGCGGCATGCATGCTCCTGACTTACGCGAAGAGACTGGGCATGTCATGCAGCATCGGTGCCAGGCAAGGCCCCGGTCAACAAGCTGCCTGCAGCCGTCCCGGCAACTGGGCGGGCAGGATACGACGCCGCAAGCCAACGCCCGCCATCCTGCCGAGCGGCCCCTGACCGGCGCCATACCCGTACCCCCCCGAACCGCATACTGGCCGCCTGCAAGCCCTCTGAGCACCTGATCAAGCCCGCGTCTCCTGCGCTCAGGTCACAGGAGACGCCCTACATTGCCGATGAGAGTGAGTTGTGCATCTCGGCGAAGCGCTCCATTCATGCGCTCAGAATCCGTTCCCGGAGGATGTGCGCGTGGCTGCATCGGGCAATTATCGACTGGACCGAGAGATGGCACGTTCAGAGATGTGACGAGTGCCGTGCCCCGGCGCCGGTCTGGGTCTACGATTCCGCTACCTGCTTCCACGGGACCCGGGCATTTGCGCCGTCAAGAAAACCGGCGAGATGGGCGGCGGCCCCCGCGGACGTCAAGCTCACTTCCTGGGGAGGGATTCTCTGATGGCTTTGTATATGTACCAACTCTCCTACACCGCAGAAGCGGTGGCGGCCCTGATCAGGGAGCCGCAGGACCGGGTCGAGGCGGTCAGGCCGATCATTGAGGCAATGGGAGGCAAGATCGTAGCGTCCGGCTACCCCTTCGGCGAGTACGACGGCCTGATCGTGTTCGAGGCACCCGACGACACCAGTGCGGCCAGCTTCGCGCTGGTGGTTGCCGGCAGCGGCGCGGCCAAATCCGGCAAGACCACCCGGTTGCTCAGCAGCCAGGAGTGGATCGAGTCCTTGCGCAAGGCGCGAAGCTCTCAGTACCGCCCGCCGCAGTAGCGACATAAGACTACGCAAGCCCGATCCGCCGAGCCTGCTGCCGACCGTGGGTGGGGCCGTCACTGCGACCGTTCGGTAGAAACACGCGCTCATGCCGCATACGGCGCGCGCATGGCCAGCCGAGATCTCGCCTCGCCCGCCGCGCCGTTCGCCCGCAGCATCGCTGGGCCACCTTGCCCACACGACCTCCAGGTCGGCAGCGCCGCACCGGTTACGTCGAGAGGCATCACGCTGAGTGATGGAGAAGGTCAGGGAGAACGCGCGCAGTGCCGCCGTTCTGCTCGCCGAGCAGCGCATGATGCCACGGTTCCGCCTCGCGCATATCTGGCTGATCGGCGGGGTTGCCGACGACCGGATCTGGCTCCACCGCAGCGCTGCGCTTCCCGCCGCGCTCACCGACGGATTCAAGGGCGCGTTCACCGTGGCCGGAGTCCTCTGCGCTGCTGGCGCGGCGCTGACGCTCCTGCTGCTTCCGCGAAAAACGGGCTGCCGAGAACGAACAGGCCGAGACGATGGCCCTCTCGGGGCCGGTACTGGGCAACGGCTGCAATCTGAAGGACCGCGCTTGGGGCGGTATCAACAGCCCCCCGTTTGCCCTGGTCTTGATGGAGCCCGATTGATAACTGTCCGTTGAGTGACAGTTTCCTTACTGCAAGCTTGGGTGACAGTGGCCTTCCTGTGGCCAGTTCTGTGCATCGCGCTTGTGACCAGCCCGAACGTTCAATAGCGCTGATTTTCGGGGGCAGCGCCGTGTTGGGCTGGCTGAGCACACGGGGTATCTGGACCGTGACTTCGGCCTCTGTGTGAGTGACGAGTGAATTACCCACAAGGAGGCAGGCTCATGGGGGCAGAAGCAAAGCCGGTCCCACACATCGACCTCAAGCTGGAGAGCGACCTCGACCAAAGCACGCGACACTTTCCGTTGAGCACGGGAATCGAGGAACTACAAGAGCGTGCAGGCGAACATTTCGCGAAGGTCCCCAAGGCCGTGCTTCACAAGGCGGAATCAGCCACGGTCGCCCCGAACGAGGCGGTGCGACGCGAAACGGTAGGCGCGGCGAATCCGTTCGCCCTGGCCTCCGTGCAGTCCACTCGCACGAACAAGAAATATCTTCCTTCGGTCGGGGTAACCGAAAAGGCCCTCGGCCACGACATGGCGACGCTGACCGACCCGGCCAAGAGTGACGTCATCTATCCTGGCCTCCGCATCAACCGCGATGGAGTCATCAAAATCGTCAAGGTCGAACCAATAGTGTTGAACGGGACCCAATGGGTCGACGATGGCAACTTCTTCACCGATGCGGTCCAGTTCACCGACCCAATCCAGGGCAGTCTGGCCGACTGTTACTTCATTGCGGCCTTGGCCTCCGTGGCGTGGGCCAACCCACTTCTCATCTCACAGCGTCCGGCTCCGAAGGGACAGGCTGGGAAGTTTTCCGACTCGACGGCGGCCGATGCGATCTCGTTCTTCGATTCGGGAGGCCGCCACGACGTGTCGGCGACGGAACTCCTGCCCCAAGTCAACGGGTCCTGGATTTACGCCCGCGCCGATGACACCAAAGAGTTGTGGCCTGGCGTTTACGAGAAGGCCTTCGCCATGTGGAAGATCGGGACCACCTCTGAACAACCCGACATGACCAAGATCAACTACGGCGACACAGTGAGGGCAGGCGTCTCTCTTACCAACGGGTCGGGCTCGTACTTCCCAACCTCCGACGTGATCACCTTGCCCTTCGGTCTCGGCTCCTTCGACCTCGTGTCGGCCGATCAGATCTGGCAGACAGTGCGAGCTCATTCCTTGGGTTGCCGTACTTTCCACCCGATGATGGCGTGGACTCCGGGGAAGGCCCCGGCCGGCCTCGACTATGGATCAGCGCACATCGTGCTGAACCACGCCTATTCAATACTCGGCTGGGACTACCAGAACGGGACCGAGTACATCGTGCTTCGCAACCCGTGGGGATGGTACGAAGCGACGCTCAGCGTCCTGGCTGGGACCTGGACGGCCTACGACGTGACCTTCTGGCGTAGCACGCCGTTGTCGAGCGCCGGCGTGTTCGCGATCTCCGCTGAGACGTTCAAGCAGTACTACCAGGGGTTCGGGGTAGTGGTGCCACCTGCGGGAGCTGATGTGCAGTAAGAGCTTGTGCTCGCGGCAACCCGGGCCCGGACGAACCCCCGTGCCCGGGTTGCGGATGAGACGGCTTGCCGCTCGCCGTCGCTCGGCCGTGTCTCGCTCCGTTCGCCCCGTCCGGCTTGGCTTGGCTGGCTCCTATTGAAGTCTGGCTATTCCTCCGACCGCGGGGTCGGCGCGGTCACGACTCGATTGATGAAGGTACACAGTGCCGCGAGCCCAAATTGGCGAGGTGTAACAACGGTGGAACTCAAGGCCCTAACATTCGACATTATCGGGACAACCTTCGATTGGTACGGCTCTTTGGCGCAGGGATGTGATCTCCTGGACGTCAAGTACGGCCTGAGCCTGAACGGTGCCTCCTACGCGCTCGCGGCCGAGGCTGGATACACCGATGGCGTAGGGATGGTCAACGCTGGCGGTCCATGGATAGCGCCGGACCAGATTCTTCAGGACTCGGTGACCGCCCTCCTGCCGATGGCACAACTCGGGACCAGGGCCGCCGAGGCTGTTGCCGATTTCTTCGGATTGTGGCGAACACTCCCTCCCTGGCCCGACGTGCCGATCGCCCTTCACGCGCTGCACGCCAACTACACTCTGGCCATTCTGTCCAACATGAGCGTCGCCACCCAGGCTGCTCTCACCGAACACGCCCGGCTGCCCTTCGACCGCATGCTGTCGGCGGAGGCCGTGCGCCAATACAAGCCAAGCCCTGCGGTATACCAGATGGCTGTTGCCGACCTGGGCATTGCTCCCGGCGAGATCCTGATGGTCGCCGCTCATAAGTACGATCTGGAAGCAGCGAAAGGTCAGGGACTCCGGACGGCATTTGTCGCCCGCCCGTTCGAGATGGGCCCGAACGGTGCCGTCGACGCCACCCCGGACCCGTCCTTTGACTTCAACGCCACGAGCTTTATCGAACTCGCCGAGCAACTCGGGGCCCAGCCCGTGGCCGTGCTGGAAGACTGCGTCGCCATCGCGGCCGAGGCTGTTCAGGTCCGCCAGGTCGCCGGGAGATGGAAGGTCGTCCAGGGAGATGAGTGGATCCTCGACTTCGGCTCGAACCAGGCGAACGCCGTCCGCGCGAGAGGTGTCATCGGCTATTACCGGTTCGATCGGCAGTGTTTCGTCGGGCGGCCGAACCCGTCCATGATGTACTTCACCGTCGGCGAAGAGGCGCCGCGCGGTGCAATGGCCGGCGAGGACGCGGTCCCGTTCGACCTCTCTGGCGTCGTGGCGCAGCAATCCGAAGGCAGCTGGATCGTCACCGACGGAATCTCGCGGATGCTCGACTTCGGTGCCAGCGAAGTCGATGCCCTCAACGCCGTCATGATCATCAAGAAGTATGCATTCACGCATCAGTGTTTCGTCGGGCGGCCTGACGCCCCCATGATGTATTTCCGGGCCTGAGAGGGCAAAGCCGTTCCCGACTGGATAGCCATTCCTCATGCCACAGCCAGTACGGTGGCTGTCCGATATTCCGCTGGTATCCGCTGGCAGGAGCCCACGAAGCAAACGGATCAAGACCACAGAATCGCTGGGTACCCCGAACGCTGCAACCAAGATGACCAGCACCCTCGCTTGCATGATAAGAAGCTGCGGCCGCTATCCTCCAGGGGCACGCACGAAAAAGATCGCGCGGATCGTGCTGTAACAGGTAATCTGCGCGCGACGTCCGCCCCAGATGGCATCCGGTGAATGAGCGCATATTCGGCAGGGAGGATGTGGATAGTGCCTCCGGCCCTGTTTCTCCGCTTCCGGGCGTGCCTACGTGGTTTTGGCCTGGTACGGGCGTAGGGTCTGAGACCTGGGCTCCGGCCTGACTTCGGAATCGGCCGACGCCGTTCGGGTTGTCCTGAGATCGACCTGTCGGCCGGGCCCAGCCTCTGGCACCCACCGGCGCTGCCGGCCTGATCTGCCTGGCCTGGGCAAGAGGCCAGGGTTCACAGGTCCCTCTCGCCCGCTATTCGGCAAGTCCGGTCGATGTCTGCGCGGTTGCCCGGGGTTACCACAGGCGTCTGCCGCCATCGATTCTGGCCTTGAACTGGGACCGTTTTGCCCGGTTCGCGATGAGGGCCTGCCGGGCGGCGGCCGTCGCAGCCCTGGTGCTCGCAGGGGCCAGCGCCCACACCCAGGGGACGCGGCCCCGGCCCCGGTATGGGGCCTTGCTGGGTGCGCGGGTGATGAGTCCTTCGGCGCGCAGTGATCCGAGGGCGCGGCGGATGGAGGCCATGAGGCTGTAGCGGCGGTCGTCGCCGGCGTCGGAGCCGTTATGCCAGTAGATCGCGTGGCAGAGCTCCCGGGCGGTCCATTCGCCGGGCAGGCGGTTGCCCTTGAGCGGTGGTGCGCCTTCGGAGTGCTTCTCGAGGAGTTCGAGGATCTGGCGCTGGAGGGCTCCGTGTCCGCGGCTCATGCCCCAAGTCTAAGTGTTACGTAATGCTTAGACTGCTTCACATGCCCCGGGATACTACGGGCCTTCTGCCCCGAGCCACGTGCCCGGCTACGACCGCATCACCAAGAGGTCCGCGCTTCACGCGGAGGAGACGGGCATCAAGCTCTGCTCCTGACCCAGCGTTGTTTTGACCCCGCGGTCTCATACCCAGCGCTGGGTATCGGAGGGCGCCTCTTCTAGCCGACTCAGCCGCACGCAGCGGATGCCTGCTCTTGGCAATCGAGGCCCTCGGCGTCCGGCGCTGTGCATTCTGACGTGCCTCTGCGCGGCTACGAGAGTGCGCGTTTTGACGTGAGACTGACACACTTCCGGCATGGAGCCGCCTCCCCGGCGCATGGGCGCATCTCCGATGATGGGCACATGGAGTGGACCTTCACCGGCGAGGTGATCGAGTGGCGCGGACCGGCGCCGTACCTCTTTGTGGCCATGACGCCGGAGGAAAGCGAGGATCTCAAGGAGGAAGCTCGCGGCCTGATCTACTGGGGCCAGGTGCCGGTCCACGTCACCATCGGCGACACCAAGTTCACCACTGCTCTGTTCCCCAAGGACGGCCGATACCTAGTGCCCGTCAAGGTGGCAGTGCAGCGAGCGGAGGCGATCGAGGAGGGCGCGGTCGTCGAGGTGGTCTTGCGTCTCAACGTCGCGCACTGGCAATGACGAGCGGATGGAACTGCGGCAGCCTGACGACCAGGTCGTCGCGGTCGTCAAATGAGACACCGCGCACCATCCGGGAGCCTATGCAGAGTGAGTGATCGGAGCGCATCTTCGCCGATGCGAGCCGACAGCGTAGAGGTAGCGCCCGAGTCGGCGTCAGGCGCCGTTCGGAGTCGATGACGGCGCACGCTGTCGGCGGCATGACCGAGCGTTACGGGTGCGAGCTGCGCCCGTATATTTATGTAGCCGACGTGCCGAATCACTCTGTCGATGCCGACGCGTATGGCATCTTTCAGCCGCGCGCGTAGCCGCCGTTATGCGTGGATCGGAAAGAGGGAGTTCGCCGGATGTCTGGCATCCATATAGAACATTTGGTGCGGGGTAACGCTGTGCTGGCGGTATTGGGCGCACCCTGGAGCGAGGCGTAAGGCCTGCCTCGGGTTGCCGTAGCCCGGAAGGCGGGCGATCAGGTGGAGGTTGTCATCCCAGCCGTGACCTCGTCCTCGGGTGCGGGCGTTCATGCAGGGGAGTAACACGGGCATCTACGCGCCACGATTTCAATTGCGGTCGGGCGATGTCCGGAACTGGGAGTCCCCGGGCCGCAGGAGTGAACCTCGTCCGCCCAGGAACTAGATCACCCCCTCGGGGGTGATGCCGGGACGCCTCATCGCGCGCCATGCTGGCAGTGTGCGCGGGCGGTTCAGGGCGGGGAGGCGACATGTCAAGATCAGGGCAGGGTACCGGGACGCCGCCGCTGGCCAGCACCGCCGCGGGCAGCAGCAGGCCGGCGGCGCAGCCGGGGGACTCGGGCTTTGACGGTCGGGCGGCGCTGGGGCTGGTCGGGCTGGGCGTGGTGGGTCATGTGCTGCGAAGCCGCAGCTTCTATGAGAAGGTGGCCGTGGCCGCGATCGTGGTTGGGGCGCTGAAGCGGATCGGCCAGGACAACGGGGCCAGTGCCATGGCGAGTCTGCGGGCCTGGAATCAGCGGGAGATGCAGCGCCTGGAGCGCAAGGCTCAGCGCCAGGGCCGCGCGGTCAAGGGCTCCGGGCGGATGGCGCGTTCGGGACGGCCCAGAGGCCTGGCCGATGTAGTTCCCAAGAACTGACGATCATGGGGTTTGGCTGCGGCCGGGTGATCTTCGGGGCGTTCGCTGCTGAGCCGCCGGGCTGATGGCGGGCTGGCTGGTTATCCGCGGGCAGGAGAAGACGATGATCAAGTTGTTGTACAAGCCGGTGGACTTGATCGCTGGCATGGTGGGCGGGTTGCTCGCCGGGCTGGTCTTCAAGAGGGTCTGGAAGCTCCTCGGCCAGGGAGACGCGCCTAAGCCCACCGATGAGCGGCGGGGCTGGGCGGAAATCCTACTGGCCGCGATGTTGCAGGGCGCGATCTTCGCGCTGGTCAAGGCCGCCGTCGACCGCGGCGCGGCCGAGGGGACGCGCAGGCTCACCGGGATCTGGCCCGGCGATGAAGGCCAGCAGCCCGACGATGAAGGCCAGCAGCCCGGCGAGCCGGTCTGACCATCACCCGGGCCGCACCCCGGTCTTCTGTGCCGAGCTTGCGGCCCCAGATGTCGGTCAGCTTGCTGCCCGGGATCATCAGCGCCGCCATGGTCAGCGTGAACAGCGTGATCGCGGTCTGCACCCCGGCCACGTTGGTGTGCAGGTCGCTGGCGATCGTGCTGATCGCCACGTTCATGTTGGTGGCGGCGTAGCTGGCGATGAACTGGGCCAGCGCCAGCGGCAGGACCATCGCCCTCGCCGCGGCGCGCGTCATGCCCGCGGGCGTGTCAGTCATTGCGGCCTCGTACCCGCACCCGCGCATGGCGCCGGTGGCGAAGATCGAGGTGCTTCTGATATGCGGCGACGGCCGCCGCGATCGGGTAGGGCCCGCGGATCCGCTGAAGCTCAGGTGAGACGTCGCGGTAATCCAGGTCGGGCTGGTCGCCGCAGTCGCAGCAGATGAGCTCGAACTCGCTGGTGTAGCCGCCTTGCGGCCGGCCGTCGACGATGCGGTCCGGCTGGCGCCGCAGGACCACGGTCCAGCCCAGCGCGGGCTGTTCACCGCTCTGCACCGCTGCCTCTCGGGAGCGGATCCATCCGGCCATCGGGACAGCGGGCCACTGGTCCCGCGCCGCAGCGGACCGTGCCCCTGTCACCGGTCCGCCTGTGGTGAGACTCGAGCCTGGGTGTGCCTCTGGGGTCGACGCCGACTGCGACGGGGGCTCATGCGGGTTACTGCGTGGCCGTCTCGCCGCCGTGCAGGGCTTCCTGGAGTTCCTTTTCGTCGTCCTTGGACAGCGAGGTCTTCAGCACGGTGCCTCCGTACCTGCTCATTGCGTCGATGGCCTTATCCGGGGTCACCTTCTCCAGCATCAAGAACAGCGCCGAGGTGCCCGGCTTGAGCATGCCGCGTACCTGGTCCTGGAACTGCTTGTCGATGCTGGTCTTGGCTACCTTGCCCATGAGGGCGCCCATCCCGGCGCCGATGACCATGCCGAAGACCGGGATGAAGAACAGCAGGCCGAACAGCAATCCCCAGAACATGCCCCAGGTCGCCCCGGCGCCGACCGCGTGGTGGTTGGTGTGGACGTGGTAGCCGCCGTCTTTGTCGCGCACGATCACCGCGATCGCGTCGGGCTGGATGATCAGGTCCTGGGCCAGCCGGCGCGCCTCTTCGGCGGCGGCATCCGCGGTCGTCTCATCCGGGTATCCGATGGCGATCAGATCAGCCATGGTCTTCTTCTTTCTCAGGGTGTCGTCGGTGTTAATCCTGCCGTCGGCGCGCCACCGAATTCCTCACCCTCCCGCGGGTGAGTTCGTGCCGGCGCTATCGGGCAAGGATCAGGCAGAAGCGGCTAAGCGGCCATGGCAAGTGCGTGGCGAGCCTGGCACGGGAGGCAACATGTCCGGGAAGAAGAGAGGGGGCCAAGCAGAATGACACGGAGATCCAAGCGCCGGCCGCTACGGTGCAGGAGGCTGAAGCGGGCCCGTCTCCGAAGATGAAGCGCAAGGAGTACGAGCACCAGATGCGGCTGCTGCACGGCGAGCTGAAGTCTTACAGCCGCTGGTAGGACTACTCCCGGGCCCGGGACGCGATGTCCGCCGCCGCCGACACCGCGTGGGCTCCCTGGTATATCGCGCAGACCGACGACAAGAAGTGCGGCCGGCTCAACATCACCAGCCGCCTGCTGAGCCGGGTCCCGTACAAGCCGCTCGCCCACCGGGACATCACCCTGCCCCGGGCGCCAGCGGCCCGGTGGGTATACCGAGCCCGACTTGCCATTGCGGCATATCCCGGCGCCGTTCTAGCCCAGCAAGCGAGGCAATCTCAGGCACCACCGGATTCCTTGCCCTCGGCGGATGAGCTTGTGCCGGCGCCGCTGCGCTGCGCGCCGGAGGCTGTCCGGCGGATGAGCCTGCGCTCCGGTATGCCGGACATGTCGGTGCCGGCCTGTCCGTCTGCCGAACGAGCCAGCAGCCTGGCGTACCGGGCGGCCAGCGGATCGGCCGTGGCCCCGTGCACGACCACGCTGAGCACTACGGTGATCGTGATGACGGTAACGGCGTGACCGGCCACCGGACGGCCCAGTTCCTCCAGCGCCAGGAGGGCGAACACCACCGACGCCAGGCCGCGCGGACCGAACCAGCCGACCAGGGCGACCGTGGCCCGGCCGAGCCGCGCGCCAACCAGCGCGACCGCCACGGGCACCATCCGGATCACCGTGAGGCTGAGCACCGCGTACAGCACGACCTGCCAGGTCAGGCCCTCCACCGCGGGCACGATCGCGACCGCGCCGAAAGCCAGCCAGACCAGCAGGGACACCAGGGCCCCGGTTTCCTCGACGAACGGCACCAGGGGCTCGCCGCGTCGGCCGCTTGCCGTGCCGAACGCGAGCCCGCCGACGAACGCGGCGACGAAACCGTTGCCGTGCAGCGCCAGCGCGGACGCGTACGCGCACACCGCCAGGCCCAGCACCGCCGAGCCGGCGAAGCCCTCGGCGGCCCAGCCGCGCCGGCGCGCCGCGTTCACCAGCAGGCCGCCGGCCCCGCCCACGGCCACGCCGATCAGAAGGCCCAGGGCCAGCTCGGCCGCGGCCGCCCCCGGGCCGTGCCCGGCGAGCTCGCCTGCGGTCGCCGCACCCGCCAGGGCCAACGATACAAACGGCGTGGCGATCCCGTCGTTCAGGCCGCTTTCGACATTGATCAGCCGGCGGATGCTCGCCGGTATCGCCGGGTTGGCCATCACGCCCGCGCCCAGCGCGGCGTCGGTGGGCGCCAGCGCCGCGCCCACCAGCAGCGCCAGCCAGATGCTGCCCCCGCCGGCCAGGGCCAGCGCCAGCAGGGTGCCCAGGCCGATCGTCAGCGGCAGCGCCACCCCGAGCAGCCGCAGGTACAGCCCCGCGTCCGCGCGCAGCTCGTGCAACCCGACCCGCGACGCATCGCCGAACAGGATCAGCACGAGCGTGAACTCCGCCAGTTCCTTGATCAGCGCACTACTGGGCTCGATGCCCAGCGACAGCAGCGGCCCGTGGGTGAGCAGCAGCCCGGCGACGACGAAGGCGATCGGCGCGGTGACGTCGAACCGCTCGAGCCGGGCCGACAGCGTGCCCCAGGCAAACACCAGCGCGGCCACGATGGCCAGGTCGGAAACGCTCACGGCCGCACCCGCCCTCCCCCGCGCTCACCAGGCACCTCGAACCGGTTGCCGATGCAACAGCGCCGACGGACTCCTATCCGAGGGTAGCGACGAGGATCGCCTTGATGGTGTGCAGGCGGTTCTCGGCCTGGTCGAACACGATGCTGGCGGCTGAGTTGAAAACCTCGCCGGTCACCTCGAGGCCGGAGGTCATGCCGGTGTGCTCCATGATCTCGCGACCTACGGTGGTGTTGGGGTCGTGGAACGCCGGCAGGCAGTGCATGAACTTGACCGCCGGGTTCCCGGACTTGGCCAGCAGGGCGGCGTTGACCTGATACGGCGTGAGGATCTTGACGCGCTCAGTCCAGACGTCCTTGGACTCGCCCATCGACACCCACACGTCGGTGTGGATGAAGCCGACGCCCGAGACGGCTTCGGCCGGGTCCTCGGTGACGGTGATGCGCGCGCCGGTGCGGCGGGCGATGTCGGTGGCGATCTCGACCACGTCCTTGGGCGGGTGCAGCTCGGCCGGGCCGGCCAGGCGGACGTCGCTGCCCATCAGCGCGCCCATGACCAGCAGCGAGCGGCCCATGTTGAACCGGCAGTCCCCCACGAACGCGTACGCGATCTGGTCGTAGGGCTTATGGCTGGACTCGTGCATGGTCAGGAAATCGGCCAGCATCTGGGTCGGGTGCCACTCGTCGGTCAGCCCGTTGTACACCGGCACCCCCGCGTGCGCGGCCAGTTCCTCCACGTCGGCCTGGGCGTTGCCCCGGTACTCGATCGCGTCATACATGCGGCCCAGGACGGCGGCCGTGTCGGCGATCGATTCCTTGTGCCCCAGCTGCGACCCCGACGGATCGAGGTAGGTTACGTGCGCGCCCTGGTCGTAGGCGCCGACCTCGAACGCCGACCGGGTCCGGGTCGAGGTCTTCTCGAAGATCAGCGCGATGTTCTTGCCCGCGAGGTGCCGCTCTTCGGTGCCGGCGTATTTCGCGCTCTTGAGGGCTTCGGAGAGCTGCAGCAAGAACCTCAGCTCCTGCGGGGTGAAGTCGATCTCCTTCAGGAACGACCGGTTTTTCAGGTTGAACGACACGGAAGACTCCTAGCGCGGGTCACAACAGCGGATGTAGCAGGTCAGAATGCGGGGTCGCGCTCGATCGGGCAGGTCATGCAGTGGCCGCCGCCGCGGCCCTTGCCCAGCTCGAACCCCTCGATCGTGATCACCTCGATCCCGGCCTTGCGCAGCGCGGTGTTGGTCCCGGTGTTGCGCTCGTAAGCGACCACGACCCCGGGCTCGAGCGCGACCACGTTGTTGCCGTCGTCCCACTGCTCGCGCTCGGCCTCGAAGCTGTCGCCGCCGGTCTCGATGACGCGCATCATGGGCACGCCCAGGGCCTTGGCCATCAGCTCAGGCAGCGATCCCTGCTGTTCCTCCACCACCAGGTCGCCGGCCGCCTCGCCCGGCCGAATCGCCCAGGTACGCGCCCCGCCGACCACCTGCGGGAACAGGGTGACCAGGTCGCGGTCGCACATCGTGATGACCGTGTCCAGGTGCATGTAGCTGCGGGACTTGGGCAGGTGCACCGCCAGCACCTGGGTCGCCGACCCGGCCCGGAACAGCGAGCGGGCGATCCACAGCACGGCCTGCGGGGTGGTGCGCTCGCCCATGCCGATCATCACGGTGCCGTTGCCGATCGGCTGCACGTCGCCGCCCTCGACGTGGCAGCGGCCCCAGTCCTCATCGGCGCCGCCCAGCCAGATGGGGAACTCCTCGGCGGCGAACATCGGGTGGAACCGGTAGACCGCCTCCATGATCATCGTCTCGGGTACCCGGGCGGGCTTGGTCATCGGGTTGATCGTCACCCCGCCGAAGATCCAGCACGACGGGTCGCGCTGGAACAGGAAGTTCGGCAACGGCGGCAGCAGCATGCTGGTCGGGTCGGCCGACTCCCATACCAGCCCCACATCCTGAGTCACGTCCGCCTTGGTGATCCCGCCGATCAGGAACTCCGCGACCACCGCCGGCCCGGCCGAGCCGACCCACTCGCGGGCCCGCGCCGAGGCGGTGATCCCGACCTGCCGCTCGCTGAGGATGTGACCGCACACCCACTCCCGCGCCTGCGGGTTGGCCAGCGCCTCGGCCAGCAGCTGCTCGATCTCGAACACCTCGACGCCACGGTCGCGCATCACCTCGACGAACATGTCGTGCTCGGCCTTGGCCCGGGCCACCCAGATCACGTCGTCGAACAGCAGTTCCCCGGCGTTCGACGGGGTCAGGCGGGTGTGCTCCAGGCCCGGCCGGTGCACCATGACCTGGCGCAGCCTGCCCACCTCGGAGTGCACTCCAAACGGCATGTTGATCACCTCATTGCGTGATAGCGGAAAGGTTTCCGGCCCGGGCCGCTGAGCGCCGGGCGACGAGCTCGCGCCGCCATATCTATGCCTCCGGTCCGGGCATCTGCTGGCTCGGCCGGGCCTTGCGCTGGCGGGACAGCTGGATGAACTTGTCGACGGCGACGACGGCGGGCGCGAGGAGCGACAAGGCGAGCACGACGAGCCATTGCCGTCCGTCGAGCGACGTGGTGTCGAGCAGGCCCTGCAGCATGTTGAGCGACACGGCGCACCAGGTGAGGATCCACCCGAGGATGATCCAGCCCAGGAAGGGGAACACCGGCGAGGACCACGGTGCCTGGCGTTCGCGCCGCATGACCAGGCCGATGTTGACCGCGCTGAACGAGACGATGGCGAAGGCCATGGTCATGTTGACC